>Ga0315295_10000199_pt1 | contig 50476 bp, 36 predicted proteins | sample YL17G14_0_MG_FD_204453 | JGI IMG/M metagenome (GOLD analysis project Ga0315295, IMG submission 204453) | Sediment microbial communities from Yellowstone Lake, YNP, Wyoming, USA - YL17G14_0 | ecosystem: Environmental > Aquatic > Freshwater > Lake > Sediment | place: USA: Wyoming | collected... | reverse complement strand
TGAATGATGCGCATCCTGATAAAGTTTGGAGAGGCGACGTCTGGAGCTTCACAGTTGCTGCGGGGAAGGCCTATTACCCCAGCCCGTCTGATGGTGCCATATACGTAGGCAGGAATAGGACACTGAGCTGGGCAGCAGGAACGGGTGCGATTTCACACCGTGTGTACTTTGGAATCGACCAAATAAAAGCCGCTGCTGGCGCCAATGACGCTGACAAAGGCACTTTGACTGTGACCGACTTTTCTCCCGGAGTTTTGACACATGATACGACTTACTACTGGCGCGTCGATGAATTCGACGGCGTAACGACTCATGAAGGTGACGTCTGGAGCTTTGTCACAACAGCTTCGGGTGATCCTAATCTTATCGGCTGGTGGCCGTTTGAGGACGGGTACTTCGACATAAGTGGTAACGAGAACCACGGCAGGCTCATTAATGATGCCAATATCGTTATTGTAGATACCCGGCCTTATGCCGACGAAACTTCTGTGCTGAATCTGAACGGCACAGATGAATGTGTTTATATTCCCTACAGCACGAGTTTGGATATTTACAATGCAGTAACAGTTGCCATGTGGGCTTATGGCGGCGTACCTTCGGATCGCTTCATTTCGAAGGGCGGCTGGAACAATGTCTGTTACACCTTCCGTCTGGACGGTACCGCGCGCAATATACAATGGCGCGGCACGAGTGCCGGCAATTTCCTCAGATCGACCAGCAGCTTTCCAACGGCTGAGTGGACTCATGTGGCGATAACATTCGATGTGAATGCCCCAGGCAACAACCAGAGAATATACGTCAACGGAGCGGTCGATGCTGAGAACCGCTCGACAAATCCGCTCACGAGGAACCTCTACTACGTGGCGATAGGCGGACGGGATGGCGCCTCTCACATGTGGGCCGGGATGCTCGACGACGTCCGCATCTACAATAGGGCTCTGACGGCGTCGGAAGTCCAGATTGTCATGGCGGGTGACCCAAACCTTGCAAGGAATCCGAAGCCCGCCTCCGGCTCAGGACCGGACGAAAAACACGCCACACCTCTTAGCTGGACAGCGGGAGTAAACGCTGTTGAGCATGACGTGTACTTTGGAACTGATAGGGGCGCCGTGCAAAATGCCAGCCCATCAGACCCGCTGGGGGTGTACAGTGGCCGGCAGTCTGCTACGAGCTATACCCCGCCGGCGCCTTTGCAGTGGGGCCAGACTTATTACTGGCGGATCGATGAAGTCAACGATCTCCACCCCGGCAGTCCGTGGAAAGGCAATATCTGGAGCTTCACGGTGACCGATTATCTTGTTGTAGATGACTTCGAGGACTATGATGCCGGGGCTAATCAGATCTGGTACTCATGGCATGATGGTCTGGGCTACGGTATTCCGGGCACGCCGCCTTACTTTGCCGGCAACGCGACCGGCGCGGCGGTAGGCGACGAGACCACGGCCTCGTTTACGGAGGAGACAATCATTCATGGCGGCAAGCAGTCGATGCCGGTTGCTTATGACAACAACAAGCAAGGCAAGGCCAAGTATTCAGAGGTGGAGATGACGTTGCCCAATCCCCAGGACTGGACCCGGAACGGTGTGGGTGAGCTCTCGGTGTGGTTCAGAGGACATCCGGCGTCGGTTGGCAGTTTCACAGAAGCCCCGGCCGGCACCTACACGATTACAGCCGCAGGCGCCGATATCTGGAACCAAGCCGACCAGTTCCACTATGCCTTCAAGACGCTCACCGGTGTCGGATCCATTGAGGCTCAGGTCCTCAGCGTCGATAACACCGATCCGTGGGCAAAGGCCGGTGTGATGATCCGCGAGACCCTGGAACCGGGCTCGAAATTCGCGGCCGTTTATATTACGCCCGGCAACGGATGCCGATTTCAGGCACGAATGGACACCAGTATTGCGGCCACAAGCGACTCCGGGGTCGTGACAAACCAGCAGACCGCCATCACGGCGCCGTACTGGGTAAAACTGGACCGCGACTTTGCCGGCAACTTCAGAGGCTACTATTCCGCCGATGGAACCACTTGGATACCGATGATGTGGAATCCACAGAACATCACGATGAACACAAACGTCTATGTCGGCCTGGCGCTCACCGGCCACAACAACAACGCTACCTGTACGGCCAAGTTCTCCAATGTCAAGACGACCGGCACGGTCAGCGCCCAATGGGCACATCAGGATATCGGCATCGCCAGCAATGCGGCTGAGCCGCTCTACGTGGCAGTTTCGAATGCCGCGGGCCAGCCGGCGGTGGTCGTGCATCCTGATACGGCGGCGGCGCAGATCACCACATGGACGGAGTGGGTCATTCCTCTGCAGAGTCTGGCTACTCAGGGTATTACCCTGAGCAACGTGGACCGGATTGCAGTTGGTCTGGGCACGCGGGGCAATCAGACGACCCCCGGCGGCTCAGGAAAGATGTACTTCGATGACATCCGTCTGTATCGCCCGAGAACCGCTCCGTAGAACGTGTGGGATATTTGTCTTAAGCCAGGGCCCGCACCGAGCGATTCGGTATAGGCCCTTTTTATTTGGCGAGGTCCGCCGAGTAATTCGTCTCGTTTCCACACTAAGCGTTGAAGGAAGGTTGAAATCCAATACATTTGGCTGTACAATATCTTCGGAAGGTAAGCCGGAAACCATGGAAAAAACACAACTGAAAAAATACAACTGGTCCATCCTGTATTTCGCATTCATTTTGTTCAGCCTCTGGGCGGTCAGAGTATACAGCTACCTGCTTTTCCACAGTATTGCCGAGATATTCAGCATCGTCGTGGCCTTCGGCATTTTCGTCATAGCATGGAACAGCCGGCGTTTTGCTGATAACACCTATCTTCTGTTCATTGGAATCGCTTGCTTATTCGTGGCCAGCCTGGATTTGCTCCACACCCTTGCCTACAAGGGGATGGGAGTGTTCGAGGGCTACGGCTCGGACTTAGCCACGCAATTGTGGATTTCGGCGAGATCTATTGAAAGCGTGTCCCTTCTTCTGGCCACTTTCCTGATCGGCCGAAAACTCAGAGTAAAGCTCACGTTGGCCGGATACACCGTCTTGACGGCCCTTCTGTTAGCCTCCATTTTCTATTGGAACGTTTTCCCAACATGCTTTGTCGAAGACCAGGGGCTAACTCCTTTCAAGAAAATCAGTGAATACATAATCTGCTTACTGCTCCTGGCTTCGATTGCCATGCTGCTGAGACAGCGACGGGTGTTCGAACCGCATATCCTGCGGTTACTGGTCGCCTCTATGGGAGTGAGGATCGCTTCGGAACTGACCTTTACTCTTTATGTCAATGTTACAGGTTTTTCCAACGTGATAGGCCACTATTTAAAGATAGTCTCGTTCTATCTTATCTACAGGGCTATCATCCAGACCGGCCTGACGAAGCCTTTCACCTTGTTACTCAGGGATCTCAAGAAAAGCGAGAAAGCCCTCCAGGCGGCGAAAGAGAACCTGGAAATCGAAGTCGATGCGCGGACGGCCGAGCTGCGGCAGAGCCGGGAAGAGCTGGAGTCACGTGTACACCAGCGCACGGCTGAGCTGGAGCAGGCAAAAGAAAAACTCGAACAAGAAATCATCGAGCGCAAGGAAGCGGAAGAGAAATTCAGGAATCTTGCCGAGCAGTCGCCGGACATGATTTTCATTATCAAGGAAGGAAGATTCGCTTACGTCAACCAGAGATGCGAGGAAATCTTGGGTTATAGTAAGCAAGAGTTTTATCACCCGGATTTTGACTACCTGACAACCATCGCTCCCGAGTCCCGGCCTCTGAAAGAAGCCAATTTCCGCAAACACATGAACGGCGAAGATGTTTTACCCGTTGAGTATTCACTTCTGACCAAGACCGGCACAATAGTCAGCGCCATAACGACGACAAAACTGATCGAATATGAGGGTCAGCGAGCGATTCTCGTAACGGCGACGGATATTACATGGCGTAAGCAGGCTGAAGAGGAGCTTCGCCGGGCCCATGACCAATGGGAGCACACGTTCGAGGCCGTCCCGGACCTGATCTGCATCCTGGATAAGGCGCACCGGATACTCCGCGTCAACAAGGCGGTGTCCGACCGGCTCGGCTGCACGCCGAAGGACCTCGTTGGACGGCACTGCTATGAAGTTATTCACGGCGAAACAGGACCTCTGGCCTGCTGCCCGCATACGCAGTTGCTTGCCGACGGGCGGGAACATTGGGCGGAGATTCACGAAGATCGGCTCCAGGGTGACTTCTCTATCTGTGTCACGCCGCTTCGTAACGCTGACGGTGAGCCGACCGGCGCGGTGCATGTAGCCCACGACATTACCAAACGCAAACAGGCAGAGGAAGCCCTGAGAAGGTCGGAGCAGGAACTGGCGATTCGAAATAGGATCGCACAGATTTTTCTAACTGTCACCGACGAGCAAATATACGCGGAAATCTTACAGGTGGTCCTGGAAGCCATGGAAAGCAGGCATGGCGTCTTCGGGTACATCAACGAGGACGGAGCTTTTGTCTGTCCGTCCCTGACCAGAGACATCTGGGATCAATGCCAGGTGGTCGAAAAGGATTACGTATTCCCTCGCGAAACATGGGGAGGCATCTGGGGCAGGGCCATGACAGAGAAAAAGACGCTCTGCACCAACGCCTCCTTTGCCGTGCCTGCGGGTCACATTCCCGTCATGCGGGCTTTGGATGTTCCTCTCATCTACCATGGGAAGGTCGTCGGCAATCTCCTTGTGGGCAATAAACCGACCGTCTACAATCAAAAAGACCGCCAGTTACTGGAGACAATAGCCGATTACATCGCTCCCATCCTGGGAGCCCGATTAGAAAAAGACCGCTGGGAACGACAGCGCAAGGAGGCATCTGATGCACTTCAGAAAGCTCGTGACGAGCTGGAAATCCGGGTCGAGGAACGAACGGCGGAACTGGCCAGGAGCCGCGAGGCCTTGTGGCGGCTTGCCGGCAGGCTGCTTTCGGTTCAGGAAGAAGAACGACGGCGCCTCGCACGGGAGCTGCATGATGACCTGACCCAGCGGCTGGCTGTTTTGGCCATTGAAGCCGGCAAGCTCGAACAGCAGGTCGGGGCCGCCCCGGGCAAGCTGCGGGACAAGCTGCGGCAAATGAAGGAACAGATGGTCAAGCTTTCCGCCGACGTACATGACATATCCCGGCAGCTTCATCCTTCGATCATAGACGATCTCGGGCTCAGGCAGGCCATACAGTCTGAATGTGTGAACTTCACAAAGCGGGAGGGCATCTTGATACGGTACGAGCCTAAAGACATTCCCCCAAAAATCCAGCGTGACATATCTATTTGTCTGTTCAGAATCGTCCAGGAGGGCTTGAGAAATATTGCCCGGCATGCTAAGGTGAAGGAGGCACAGGTCCGGCTGATCGGCGCAGATAAGAGTATTACCCTGACGATCGAGGACTCGGGAATAGGATTCGAACCGGCGAAAGCTCGTGGAGAAGCGGGCCTGGGGCTTGTCAGTATGGAAGAACGCGTGCGTTTGATTCAGGGAGAGCTTCGCGTAAACTCAAAACCAGGAGAGGGCACGGTCATCAATGTCACGGCCCCATTGTAGGGAGAATTGGAATGAGCAAGACAACCGTTTTACTGGCCGACGACCACAGAATCGTGCTGGAAGGTCTTCGAGGGCTCTTAGAGGACAAATTTGACATTGTCGGAGCCGTTGAGGACGGCCGCGAGCTGCTGGAGCAGACTCAAAAGCTTCGCCCGGACGTGATTGTGGTCGATATCGGGATGCCTTTGCTTAACGGGATCGACGCCGTCATTCAAATAAAGAAGGCTGGTCTGGACACAAAGGTTGTTTTCCTGACCATGCACCAGGACGCGATGTACGCCAAAGAAGCCTTCGAAGCGGGGGCATTGGGCTTTGTTCTGAAACATTCGGCGCCCTCTGAATTGAAAACCGCTATCGAAGAAGCCCTGAAAGGAAACACCTATATCAGCCCCGCGATCGCTCAGGAGCTGATGCACCTGTACAGGGACGAAGCCGACCTCAAAGCGGGCACGTTCGGCTCACTGACCCTGCGCCAAAGAGAAGTCATGCAGCTTTTGGCGGAGGGCAAGTCCGCCAAGGAAATCGCCAAAATCCTGCATATTTCCACACGAACGGTGGAATTCCACAAGTACAACATGATGGAGCAGTTGGGCATTAAAACCAGCGCCGAGCTCGTACACTTTGCGATCAAGCACGGCATTGTTTCAATTTAGAGAGCCTGCCCGTCGGTTTTCATCTCAAAACCCGTAATTTTCCCAGTAGCATTGAATCCGCAATTGCTCATAATAGAGTATGGCTGAAGAACGTATTCGCCGTGAGGTGCCGTTGTGTACTGCCACCGATGGATAATGAGACAACAAGTTTGACTGGGGGATTTTTTCTGATCCGAAGCATCTCGGAAAGAATCAAATCATGGCGGCTGAAAAGAGCAGATGCGTGATCCTGGCAGACAGGCACCAGAACCTGCTCGAAGGCATCCGGGGCTTACTGGAAACGCTGTTTGAGACGGTAGTAATGGTTGCCGACAAGAGGTCTCTGTTCGAAGCGATCGATAAGGTCAGGCCCGATATGGCGGTCGTAGACTTGTCACTGTCTGCTTCCAGCCAAGTGAGTATCGCCGGTGAAATTAAGGAATCTTATCCGGAACTGAAGTTCATCATATTGAGTGTTCACGATGAGTCGACGGCAATAGACGAAGTGATGTCCGCGGGGGCCGCCGGCTTCGTGCTGAAGCGATCCGTGGCCGTGGACTTATTCGAAGCCGTTCAGAGCGTGCAAGAAGGCCGCACCTTCATTTCTGCCGGGACCGAGGAATAGCGATTCTCGGCTCACAAGCCGGTGAGCCGGCTTCCGCGGGGACGCCGTCTTCACTCATAGAAGAAGCAGTAAAATACGGTTTCTACTTCCCGGCGAAAGATACGATACTGCCATCTGTTAGAGAGGCAAACAGACGGCCACCTGCGGCAATCATACCATCGAAGACAGGGGGAGACTCCAGTTGGATTTCAGACAACTTCCCGCCGTCGTTTGCGGATATAGCCACCAGACGAGCGCCTTTGCGCCCTTCAAAGGCGGCGTAGGGGTCCTTCTCATCGAGAACATCCGGTGGGCCGGCCACAAATACGGTATCACCGGCCTTGACCATCGCACGGATTCGCACCGGCAGCCACTGCGTCCAAACGGCCGGCTCAGCGCGCGTATAGCCGATCATTTTGTCCAGCCCGAAAGCCTCTTGCTCCAGCTTCCAAATCCCGCGGCCGCTCCCGCGATCGTAATCCGATTGCGGCAGCCACCGAATCGGCGGGCGTGCCCCCGCCTCGCCCACGATCTGCGGCTCGTTCGTATTGAGATCGGCAAAAAGCAGATAGCCTTCTTTACCCGGGAAAAACATCGTGGTGTGCACGTTTCGGCGATAAAACACACTGACAGCGTATGTTTTTTCGCCATCAACGACAAGAAGCTGGCCGGCTTTGGGCGCCTGGTTGGCCAACTGAAAGCCGGGCCATCGCTTCGAGTACATCCAGAACGTACGGTTGTACCAGGAGTCGTCCAACAGGCCGGATGTCGAGAACACGTGAAGGCCCACATCCTGTTCGCCCTTGCTTGACAGAACTTCCGCCTTCACTTCCTTCAGCTCCTGCGTCATCTTCTTTTGCCGCATGTAAAGGAAACCACCTTCGCTGACGAGCACGTCCGAGTTAGCACCCGGGATGAAGAAAGCCAAATCACGCCCCCCTTCCTTGAAGGGATTAGGCCCTTCTAACAGGCCCTTGTGCAGAATCGTCCCTGTGGCCGGCTCGAGCCCATAGAGACGGATTCCGCCGTCCAGATATGTGGAACGTCCCGCGGTGAAGTATGCCGTGCCACGATCCACCAGAACGCTGCCGTGAACGGGCCAGGCTGATTCGATCTGGTCGAAATAGGCAATCCGCCGGTCACTCGGCGCCGCCAGGAACCGCCAGACGAGCCGTCCATCCGACGCTCTGAGGCAATATACCCGGCCGTCTTTCGAGCCGAAGAGCACCATCCCGCGATAAATCGTGGGGGGCGAATCGATGCGTCCATCGGCCGTGAATCGCCACAACACACCGCCCGTGCCCGCATCCAGAGCATACAGGGTATGCGAGTCCGATTTGGCAACATAGACTCTGCCGTCGGCAGCCACCGGGGCCGTCAACGCGCCGCCCAGAGCGGTCTTCCAGCCAAGCGCGGCATTGGAAGCAACCGCGGCAGCCGTCGAGCCGCTGCGAGCCGCATCGTGGCGGTACGTCGGCCAGTCACCTTCGGAACGCGATTTTTTATCAGCGACGGCTCCGTACGCCGGGCCTTTCTCAAGACGTTGTTCATCAGGGACAGGTTTGAGGGCATCCGGTCCGCCCTTTACCGCCGCATAACCCAGGAACTTCGCCCCCGGCTGACAGAAACACTGGTCCGCCGGAACGTACAACATGCCGTTGCAGGGTGTCATTCCGTACCTGCACGCGCCGCGCAGCCAGTTGTTCTGGGAATGGTCATCCGCCTGGAAATCGAGGAACTCCGCACCTTCGTAAGAGCTGATCATATAGCGGATCGTTGCCTTGTTGCGGTAACAACGATGGTGATGCTCGGGACTTCGCAGATTTTTGACCAAAATCCGCTTCTTCTCCTGACCTGAACGAAGGTCCCAGCCGATGACCAGCGCATGCGGGCTCTTGTTGGCTGGCTTGCCCTCTTCATCCACGCTGAGCATCCCGCGCCAAACCAATCCATTGATTACGAACAGGTCGTCGCCTTCCCCCCCGCCGATTTGCGGCACCGTTTTATCCCAGAGAGGTTTTCCGTCCGTCGCGTCGCAGGCACTGACGAGCTTGCCGCCCTGCATGACAACCACGCCGTCAACGACCACCAGCGTTTTCGGGGCGGCCTGTTCCGGCTGAACGCTCCATAAGCGGCTGCCGTCTTTCAAATTGAGTGCGATCAAATCCTTCCCGCTCAGGCCAATAATTCGCCCCTTGTCAATCGCCCATAGCAAAGGGCGAATCGGACTAACCTGCTTACTCCAAAGCACATTTCCTGTCCGGCCGTTTACAGCCACCAGCGCCGCCTCGCCGGTTTCTTTGGCTCCCCTGCGCCTGGCAACGCCTTCCGAAGCTTTCTGAACATAAACAACAGCGACACCATCGCTGACCAAAATCTCGCTCGCGCCTTGCGTCGCCTCAACCGTGGTTATCGTATCACCCGTGGCCGCATTTAGGATCGACATAGGCGCCCGATAAGCTAACGTAGTGTAAAGCCAGTCGCCGTCAGCGACGATGCAGCGCTGATTTTCGTTCGGTACGTCGGTCCGTCCCCCGGTGATGGTCGTCCAGTCTTTTCCCTGCCATCGGTCGGGACTCCACTGCCGCCAGCCCCAGGGACCAAGCGGTTTCTTCCACAGCAGTTTGCCGTTGAAGGCATCCCGGCAGACAATCGACCAGCGGTCGGGCAAACGCTCGTCCGTGATGCCGATAAGCCCTTCGTCGAAGAAGTAGAACAGCCGGCCGCCGGCCGAAACGGCCGCCTCAATCCCCGACGGAGTCTCGTGGCTTCGCAGCCACAGCGGCGGCGCGACCCACTGCAAACTCTCGGGAGGCCCGACGACGGAGTCATTAGCAACGGCGTTATTGCTTGCATCGTGCAGGAAATGAGTCCATTGGTCAATGTTGTCCGGCCGGGCTTTGGCAATCTTTTCCCACTTGCCATTGCGCTGCACGCAGGCTGCGCCTCCGGGCGCCAGCACTCGCGTTATCTCGTCCATCGGAACTTGGCCGGCATTCTGCACGACGACGAGGTTTATCAGATTGTCCGTATAAGGAAGCGCCGGCCCCGAATACTGTTCGACGGAGACGGGCCCATAGACACCCCGCTCCTGGATGTAGCTTCTCGCCTCAGCCACCTTGGCCGGGTCGGCCTCAAGCCCGTGAACCGTATAGGCGTCGCCGGCTCGCAAAGCCGCGGTCAGCCTCCCGTCGCCGCAACCCAAGTGGACGACGATGCCGCCTTTCACGCCGGCAGTATCGAAAATCTCTTTGGCCTGTGCCGCTGGGTCACTCTCTTTCGCTCCTGCAGCGCCGGTCAATAGGCAAATACACGTCAGCCCCCATACCCACGAAGCAATTACAGTATAGCGTTTCATTTTGCAGGACTCCTTCTTTCGAGGTACTCATGAGGATTATCAATCACGCAATGCCGTAGCGCAATCCCTGATACCATGCCTCTATCATAATCTTTAAGGATGTGCAAATCAATCCCAATTGCCGGTCAATCGAGCAGTCCCGTGGAGCATTTTGCCTTGAAAATCCATGCGCCGTGCGAACTAAATGTAGAATACGACCTTCATCGTCTCCGGTCCATCAGGCCAGGTCCTTGACACCCAATTCTGCCGCTTGCCGTTTGAGCCATGAAACATCTGGGGATCTGACGTCAATATTGTGCCGGACAACGCGCCCGGTTAGATCACGCATGATGTCGCTATGTTCAGGACTCCCGCTGAGGTTCATGGTTTGTTCCGGGTCATTGACTCGGTCGAAGAGCATATGCTTGCCGTCGGCCTTGAGCACAAGCTCATACGCCGGCGTGAAAATTCCCGCTGATTGGAGCGAGGAATGATGGATCATCGCCTCATCCTTCCATTCAACCGGTTCGCCTCGCAGCAGCGGCGAGGCATCGCGGCCCTGCTCCCGGCCGCAAGGCTCGATACCCATCAGGCCCAACAGCGTCTGCTGTACGTCAACGTTCGTGACGAACCGGTCAATCACCGTGCCGGCTCGAATCTTCTTCGGCCAGCGAACGAGAAATGGAATCTGGTACGCCGTGCGATACCACTGGTTCTTCCCGTAGAGACCGTGCTCGCCCATATATTCGCCGTGGTCCGTCGTCAGGACAATAATTGTCTCGTCGAGAATATTCCCGTCTCTGAGGGAATCTAGAATGCGGCCGACGTTGTCGTCGATACATTTGACAAGGCCGCAGTAGTGCGCCTTGTCCTTTCTCATCGCCTCTTCGTTTTTGCGAGCGGCCTTTTTATTGCCGGGCGCCGACTCGTTGAGGGTGCTGGGGACGACCATGTCCTCGGGCTTGTACATACTCATGTACGGCTCGCGCACGGTGAACGGCGTGTGTGGATCGGGAAAGCTCACCATATAGAAAAACGGCTTGCTTCGCGGCTTTCGTATGAAATCTATCGTCTTATCGGCAAGCCAGTCGGTGGTATAGGTCTTCCGGTCTCCAATAATGTTATAGGGTGAAACTCCAGCCGTGCCATCAGGCTGGTCCACAATCTTCTTCCAGTGCCCGCGGTTGAACATGAAGCGGCAATCAGCAAAGCCCATCGAACGCTCCTGCGTGAGCCAGCCCGGTCTTGGCTCGCCGTCCAGGTGCCATTTTCCCGCATACCCGGTTTCATAACCACGGCTCTGCAAAACGCGAGCAATGGTCACCTCGTCGCGGTTCATTTCGATGTCGTTGCGGTAAGCCCCGTGGGCGTGCGGATAACGCCCGGTGATCAGGCAGCCGCGAGACGGTGTGCATACCGCGCTGTTGGTAAAGAAGTTGTAGAGAATGGTGCCCTTATTCGCCAGAGAATCGATATGCGGCGTTTCGACAAGGACTTTCCCGTAGTTCGGAGTCTTCGTCAGGCGCCCTGCATAGGCGCTGAGGGCCCAGCAGCTCAACTGGTCCGTGTGGAGAATGAGCAGGTTGGGATGTGTGTTGTTTGGCCGTGCCGGTCCTGCTTTTGCCGGCATCCCAGTCGGGAGGGCCAACGCCGCAGAACCCAGGCCAATCACTTTCAACAAATCACGTCGATTCATAGAACCTCCTCCTGGATTCGGACGGTGTGCGAATCATTCCACTTCTAGGACCACCACGGATTTTGAGGGAAGGGTCACGATCAGGATATCGCTCTTGAGACTGAAACCGTCAAACGTCACAGGCTTAACGGCATCCGGCTGCTCAAACGTATTGTGTGCGGTCATATTCTCCGCGGTCAGCACTCGGCCGGAAACTCGCCTGGTTTGAAGGCCCTGGAATTGGCAGTTCAGCTCGCGCGAATTCGCCGGGTCCAGGTTACAAAGCGATAGATGGATTTTACCTGACTTGTCCTTCGACGCCGAAACGTTAATCGCCGGGATTTTCTCGCTGCCAAACTGATAATCGCCGCATTGCAGCTCGGCGGGCAGCAGCGTCGCATCGTGATGGACTTTATACATCTCGAACACGTGATACGTCGGCGTCAAAATCATCTTCTCCTGGTTGGTGAGAATCATCGCTTGCAGGACGTTGACGGTCTGGGCGATGTTGGCCATTTTGACACGACGGCAGTGCTCGTTAAAGGCATTGAGGAATATGCCGGCTGAGACCGCGTCGCGAAGGGTGTTCTGCTGATAGAGGAAGCTTGGATTTGTGCCGGGTTCGGCGTCCCACCAGGTACCCCACTCATCGACTAACAAACCGATGCGCCCGCGAGGATCGACTTTGTCTATGATCTCGATGCTATTATCCAGCAGCGGGTAAATGGTGAGCGTGTTCTTCATCAGTGCAAACCATTCCTTCTGGTCGAATTGCGTTGCACTGCCCTTTCGCGTCCAGTCGCCCGTCCCTCGGACGTAGTGATGCAGGCTGATTGCACCCATGTTTCGGTTGGAACGTTCCATCACGACGCGCAGCCAGTGATAGTTTTCGCTGCCGGGCCCACATGCGACTTTCACGATCCGATTGCCGGAGTAGCCGCGGACGTAGGTCTGGAAACGGTTATAGAGATCCGCGTAGAATTCGGGAGTCATGTTCCCACCGCAACCCCAGTTCTCGTTGCCCACGCCGAAGTACTTCACCCGCCAGGGCTCGTCACGGCCGTTGGCCCGGCGAAGATTGGCCATCGCGCTATCGCCATCGAACGTCATGTACTCGACCCAGTCCTGCATTTCTTCGACGGTGCCGGAGCCGACGTTGCCTGCGATATACGCTTCACAGCCGAGCTGCTCGCACAGGTCCAGAAACTCATGGGTGCCGAAAGCGTTGGTTTCCGTGACCATGCCCCAATGGGTATTAAGCATCCTGGTGCGATGTTCGGATGGACCGATACCGTCCATCCAATGGTATTCGTCGGCGAAACACCCGCCCGGCCAGCGCAGCACCGGGATATCAATCCGCCTCAGCGCCTCGACCACATCGTTGCGAATGCCTCGGGTATTGGGAATCGGAGAGTCTTTGCCGACCCAGATCCCTCCGTAGATACATCCGCCGAGGTGTTCGGCAAAGTGGCCGTAAATGTTTTTATTGATGGTTTCTTTCCCGGCGTCTGCACGAATCACCAGGCTGTCCGCCGTCGGCTCCTGCCGCACAGCATGCTTCGTCGCAGGGCCTGACGCACAGCCGGTTGTCAACGCAATCGTCGCCGCCACAAAAACTGTTTCCGCTACAGTAACCCGCGCTGACCACCTTCTCGATTTGCTGCGCTTCATCCTTCTGATCCTTTCATAGCACAGGAGACCAACAGCATGACAGCCGGATGGATTAAATCATCGAGGTCATTGCTGGCGACGGGCCGCAGGACAGTTGTATGGCATACCGGACAATTACGCACGGTCAGCCTATCTTAATACCTTCCAGCCAGTTGAATCGCCTTTTCCATCTTCGCGCGATTGCTCGCCCGCAAGATGGCCTCCTCCTTGTCAATATAGCCCTTCAGGCATAGCTCGGCGATGCTGTTGTCCATCGTATGCATCCCAAAACGGCGGGACGTCTCGATGATGTTGGGTATTTCGTAAATCCTGTTCTCGCGGATGCAGTTGCGAACGGCCGAGGTGCACAGCAATATCTCCGTACTGGGCACCATCCCCGGCTCATCAATGCGCCTGAACAGCGTCTGCGAGACGACCGCCTGCAGCGCGTTGGCCAGCATGGTTCGGGCCTGGGTCTGCTGATTCGCCGGATAGATGTCGATAACGCGCTCGATCGACTGCGACGCATTGGGCGTGTGGAGCGTGCTGAAGACAAGATGCCCGGTCTCGGCCGCCGTCAGCGTGAAGCTCGTCGTTTCCAGGTCGCGCATTTCGCCGACCATAATAATATCCGGGTCCTGGCGAAGAATGTGCCTCAGGCCTGTCCCAAAATCCGGGCAGTCTGAACCGACTTCACGTTGCTCGATCATACACTGATCGTTCGTCAGCCAATATTCGATAGGATCCTCAATTGTAATCACGCGCTTTCTGAACTTGGTATTGATCAGCCCTATCGTCGAAGCTAGCGTCGTGCTCTTGCCCGCTCCGGTATGCCCGGTGACCAGCACCAGGCCGCGCGGCAGATCGGCAAACTCCTTGATTTTCTCGGGAAGATTCAATTCGTCGAGCGAAGGGACACGATCCGAGATCAGCCTGAATGAAATGGCCACAGTGTCACGCTGATAGTGAGCGTTGACGCGAAACCGCTGGTTCGGGTCCGTAATGCTTGTCGAAAAATCGAAATCCCTTCTCTTTTCGAAGCTATTGAACTTCTCAGGCCCGATCAACGAACGGACGATCTCTTTTGCATCTTCGTCCGTAATCTCGGGGAAATTCGTCTCAATCAACTCGGTATTGACGCGGATGATAGGCCGCAGGCCCACGTTGATATGAACGTCGCTGGCTTGCCTCTCGACTGCATGGGCTAATATGTTTTTTATCTCTACCATTGCCATAGGCCCCTTCCAAGTTATCTCCAATCGCTCGTGGCCAAGCCACGAGGAGATTATCAAACCTCCACCTGCTTTATTGAACTCCTGCTTACGCTCGAAAGGCCGCGTCCCTGCGTCCCGTTACTCCGCTCCTTTGAGGCGAACACAACGGCGCCCCAAGCGGGGGCAGGCTCAGCATGGTTCACTGCACCTGCCCCACGTTTGAGACGAACATTGACAATTACTGCCTCACACGCCACCAAGGAGCATACGCTTGTTGAACAGGCCGGCCTTGTGTACGAAGGCCAGCATCTTCTTCCAGCCACAAACGTCGGCTGTTTGTCCTCGCGTTTCGCGTCGGTCTATTCCTGCTTATATTCCCGTGTAGCAGGATCGATCTTGGTCGCCGGCGGCTTCGGGCTGGGAATCTCAGTTTCCTTCAAATGCTCCGCCTCGGTCTCCGTCAGCACCAGATCCTCTATGACCCGCGGCGTAATGAAGACAATCAGCTCACTGTTGATGATTTTTTCGCCCTCGAACTTGAATAGCGCACCCAAAATCGGAATGTCGCTCAGAAGAGGAATCTTGCTGATCTCCTGGCTAACTTCTTCCTTTCGCAAGCCGCCGATCACGACGGTATCCCCGTCCTGCACGAGCGCTATCGTATCCGCTTGACGCGTGTCAACGATCGGCGGCGGCATCGTAATGCTTGTACCCTCCAAGTTCAGGTCCACGTCCCCGATGTAAACGCTGTAAACAGGTACTATGCGCAGGCGAATCACGCCGTCTTTGGCAAGATGCGGCGTGACCTGCAGCTCAACGCCTACCTCCTTGAACTCTGTCGTTCCGAAACTCTGATATCCTCCCTGCTGGAGCTGCTGGTAGGGGATTTCTCTGACCGCCTTGAACGTGGCTTGTTCGTTGTCGAGCACCAGGATGCGAGGATTGGCCAGAAGCTTGGCGGCGTTTTTCTGACGTGCCGCGCTCATGAGCATGTCTATGTCCACGTGCCTGGTGATGAAACCAAAGTCCACCGTTCCGGTTGTCCCGGTCGCCTTGCCGGTCGTGCTGGTAAAACCGCCCGTCATAAACGGGTCGTTGTTCGTCAACGTGCCTGATACGGGGCCTCCCGTCGTCGCTAGCGTGCCTATTCCCACGGGGCGGCTCGCTGCCGTCCCATATCCCGTGTTGCGCCCTGCGCGCCACTCGATCCCCAGGTCAAGTGCATCCGAGTTACTTACATCGTAGATTCTCGCCTCGACCAGAATCTGGGCCGTCCTGCGATCTATCTCTTCGATATAAGCATCGATAGCCGCAATCTTGCTCTCGGTGTCGGTAATCATGATATTGCTGGTTCCGGGGTTGGAGGTTATCGAACCGCGCTTTGAAATGATTTTCGTCAAGGATTTCTCGGCTTCTACGACATCCGCATACACAATTCGATAAACCTTACTGACGGTCTTTTCCGTTTCTTCGGTAAGCTGCGAGGCCGGGACGATTCGAATCATGTTTTCACTGGCCACGTAACCGGCGCTGTAAGCGGATAGAATGTGCGTCAGCGCCTCGGCCAGAGGGACATCGGTCAACGTGGCGGTGACGTTTCCCGTCACGTCCGGGCCTTTGACGATATCCAGATCGACTTGCTTGGCAATTGTTCTTATGACGTCGTCGATAGGCGTGTCCCGAAAATCAACGCTGATCTTCTTGAGCATTTTCTGGTCCACCGCCGTCAGCACCTTCTCCTCCTTTGCAGGCTGAGCGGCATCCTTCGCAAAACTAACCACACAGATTCCCAGCAGCACCAGCAGGACGCCAAAAACCTTGAATCTTCTTAATTCGCAACAATTTTTCATAACATTCTCCTTTCTCAGATTTCCCCTTGATTACAACACGTTTTACTGTTTTGAGCTTTCACTCCCCTGGACCTCCTGAATCCACCTCTTGCCATCCTTCTCGAACTCGACGCTGTTCGGATTGATTTTAATGATCGTCGCGCCCTGCACCGTATCGCCCTCCTTGAGCATTTCCGTGCCCACCACCGCAACTCTTACGTCTTCGCTGGTAACTATACCCTTAACGACCAAAACATCGGGGGTTTGAGTCACGACCTTCTGTGACGCACCCAATAGCATCGGATCCCGAATATTTTCAGGATACTTCTGTGGAACGGGCCAGTCAACCCTGATATTGGTCCTGGCTGAGACCCCGGCTTTTGCCTGCACCGTGGTCCCGGAAGTTACCGGCATAGGCGTGCGCTTCTGGAAAGGCCGCACCAGAAGAACCACCAGCAGAATCGAGAGGACCACGATCATCGCCACTGCAACTTTCTGTCTTGCTGAGCTGACGCTCGTCCTGGGCACGACAAGCCTCTCCTTCTTTCGCCGTGGGACCGTGGGAATCTGCCCGATTTTCGGCTCAGGAACCCTCGGCGCGGCAACCTTTGCCGGCGGTATCTCACGCACCGGCTCAACGGGCGGCTGAAATTTCGGCGGGGCGGCACTGGGCACCGGTGGAGCCTTCGGCTGGGGACGCTCGAGCCCTGCGGCCTGAGACGGAGCGCTCGGCGGCCCCGAGCCGGAACCGCCCTTCTTGGGGATCGGGACGCCGGAGAAAATCGACGCAATTTGACTCTGCAGCCCTGTCCGTCTTTTCGCCATGGATCAGCCTATCTCCTCAGCCAGAATCTTATGTTCAGCCGCGCCCTTGCTGTCCGGAGCATACGTAAAAACGGGTTCGTGAGCGCTGGGCGCCTCGGCCAATCTGACGTCTTTGTGGATGACCGTGTCAAAAACCAAATCGCCGAAAAACTCTCTCATCTGCCGCTGAACCTGCCTGCTCAGCTTCGTCCGGCTCTCGACAAAGGTCAGAAGAATCCCACGGATCTGCAGGCCGGGATTGAATCGCTTCTTGACAATGTCCACGGTCTCGAGCAGTTGCCGCAGACCTTCGAGAGCGTAGTAGTGCGTCTGAACGGGTATGATAACTTCGTTGCTGGCGACCAGCGCGTTCAGGGTTAGCAGGCTCAGCGACGGAGAACAGTCGATGACACAGACATCGTAAGAACCGTTCACCTCGGTAAGTTTACCGGACAGGACGTGCTCTCTGCCCTCCGCCGAGGCCAGCTCGAATTCGACGCCGGAAAGCAGAATATTGCTCGGCAGCAGCCAGAGATTTCCCACGACGCTGTTGATCGCCAGCGACGAGACCGAGACGCCCGCTTCCGTAAAGAGGTTGTAAACCGTCCGGTCCAGGCTCTCCGGGTCCCTGCCCAATCCTATGGTGGCATGCGACTGAGGGTCGAGATCGATCGCCAGAACGCGCTTTCCGGCCAGAGCGAAAGCGCTGGCAAGATTCACGGCTGTGGTAGTCTTGCCGCACCCCCCTTTTTGGTTTGCTATGGCGAACGTTCTCATGTTTCGATGATTAGCTTACACGGTTTCCGTGCAAGAATCTATACAAAAGATTATCAGCCGCCGGTTTCTTTCGTCCCGGCGTCTTTGCTCACAAGGACCGCCAGCGTCATATCCACCTGCTGGTCCGACGTCTCCTCCCGCGAGCGGGCGATGGAGAATGAATCGATAAAAATGACCGGACGGTTCATTTCCAGAGCATTCAGAAACGCCGCGAACTGATTGAAACTCGACGCAAAGTTGACGCTGAGCTGCTTGCCGAAGATATGCTCGCAATTGGCCATCTTGATGACCGACTCGTTGCCCCCGGGCGAGATGCTGAACGCATCGAGCGCTGCGCGGCTGGGAACCCCGCTGATGTCCAGTGTCAGGCTGTCCGTGGACCTCTCGGCCGTCACAAAACGGTGCAGCGTGTCCTCCGCCTCCTGGACCAGCTCCATCAAACGGGCCTTGTTCTTTTCCCCGGCGGCGTCAGTCGCGGCCTGAGCGAGGCCCTGCATCTCGGCATGCCTTTTGTCGGTCTGGCGTCTGACGTTCTCCTGCGGCCCCAGGACAATCAGGTAGAACAGAAAGAAAGCGATAAAGCACGCCGCCCAGAGAAAAGCCCCCACTTTGACATATCTTCGATTCATCGACGTCATAATAGATCCGCTACGACCCCGCTTTGAACATCAGGTTCATGGTGTAGATCACAGTCTTTTCCTTCTCGTCCCCGGATTGCCCCGTCCTTTGCGAGACGATGATATTTTCGAGCTTCGGCCCGAGCGAGGGCGAGCTTCTCAGGCGGTCGCCATACTTACGCACGACGGCGTCGTAGCTTCCTGCGGCGCCGCCGCTGATATTCAGAGTCAGCGTCCTTTTGGTAATGACGTTCGCCGGGCGATTCGGGTCGTTACCCTGGACGCCCCTATCCAGGCTTCGCCGAACTTCGGCCGTCAGCTTGCTGATGACCATCTCGGCCGGCATATTCTCAGCTAACGTCACCAGTACGGGCGACCACTGCACGTAATCGCCCAGGTACGACTTGACCTCGGCTAACCGCGAATTGACGCCGCCCCGCCGCTGTTCCATCTGCTCCTGGAACTTCACGTCGGCGGCGAACCGGTCTATCGTCTCCTGGGACTTGGCGATACCCTCCTGTCCAATGGCGATGACCTCCCTGTTGTTCAGATAGCGGTCCAGCAGCACGGCCCCGGCGAGGATAGGCACGGCCACGAGCACCGCCAGGATCCCGACGCTGCCCAAGGTCGCCTTGGCCGGAATGCCCTGTCCCTTCAATAGGTCTATCGTGTGCATATTTGAAATCTCAAATCAAAACTGGACAAGATAACAGGATTAACAAGGTTTAATTATCAAGTACATCCTGTTATCCCGTCAAAAAAACAATCTCAAATCCGCCAGCGGCGGACAAGTCTCAAATCAAAACTGGACAGGATAACACGATTAACAAGATTAAATTATCAAGTGCATCTTGTTATCCCGTCAAAAAACAATTCTATACCGTCCTCATGGCCAGCCCCGCCGCCACCGCCATCGCCGGGCCGCTTCTGCGAAGAATATTCTTCATCAGGGCGCCACGGTGAGTGCTCGCAACCTGCAACCGCATCTTCTCGAACGGGTTCCAGAGCGTCACCTCCATCGGCAACTGTCCGGCCAGCAGCTTCACTATGTCCCCGAACAGGGCAAAACCGCCGCAGACCAGCACCTTGCGAATCTCGAACGACCCCTCCTGGGCCCCGTAATAGCGGACGGTCTTGGTAATATCGTTTATCAGCCTCTCGCAGGCCCGCTCGAAGCTCTCGCGCATGGCCGGCGGGATTTGTGCCGGGTCGCCGGCGAAGACGGCCTTAACCGCCTCCGACGTCACGTCGTTCTCGGCGGCAATCGACTTGATCATCGAGCCGCCGGCGTAGTTGAGGCTTCGCACGAACGGCCAGCCGTTGCTGCCCTCGACGGCCACGATTGTTTCATTCGCGCCGATATTCAGAATCGCCGTTGCGTGATTGGCCGGCGGCTTCTCGGTCTCTTTGAAGCAGTTCAGAAGGGCCAGCGCATCGACGTCCATCATGGCGCAATCCAGCCGGGCCTTCTTGGCCAGCCGCGTTTTGTGTTTGACCAGGTGGCCCGCCGCCACGACCAGGTATCCCGTCGTCTTGCCCTTGCCGTCGGGAATCAGACGGTAATCGACGGCGATATCGGTTGTATTGAAGGGACAGAGCTGCTTGGCTTCAAGCTCGACCGCGCGGGCAGTCTCCTCGGGCGGCACGGCGGGAAATTCAAAATTGCGGACGGCAACCTCCGGCCCGCCGACCCCGCAGACGGCCAGCTTCGTGCCGGACCCGCTGATCCGAACGCAGTTCGCAAGCGCCCGGACGCAGTTCGATTCTCGACGCGCGGGCGTGTCCGCCCCTTTTTCGGAAATGTCCACCGCCCCCGCGCCCGTGACGAGCCAGCCGCTGCTGGTCCGCCGCAACTGGACTATCTTTACCGAGAATGACCCGATATCCACTCCGATAATTTCATGGCGTCCAAGTCCGAACATGCCGCTCCAATCGAATCCAACTGAAATTCTCGGAGTACTATAGCAGGCTAAGAAGTGTTTCGCAACCCATTTATTCCAATTATTCTTACGGCCCGATTTCTTCCCACCAGCGGTCTATGCCGAAACCCGTGTCGTACTGACTCATGTTAGACAAATCGCTGTCGTAGTGTAAGCCCGCACCCAAATTCAACACAAACTCGTGTCCTGAGACCGAACCATAGAACTGAGCTGCAGCATAGGTATGTATATTGGCATTCGGACCGTAGTAAACTCCATAGTAATCACCACTGTTTCTTATATCCCAGTTTTGATAAGGCGGGCCCGTTCCCCATAGCCAAAACCTGGATGGAATTTCGCTCAGGTTATTTATTGCAGCTCCACTATTTACACTCAAATCACGGTCTAAAAAGATACTCGCGGAAGCAGGCACGGCAGAACTCAGTGGATCGCCTACATACAGTGTTGCAGAATTCTTAAGTAAGAGGTCGCCTGTAATATGAAGCTGAACGTCACCCAAAAGTATCAGGCTGCGCCCATTCGGCACATCTATATTATTGTATCGCCAGTAGGTGGTAACACCCGGTGTTCCAATCCTTATACTTCCAGTAGCGTCCCAGCCGCTACCAACGCCAATGGATCCGGAAGACGGGACCCCAGGTGGGACAGTCACGGTTATAGGCTGAAACTCCCATGGTTCCGGCAGGCTATACCACGGGCCGGTAATGGCAGCTCCGGAAGGATTCGTTATTACCTCGTCCGGGTTGCCGCCTACGCCTGCAAGAACGTCACCAGTAATACGCGTTTCCGAACCGAGCCATATCGAATCGCCGGAAATACTTGTCGTACCAATCCTTACGTATCCATACGAGTTTGAATAGTCCGGGGGCAACGTGTAAGGACCAAGCCTGGAGTCATATCCGTCAATCAGATTGTTGTTTAACAGTTTTATAGTATCTGTGACGATCAGCCCGTAGTCAAACATGTTTACAAGCCCAAGCCTCGCAAAGACCCTCCTTGTTTCCCGAACGGAGGTCCCCGTCGATTGAATGAGCCAGTATGCATCTCCGACGGAAGGCGCCGGAAAATAGTCAACGTGATAAGTATAGGTTGCCAGAGAATTCACCAATGAACCTGTCGCGTCAGGAGGCAGAGTCCCATCCCATCCGACGCCAGGAACGAAACGCTGATTCATCTCATAAAGAGCTTTTGCAATACCAGCGTCTGCGGCTTCCCTCGCCTTCATGCCGAAAACCGACATAGATGATTGAAGCCGGCTGCCGAAACCCAGTTGAAGCATTCCGAAGCCCAACAGAGCAAGACAGACGCCGATAATCAGAACAAAGGCGAGTAGCGAACCACGGCGGAATTTTTGTGATTTGGTTTTCTTAAGTTTCATTGTGATTCTACCTCATCTCTCATCCTTATTTCAATGCCAGTCATTGTGTAAAATCGCGGTGCTGGTTACCGTCATCTTCAGAGTCTCTAATTTGTTTACAGGAGTACTGGGGGGATTTTCATTGTCCAATACTAAAGTCATTTCCACCGAGTACATAAAAATCTTGAAAGTCACAGAAGCAACATTTTCAGCAAGTATAAAAGTATTTGTTGGATTGGATAAATCAGGCAGCCCCGGATAACGTCCAAAGCTTCCTGCTACGGTTCCAAGTTGTAACATTAGCGTCCTACCGTTTAGATAAAAATGGCCATACCTGTCCGGCTCCTCTCTAATCAAATCCTGTGGAACCGAATAATAATAAACATAGAGATAGTTGCTTGGAGTAACGTCAGCCGTAGAAGGGTCGTATCTTTTGATTGAGGACTTTCTAACATACTTATCAAATGCCGTTTGTGCGACGTAAGCGTCCGGAACAACACCTTTGCTTGTACGCTTAAACATTGATTTGAAGTTCTTATGGCTGGCAGCTAAAATCCCGGTTATGCCAATCACAAGAATCGTTGCTGCAATGGCGGCAATCAGCAATTCGATAAGCGTAATACCGCTTCTAAAATGTCGGTTCTTTTCGCTCATATAGAATATTGCTATCTATAGTTAATAAATCGCATAGCTTGTGACATCAACATAATGATAGTCAGAATCCAGAGTTGCAGAGCGGAGGTTCTTGTTCCAAGCAACGCGAGCAGTCAACACATTTGGTTGCGTACCGCTATCGAAAAGAAGCGTCACAAAATACGTGACGCCGTCAATCGCTATATTGAAATCACCCAATTCACCAGGACCGATACCGCCAAGATCAAAACCGTCACTACTAAAGCTATCAGGAAGTGTTAAATTAAAATACGGATCAGTTGGATCAAAATCTGTTACATTCCACGACCAATGCCCCGATCCATCATAAGAGCCTGTGAGTTTCCAGGTCTCCAACAGGACTTGACCTATCCGAGTCGCAGTTATCCTGACTTCCGCTCTTCGAGCGTTCCATGCGCAGGCGTACATATAGCTTACCGCGCCTATGACGATAAGCAGGATGACCAGCATGGAAACCATCACCTCGATGAGCGTCAAGCCCTTATCGCGATGTCCGCGCAATCTTCGCATCATTCACCTGGGTATGGGCCAGAAGGCATAGGCTTTACGGTTCAGGGATCACTCCTCTCAACCATCCTTACCCCTTCTTCGGCAACGGCGGAGCACCCTTCTTGTCGCAGTCGCCCAGCGCGGCAAGAAGCCGCGCCGTGCAAAAGCGTTATCTACTCCATTTAGATTCCAGCCGGCTCGAACGTGGTAACGTTGCTCACACACCTGAGAATTAAGTTACCCCTGGTAAGTTTAGTAGTGTCGACAGGAACTAACGTAATTACATAGTTCATCGACCCATCTGCATTAACAGCTACACCTGAAACAGTCATGGGAGCCGTTTGTCTAAACCACTTTGCGTCAAGTTCATTGCTCTTAAAACCCAAATCAGTCACTAGATTGGGCGATGGTGGTACAGGAGTCGTCTCTGTTTCAACAGCAAAAGTGCGAACGGCCGTGGCAATCTGCGAAGCGATTGCCTTGCCCTCTGAGTATCTGGCCTTTTCAACACGGCTCAACAGCAACGGAACAACAAGAGCCGCCAGTACAGCCACAATTAAAACCACCACCATCAATTCAATTAGTGTAAAACCTTTTCTGCTTCTCATGTGTTTCTCTCCTTTTCCAATCATACCAAGAGTTACTATATTCTTCTTTCCCGCCACCGAGATATTTATTGGGGCGACTTTACCTTTCTACGGTCCCCATTTCAACCAGTTCGTTCTTTTCATCGCACATTATTCTCCTTTGAGATTCGACAGCGAGAAAATCGGCAGATACAACGCCAAAACAACGACCAGCACGATAATACCGACCATGATAATCAATAGAGGCTCGAGCAGGCTCGTGATGGTCACTATCGTCGCATCGACCTTTTCTTCGTAATAGTCGGCGGTTCGTTCGAGGACCTGCCAGAGCGAGCCGCTCTCTTCGCCCGCCTTGACCATCTTGATGACCATATTCGGGAAAAACTTCGTCCCGGCCATGCTCAGGTAGATGGCCGAGCCGCTCACGATGTTCGCCCGCGTCTGAGCCAGCACCGACCGGACGACCTCGTTGGGCGTCATTTCTTCGACGATATCGAAGACGTCCAGCACGGCGACGCCGCCCCGAAGCAGGTTAGCCATCGTCCGGCAAAAGCCGGCGATAAAGGCCTGCTTGAGCAATTTGCCGAACAAGGGCAGCTTCAAAACCAGGCTGGAGGACATATAATGGACCGTTCGACTATTGCGATACGATAGGATTATCACGATAAGACCAAACAGGGTCCCGCCGGCGATATAGAGAATGTTATTGACGATAAAATCATTAACGGCCATGAAACTCCGCGTGAAGGCGGGCAACTGCCCCGCGCCGAACTGACTGAACATCTCGCTGAAACGCGGGATGATCAGCGTCATGATGATAACGACGACGAAGATCACAAAGCAGACGACAAAGATCGGATAGGCCATCGCCTTTTTGACCTTCCGCACCAAGCGGTCGCGGCTGGTGTAATATTCGGCGAGCCGGCGGAAGGCCGCCCCGATGTCGCCGCCCGTCTCGCCGGCTAAGATCAGCGAGTAAGTCAACTGGTTGAAGACTTTGGGGAATTCCGTCATGCCTTCGGAAAAGCTCCCGCCCCGCTCGATCCGCGCCAGAACCCGGTACAGAATCCTCTGGAGCCTGTGGTTCTCGATATCCTCGGCGATGCCCTCGAGGGCGTCGGCAATGGTAATGCCGCCCTCGACCATCGTGGTCAGTTGCCAGAAGACCGCCGCCAACTCGCCCGAGCGAATCCTCTGGAGCGGCGAGAGCTTCCAGCGGCGGACGGCGCCCGTCGAGACGATATCCACTGAGACGGGCGTGCAGCCCTGCTCGCGAAGCCAGCCTAAGACATCCGTCTCGCAGGCGGCCTTGGTAAGCCCTTCTTTGACTTGGCCTGCAAAATCCCGGGCGATGTATTTATAGGTTATCATCCAGTTTACCTCTTTTGGCTATTATACCACCACCCCTCGCCCCGTAAAGAACCTTTGGGGCCTATAAAAAAACTTTTTTCAAAATTATGCGTGCTTGACGGCCCGCTCGGCCTTTTCCCTTTCGCTGAACGCCGCCCCGAGGACCTCCTCCGTGGTGGTCAGCCCATCCAAAAGGCGGTCTACACCGCTGCCCATAAGCCCCTGATAGCCCCTTTCACGCGACATGGCCCTTATTTTCGCTTCGCTGACGCCGGAGGATACGGCGTCGCGGATTTCCCTGTCCATCACTAAGAACTCGAATATCGGCAGCCGGCCTAAATAGCCCGTATGGCTGCACTTGGGGCAACCCCGCCCGTGGTAAAAGACGGCGTTCTGGACCCGCTCCGGCGGCATGTTCAGACGCTTGATGATCTCCGGGGAGACTTCCACCGGCTCTCTGCAATGCTCGCAAACCCGCCTGACCAAGCGCTGTGCGATAATCATATTGACCGTCGAGGCCAGCAGGTAGGACTCGACGCCCATATAGACCATTCGGCTGATGGCGCTGGGGGCGTCGTTCGTGTGGAACGTGCTGAGGACCAGGTGGCCGGTCAGCGACGCCTTGATGGCGATGTCGATGGTTTCCTTGTCGCGAATCTCGCCGATCAGGATGATGTCCGGGTCCTGACGGAGGATCGCCCGCAGGGATTCGGCGAAATCCAGGCCGATGTCCGGCTTGACCTGAATCTGGTTGATGCCGTCCAGGCGGTACTCGACCGGGTCCTCGACCGTGGTGATGTTCTTCTTCGGGTCCCGCAGGTAATTCAGGGCCGAATAGAGCGTGGTGCTCTTGCCGCTGCCGGTCGGGCCCGTGACGATGATAATTCCGTGCGGCTGTGTGAGCATCACCTTCAGTTCGTCCAGAAGGTCGGCGTCGAAGCCAAGCTGGTCGAGGTTGTGGTTCACCGCGGCCGAGTCGAGAATTCGCATCACGACCTTTTCGCCGTAGATCGTCGGAATGACCGAAACGCGAACGTCGATGTCCCGGCCCGTCGCTTTGATCTTGAACCGGCCGTCCTGCGGCAGCCGGCGCTCGGCAATATCCATGCGTGACAGAATCTTGATGCGCGTCGCAATCGCCGCCTGCATCTTTCGGGGCGGTGGGACCATGTCCTGAAGTACGCCGTCGATTCGCATCCGGATCGTCATCGATCGCTCGCGCGGCTCGACGTGAATATCGCTGGCCCGGCTCTTGACCGCCTGACGCAGCAGCAGATCGACGAATCGAATCACCGGCGCCCGCGTGGCGGCCTCCTCGACGCTAATATCGGCCTCCATCGAGTTCAAGGCTTTCTCCATCATCTCATCGGCGTGGGCCTCGCCCTCGTCGTCCTCGGTGTTCACTGCGTGCTCGACCAGGTCGCGAAGCCGCTGCTCGTCGAGGTCCGAGCCGTGATAGACCTTCTCGATGGCCCGGTGAATCTCGCGAAGCGAGCTGAGAACCGGCCTGATCTCGCGCCCCGTTTTCATCGTCACCGTATCGGCGGCGATAATATCCAGCGGGTCGGCCATAGCTACCAGGACCTTCTGGTCCTTCTCGCCGATCGCCACGAGGCTGAACCGCTTGGCGATGGCCTCGGGCACCAGGCGAGCGACGTTCATGTCAATCTCTTTGTCGTCAAGATGGACGCGCTCTGTGGCCAGATGTTCGGCCAGCGCACCGCGCACGTCTTCGTCGCTGAGCAGTTTGAGCTTAATCAGAATGTCGCCGAGACGTCCGCCCCGGCTGCGCTGCTCGTTCAGCGCCTCGCTCAGCTCCCGCCGGTTCAGCAGCCCTTTGGAGACCAGCAGCTCGCCAAAACGTGCACTCGGTTTTTTTTCCGAAGTCTGAGATATTTCGCTCGATGTAACCATCTAATTACCCCCCAACCTTTCCACATGATAAACACTCGGCGTAGCCAAATGCACCGTTGCCGCTGGAACCAAACTGCACAGACAGCCCGATCGCATTTTTGGGCGTGTAGGAACCGCCTCCCCGCAACAACCAGAGCACACTAAGCCTACAGGCAGAATATGAACCCTGCGGCCAGCCGTTCGTCTAACGTCTGCTTCCATGCTCACAAACGGCAACGACACCAACAGTGTTATTTCAGTGCCGAGCTTCCCTAACAACAGCCTCACCATCTCCGCCTCCTTCAGAACACACGCATACGCAATATGTTCCAATCTTCTCAGCACCCTCCCAAGTGCGGCCGAAGGTAACCTTCTCCCGCATATTACTTCCACTTATTACGTTTATTATACCGTAAGCAGAGTAGCACGTCAAGGAAAAATCTGAAAATGTGTGGGAAATTCGGATTGTAACGAATGTAGGGATTATCCGGGTTTTCGGTGCGGCAGAAAAGCCAAATCAGCTAATCATGCCGCCGGGTGACGATATAGAGCGCTCTGGGTCGTACCTGCAATGAGCAAAGAAGGCCTGAGAATCTCCACCAGCGCCAGGTCCGTCTCGCCGCAATCAGCCACCTTGAGAAAAATAAGTGCATTGGCCATGAGAATGCCCGCCACGAAGCCGCCCACGTGCGCCATGTAGGTCGTTGGATAGCCCCCGATGATGCCGGCCGTCAGGTTCAACAGAAACCACAGCAGAACCAGCCACGGTCCTACGGGACTCAGACGCCTGAAGCAAAGGACCACGTGCATCCCAAGAACGCCCATGATGGCGCCGCTTGCCCCGATAGTCGGGCGACCGTCGTAAAGCAGATGGACCCCCGCTGCCGCAATGCCCAGCAGCACATAGATGAGGGGGTAGTTTGCATTGCCTACCTTGAGACTCACGTGCCGTCCGAATATCCACAACGTGACAAGATTCCCCACGATGTGCACGGCACTCATGTGAAGCCACATGTGGCCAAACAACGCAAGAAAAGAAAATCGCTCCAGGATCAGACCGTTTAGGTATTGCTGCTTCGGATCGCCAGCCATTTGGATCGCGAACGCCACAGTCGCAAGTAACAATACAATATAGTTACCAGCCGGCCAGCTCTGCGACAAATCCCTCTTACTCAAATGGACTCTCACTGACAAACACCCTCAGAAACACCTGACACACAGTTTATATCGGACGTTCCCGTCTTAAAGCATCATGAAAATCTCAAATCATCCGAAAATATTTTTGAGGTGTTTTCAACAGCGCTTCTTGAAACAGCAGAGTGCATGAGCAGGTAGATAAACAACCACAGGGCGTGGAGGAGCAGGTCTCAATTCTCACCGGTTTGCTGTGAGATTTGTTCATTCTCCCAGTTAACTTGGCCGTACGCCTCAATGCAGTACACAAGTTTCTGAATGTAGAACAGGTCGGCCTTGCACCAGGGCACATCGAGAAAGCGTTCGAGCTTCCCGCCGGGCTCACGAAGAATCAGAGCTCGCGCAGCAAAGACCTCGGCCGATAGCGTTGGGAATGAAAAAGGACACTCGTTGCGCCACATCGTCTCAACGTTCCACGCCAAATACCACGTCGGCCGATGGTAATCAACGTAGGTATCCATCAAATACTTTTGCGTCTGCAAAGCATAATTGGCGCAAAGCCAGCCGACCTCGGGACTCATGTGTCTCCATCGCGAAAAAATCGAGCGTAATACGGGCACTTGTACAATCAGGCCGCCACGCGTATAAGCAAGCTCGTAGGTCAGGCGTTCGCGCATCGCCTTTCTCGCCGCGGCCAGGCCCTGTTCAACCGCAGCGCCGTCGCGCATCCGCCGGGCCATTCGACAATAGGCGATCAACCCCGCCAGATAGCTGTTGCGGCAGTCTTCCTCCATCGCGTTGGGCGGCTCCGTGACAAGCGGCCGCAACTGCCGCCAGCGGCGCTCGATCTCGCTCCAGTCGCCGCTGACGTGCGCCCACAGCCACAGTGGATACAGCCGGGCCAGCGGCTGGCGCATAATGTCATTGTTCACACGAAACAGGCGTTCTGTGGAAATATCATACAAGGACCGAACCTCGCCTGCGTTCGCTTCATACGTGGGGCGTCCGGTCGGGCCATCGAGCGCGCCGCCGGGACGGCTCAACTGACCAACGTAATCCTTGATCTGCTCCTGAAGGTCACTATCGACGCAGTTGTACGCCCGCGCCAGCGATAAGAGCGTCTCCGTCGGCTCGACGAAGAACCGATATGCCTCGCGAGGATGCTTACCGGGCGGGAAAACGAGCGGCTGCCACGTCTTCGAAATCAATTCTCTGACACAGCGGTCAAGCTCCCTGCGAAGCGTCTGCTGTGCGTTCGTCTCGGTAAGCTTCATGGCGGCTGTCTCCCAGATGAAGCGGTCAAGCTCGGCATCCGTAATCCGGCTAACCGATTCGGCAGCTTCCTGCATCAGCGGGCGCCGGCGCGTACCCGCAACGGCGTGCGGAAGGCTCTTCGAAAGATGATTCAGCCTGGGCATTTCCAGCGTGTCCCAGTCCCAGGGCAATTGTTGAACCTTCTTCCATTCGTCATCGCTGAACCTGGCGGTAAGTGGTTCCTCGGCTTTGCCCGCCGTGCCGCCGGCCTTCATTTTGTACGCTATTACTGCGGTGCCGGCGTTGATCTCGTGGGTGGGAATGTAATAGAAGCTGTCCCCGGCGATGGACACGGGCATGTCAATGACCGAGCCGCCGCCGTAAACGGCCGTACCGCGCGCCAGCCATTCCTCGCCAACCGGCAAAATCTGTCCGCGAAAAAGCGTCGCCCATATACCGGCAGCCTCATCCGGCTTAGGCTCGTGGACGTTGCGGCAGAACGGCTCTGCATAGCCGGCTAAGGTGTCCAAGTCCATTGCATTGACGTTGTCCTGGTGGGTATTGATCAGCACGCGGCCGCCCACACTGAGCTGGCACTGCTCATCATGCACGAGCAGCAGGCTGTCGTGCCAGCCGTAGGTTTGCGACTGGTCCATAATCGGTGTGATGTGACCTGTGGACGTATCGAGGTACCCTACGTTCAGAAACGGCGAATAATGCTCGTACCGGCTGCGCAGCAGCGCCTGGAATTTGACGATGACTATGCCCTCAGGTGTCACCAGGGCCGGCGCGCCCGTGCCGTTCATGCTCTCGGCGTACACGATTGGGGCAACGAACTTCTGCTTACCTGTATCCGGGTCCATGACAAAAAATGTCTGATAGACCGGCTGCTCCGTAAGCCTCTTGCGAATGTAAGTAAGCTGCGCCTCGTACGTGCCGGGCTCCTCCATCCGCTTGAAGTTCTCTCGGCGCAGCCGTTCGTTCTCTTCCTTCGTGTGGCGCCAGCTCGCGAAATCCCCGAAGATTTCCTTCACCATATCCATCAGGACAGGCTCGAACGAATCCAGGCAGATAGACGGCGTCACCGTGACCATGACCGAGCCGTCGGGCGCGACGACCGGGTGATACCCGCGGAAGCTGACGCCCGGCAGCTTGTCGCTGCGCCATAGCTGTCCGCCGCTGCGGAAATCGAACGCATAGACGTGCATATCCTCACTGCCGATGTAAACGCGATTCGCGCTCACATCAAGAGCAGGGCTTGAAAGCAGCGGCCCGCCGGTCTGTGCAGTCCATTTCACAATGCCGCTGCCAGCTTCGAGTGCATAGAGCTTACCGTCACGGCTGCCGATAACAACGACGCCCTCATAAACCAGCGGTGAATTCCACACCGCCGCCCCGGTCTGAACGGCCCATGCAACCCGACCGTCGGTGACGTCAACCGCATAGACTTTGCCCTCGGCGTTGCCGAAGAAGACTTTATCGCCGGCTACAGCAGGCGCGTGAAGAATCGCACCGGCCGTTTTGTATATCCAGAGGTCCTGCCCGGTGACGTCATCCAAAGCATGCAGGGTCCCCGCCATCGTACCGACGAACACTTTTCCGTGCGCGACGATGGGCTGCAAGCCGGCCATCAGGCCCTCGTCGGCAAATAAGCGATACCACTTGCGCTCAAACGGCGGCCTGATTTCCGTCGAGGTGGCCCCACTGCGAGCCGGATCGTGCGCGAGCATAGGCCAATTATCTTCCGCCAATGCACGAGATTGCGGCCACAACGGACCAGAGCACAGAATCAAGCACAGCGCCAAAGCGCGCACTGTCATCCCCCCGCCGATTCCCAGCAAAACCTTGCGCATCTTATTTGATTAGATAGGGCTCTTCGGGCAACTCGCGTATCCAGATATTGCGGAAACGGATGGGATTGCCGTGGTCCTGTAAATGGATATAGCCACTTTGATGTGGGGAATACGCAGCTTTCTTCCCATGAGAGGTCGTGCCTTCGATGTCAAGATTGTTGTGCACAACCACGCCATTGTGTAACACCGTGATTCGCCCATTGCGAACCACGTTGCCGTCGGCGTCGAATAGCGGGCGAAGGAAGCTGATGTCGTAGCTCTGCCACTGGCCGGGCTTGCGGCAGGCGTTGACCATCGGCGGATGCTGACCGTACATCGCCGCCGCCTGACCATCCGCGTATGTTCGATTGGTTTTATAGTTGTCATCCGTGTATGAATCGAGCACCTGCACCTCATATCGGTCCATAAGAATGACGCCGCTGTTACTGCGCTTCTGATCTGTTATCTTGGGATCGACACCTTCCGGCGTGCACCACTCAACGTGCAACTGGCAATTGCCGAACGAGTTTTTCGTGCGAATTCCACCGGCTTTCGGGGCGACCTGCATGTATCCGTTTTCGATAATCCATTTCACGTCGCCGGCGCCCTTCTCGCTTACCCACTGCGAGGTATCCTTGCCATCAAAGAGCACGATGGCATCGGATGGCGGCTGGCCGACTTGTTCAGGGGGCGTTATCACCAGCGGATTCGGCCGCGTCATGTCGTGCACATCGTATTTCTCTAACTCTTTCGCGGCGTAGCCGCCTGCTGCCAAAACCGTCACCAAGACTAAGCCAACAACGATCTTCACCCCTCTTGCTCTTGTTGCCATGACTTTCTCCTTCGCTCTGCCGTTAACGTCTATCTATCGAACAGTCCACGGCCGGCAACACCGCCGGCGCTTATGGAGCGGGTATAATACTCGAACGGGCCGGTCAATTCCACATCATTTTGGAGCCTTTGCAAACCGCTCCGCCCGGCTCGGAATTAACAAGTATTACAGAACGATTGTCTCTCGGCCCGCGTCGAACCTCGCGACCTTGCCTTCCTGCAGACCGAGCATGCCCATCTGCAACGCAGTTTGAACACGATATGCCAGGTCCACCGTGCTCAACGTTTCCTTGTCTCGTGAACGGCAGCAATCGAGGAACTTTCGCCAGTATCCGACAAAGTCCTCGCCGTGCTCGATGGCAAAACGCTGCGGCTTTCCTTTCGAGCCCTGGGCTGGAATGAAGACAACCTCGTCCTTTTCCACCGTCAATGTGCCTTCCCACCCTCGGATAACGGGAATCCTGCCCCCGGAGCCGCGGCCGCCGGCGCCCGGATAATCATTCGCCTGCGTCCCGAGCACGGCAACGGTGATCTTCTGAGGATAGTCGATGAGCATATTAAAGGTGTCGGGTATCTCCCGCTCCTGGTAACGGAGCATCCCCCCTGTCGCCGCAACGGCGCTCGGCATGGCGACGCCTAACATGAACACCACCGGCGTCAGGCTATGGGGGAACAAGTCCGTCGAAGGCCCGCCAGCGTAGTCTTCGTACATCCGCCAGCGAAAGTACCGGCTGACGTCGAAGGGGCGCTTGGGCGCCTCGCCGAGGAAGGCTTCCCAGTTCAATTCCGGCCCCGGCTTGGCGTTGGCGTCGTCGATGGGCATGCCTCGCTCGCCCCAGTCGCCGACGCGGAAATAGCCGCATTCCGCGTGGACGGGCTGACCGATCAACCCATCCTGGATGAGCTTCCTGATCTGCCACCAGGCCGAATCGTACATCCCCTGCGTGCCGAGCTGGAAGACCCGGCCGCTCTTTTTCACCTCCGCAGCCAATCGCTTGGTCAGCTCGAACTGCCGCCAGTGCGTCACGGGCTTTTCACAGTAAACGTCCTTGCCTGCCAGGACGGCGTCGATGGCCTGATAGCCGTGCTGATGATCCGGCGTAGCGATGCAAACAACGTCCACGTTCGGGTCCGCGAGAAGCTCGTGATAATCGGAGTACCCTTTGGCCTTGAAACCTTCCACCACTTTCTGCATCCGTGGCCGATAGGCATCGCAGGCGGCGACAATATCCACGTTCGCGCCCTGGCTTTTGAGATAATGGACGGTCTGAATGTGCGCGTTGCTGCGACCGCCGCACCCGATGAAACCCACGCCGATACGCTCGTTAGCCCCCAGCGCCCCGTTGACGGCCCGCTTCGATGCGACACTTGCAATCGTCATCGCCGCAGCCGCAGCGCCTGCCCCGCGCATAAACCGCCGGCGCGTCATCCTATCAGCCGAGCTCTTCTGTGATCTTCGTATGTCAGGCATGACTTTCTCCTCAATCAAAGTGTCACTGTATGTTAGTTATTCCGAACCCACTGCTGGTAAATCCGGTTGATTTGTTCATCTGTGACCGGGCCGTCCCACAGGGCGACCGCATAGCGCAAGACCAGTGGTTTGTCGGCCGCGACTTTCAGCGGTTCTTTGTGCAGATTCATCGTCGCCGACAGATAGGCAAACGGTTTGGTCATCGTGAACCACGACGTCGGGCCGCGCACATTATCCGGATGACCGAACATGGCGACGGTAACGGGCTTTCCATTCGCCTCGGCGCTATATGCACACCAATTCGCGAAAGTAAGCCGCTCGTCGCCCCGCACAACCTCGCCCGCCTTGCCTTCGGCGTTGCGAAATTGCCCCTTCCCGTCCATCGATTCCACGAAGCGCATGCCCAGACCGAAGTAATGCGAGCCCGACAGCACAACGGAGTCTTTTCCGGGCGGCACGGTCAGATTCGATTGCCAGCTCAGGAGCGTTACATCCACGCCGCTCATGCGGCGGATTTCGATGGTGCGATCCTCCTTGAGCAACAACTCCTTACTGCGAGGATTGATCCAGTCGAGCTGTTCGGTGAATTCCGCGCGTGGCCCTTCGTCGGACTTGCCGATTTTCACCTCACCGAAGCTGCGATGCAACTGGCGGCCCGGCTCTTTCTGCTCTTCCCAGAAATTCACGCCATCCACGGCCACGGCGAACATCAGCGCGTGATGGTGCTGGTGATCGGCGGGTGAGTCGCGCAAAATGTTAACGCCCTGCGGCGAAAAAAGCTGCTGCACGCACGGCTTGAACGGCACGTTCCCATAAAGATAGCGCATCAAAACACGCTCACCTTGGCAAATCGATACGGCGTCCGCCTCGACCACAACGCGCGGCGGGTCCTCCGCAAACACTGCACTTGCCAGAAAGCCCACCACCAACCACAGAACGATAACAACCTTGTCGAATTTTTTCATGATTACTTCTCCTTCACCGCTTTGGGAAATGCCTGATTCGGCGCATCTTTCCCATCCCATTGGTAATTCCACTTAGCCATATACTCAGGGCCGGGCAGAAACTCGTCATTCGTTTCTTTGAGCCTGACAGACAACATTTTTTCCAGCTCTTGCTGCGTTTGTGCGTGCTCCGGATTGTTACACAGATTCGTCAGTTGGTACGGATCCACCTGGTTATCATAAAGCAGCCACGGCCCCTTGAGGTCTCGTACGTAGGTGTATCGCCGCGTGCGGACGCCGCGATATTCCCGCCCGCCCTGCTGGTAATTCCACTGATGGAACGGCACCGGGCACATAATCAGGGCCGCATCGTTATCGGGCGGCTGCGTCCCTCTGACCACTGCCGAGAAATCCCGGCCCTCGACCGTATCCGGAATGGCCAGACCGCTGAGGCCGAGCAGCGTCGGCATGATATCAGGCGTATTGATCGGCATGTCAATCGCCCTGCCCGTCCTGCCGAGCACCGCAGGGTAACGAAGCAGAAACGGGACTCGCACCGATTCATCCCACGGCTTTTGTTTGTTCGTCTGGCCGTGAGAATAAAGCATGTCCCCGTGGTCCGAGGTGAAAACGAAAATCGTATTCTCCTCGATGCTGCACTCTTCCAGCGTTTTGAGAAGATCCCCGATGCAATCATCCAACGCGGCGATATGGGCGTAATAGCCAGCCACAGCTTCGCGAGCCTTTTCCTTTAACGACTCATGCACATTTGGATGAAGTGCGATTTTGGACGGGTCGGCATACATCTGGCGGTACTGCTCCGGGGCCGTTTGATACGGATCGTGAGGCGGCCCCCATGACACAAACAGAACAAACGGCTGTTTCGCATGGTCTCGAATGTACGCCTGAGCTTCGCGAGTCTGGGCGATGGCATCATAGCCGGCCCAGTATTGTTTTTCGGGCGTGTCACCATAATAAAGCGAATGATTGTAATCGTGCGTGCATTCGCAAACCCGCCAGAATTCGAAGCCCTGCCTTCTTTCTTTGGGGATAAAGGCGGTGCGGCCGTGACCGTCTATATGCCACTTGCCGATATAAGCCGTTTCGTACCCGGCCCAGCGATACACCTTGCCAATCGTTGTCGCGTCGGGATTCAAAGGCTTGTCGTTATAAAAGATGCCGTGCGTGAGCCAGTACTGCCCGGTCATGAGGCTGGCGCGATAAGGGCTGCAAACCGGGCAGCCGGACACGGCGTTGGTGAAATTCACGCTCTGCCCCGCCAGCTTATCGAGGTGGGGCGTCCTTACGTCCTTGTTGCCCGCGTAACCGCTCGCCTGCGCTCTCCACTGGTCCGCGAAGATGAAAACAAGATTCGGCTTCTTCCCCTGGGCCTGCTGTGCACCTACAGATCGTGCCAAACCGGCCCCAAAGAGAAACGACGCTGCTCCGAGCCCGGCCGTTTGTAAGAAGCATCTTCTTCCAAGCTGCCTTTTCTCCATAAAGCTCCCCTTCTTGCAGCACCCTATACAACAAGCTCCGGCGAAAGTTTTCAGTTCAGAGGGTTGATCCGTACCGTCCGAATCTGCCAGGGCCGAAACGTCAGCAAGCCGGACACAGCCTGCCCCTCCAGCCCCGCAAGGTCCACCTCTGTAAACCGGGCCTTTCCCGCAAGATAGTCAAGCGATGCTTTGCCCTCACGCCCCCGGTATTCATACATCCGAATGTAACTGCCTGCGTCCTTGTGATAAAGGGCGGAAACAATCACATCGGAAGAACCTGCTTCCACCAAAGTCACCTTTGTTCCAAGGCGGCCATCGCCGGCAGCGGTACAAACACCGACACAAGGGAAATTATATTCCAGCGCACGCCGATGCAGGTCTGCTTCTTGCCAGTCTCCCCTAAAAGGATAAAGTGCAAATTCATACGCAAACTCGCCGTTGAGCATCCGCGTGCCCCAGATGTAATACATCGCGTAGGCCAGCGGAACCGAGAAACCGCCATCAGCCTCGCGAACCGAGCCCATCGTGCCCCGATTGAAAACCGCCAGGCCCTGACCGCTGTCAGCGACGGCTGTCCAGTAAAGACCGTTCACGTAGCGGTCGGGCGTAGTGGCAACGGCAAATGGAAGGTCGCGCACGCCAATGGCGTCCTCTCCAACGGCCGGAAATATTTTGAAACGCAACTTCTCTTCGTGCTCGAAAGGCGATTTGGATTCCCGCTTGTTCTCGCTGAGGCGGCCGATCCGCTGACCTTGAAATTGAAAGCGGACGCGGCAGTCAAGCCGGGGGCTGTCCGCACGCAGCACCATCTCCATCGTATAAGGTATGCCGCCGATCATGCCGCACTCGCGAGCGATCGCCCACGGCGCCCCATCGCGTCCCGGCTCAATGGCCCACAATCCTTTGGACTCGCAGTACCGACCGTCGATTGTCCCGGCGAAAAAGCCGCTTCTTTTGCCGGGCTTGAAAATGTTTTTGCCGCTCTTTCGCTCCAGGAACGAATCTATCCCGCCATCCTTATTGAAACGAACCACCGCATACGGCGTTGTGATGCACAGATTCACCGCATCTATTTCAATCTCCGTACTTTTTTGCGGCAATCCGTCCTGTGTCGGCACTAATGAATAAGACGCAAAGCCCAGGGCTGGAACATCCGCCAGGATAGCTACCCGGGCCTGCTGAATACTTCCATCGGAATAGCGGTCCGCCGACAGCAAAGCCGCAGGGACTGCTCGTTCACCATGCTGTACAGCGAGCGCGGCGGCGGTCTTCCTGGGCAACGATACCGTGACATCAATCCACTCCCGGGCGGGCCATGAACGCGGATTGAAAACCGTCACCTGGGCCGTTTTCCCGCCTTCCATGCGTGAAGCTACGTAACGCAAAGAAGCATCCTTGACACGGCCGGATGCGTCCAATGACGCCGTCAAATATTTGCGGGCGTCCGCAAGCAGTCCACATATCTGGATATCGTGATGTTGTGCGACCAGGAGGTTTTTCCATGCCTCTTTGATTTGGCCTTCGCGGTCCGCGCCGCCGAGCAGATGTTCCATTGCTGCTAATCGCTCGGCCGTCAGTACATCGACCTCGGCACGGCGAGACGTATTCCATATCTCATTGCCGCAGTAGCCCCACGGCATTCGCACGTGAAAATCGTTGGGCGCGGTCTTGAATTCCGTTTTGGCGGGCGGGAAAGCCGGGAATATCTCCTCCAGAAGAACCCAGCGGTACTGGGGATTCCCGTCATATTTCTTCACAAGCTCCTCACGGCGCAGGCCCGAATCGTCGGCGCGCGACGCTAAGAGCGGCTTAATGTGCGAGAACTCCTCACGGAACTTTTCCAGCGGGGTATCACACTCCGGCCCGGGATAGCGGGTCAAAATCCAGTTGTCTTTGGTCGTCCGCCCGAACTCCGCCCCCTCACCCACATACGTTGGAACCGCTGCAATGCGCGAGCCGTCCAGTCCCACCCACCAGCCGACGGCGGCGTCAAAGGTCGGATTGTAACCATACATCATGAAGTGCGTCCGCATGATAGCGCCGGTAAATCCGAATCCTTTGATTATTTGCGGAATCTGGCTGTGCATGGCGTGCTCGCTCATCAGGTAAACATCCGGGGCGCAGCCCAGATGGCGCCGGTCCGCCTCCAGGGCATAGCCGATCTGGCGGATATTGGATTCCTCGTTGACAAACACGGACAGCGGCTGGCCGTATGTGCACGTGCCTATTCCAAACCGGCCCGGATAACGTTTCAGGTAGCCACGAATCTCCTGCAGGACCTCGGGGTTGTGCTCGGCCAGATAATCGTACGTATGAGCTTCGTTTTCAAGCCCGATCTTGAAGCCCGGATAGCGGTCCAGCCATTCGACGGCGCTGCGAAGATGCTCTAAGAAATGCTCCTGGCCCCACAACACGACTCCGCCATGATCGTAGGTCAGCAGGTAAAGAGGTGACGCCGCCTGATCCCGTACATCCGACGGCCCAGCGGCTTCATTGCCGGCCAACACCGTCGCAACCACACAAAGGGCATAAAACCAACACCAGACCATCGCAGCGACCAATGAATCTCTTTTGGCTTTGAACATAGAGGTCTTCCGGCAAATATATGCAAATAAGCGGCGAACAGCGACGTTCACGACACCAGCTTTTTGAGATGTTTGATGCTTCGCTCAGCCTGCTCGATGGTCCCGCACTCCACGCTCAGCACGAGGTCACGCGGTCCGCCTTTGCATACCTCGATGACCTTATTCCAGTCGATGACGCCATCGCCGCAGGCGCAGCCGGACGGTGTGCCCGTCACCTTGCCGCGCTCGTCTTTCGACTGCTGCACCGAAATATCTTTGGCGTGCACGTGGACTAATCTATCCCTGACTCGTTTGAGCCACTTGATCGGGTCCTGGCCGGCCAGATAGGAGTTGCCCGTGTCAAAGTTGACGCCGATGGCCGGCGAATCCACCAGCCCGCAAATCTTGTCCAGACCTTCGGGACTCTTGCTGTACTGCTGGTGCGGCTCGATGCCGATCTTCACGCCGCGAGGCTCGGCAACGGCCGCCGCCTCGGTCAGCACGTAACGCATCAGGACGTGGTCCTCCTCTTCAGTTGTCCAGGGCGGCTTGGGCCCTTCATCGGTATTGACCACGGGTGCGCCGCACTCGGCGGCGAAGCGAATCGCCTGCTTGAGGTAGTTGCCGCTAACATCCGGCCGGCACAGCGGCGTGTGCGACGATAGCCCTGAAAGCTTGATTCCTGCTTTCTCGCATGCGCGCTTGATGCGGTATGGGTCGTCCAGCATCGAAACCGTCATGAAATAGCCGGCCTCGCTCATCAGCTCCCGGCCCCAATGCACCCAGGGCTCGATGTATTCGTATCCCAACGCCGCGGCTTTTTCCACCGCCCATTCGAAGCCTTTGTCGGCGTGCCGCACAAACTCCGTATTTACTCCGATATGTACCTGTGCCATTTGACAATCTCCTTAACTCAAAAAGCCTCGTTTTGCAGTATCAGCCAACTGGCTATTTCTGGAATCGCCATAGGTCAATAGTGATGTCCTCAGCGGCCAGCCAATCGACGTGCCAGTCGAGAAACAGGCAGTTCGAGCCCTTCCTGTGGCGGGCCCGCGCGATCCTTCGACCCGTCGTGACGTCCTGACTATCCGAGGAGGGCAGATGCCCGGGCGTCCAGACGTCGCAACGATTGTTCCCCTCGTCGGTGGCCTTCTTGACGATGTGCCGCCACGGTCCGTCCTCATTATCGGCCAAATAAATCGTGGCAGCTCGATTCGTACAGTCGCCCAGCTTCGTGGGCTTGAGTATCTCACTGCCCGTCATGTCATTTCTATTCTTGAAGTCCCAGCCGTTGACGACGTAACAGACGGTTTGCTCCTTGTCTGGGTAGGTGGAGCAACGGTAAATATCCACCGTGCGGTAATCATTGTTAAGGGGCTTCTGAGCTAAGAATGGCATGAAAAGCTGAAACCAGGCCTTGCCCGTCCCGCCTGCCAGGCCGCGAGGAATGAACTGGTCATATTCTTCGGAATAAAAATTGGCCCCCAGTCCGACCTGACGCAGGTTGCTCTGGCAGATAACGCCTTTGGCCTGTTTCCTCGCCCGCTGCAAGGCCGGCATCAATATCCCCATCAGCAGCGCGATAATGGCAATCACCACCAGAAGCTCGATCAGCGTGAACCCCATGAGACGGCGGCTTCGCCTTTCTAATGGGGTGAATCCTCGTCGTATGTGAATCGTCATGGCCCACCTTTCAAGAAACAAAACCAGCGGCACGGCAAGATTGTACGGTTTGCAGGCTGTAAATCAAAGAAAAAATCTCCCGTCGCGAGGGCCCGCCGGAAGCTTTTCACCTGTCCGCTTTTCGTGTGTCGGCTTCGAACTGCTCGGCCTGCAAAATGATCTCCTGCGCCTGCTTTCGCAGGTCTTCGTCCTGCAAAATAGCGAGCAGTTTGTTCATGGCCGTCTTCGCCTCGCCCGGGTGGGTCCGCATGATCGTTCGAGCGATTCTCATAATAGCTGTCGCCGCCTCCGCCCTGACCGCCTCAGTCTGTAAAAACGGCTCGGACATTTCCATCGCCGCCGGCTCGCTGACGTTCCCCAATGCCGAAAGCACGAGTTTCTGCTCCTCCGGGCTATCGGCGTGAGAAGTCGCCAGCCGGCACATTTCCATGCTTTTTTCTGCTGGACAGCCCCTGGCGGGCATGGCCAGCAAGCGAGCGAAACCGCGCAACGCTAACAAGCGATGGACCTTATTCTGTGTCAGACTGTAAATCCCCAGCAAGACTTCCGCTGCGTTTGGATCAGGCCAGGCGGCCAGCGCGCGAACAGCCGTATCCTGTACAACGGGGTCCTGCTCCTGGAGGGCGCCGGTGAGCGATTCGAGCGCCTTGTCATTTGCGATCCCCCCAAGAACGCGCAGCAGTGAGCATCTGACCGGCGTGCGCTGCTCCGCACTCAGTGCAGCCAATACCGCATCGGCGCTTCGGCCGGGCTCAGCAATCTTCCCCGCCACTGTGATGACGGCCCTCTCGGCGTCTCTGCGTACGCCGTCATCGGGCATTTTCACAAGAAGCTCTACAAGAGAGGGCAGGTCCTTTTCGCCTGCAAGTCTGCCCAAAGCCTTGAAAGCAGCTCGGCGAATGCCCGAATCCGAGCTCGACGCCTCGCCTAACAGGGCGGGAACCGCGCCGGCGGCGTTCCGCTCGAACAACACCTGGATCAACGCAGAACGAATCTGCGGCGGTGAGGCTCGCATGTTCTCGATTATCGCATGGTCCGCTTCGGCGCCCGGCAGCAACACCAGACTGCTTAATGCGGCGTTCTTTTCTTCCTCGCCGATGCTTTCGGCAGCAGCCCGAACAAGCAAGCCGACACAGGACGAATCACCAAGTTTTCCCACGGCGTGCAACACCGCCTTTCTGATTTCGGGGTCCGCACTCTTGCCTATTGCCGTTACCGCGGGTAACGCCGCCGCGTCACCTCGATCCGCAAGCGCGCCGATTAGAAGCACCTGCTCGCCCGCCGAGACCTTCGCCAGCTCTGCGCCAAACATCTCTGTAACACCCCGGCCCTTCATCGTGCGAACGCAGCCCATCGCCGTCGTTCGCACCATACGGTTCCGGTCCCGCAAAGCCCCGATGACCGTCGGGGCGACCTGCGGCCCGCCGAGGTCCGCCAGACCCTTGATGGCTGCACTGCGGACGATGGCCGCTTCGCCTTCCGCCGCCAACTGGCCGTAGATGGCAGCTGCCTGCTGTATCTGGCCCTTTGCCGCCAGGTCTTCGGCGCATCGCAGATAGGCGTCCGTCGCCGCGAACCGCAAATCCGGGCTGCCTTTGGCCCTGGCCTGCACTAATATTTCCCCCGCCCGGGCACCTCCGATCTTCCCCATCGCTGCAATCGCCGCTTCGGCGACCTGCGGCTCGGGGCCAAAAACCAGCTCGCCTATGGCCTCGACGCTCTGCGCATCTCGCCGGTCGCCCAATAGATTGAGGATGCGTATCTGCACGTTCGGCCCCGCTTTGGCCAGTGCGTCCCGCAGCGCTGCCGACGCCTCGGGGCTCGAGTTGCGCCCGATGGCATAGCAGGCTATATCAGCCGTTTTTTCATCCAGTAGAAGCTTTGCAACCGCAGGCACGGAATCGGCCGTACCGATGAACCAGAGCTGCCTGCAGATGAAAGACTTGCCTTCAAGCGTGACGCCGGAAAGCATCTCGGCTAATCGGCGCTCGATATACTTGCGACTTTCAGGCTGATTTTGTGATTCGCGGATAAGCTCTTCAACAGCGATGAGCGGCTGGCGGTCCATCCCGCGATCATAGCCGGCAATCGCCGATAGTTTCCGGTCAACATCCGCTTTGTCGAATGCGGCGGCTTTTGCATCCGTTGGAGCAAAAGCCAGACACAAGACCGTGAGCAACACAACAAACCATGCCTTCGCTGATGTTGTCACCGCGGCCTCTTTTGTCATAATCGCCACGGCTTTCGCATCGGCCGGGATATCATCTTATCGGCTTCCGCGTCATTGACGAAACGTTCGGCCTGGGGGTCCCAGCTTACGCTGCGCCCGAGGCGAAGACAAATGTTCGCCACGTGGCAGATCGTCGTCGAACGGTGAGCGACCTCCGCCGGAGCGATAGTCGCAGCACGCGTCTTGACGCAATCGAGGAAATTCCGGTGGTGCCCCTGCCAGTTCGCCGCATCCGTCCACTGCTGCTTCTCGAATTTTCTGTTCTGCAAAAGGGACTTCGGCTCCGCATCGACGTTGCCGCCGTCATCGACGTACACCCAGCCTTCCTCGCCCTCGAACTTCACGGACAGTTCCGTGTTCATGTTAGGCCATATATCGGGTGACTTTGTATCATACATGATCAGCCTGACGCCGTCGGCGTATCGGGCTTCGACGTGCAGAGCAATCGGGACATTGCAGAATCCGCTTTGGGGGAACTTCGCCGTCCCCTCGTATTCGACGGGCCCGGTCAGATCGCTGCCGTGGGCCATTTGGGCCAGGTCGTTACAGTGGGCGCCCCAATCGGTAATCATCCCGCCGCTGTAGTCGAAGTGGTTCTTCCAGAGGTTGCGTACAAAATCAGTATTGTATGGGATGAACGGCGTCGGCCCTAACCACATCTCGTAATCGAAGCCGTCAGGAACGGGCTGTGGAGTCAGCACGCCGCAGCTCTGCCCCGCTCGGACGTAACTATGAAGCGTGCGCAGCTTACCTATCATACCGTTTCGGGCCACTTTGACGGCGAACGCAAAGCTCTGCATGCTTCGCCGCTGCGTGCCGCACTGATAAACGGTCCCATAGCGATCCACCGTATCGGCCACCGCCCGGCCCTCGGCGATAGTCAGTGACATGGGTTTCTCACAGTAGATGTCCTTACCCGCCCGGGCGGCGAAAATGGCGGTCAGCGCGTGCCAGCGCTCGCCCGTGGCGCTCAGGACAGCGTCAATATCATCACGCGCCAGCAAATCGCGAAAGTCACTGTGTGTGGCGCAATTTTCGTTGCCGTAATATTCATCGACGACGGCCTTGGCTTGTTGGCGCCGCTGCGTATCGGCGTCGCAGACGGCAACGAACTGTACGTCCTCGCACATCATAAAATTACGCATGTCGCGCGTGCCCTGGCCGCCCATGCCGATACCTCCCATTGCAACGCGCTCGCTGGGCGGCACCGAGCCATCCTTGCCAAGCACCGACGATGGGACAATATACGGCGCAGCGACGGCCGCCGCCAACGTTCCGCCGAGACGGGCGCCGCGGCTCAAAAACCCTCTGCGGGAAATCTTGCTCATACCATGCAAGCCTCCAAAATAAACGTTCCGAGCCACGATAATAGCAGGGCGAGACCTCAACGTGTCCGCCCGTGAAAACTCTGCGTAAGCCAACGACGTCCCAGCTCTCTATGATCCGGCCTTCGCCGTATTGGGATCCTCAGTCTTCGGTGCAGCCGTATTAGGGTCGTTGCTCTTCGGCGCGGCAGTCTGATCGGGCGCAGGAGTATTAGGCTCTTGGGTTTGTGGCGCAGCGGTTTCTGCGGGCGTCACGGCGTTGGGGTCCTTGACGTCGGTTTTCTCTGCGGGCTTTTCCTCATCCTCGATCAGGTCCGCGAATTCCTTCGTCAGATTCTTCGCCTTCCAGTCGGAGATTTCATAGACCCACCCCTGATGCTCCGCCGTGAATTTCTGGGCCTTATCCCGCGCCAGCAGCTTGGCCTCCTTGGCCTTCAATTCCTCCGGCGATTCAACGTCACTGCCCTTGGTTATGGGCGTCTTGTCCGTGTATTCGGCTTCGCACGTGATGTACGTCTTTGCCTGCTTTTCCGCTGTCGTGTCCGAGGCCGCATTGGCGGATTCGGTATGGGCGATCTTGACTGTATAAACAGTCGAATCCTTCAGCTTGCAGACGTACTGCCTGTCGAATTTCAGGTTAGCGTCCGGCTTCTTAACGTCGTCAAACCGCAGGCTCGTCAGGGCCGTAAAGACGCCCTGGCCGTCGCTGCTCTTGAACTTCTTGCCGGCCGGGATATTCTCCAGCACGATGTCCTGGCTGCCCTCTTTTGTCTTGAGTACGTAGGAGCCGTTCGGGGAATTGACCGTCACTGACTCGATATCCTCGCGTTTTGCCGTGATAAGCTCCTGCTCCATGAAACCGGCCGGCCCGCTGGCAAACCAGGGGGCGCTGGGCGTCACATAAACCTTATTGCTCATAGCGGGATCTTTGGATAACAGTCTCACATACGTACCCTGCCCGAGCTCTTCGCTTTTGCCGACGACCACGCCGGCAAACTCCACCGCATTCGGCTCGGGCGTCATGAACTTGACGACGTTGCGCGCTTTTTCCTCGGTGACCTCCAGGTCCTCGTGATTGGCCGGGTTGTCCGTAATGAACTCCGACGTCTTGATCTCCAGGCATTTCGAGATGAGACTGTTTATCTCGCTGGTCTTGGCGGGATAATTGTCCTTGCTCGCAATGACAAAACCGTTCGCAGCGCGTTTGAGCGTGACCGCAGATTCTCCCTTTCCCACAACGATCTCGCCGATGTCCGCCGGGTCAAGCCCCTGGATGAGATAAACGGGCCTGTCAGGCTCGGCTTTGGCCCTGTTCGAGACACGGGACTGAATCACGGCCCACAATACCATCACTACGGCCGCAACACCCAATATCGTCAGCTTCCTGTCACTCATCGAATCAGACTCCTAACCTATTGATGATTTACGATTTGCGATTTATGATTCGGCGCCACTGCCACATGAGGTCCTGCAAATCCATTTTGCCCTCAATCGTAAATAACAAATAGTAAATATAAATTCCTCATGCGTCGCTCGCATGACTGATGTAATGTCTTTTTCTTACACTGCGCCGCAGGCCCAGCACGATGGCAATAAGCAGGATCACCGCCGGGGCGCCCAGCATATTGGCCTGGCGTAATTCGTTGCCCAGCCGCTCGATCCGCTCGCGCCGCGTCATTCTCACCTGACGCAGTTGGCGCTGGGCCTGATGAATCTTCAGCTCAAGCTCCTGCTTCTTCTGAACGATCGAGCTGCCGATGACCTCTTCCTGGCCTTCTTTGGCCGTGGCGACGATAGATTGCAGCTCGCCCTGGAAGCCGGCGATTTGCAGGTTAATCTTATCCACTTCTTCGGCGGTCTCGGCTTCCGCCTGTCTTTCAATTTCATCGACCACCACGAACGGCCGCTTGAAATTGCCTCTGGACCGGATTGAAACCAGATCGCTCGAGCCGCTCAAATCGTCGACGGCATTCTGCATCAGTGTGCTGTTATCGCCGACAACCATCTTGCCGAAGAAAGAACTTTGATAGGCCATGTTGTCGCTGATGAAATCGACGTCGGCAAAAACGACCACGGCACAATCCTCCTGAGCCTCCTTCAAGCCGGTGATTCGTTTCTTGATTGTCTTGGCCGCATTCGGATCTTCCGGCTTTTGCGAAGAATCATCTTCACTCGCCGGAACCTCCACTTCAATGCCGTCCGGGAAGCTGCTCTTCAAACGGCCCGTGACCAAATACGCCATCGCCACGGGCTTGGTCCCATCCGTGAATTTACGCATGAGACTGGTGGCATCCAGGATCATCAATTCGTACGGGCTGCTGACCGAAAAGGTGTTGCCCTTGTTGCCCGTCATCACCAGCGGCGTTCGCTGAATCTTCGGCTCGCCTTCTTTTGTCTTGTTCGGATCGGCCACCTCTTTGAGCACGCCGGAGAACAGGAACCGGACCTGGTTAAGCTCGGCCGTGATGACGTTGTCCGAAGCGAAACACTTTGCCTCCGGCGTCAGGCCAAGATAGCCGATGATGCGCTCCGGCCTCTGGTTGGCGCGGATCGACGCCAGCGACGCAAGGGTCCTGTCCCCCGCAAACGTGTCCGCCGGCATCTCAAGTCCCCATGTCCGCAGTAGCTTGTTCAGGTCCGAGTTGTGCGACTGCTGCATCGCCATCTGCATGGACGCCCCGGGGGGTCTGTCGGAAAAGCAGTAAGGATCGACGCACACAATCGTCCGGCCGCCCTTGAGCACGAATTGGTCTATCGCGAACAGCGTCTTTTCCGGCAGCTCCTTGGGGTGAACCACCAGCAGGATGTCCACGTCGTTTATGTCATTCACGTCGTTAACATCCGTAGAGACCGTCTTGACTTCGTACTGCTTGCGCAATTGCTCGACAAACGTCCAGGGCGGCTCCGGCTGCTGGCCCTGCCGCATCATCATCTCGGCCATATACCCGCTGACGTCGTCCCCCATGACCGGCAGCGAGCTCAGAACGCCCACCGTCTTTTTCTGGCGGGTCACCGCCGTGTCGATCAAATAGCTTATGTCATATTCGACGAAATTCTGCCGGTCGGGCGAAAAGAACGGAATCGCTTTTTCCACGCCGAAGGGCGTCTGCACCACCAGGCCGAAGAAGAAGCTCTCTTCCTCCGTGATGGGGAAGCGGCGCAAGCCGTACTTCAGGGCCTGCTCTTCGTCGTCGGTGAACGGACGCGGGTCGATGATTTCCAGCTCCACCATGCCCTTCGAGGCCGCGACGTACTCCTCTAACAGCGCCCTGACGAACTCGTAATAATTGCTGAAGAAACGAATCTGGTCCGGGCCTTTGAGCGAGGCCGTCTTGGCGTAGTACAGCTTGGCTTTGACCGGCTGATTGAGCTTGGCCAGAATCGACTTGGTGCCGTCCGAGAGCGAATAAAGCTTCTGGTCGGTAATATCGGCCTTCAACGGTTTGCCGATATTCTGGCATACGCTTATCGCCGCAAAAATAATCACCAGGACAAGGACCGCCCCAAGAATGGCTCGTATCGTTGTGTTCATTACTTGGCCTTCCTTTCATCCAAAACAATAGTGCAGGCGGCAATCCACCCGACGATCAGCAGCACGAAATAGCAAAGGTCTGCGAACTTCAGCACGCCCCGCTGGATTGACTCGAAGTGCACCTGAAAACTCATGCTTTCGATGGCCGAGACTAGGCCCGCGGGCAGGAACGTCGAGGCATAGCTGAGCGTGCTCGGCATCCCCGCGAAAACCAGCACGGCACAAGCCACCACCGACAGCACAAAGCTGATGACCTGGTTCTTGCTTGCCGCCGAGAAGAAGCAGCCGATGGCCAGGAACCCGCCCGCCATGAGCAGGCTGCCGACGTAGCCGGTAATGATCAGGCCCATGTCGGGATCGCCGAGGTAGCTAACGGTTATCACCATCGGGAACGTCAACGCCAGGGCAATCGCCAGAAACAGCCATGCGGCGAAAAACTTGCCCAGGACCGCCTGCGTGATCGTGATCGGCAGCGTGAACAGCAGCTCGATCGAGCCGACCTTGCGCTCTTCGGCCCACAGGCGCATCGCCGTCGAGGGCACCATGAAAACGAACAGCAGCGGCAAATTCGTGAAAAAGGCGCTCATATCCGCCTGCCGCACTTCGTAGAAGCCCTGCTTGAACGTCAGGTACCCCGAAAAGAACAGAAAAATCACAAGGAACACATACGCAAGAGGAGTCGTAAAGTAGCTCTTCAACTCCCTTTTAAATACGGCTAAGAAACTATTCATTCTTCTCTCCTGTACAACGGTACATGGGGGCACACATGCCCCTGCGGAGGCAGGGGTCGCTTGATTATGCACTTTTCGCCCTGGTAATCTTGCGGAAAACGGCGTCCAGGCTGCACTGATGCTCCTGTTTGAGCTTGTCCGGCGTCGAATCGACCAAGATGCGGCCTTTGGCAACGATGATCGTCCGCGAGCAGACGGCCTCGACCTCTTCGAGAATATGGGTCGAGATGATGATGCACTTGTCCTTCGCCATTTTACCGATGAGCTTGCGAACCTCGTATTTCTGGTTTGGGTCCAGGCCGTCCGTCGGCTCATCGAGGATGAGCACGTCGGGGTCGTGGATGAGCGTCTGGGCGAGGCCGACTCGCCGCTTGTATCCTTTTGACAGCGTTTCGATGGTCTGATGATAAACCGAGTCAATCGAGCACATCGGAACGACGCGATCCAGCGCCGCCTTGCGGTCCTTGCCCTTGATTTCCCGCACGTCGCAAATGAAGTTCAGGAAGCCGCCGACCGTCATTTCATTATAGGCCGGCACGTTTTCCGCCAGATAGCCCAGCGACATGCGGACCTCGACGGGGTTGCGAAGAATGTCGTACCCGCATACGGTGGCCGTGCCGCTGTCCGGCCGCAGAAAGCACGCTATGATTCGCATCGCCGTCGTCTTGCCGGCCCCGTTCGGACCCAGAAGGCCCAGGACTTCGCCTTGCCCGGCACTGAACGATATGCCGTCAACGGCAACGACCGGCCCGAAACTGCGCCGAAGCTCTTTAACTTCTATCATATCTGTCTCCACAAAACGCGTACCCGTTCATGCTCCCACCTCTCCCCTTCTCTTTCAGAAACCCGTTAATTTACCCGAAAATTCTTCGCAGTCAATACCCCTATCCAGATTATTTTGTTCGCCGAGCACCCCGTCGATGCCCTTTCGGCGTGGGAGCGCAGGCGTCCTGAGCTTGTCCCTTAGGGACGAGTCGAAGGACCTTACTGAGCACGCGGCCCGCGCCGTTCGGGCCTGCGCGCACAGGCGTCCCGAGTCCGTCGGCCTTGCCGCCGGACGAGGGACCTTACCGAGCACCCCATCGAAGCCGAAGGATGAACGCCGATGAACACGGACAATCATGCTCTTGTCAGGGTTCTTCCTTTGACATTCGATATTCGTTATTGGATATTCATTATTCAAGCCTGAGGGCCGAATATCTCCCTTGGGGACGCCTTACGGTGGAACAAGGAATGTCCAATGACAAAGTAAACGAACGGAAACAGCTTGCAGAAGGTAGGGTGGGGCTCGCCCCACCGTTTGGCTGTCATTCTGAGGCGAAGCCGAAGAATCTCAGCTTCAACCGTCAATCGAAAACTTGTGGTGAGCGAAGTCGAACCATCGCAAATCATAAATAACTTGGCTTGCCCCACCTTACAAAACCGTCACCCCGAGCGCAGCCAAGGGGTCTATTGAAACAGGTTCTTCCACCTCATCGGCCGATTAGCCGAACAGTCTCATTAGGCCAGCATACACCCCTGTCCCCGACAGCAGCCCGCAGACGAGCCAAAACACCAGCTTCAACTCGCTCCACCGATCTTCGATATACTCTCCGGAAAACAAGGAGATGACATCCGGTGTGATCCAGAACTTGACGCACTCGACAAACTCCTCCCAATCCCCGAAAAGAGGCTTAAACAGCAATGCCATCACTACAATTGCCACTACGAGCCCCGAAACCGCCGCTACCGTCGCCATAGTGCCCTCATTTCAATTCTGCCCCCATAGCAATGACGCCGTTGACGACGAAATTCTTCAAAGATTGACCCATAAAACTACTCCAATAGTCCGAAAATCACGCTTGACATTCTTCTATGGTTCGCTATATCTTGTTTTGTGCGATTTCTCTAAGGCGTTAAGGGAAGGGCAACTTCTTATGCAAGAAAAGATACCCTGTGTTTGCTATGTTGTCTTAACTATAGAATCATTATTTAGCAAAGGAGAGGAGAGCTTACGATGAACGGTCCATGCTCGAAATGCGGTGGTGGGATACCTGTCTTTGAACCGATTGAACTCGACCTATTCCCGATGATCGACATTGGTCTGGGTGCTGACAAATATTGTTCCACGTGTGGGGCATCCCTATGGTCAACATGCATCGCCTGCAATGGAACAGGGAAGATAATGGATTTCTCCATCGAGATGGGCCCGAGCTACTGCAGCGAGTGCGGAAGACTCCTGAAGAAAAAAAGAACAAGCAACAGATGCAAATCATGTGGAGGCAGAGGCAAGAATAGAATACATCATATTTGTACAAAGCTGTTCTGAGTCGTTTATCGCGGAAACAGGTTTTTCCAAAATGACTTAGAGCCTATCCCAGTAGGCGTGGTTTTGCCGATAACTCCTGAGGCACGTTGGTGTGCCGCAGGAGATCACGGATGACCAGAAAACGCAAGACCCAACGCAAG
>Ga0315295_10000198_pt1 | contig 50480 bp, 53 predicted proteins | sample YL17G14_0_MG_FD_204453 | JGI IMG/M metagenome (GOLD analysis project Ga0315295, IMG submission 204453) | Sediment microbial communities from Yellowstone Lake, YNP, Wyoming, USA - YL17G14_0 | ecosystem: Environmental > Aquatic > Freshwater > Lake > Sediment | place: USA: Wyoming | collected... | reverse complement strand
GCCCTCTTTGCCGAGGTCCTTGATGGTCAGCAGCCCTTGTCTCCACGGCCTCGATTCGGTGGCGAAGACCTCGATGTGCTTGCCTTCCTTATGGGCTTGGATGATCACGGCCAGAGCGGCCTTGCTGTTGCAGTGAGTGAGGATCTTGTCCCCATCCCTGATCCTCCGTGCTCCGAAGCGACCGATGATCTCCACCGCTTCCTTGGATCGGAGGATGAAATCATCCGCGTTCTTGATCACTAGGCGCCTCAGTTCCTCTACTTCCTTCGCCTCCAAGGTGTTCTTGAATACCGATTGGACGCCATTCCATAGCGAAACGGCGGTAGGACGGGAGGATAGCAGGGTCTCTCTTCCCGCGTCCAGGTAGCGGCGGAACTCGTCCAGATCGTTGCCGCGGAACTCCTGAGCTTCTTGCTTGAGAGCCTCTGCGCTCCTCCTGGCGATCTCCCCCGCCCCACGGATCTCCATGCGCCTGATGGCCGCCGCGACGTCCTCTGCTCCCAATTCGCTTACCTCTCGACGGTCAGTTATCCAAGTTACCTGGCATTAAACCTTGTCCTAGGTGATGGGTGAGGGATCAATGGCTGAGGAAATCCGTCAAGGAGACCAACCCCATTGTGTTCAGCACGTCCTGGGCATCCAGCCAACCTCTTCTGGCAGTAGCCACCCCGTAGCGCATATTGTCCAGCTGCGCGATGGAGTGCGAATCGGTGCTGATAGCCACCCTCACCCCCATCTCCTTGGCCTTTCTGCAGTAGATGTCGTTCAGGTCCAGCCTCTCAGGGAAAGCGTTGAGCTCCAGACAGACCCCCTGGTCCTTGGCCGCCTGCATCACCCGGTCCATGTCCAGCGCATATGGTTCCCGCTGCTCCAGCACCCGACCGGTCGGATGCGCCAGTATGGTCATGTTGTCATTGGACAGAGCGGTCAGAACGCGCTCGGTCATCTCCTTCTCCGGCATGGTGAACTTGGAGTGCACCGCCCCCACCACGAAATCAAGCTGCCTGAGAACGTCATCTGGATAGTCGAACTTCCCGTTCTCCAATATCTCCACCTCCGCCCCGATGAGCACCTTCACCTCCACCAGGCTGGAGACGTTGCGGGCGATGTCCATGTTCCCTCGCAAGCGTTCCACAGATAGTCCATTGGCGATCTTGAGCGCCTCTGAGTGGTCCGTAATCCCTACGTACTCGTAGCCTTTGCGCTTGCAGGCATAGGCGATCTCCTCGATGGTGGCGTTCCCATCACTGGCAAGGGTGTGCACGTGGAGATCGCCGCGGATGTCGTTTAGCCCTACCAGGTTCGGCAGGCGGTGCGCGATCGAAGCCTGGATCTCGCCCCGGTTCTCGCGCATCTCGGGCGGCATGATCTCCAGCCCCAGGGCCTGGTAAATATCCTCCTCTCTTTCCCGGGCGACCACCTCGTTCGAGTCCTTCCTGAATAGGCCGTACTCGTTGAGCTTGAGCCCCCGATCGATGGCCATTTGTCGCAAGGCCACGTTATGGTCCTTGGAGCCGGTGAAGTACTGCAGGGCAGCGCCATATTGGACTTCCTCCACCACCCGTAGATCCACTTGCACCCCCTCACGAAGTCGGACGCTGGCCTTTGTCTGCCCTCGTTCCACGACCTCCTCCACCTGGGGATGGGTGGTGAAGATGTCCATCACCCATTGCGGGTCGTTGCTGCCCACCAGGATGTCGATGTCACCGATGGTCTCCTTCATGCGTCGGAGGCTGCCACCCAAGCTCACCTTCTCCAGGTTGGCCTTCCTGCGGATGTACTCCACCATGCCCTCGGCCACTGGGTAGGCGTATCCAAGCAACATGCGTCCGCTTCGTCTCTCTAGCAGAGCTATTCCATGAAGAATGCGCTCTTCGGACCGCTCCCCGAATCCCTTCAGCTCGCGTATCTGGTGTTGCTCCGCAGCATGTTTGAGGTCCGCCAGGTTGGTGATCTTCAGCTCCCTGTACAGGTGCATGGCCGTCTTCGGCCCGATGTCTGGCACATCGATGATCTGCAGCAGTCCGGCAGGGAACTCCTCTTTGAGCTCGTCGAGATAGCGGATGTGACCGGTGGAAAGCATCTCCTCGATCTTCTTGGCTATGGCCTCCCCCACCCCCGGTATCTCGCGCAGCCCGCCCTCCTTCCGAATCTCCTCCAGTTCTTTGGTCAACGATTCAATGTTGCGCGCGGCCTTGCGGTAGGCGGTGGGCTTGAACTGCACTCCCTGTAGCTCGAGGATATCCGCCACCTCGTAAAGAATCCGGGCCACTTCGGAATTCCTCATCTTCTCCTAGCGACTATGTGGCTGCCCGAGGATAAATGATGTTCGCTTCCTCGCAGCTAGGACCCAGAGGCGGGCATCGAAGCGCGGTCCAATGCCTGGTGCTAGCTCCGATCGGGCTAACATCCAATCCAGACCCTACCCCAGTCATATTATTTCATAGCTCGTTTTCTCGTAGCACTTAAAATAGACGGGAATGGAATAGTCACCCGAGGTGGTGAGAATGGTAGCGCCAAATCCCTTCGTTTCGGCCAAGGAGCACGTGGACCGCGTTGGCAAGTTGTTGGGCCTTGAGGATTGCGTCATCGAACTGCTGAAGTCGCCGCGGCGGGAGCTGGGAGTCAACTTCCCAGTGAAGATGGATAACGGTTGCATCCGCATCTTCTCCGGTTACCGGGTCCAGCACAATTCCGCGCGCGGACCATGCAAAGGAGGCATCCGCTATCATCCGAACGTCACTCTGGACGAAGTGCGAGCGCTGGCCATGTGGATGACTTGGAAGTGTGCCGTGGTGGGCCTCCCTTACGGCGGGGCGAAGGGCGGGGTCATCTGCAATCCCAAGGAGTTGAGCAAGGGCGAATTGGAGAGGATCACCAGGCGCTATACCAGCGAGATCTCGATCATCATCGGGCCGCAGGAGGACATTCCTGCTCCGGACGTGTACACGGACGCGCAGACCATGGCCTGGATCATGGACACCTACAGCATGGGCGTGGGGTACTCGGTCCCTGGTGTGGTCACCGGCAAACCGATAGAGATCGGTGGTTCCAAGGGAAGAGAGGAGGCGACCTCCCGAGGGGTCATGTATATCGCCCAGGAGGCGGCCCGGGCGAAAGGCATGGATTTGAAAGGGGCGAGAGTGGCGATTCAAGGCTTCGGCAACGTCGGCTGGAACGCGGCCCGACTGCTTCATCAGGAGGGAGGCGCCAAGATCATCGCCGTGAGCGATTCTAGCGGGGGCATCTACAACGAGAAAGGCCTCGATCCGCTGAGCGTCTCCGAACACAAGAAGAAGACCGGGAGCGTCCAGAACTACCAAAGAACGAGGAACATAACCAACGAGGAGCTGTTGGAGCTCGATTGCGATATCCTCGTGCCGGCCGCGCTGGAGAACGTCATCACCAAGGAGAATGCCCCTCGAATCAAAGCTAAGATCATCGTGGAAGGGGCGAACGGACCGACCACTCCAGAAGCGGACCGGATGCTCTCTGACAAGGGGATCATGATCATGCCTGACATCCTGGCGAACGCGGGGGGAGTGACGGTCAGCTACTTCGAATGGGTGCAGGACCTGCAGTTCTTCTTCTGGACCACGGGTCAGATAAACGAGAGGCTGAAGGAGATCATGACAAATGCCTTCGCTAGGGTGCACGAGGTCGCGGAGAGCAAGAAGGTGGACCACCGCACGGCCGCCTATATGCTGGCGTTGAAGGAGGTCGCCCGGGCCTTCGAGCTGCGTGGCGTTTATCCCTGAGAAGAGAGATAAGACCACATCGATCCACGCACGCGGAGCGCCTGGTGCGAGGAATTGACGCACTGACGCAGGAGCTTGACCTGGAGTTCGACTATCTTCCGGTCAGGTATGCCTATGCCGGACGGAGGAGCGAATAATCTTCCAGAACCTATAGCTGAGGTCAGGGACATCAAGATCGAAGCGGAGGTCCTTACTGGGGGGTCAGGGCAATCAACCAGCGTTTCCTCGATCGAGATCTCCGTCTCCAGGTGAGAACGCATCCCTCCTACTCTTGGTGGACACAGGCCAGCTTGAGCCCCCCTCTACTCTTCTCCGCCCTCACGCTCTAGGGCTTTGAGGTCCTTCTCCTCAAAGATAGATGGGTCTATGGGCAGCAGGAGCATCGCCTTCGCTAGGTACACCTGGTCCCGCACCGTGGAAAGGAACTTGAGCACACCCTTGAAATCGTTCTGGGTGACCAGGTATTCCAATCCTTCAAGGACCACCACCCCTCCCTTGTTCTCGGTGGAGAATGATTTGATCATGGTGGTGAGCTTCGGTAGGTCCGTAGGCGAGACGAAGGCGTCCTTCTTCCCCAGGTCGCAGCCTTCCTCTTTCACGCATTCGGTCTTCGTGAGCCAGACCATGTTGCAATCGATGGAGTGCTTCTTTCTCACCGTCTCCGGCGGGGTGCGTAGGATGCATAGGCCTGCCCTTCCTTTCGCAGTCTCCTCCATCAAGATGGCCAGGGGCCTTTCCAGACGCTTGTCGCGAATGATGATCGTAGACCCTGGTTCATAGGCCAGGGGCGTCTCCTCCGTCTGGACCTTTGAAATGGGTTTCGAGCCCACATCTGGCGGAGGTGCAGTTGTCCGCTCCTCTTCCTTGACATGGACCTTTGGAGCGGCATCCAGATCGATATCCATTTCCCTCGCCAGGCGACGCTTACGTAGCACGATGCGTTGGGGGATGTCGGACTTGCGGCTCTTGGCCAGTATCTGGATCTCCCGGGAGGTGTAGCCCTTCATGGTCAAGGAGATGAGCTCCTCCCACGCGTCCTTCAATCCTTCCTCGTAGCCCTTCAGGTATCCCTTGGCGAAGACGTCGTCCTCTGGCATCCGCATCCCTGGGTGAATGAAGCGCGATTCGCATTAACAACCTTTTCCCTCGGGTTTGAGCCAAAGGTTCTTATCGTGCCTTTGTCCCTCCACCGCCTCGATGGGCCGTGTGGTGCGCTTCCGAGGCGTCAAGGCCACGCCGAAATCGTTGGAGAAGGAGATATTGACCAAGGCGGGTCGCCTAGCGGACGACCCCTCTCTCCTCATCCCCAAGTGCGAAGGTAAGTGCTGGCGCTGCCCCTTCGACAAGATGCTGAAGAAGATGGAGAAGGTGCAACGCCATCGGGACGATCCGGAGCAGCTGCAGAGCATGGCCACATATGGCGATCAACTGGTGAGGGCATATGCTGCCACCATCTCGCTGGCCGCATCGGGCAAGATCCCTTTCATGACCACCAAGCAGTTGCCATCCGGGAGCGTCTCCTTCGCAGTGCGCGGCAAGGTGGACCCGGAGAAGCTCATAGGAGTGCAGTACCTCGACGACCCGGAACTGCGCCTCCTGGCCTACTGGGAAGAGGCCAGGGCCCAGAACCTGCACATCTACTCCAGCGGCGCCGGGCTGTGGTGCTCTTCCGAGGGGCCGAGCGCTCCCAAGGAATACGTGGAGGAGATGATCTCCTTGGCGCCCTATGATTTCCAACCCGATGGGACTTGCGGACATCCAGAGTCGATCTCCGGCTTGGTCATTCGCTGGAGCTCGGCGGAGCAGGAGCTCTTCGTCTGCCAGGACTGCGCCGGGGACGTGAACCTCCTGCATCACCTGGCAAGCCGGATCGCGGCCCCCGATCCCTTGGATGATTTCCAGGTCGACGTTCGCTACTCGCCTCGCTGCAGCTCTACCTCAGCAGTATGCGGCTGTCGGGAGCGCTCCCCCCTTGACCAGGGGCTGCTGAACGACTATAAGGCGAGCAAGATCGACGACCAGACGCTCATCTCCAAGGCCAGGGATGGACGGAAGTCGAGACTGCGATCGCACGGGCACAAGGTACTGGTGCTGGGCGATGCCTGCTACCAGGGTAATGTGGAGAGCTTCTTAGCGAATCTCAAGGGCAGCGAGGCGGAAAGGAAGGCTGTTAACGGTCTGCTGCGTTCCAAGCAGGTGACGGTGGTCACCGAGTCGGACCAGGCGGGGAAGGTTATCGCCGAGCTTTGGTCGGATCATCAAGACGAGCTGCTGGCACAGGTGGCCAGCGCCGATGTCATTCGACAGCTGCGCTCAAGCTCGGGGAACATGACGCCCGCGCAGGTGGTGAACGAGGGCCGGAGGATCGAGCTGGCCAAGAGCATCTCCTCCAGGCTGCCAGAGTACGAGGGCTTGGGAGAACTAGCTTCAGTCGCGGACACGCTGGCTCGGGCGTTCAAGGTGGAGGGCAAGGCGGCCATGGTCCGCGCCCTGGACCGCGTGCGTCTGAAGGACCATAAGAGCAAGGCCGTGGCTTATGGCTTCCTGGCGGCGGCGGGGGAGGCTGAGGGCAAGAACTGGCAGTTCACCAAGGAAGAGGTGGATTACGGCCTCTACTTGAAGGATTTCGCGTTCAGGATGCTGGAAGGAGAGGGAGATGACTACGATGAAGCGATGCGCACATTACTCTCCGCCAGTGGCAGCTCGGAAGCGCCCAAGAAGAAGAGATAGGGCTCACAAGGCGCGAAAATCGATGACATAGTGCGAGATGGCAGGAGCGAAGGACTTCACCTCACCCAGGCGAAGGACCTCGATCCCTCGCTCTCCGGTTGCGGAGCGGATGTTTGCCATAGTTCTTTGTGGAAAGAGGTCGACAGGGCAGGTCTCGTGATAGTGAATGATGCCACCTGGCCTCACCAGGCTGAGAGCCTTGGGCAAGAACTCGTGCGTCGTGCCCACATATCCCATGATGATCCGGTCAGCGAATCCCTGACCGGGAAGGGAGCGGTTGTCCCCCAGGTACGGGTCCACGACGTCGTGCACGTGGTTGAGGGCGACGTTCTCCATCAGGTAGTGGTGAGCGGTGGGGTTGATCTCACAGGCGATGACCCTGGATGCCTTGGCATGCTTGGCGATGGGCAGGGCGAAATAGCCGATGCCAGCGAACATGTCCACCACCGTCTCCCCGCGGCAATCCAGCTTCGCCATCCTCTGCTTCTCCTCCTTGTTACCGGAGGAGAACATGACCTTGGCTACATCGAGCTTGTAGAGGATCCGATTCTCCCGGTGCACCGTCTCCGTGCCTTGACCATAGATCACCCTCATCTGGGGCGTGCGGTAGGCGCCTTCGATGGCGCCTAACTCCTGACAAACTGCCCGGGCCTTCAGCACGTGGGCATAGGCGGAGGCGATGCGTTCCTTCTCCACCTCCAGCTCCGGAGGAAGGCAGAGCACCAGAACATCCCCCAAGAGCTCCCATTTGCTCGGAAGAAGTCGCTCCAGTTGCCTTGGGAGTCCAAGGCGGGCCTGCACCTCCGTCAAAGGACTGCGGTAGACAATCCTCCTCTCTCCCGCGCCTTCCACGACCTCGTAGCCGAGCGATCTCACCTCGGAACTTTCCGTGCTCTCCATCAAAGGAATGAGAATGTGGTCGCCATCATCCACGATGCGCACGTCTCGGTCCACCGCGTCCAAGCGCATGAGCTGCTTTTGTGCCTCTTGACCGCGGGGCCGGGGCACCTTGGCGAAACGCATCGTTCCCTCCACCAGAACGTGAGTATTTCATTTTTCTTCAGGTCAGTGCCACAGCACGGAGCGCAGGAATTGAGGGGCGAACTTGATCAGCGAGGGCGCCGCCTTGAGGATCGATGACGCCAAGACCGTCGGAAAATCGATGTCACCATCGCTCAGTAAGGAGAGCACCTCCGGCCGGTCCAAGGTCTGCCGGACCTCGTCAAGTTTCTTGTCCTGCAGCCTCACATAGGCCTTGCGCAACATGTATCCCCGTTCGAGTTCCTTGCCGATCTCCTCCTTCCAACGGAGCTGATAGATGGAAAGGGCACGGGGGCTGAAGTCATCGCTTTGCAGCGATTCCAAGGCGGTGGCGGCGGCGCATCGTCCTGCCACCATCCCAGTGTAGATGCCTCCACCGCTCAGCGGCTTGGCCTGCCCGGCCGCGTCACCCAGCAACATGACCCGTTCCGCATAGGTGCGCGAAGGCGGGCCCAGGGGTATGATGCCGGAGATGATGGATATCCTTCGCTTCTCCGCCATCCCCAGTCTCTTAAGCAATACATTGAGGTAGGCTACCGGCGGGCCCCGACCGCGCGATACGCACACCCCGACCCTGGTGAAATCGTCGCAGGGGATCTCCCAGGCGAAGAAGCCCGGGGCCACGTCCTTTCCCACGAACACATGCACGCGCTTCTGATCATCGAGTCGGTGGGCGACGTCCATTTGGATGCCTCGCACCGTGTCCTTGGGTTGGCCCAGGCCGACGTTCTTGGCCACATTTGACTTGTAGCCGTCGGCTCCTATGATCAATCTAGCTAGATAGGACGAACTGCCGTTGCCGCTCCGGGAGCGGACGTTCACGCCCTCACCTTCCAGCGACAGGCCGAGGAACCGCTCGCCCTGCCTCAGCTCCGCCCCGCGATCCACGGCCTTCTCCATACAATGCTGGTCGAATCGGGCCCGGTCAAGAACCACCGCTTTGGTCCCTTTTCCTTGGATGTCCAGAGTGCCCCCGGCCGGGAAGTGGAAAGTGACCGCGTCGAGTCGATTGATGACCGTGTCCCGGGCACCCACCATCTCCACCACCCGGGGGGCGACGAGGCCAGTGCACTGGACCGGCTGCCCGACCCGCTCATGTTCCTCGAGCACTACGGTCTTAGCGCGGTCCGCCACCGAGGAGGCGAACATCGCTCCTGCGGGTCCCGCCCCCACCACCAGGAAATCGCACTCCATCGTCGCTTAAGAGGCGGAGCGGGCTATTTCACCTTTTTCTCAGTTCCGGGGACGGATGGACAGTACCAGGGTGCCAGCTGAGACCAGACAAGCTAGAAGGAGAACTGCCACCAGGCCGATGCTCACCCCCCCTAAGTCTAGGTTGAGGGCTAGCAGAGCGACCATCAACGACACCACCAGTACCAATCCCAGGAAGCCTAGCACGCCAAGCAACAGCCCTCCCAGGGCGTTCACGAATCGCGCCTCCTCGTCTGGTCCAGAGGGCAGAGTGCCTTTCATCAGTCGGGCGAGTCCGGTCCTCCGAAGCCCCAGGACCGAAGCGGCCATCCCTGACACGACGAAGAACACCGGTGCTAGGAGACCAGGGGAGCTGGATATGCCGACCGCCAGCGCGCAAATGACGCCGTTAGCGGCCGCCAAGGTAGGGAAGTACTTCTCCACCTTCCGGCTCAACAACAAGATCGCGAGGGCATCGATTGCCACCAGTCCGGCAGCGACCCACACGAAGGAAGCAAGGTCCCGCAGCAAAAGCAACGAGAGGGCCGAGGGCGCCAGCACTAGGGCCACGATCAGAATGTCCAAGGCCTTCAACCATGCCCTCACCCGGTCCTTTTCAGTAATCTTCTCACCCCCATAAGGTACTGGGCGAGCGGAGCGTCTACGTTCCAGGCCACTACCGGGCAGTAACGCCGCAGCTCCGCGATGGTGTCATCCCGGCCGATCTGCGCCACGGCCAGGACCAGTTCCCTGATCCCTTCATCCTCGATCCCCTTGGCCTCCGCCTCCAATCCGGAAGGTGAGACTACCAGCAGCTCTCGCCCGAGGCGGCTCAGCTCCTCCACTATCAGCACGGATTGACGGTCCTCCAAGGGCGTAACGAGAATGACCATCGTACCTTTGGAGAAATAGCGCTCCAGAGCTCGTTTGATCCCCTGGGTCGACCGCGGACCTCCAGGATTGAGCCTAAGCAGGGCATCCACCACTCGGTAGAACTGCCTGCGGCCGTAGGCGAGCGGTACTACGTCTATTGCATCTCCCAGCAGCACCATTCCCACCCGATTGCGCTGCTTGAGCAGGTGAGAGGTGATGGAGGCCGCCGCGTCCACCTGTAGATCCACCATCCTCCTTTGACCGGTGCCCGGGAGATCGAAACGGGCATCGAGCACGATCACGATATCCCCGCTGCGTTCCGTCTGCATGTCGTTGGTGAGCATCCGGTCCCGTCGGGCCGACGCTTTCCAGTTGATCCGACGGATCTCATCCCCCGACGCGTAGTCACGCAAGCAGTAGAACTCATATCCCGGTCCCAGGAGCTTAGAGGGTACATTGCCTGCGTCCATGCGCACCTGAGAGGGCTCGAGCCTGGAGCGCCTCAGCTCCTCCACTAGGGGAAGAACGCGCACCACGCCGCCGCATTCCAGATCCATCCGATGCATGAACAACAACGACGGATCCGAGAATGCGAAATGCACCGAAGCGAACTCGTAGTGGCCTCGCTTGGCGAAACGCAATCGATAATGGAATAGCGCTCCCTCACCCGTTCCCAGGCTGAGAGGAAAGGCGTTCCGGCCCTTGACCAGCTCCGCTCCCTGAGGCAAAGGGTCCTCGAGGGTAGCGTAGCGAACTGGCGCACCCCGATTGGTGATGCGCAAAGCGATCTCAACTTCCTCGTCCTCCATCACTTGCCCCGCGCTCAGCTCCCGGTTCACGGAGAACGCGGGCCTCAGGGTGGGGAGGATGAGGTAGGCCAGATAGGGATAGAGGATGAGAGGGAGCACCAAGGCCATCAGCTCCCAGCGCCGGGTCGCCGCCCCCATAAGCAAGCAGAGAAACGCCGCACCCAGCAACGCCGCCAGAGGCTTCGTTCGCAACCTAGCCCACCTTCGGTACTGGAGTGGCGCGCAGTACTTCCTCGACCACGGACCCCGATCTCACGCCTCGGATCCAGGGGTCGGGAGCGAGGATCAGGCGGTGAGCCAGAGCCGGTACCGCCACCTCTTTGACATCGTCGGGAAGCACGTAGTCTCGGCCCACCATTGCCGCCCTGGCGCAGGACAGGCGCATGAGGGCTAACGAGCCCCGGGGGCTGGAGCCTACCTCCACTTGCGGATGCGTGCGGGTCCCGGCCACCAGCTTAACCATATAGTCCTCCACGGCGGCGTCGACATGGATCTCCTCCACCACCGCTTGCATGTTCAGGATCTGCTCCTTGGTGCAGACCGCCTGTACCTCCGCCTCCTCCTTTTTGCGCTCCCTGCGGCGGCGAAGCATCTCCACCTCCTCGGCCGGAGTGGAGTAGCCGACCTCCGTGCGCATGAGGAAGCGGTCTACCTGCGCCTCCGGAAGGGGATAGGTACCTTCGTACTCTATGGGATTCTGAGTGGCCATGACGATGAAGGGTCTGGGCAAGGGATGGGTCACGCCTTCCAAGGTAACCTGATGCTCCTGCATCGCTTCCAGAAGAGCGCTCTGCGTCTTGGGCGGGGCGCGGTTGATCTCGTCCGCCAAGAGAAGGTTGGTGAACACCGGCCCTGGTCGGAGGGAGAAGGTGGACGACTGCCTCTCCAGCACATACGTTCCAGTGATGTCCGCTGGCAAGAGATCGGGGGTGAACTGCACCCGCTTGAACTCCAGTCCGCTCGCCCTGGCTAGGGTCTTGACCATCATGGTCTTGGCCAGCCCAGGATAGTCCTCGAACAGCAAGTGACCATCCGCCAGCAGGCAAAGAAGCGCCCTTCCCAGCACATTCCTTTTTCCCACGATGACCTTTCCCGCCTCGTCCATGATGCGATCGCAGTTCGTCTGCAATTCCTCTGGTCTCATCTAAAAATCTCCACCTTCTTAAGCAATTCTGGGAACTTGACATCGAAATCCGTCATCATCTCTATCAGTCCGCGAGCTTCCTCTCCATTGAGAGAAGCGCCCTTGAAATCGTGGCGCATGAGTAGCGTTAGATCCTCATCCTGAAGGGTGTACTTGAGCCAGCGATCGTCTTGTATCAACGATTCTACCTCGGCCCGGGTGAGATGACGGCGGAGCATGAGCCGGCGCACCAGCAGATCCTTCAACCCCTGCATGGCCAAGAAGCGGCTGTACTCGCTCCCATCCAAAGCCGAACGGAGCAGCATGGCGCTTCGCTCCATGGCGGAGGGAATCTCCTGATGGACGCTCTCCTCCTTCCGTTCCTCTGCCATCTGCCATGGATTCTTGTGGGGATAGGCCAAGCGCAGGAAGATCAAGGCCAGCAGAGAAAGTAGCCCTAGCAGGGCAACGAACTGTAGTCTGGGGTCCGTGGCGGTGGCGTCGAAGACCGGCAACAGGACGAGGACGACGCTCAGGGTAATCGCCGCGTAAACCAGATAAGCGATGAACTGGGGGTCGGGGCGATGGTCGGGCGAAGCATTCCCGCGCGGTCTCGGGGACGCATCATCCCGCCATGGCATTGGCCCGCCCTCCAGTCCAATCGCGGACGAGCGAATCCTGGATCTGCTTCAGGCAACCGATGGCGGCCAGCCTGCTCTCATCTCCGATGAGGTGGTCGCTGTATCGCGCCTCCTCGAAGATCGAAGTGAGTCGGTTCACTGCCTTCTCTGGCCAGTCATGCTCAAGAGTGACCATCCGCGCGAACTCTCGGGGAGTAAGAGCATCATCTCCTTCGGTGTTCTGGCCGAACAGGCGGCACATCTGCCAGTAGATCCGAATGACCGCCCCTCGAGGATCATCGGTGGTGCGCAGCTCTTCCACAGCTTTTTCGATGACGACCTTCGCTCTCTGGTCCACCCGGCCACGTTCCGAGATTTGTCGGAAAAGCCTTCCTTTGCGCGCAAAACGCAGAGAGAAGAAGATGGCCGCTAGCGCCACCGCTACGAAGGTTGCTAGTATCACGGTTCCTTGAGGGGATACGCTTCCACTCGGTTGCTGTCCGTTGCCCGCATCGCCGCTGCCGCCTTGACCCCCTGTTTCCGTATCATCAGAGGCGAACTGCAGGTTGGTCGTGTTGACGAACAGCAACATGATGATCAGCACGGCCAGAGCGATGAGCAAGCCGACGTTTATGCCGCCACCGGCCGCCACCGGCCTCGCCCTCCCTTTCCGGTTCGAGGTGAAATAGCGCCCGAGCAGGATGATGGCGATGCACATACAGATGGTGAACAGAGCCCAGATGACCACCCGGCCCAGGTTGTTGACGAGGGGATGGATGGACTGTCCCTGGTCGCCCAGCTCCAGATGGGAGATATTGGCCAGGAGGAGGGCGAGCGATGCCACGGCGATGACCGTGGCCACGCTTGCCCATGCCAAAGACCGGTCCGCGCTCCTTCTGGGCATGCCCGTTTATCACGTGCTGGCCGCTATATAACTATTCCCCGTTCCACCCCTTCTCCGAATGGCGGCCTTTAATCTGGGACGATTTCTATCGGATTTCGGTGACACGCTCAGGAGGCTCGTCTCTTCTGGCCAATGGTCATCCTAAATGGCCTAGGCTTGTGCTCATGGCCTAACGCTTGGCCACTTTCTCCCAGTCCTTCTGGAAGCGCTCGATTCCTATGTCCGTGAGCGGGTGCTTGAACATCTTCTTCAGCACGTCGTAGGGGATGGTGGCAATATCCGCGCCCATGCGTGCGGCCTGCGCCACATGGATGGGATGCCTGACGGAAGCCACGATGACCTCCGTGCCGTATTCGTAATTGTCAAAGATATCCAGGATCTCGGCGACGAGGTCCATGCCATCCTGGCCGACATCATCCAGCCGGCCGACGAATGGTGATACGTACGCCGCACCGGCCTTAGCGGCCAGCAGCGCCTGGTTGGAGGAGAAGATGAGCGTCATGTTAACCTTGATGCCTTCTTTGGCCAGCGTTCTGGTGGCCTTCAGTCCGTCCTCGGTCATGGGCACCTTGATGACGATGTTCTCGTGGAGTTTGGCCAATTCCTTTCCCTCTTTGACTATGTCCGCGGCCTTGGTGCTCATGGCCTCCATGCTGACCGGTCCGCCCACGATCTCGCATATCTTGCGCACCAGGGCCTTCGGCTCGGTGTTCTCCTTGGCGATGAGGGTGGGGTTGGTCGTGACCCCATCCAGGATGCCCCAGCTATCCACTTCCACGATCTGCTCGATGTTGGCCGTGTCGATAAAGATCTTCATCTCATCTCCTCCTCATGACTTCCTCTGTGGCCTCGATGATCTTGTCGGACGTTAGACCGTATTTGCGCATGAGTTCCTCCCCTTCCCCGGACTCGCCGAAGGTGTCCATAATGCCCACGCGCTTCATGGGAACGGGATCATGCTCTCCCAGGTAGCAGGCCACGGCGCATCCCAGTCCGGAGACCACGTTATGCTCTTCGGCGGTGACGATTCCGCCGGTGCGCTTGACCGCGTCCGCCAAAGCCCTCTCGTCCAATGGCTTGATGGTGCTCATGTTGATGACCTGGGCAGAGACGTTGCGCTTGTCCAAGATCTCCGCGGCCTCCAGGCAGCGCGATACCATGACGCCACAGCCGACGAGGGTGATGTCAGAGCCATCCCTGAGGACCATGGCCTTGCCAATCTTGAAACCCTCATCAGGGTCGGTCACGGTGGGAAAGTCTAGTCGGCCCATGCGCATGTAGCACGGTCCTGCATGTTCTGCTAGCGCTTTGGTCCCCCTGAACGTCTCCGGCGCGTCCGCCGGCACCACCACGGTCATGTTGGGCAAGGTGCGCATCAATGCCACATCCTCGCCGGTCTGATGGGAGGCTCCGTCCCCGCCCACGGTGATGCCCGCGTGCGTGGCCACGATCTTCACATTGAGCTTGGGATAGGCGATGCTCTGCCGGACCTGATCCCAGCAACGGCCGGTGGCGAAGATGGCGAAGGTGGAGGCGAAGACCACCTTGCCCGAAGCGGCCAGTCCGGCAGCCGTCCCCATCATGTTCTGCTCGGCGATGCCGCAGTTGAAGAAATGTTCCGGGAACTCCTTGGCGAAGTCCGCCGTACGGGTGGAGGAGGAGAGGTCGGCATCGAGCACGACCACATCCTTGCGCGTTTTGCCCAGTTCGATGAGCGCCCGGCCGTACTCCTTGCGCTGCGAGGCATAGGACCACTTCATACTTCCTCCCCCAGCTCCTTGAGCGCTTTCCTGGTCTCTTCGTCGTTCGGGGCCTTGCCGTGGAAGGAGAGTGCGTTCTCCATGAACGAGACCCCTTTTCCTTTCACGGTGTGAGCGATGACCATGGTGGGCTTCCCCTTCACGTCCCTGGCCTTATCGCAGGCGTCAAGGATCTGACGCATGTCGTGACCGTCGATCTCCACCACGTGCCAGCCGAACGCCTTCCATTTCTCGGGCAATGGCTCCACGGACATGATCTTCTCCGTGGGGCCGTCGATTTGCAGCTTGTTGCGGTCGACGAACGCGGTGACGTTGTCGAGCTCGTAGTGCGCCCCCAGCATGGCCGCCTCCCAGATCTGTCCGCTCTCCATCTCGCCGTCGCCGCAGATGCAGTACACGCGGTAGCTCCTGCGGTCCAGCTTGCCGGCCAAAGCCATGCCATTGCTGACGCTCAGCCCCTGGCCCAGGGAGCCGGTGGACATCTCCACCCCTGGGAGCTTAGAGCGCGAAGGGTGACCTTGCAGGCGGCTTCCCAGCTTGCGCAAGGTCAGCAGCTCATCAATGGGAAAGTAGCCACTCTCCGCCAAGGCGGCATAGTATGCTGGCGCGGCGTGACCCTTGGAAAGAACGAAGCGGTCACGATCCTCCCACGTGAGGTCGTAGGGTCGATGGTTCATGACCTTGAAGAACAGGGCCGAGAGGATATCGGCCGATGACAACGAACCGCCCGGGTGCCCGGAACCGGCCGCCCTGGTCATCCTGATTACGTGTCTCCGAATCAGGTTGGCTTTCTTCTCCAACTCGCAGATTACATCGTCAGGATAGGCGACCAAATGGCACACCTCAGGATGGGGCTTTTGGAATAACCGGATGCGTGTTAAAATACTTTTGTCGTTGTTTGATTCCTGTGGGGACGCAAACCCGGTCGATGGGCATTTATGCGCGCTCACGCTTTCTCAATCATATGGTAACGTCCTTCGAAGTTCCGGTGGAAGGCAACGAGGTCTTGAGAAAGGTCGTCGACCGCATTAACGCCGACATCGAGCTGAAGACCTATTGGAGGGCGAGCAACGTCACCGCCATCGAGCGCCTTGGCTACAACGATCACGGACCAACGCACATTCGCATCGTGGCCCGGTCCGCGCTGAAGATGCTGCGCTACCTGGTGGAAGCGGGCCAGGAGCCGGACATCGTGCGCAGCTACGACATGAGGAAGGAGGACGCCGAAGTGGTGGTGGTGCTGGCATCAGCCCTGCACGATATCGGCCACGCCGTGCACCGGGAAGGCCATGAGGAGTATTCCATCGCCCTGGCACCGGAGATTATCAAGCGCTTGCTCCGAGGTATATACAACGAAGCTGAGATGACCGTGGTCACGGTGGAGATTCTGCACGCCATGATCACACATCGCACCGACCTAAGGCCCCTGACTCTTGAAGCGGGAGTGGTCCGGGTGGCAGACGCTTTGGACATGGAGAAGGGAAGGGCGCGGATACCGTTCCGGGCGGGGAGCGTGAACATCCACTCCGTCTCGGCTCTGGCCATAGACCGGGTGAGGGTGACCAAAGGTGACGAGCGCCCCATCAAGGTGGAGATATGGATGAACAACTCCGCCGGCGTATTTCAGATAGACGAGCTCCTGAAGGAGAAGGTCGAGAAGTCCAACATCCGGGACTTCATGACTATCGTCGTGCACGCTCCTCACGAGGAGTTGCGCATCGTCCAAGACCTGAAGTTCTAGGCGCTCAGTCGCTCTCTATCCTGGGCGCCAGGAGATAGCTGACCGTGCCCTTTCCATCGGCGATGACGAACTCCATCTTCACCGGGTAGTCGTTGCCCAGGTGCATTGAGACCACCGTTCCCACGGAGATCGCCCGGACCATGTTGGAGAAGTAGTCCAGGGGGAACAGCGAGCGCACATTGTCCTTGCATTCCAACGACACCAATAGGTCCTTGGGCAGCTTCAGGCTGACCGAGTCCGTGTCGCCCTCGGACACCATCTCGAAGCCCTCGGGCGTTACAGTGAGTGCGATATGATCGGAGATGCTCTCCGCCGCCTTGATCCCCTTCTGCAATTCCTCGGCGGTGATAGCCACCTTGGCCGGCAGATTGAGGTTCGGCACTTTGGGGTCGCTCATGCCCGTAGTGTCCACCAGGTTCATTCGCCTGGTCACATTGCCCACGCTGACCACCAGTCGGTTCTTGTCTTCGTCCTGGACCAGGGAGATGATGTCCCCCGCGCGGGAGAGCCGAAGCACTTCCTTGATCTTGTCCAGGTCTATCCCCAGCTCGGTATCGTCCGCCTCGAACTCCTCGAACGCGGATTGCTCGAGCTTAAGGTCGATCATGGCTACGTGAGCGGGGTCTACCGCCTTGAGCGCGACCCCTTTCGAATTGACGTTGAACTTCGCCTCATCGACTAGGGTCGAGACGACATCTACGAGTCCCTTTAGCGTCTCAGACTTCACCTTGGCTTGGAACAAATGCTCCCCTCCCGCTCGATAATCGCGTTTGGTTTAATAAAGATTCCCTGAACAATCAACCTGGACTAGTATTCGCGCCAGGAATGGCTGCACTTAACGCACCGGTAGATCTTGGTCTCCGGTTCATCGGCGGCCCGGGTCTGTCGCAGCACCCAAAAAGCCTCATTGTTTCCGCACGTGGGGCACTCCACATTGGTCCGGGGAAGGGTAGGGGCGATGGATTCGATGATCAGCATCTCCTTCACCTTGGTCTGGGTGGTAAACACCTGCTTGGAGCCAGAGGTGGATCGCTCCTGACCGCATTTGCCGCATTTGAAAGTGCCATTCTGAGGGAACATAAGTGATCTGCAAGTTGGACAGAACATCTTGGGACCGCCGCAGGCGTGAAAAAAAGTAGCCGTATAAGAATCCTTCGGCCCAAGCCTCCGGCGAGTACGTGTGCGTTCGGTCGTTCTAGCCCGGTTCAAATGTACTCGTAGCCGCCCTCGTTCTGTTCCTTTTCAGGAGCGGGGGGCTTCTGCACCGGCCGCTTGGCCGCCCGGGCCGCCAGACCAGCGGCGGGAGATTTCTGTCGCACTCTGCGCTCGACTTTCTTCTGTTCCTGCTCCATCGCCCGGACTCGCCCCTCGATGGCACGCCTGGTACGCGGGCTCTCCTGGGACGCCTGCTCGGCGATGTGCCGGCGGGTAGTATGTATCGGCTGCTCCACGGACTCATCGTCCACCTGCGCGTCTCCTTCTAGCGGCTGCAAGTCCTCAAATCCTCTTTGCTCGTCGATATCGGCATCAGCCAGCCTTGGCCTGGAGCGGACAAAGGCTCGAGTTCTAAGGGGCGCCCGGTCGGGCTCCATGTCCCGGCCGACTACGATGTTGGTCTTATGCCCGCCGTGCTCTGACACGTATTCGAGCTCTCTGCGGGTCTGCATAGCCATGATGCCCCCGATGTAGGCGAAGGCCAAGGTGAGGATGTAACTGTCAAGCCTGAGCAGGATCACAGAGTGCACCGCTCCCATGAACGACTGGATGTACAGCAGCGCGAAGGAGATGTAAGGGTCGGCTATCGGTATCCCGGTCGAAGAGCCATTGAAGATGTTCCGCGGGTCGAGGTTCACGCCATTGATGGTGCTCGGAAGCAATCCTATATCGAAACAGAGCATGATGACGAAGATGAACAAGACCGGCACGAGCGCCGCCAGGATTGCTCTTCTCGGCGAACCGGCCCTTCGACCGCCTACGTAACCGGCGATCATCTGGCCGAAGATCGGCAGCCACCAGAGCAGCAGGGTGAGGACCAAGGTGTACTTCACTGCCCCCCAGAAACTGTATGCCGCTTCAGTTCCTCGGAAGCGCTTCAACTCCTGGTCATCGCCTAGGTCCGAGAGCCGGTACACTCCGCCGCGAAGCAAGGAGTGAGTGGTCTCATCGTCATCTCTTTTTCCTCTGCGAAGTAGCACTCCCATCCCTTCGGTCGGACGAGTGTCCGACAGAGCTCATTATGTGCTGGTCACTATAAAGACTTTTTCCGCTGGGCAGAAGCCAGCGAGACCGATTAGCGCGGATAATAGCAGAACAGCCCGTTTCGCATGAGCGCATCTCGAGTGCTCTCGATAGTGACGGCCGCGGGCCGGGTCTGGTGCTCCATGATATCGTCGAGCGGTGTCCCAAGGAAGTTGGCAAGCATCTTCAGCCGGTCGACAGGAAATGGTTGGTAGCCCAGCAGGATTTGGCGGATGGACCAGCCGGGATGCACGCGAGAACGGTAGCCCAGCTCTCGACCCAGCTTGTTTATGCTACCCGCTCTTGCGATGCCCTCCTTGATGAGCATCACGCGGTAGCTCGAATTGAGCCAAATCTTGTTCGGATCGAGTTCCGGCCTTCCGAAGGTGAACCGGTCCAAGGCATTCTCTGACACGGCTCTCCCGATTATCGAGGGGGGCTAATGAATTTTTCGACAGTTGTCGCAATCATGTCGATACTCCCATTCGTCAATCAATAAAGCAATCACGGTTTGACTTGATGCTTCTCGGAGGTACTATGCTCCGACGTCCTGTGGGTTTCCGATTCGTGCGCAATGTCATTCCCTTCCCTCCTGATCCGTGAGAAGCTAGGGGCTGGACAGTTGAAGCCAGATGAAGAAACGCCTCTGGAACGCAGACAGCACAGCACGAGCTTGGAAGCTTCTGGTCCCTCGTTCCTACTAGAAGCTGACCGACAAACCCTTATATGCATTTCAATTTAGCCACTTTGAAAAGATGGAGACCTACAGGAAGGTCCTCAGCCTCCAAACCGAGAGGGAGGGCAGCATCGTCGACCTCACCTCAGAGGTCCGACAGGCGGTGGCCAGTTCCAACTTGGAGAACGGCTTGGCGTGCGTGTTCGTGCCCCACTCCACCGCGGCCATATTCACCATCGAGTACGAGCCAGGGGTCCAGAGGGACATGAGGGAGGCGTTGCAGAGGCTCTTCCCCAAAGGGATCGAGTACGAGCACCATAAAGCTTGGAACGACGGCAATGGGCACTCGCACGTCCGAGCCTCTTTCCTAGGCTCATCGCTCACCCTGCCCTTCTGCGAGGGCGAGGTGCAGCTGGGGACGTGGCAACAGGTGGTGCTCATGGAACTGGACAACGGCGGTAGGAACCGCACGGTCATCATCCAGATCATTGGCGAAACAGGCAGAGAGGCAACAGCATGAAGATTAAGTTCCTTGGCGGGGCGGACGTGGTGGGCAGAATGGGCATGCTCATGTACAACAAAGGAGCGACCTTGCTTTTCGAATACGGCATGTCCGCCACCAAGCCGCCCAGCTTTCCAGAGCCGGCACCCCCGGTGGACCACGCGCTCCTGACCCATTGTCATCTTGACCATTGCGGAATGATCCCTTGGCTTTGCGCCCGGTACGACACGAAGATCGCTGCCACGCCCTCCACCATCGCCGTCTCGCAGCTCATCATGCAGGACTCGATCAAGGTCGCGGACTCAGAAGGATATCGCAGGCAATATCAGCCGGAGGATATTCGGCGGGCCATGTCGTCCTTCGTTCCCTTGGCCTTCGGCGATGTCTTTGACGTCGGTGGGTTCGAGGTGGAACTGCACTCCGCCGGTCACGTTCCCGGAGCGGCCATGTTCGAGCTGCGCGGCGACCAGACGACTCTCTTCACCGGCGACATGCACACTTACAACACCCGTCTGGTGTACGGAGCACATCCGGTCAAGTGCGACAATCTCATCATGGAGGCGACCTACGGAGGCAGGTTGCACCCGGACCGGCTGAAGACGGAATACCAGTTCGTCCAGAAGGTGAAGGAGGTCGTGGGCCGGGGAGGCAAGGTCATCGTGCCCTGCTTCGCCGTGGGCCGCACCCAGGAGGTCATGCTCATCCTCAAGGATATGAAGCTGGACATGTGGGTGGACGGCATGGGCAAGACCGTCAACCGCCTGTACCTCGATTATCCCGAGTACCTGCGCAACGAGAAGCAGTTCAAGCAGGCGCGCAACCGTTTCAATGAGGTTCGCACTCCATCAGGAAGGGACCGGGCGCGCAAAGGCAACGTCATTGTCACCACCGGTGGCATGATGGACGGCGGACCGGTCATGGAGTACCTGAAGGTGGTCAAGGACGATCCCAAGAGCGCCATCCTGCTCACTGGCTTTCAGGTCGACGGTTCGAATGGCCGCATGCTTTTGGACAAAGGCAAGATCCTCTACAAGCGGCCAGGGGTGGCCGAGCTACTGGTGCCCGAGGTGGCCGAGGAGATGAAGATCAAGTGCGAGGTGCAGCAGTTCGACCTGTCGGCGCACGCGGATCACAACGAGCTCCTGGCTTTCGTCCGCGGTTGCGACCCGGAGAAGGTGGTGCTCATGCACTCCGATACCCGGGAAGCGCTAGCGAAGGACCTGGAGGACGAGTACCAGGTAATCCTGCCGAGGACCAACCAGGAGATCGAGCTCTGAGGTGGCGGGGGCGATCGCCCTCTCCTTGTCTGGAGGCCAGCAGCCTCAACGGTCGAATAGGTTTATATGTGGCTTAGGCGTTTTCTATGCGATGAGCCGGATAAATGAGTACCTCGAGGAGGACGTCGGCTTCGGGGACATCACGAGCGATATACTCATTTCAGATGAGACGGGGAACGCCCGCATCCAGGCCAACGAGGAGTGCATCCTGGCCGGGCTGGAGGAGGCAGTGGCAGTCTTCACCGAGCTGGGCGTGAAGACCTATCCCATGACCCGCGATGGCGAGCACGTGGCCAAGGGCGAGGACATCCTGGTGATCGAGGGGCCGTTGAAGAGGATCCTGCTGGGCGAACGCCTAGCGCTCAATTTCCTCATGCGCATGAGCGGCATCGCCACCGCCACGCACAACATCCTGCGGGAATGCAGGAAGCACAATCCCAATGTCAAGGTGGCTGCGACGAGGAAAACGACCCCTGGCTTCCGGGTGTACGAGAAGAAGGCGGTGCAGCTGGGCGGGGGCGATCCCCATCGCTATCGCCTGGACGACGCCATCCTCATCAAGGACAACCATCTGCGGGTGGTAGGCTCCATTAACCAGGCCGTCGCCAAGGCGAAGACCGTCTCCTTCTCCAAGAAGGTGGAGGTGGAGGTGGAGACCACGGAGCAGGCGGTGGAGGCGGCCAAGGCCGGCGCGGACATCATCATGCTGGACAATATGCGGCCGGAGCAGGTGGAGGTCGCCTATCTGGCAGTGAAAAGGCTCAACGACAAGGTGCTGGTGGAGGTGTCCGGAGGGCTGACCCCCGAGACCGCCCCGCACTTTGCGAAGCACGCGGACATCCTCTCCCTGGGCTGGATCACTCATTCGGTGCGAGCCATGCACTTCAACCTGGAAGTGACAGCGGTCAAGGCGCCGGAGTCGAACTGATCTAGATGCTGAACTTGGTCCTGTGATACTTCAGACCGATCTCTTCCGCGGAAGCTCCGAAAGAGAGAGATAGAAGCTCCGCCAGGTAGAGCGCCGGCAGGCCTTCCTTCTGTCTGATGTCGAACTGCACGAAGCAGAAGGGACAGGGAGTGAGTATCGCGTTCGCCCCGCTCCCCTTGAACCGTGCGGTGCTCTCGTTCAGGATGGCGAGGGATATGGCATCCTCCACCCCAGCCAGGCCGCCTCCGCAGCATTGCGGCCAATCCTCGTTGTCGACCACCTTGGCGTCAGTCCAGGAGGCGATCTCCGACAAGCGCTGAGGGGTGTACCGGCCCTCCGCCCGGAGCACCTCGCTCGGTCGCACCAGGTGACAGCCGGGGTGAAGGGCCAGCTTGAGCCGTTCCTGAGGAACGGAGACCAGCGATCTGATGCGTTTCTCGCCTTGCTCCCCCACCACCTCCAGGAAGTGCCGCACCATCGCACGGCCGTGATACTCTCTTCCGGTCGGTCCAATGACCTCGTTGATGCGAGAGCGCAGTTCATCGTCCCGAAGAAGATGCTCTGCCTCCTTCAAGGACATGAAGCAGCCGTTGCAGAGCGACAATATGCTCTTCTCATCCTCCTCGGCGATGGAGAGCAGGCGCGCCGTCACGGCCAGCCAGGTGTCGTAGCCTAGGGACCGAAGTCCGATGGGCTCGACGCAGCAGGTGGCATCGGGGAAAGGCTCGTATTCGATTTCCAGCTTGTCCAGAACGAAGCGGGAGGACCTCTCCAGGAAGGGCAACCTGGTGGGGATGAGGCAGCCCGCGTACAAGAGATATCGGTCATTCATACTTGATCCTCCCCAGGCGGGTGCGGGAGATGATGACCTTCACCTCTTCCAGGGTACGCTCGTCCATCTGCAGATCGGGCAGCTTCAGCTCCTTGCGCAGCTTCTTGGTCATGCCCGTGCAAGGGAAGGAGAGACCAGTAGAAAAGAACAGCTTCGCCTCTTCCAGGAAATGCTGCGGCCGATTCCCTTTGGCGGCGGCCGAGCCTCGGAGCAGCGTTATCACCAGCGCCGGGTCCGCTCCCAGCTGGCAACGTTCGCTGCAGGAATTGCACATGGTGCAGAGCCAGATGTCCCGATCAAAGGCGACGTCCAGGTTGCCGGTGGCCGCCCGCTCCAACACCTCCCGGACGCGGATGCCTCCGTGCCTGCCGCTCGGGCAAACGGCGGTGCATTGGCCGCACTGATGGCAGCGCCAGAGCTCCACCTGGGCCAGACGGTCTTGGATGATCTCATCCGCCGACTCCGCTGCGAGAGACTTCCTCACGACCTCGCCAATCGCCCCTGGCGCTTATCTCGTTTTCTGCGCCTGCTTCGCTCCGTTCCATCAAAAGAGTCAAATCCGTTCACCTCGGTAGAAGGCACATGGCGGATTGGATCGAGGAGGAGAAGTGCCAGTTCTGCGGCAGGCAGGCCAAGCAGTTCTGTTTCGCGGCGTTCGTCTGCGAGCGCGAGGAGTGCGTGGACAAGGCGCGCGAGGAACGTGGCGGGCCAGGGGGGCACATGAAGGAGAAGAAGCGGCGGCAGGAGCTGGTACGTTTCGAGGAAGAGAAGAAGCGTTCCGCACAGAAGTGATCCTCAGTCTTCGTCGGCCAAGTCCCGCCTCGCTTTCTTCGCCTTGCGCGCTATTTCCCTGGTCGAGACCATGTGCGTGTGAATGCCCAGCACCTTGTCCTTCTGACCGAACGCCAGCCCGATCAGCTGGTTCAGATGCAGCACCGGCACTTCGTAGCGGGTCCTGAGCCTCTTCTGTCCCTGGTCCAGCTGCAGGTGGCAGAACGGACAGACGTCGAGGATGCAGTCCGCTCCCGACTCCTTGATGAAACGCATCTTGCGATCGAGGACCTTGAGCGATAGCTCCTCCGAGCCGCTCCACACCCCTCCTCCGGCGCCGCAACAGCTGAGCTTCTCCGGGAAATCCACGCTCTCGCAGCCCAGGGCGGAGACGAGGTCCTCCAGCACGGAGGGGCTTTCCACGTTACGGCCGGAATGCTCCGAGGGCTTGAGGTAGTGGCAGCCATAATGGATGGCGACCTTGAGCTCGAGCTCCACTTTGACCTTTTGCCTGATCTCTGGCAGTCGTGCATGCAGCACGTCCGCGAAATGCTCGACGTTCGCTCGTCCGTGGAAGCGCATGCTGATGGCGGCGAGCTTCTGGTTGGTCCTTTCCCGAGCGTCCGCATCATCGAGCAGACGCCTCCTCGCCGAAGAGAGGGTGCCATAGCAGCCGTTGCATATGACCAGCAGGTCGGCGTCCTTCTCCTCGGCAGCGGCGAGATTGCGCGCCGAAATGGCCAGCCAAGAATCGACGTCGTAGCTGCGGATGACGCCCGGGGCCGGGCAGCAGGTGAAGCGCACTTCCGTGAGAGGAACGTTCAACTCCTTGAACACCAGCTGGGTCGATTTCTCGATGGAGGGATACAGGTTGCGCGCGATGCAGCCGGGGAACACGGCGTACGTCATTTCCTCTCCTCCAGGAAGGCAATGATGCGGAGCGACTGGAACAGCTTGCGGAACTTCTCCCTCTCTTCATCGGAATGCGCTACATCAAAGGGTTCGATCGACAGACCGAGAAGCGAGCGGATCTTGCTCACTTCCGGCGTGATAGGGAAGCCGTCCGACGTGTCACGCAACCCTTTGATGGCCGTGAGGTGGATGCTCGGATAGTTGCCCTTCTCCGCGGCCAGATTGCGCAGCTCGATGATCGCATCGGTGATCTTGACCCCCTTGGGGCATCGCTCCTGGCAGGTGTAGCAGGTGGTGCACAGCCAGAGCTCTCTTTCTGTGGAGACATCAGAGCTGTTGGCCCGGAAGACCAGGGCCCTCGTCCGCAGGTTCGATTCCCTTCCCGTGGGACAGGAGGCGGTGCATTTGCCACATTGCACGCACTTGCGCAGATCGAACTTGAGGGCGATGTCCGAGGAGGTCATCGTGCATCACCCCTCAGCGACCGGGCGACGAGCTCCACCACGTCCACTACCTCGCGGTCCATCGCCTCGGTCAGATTGATCTCGCAGAACGGGCAGGCGCTGGCGACCACGTCCGCACCGCATTCATCGAACCCCTTCATCCTTTCCCTGGCCATCTTCATCGCTCGTTCCTTGTCCGCCGACCGCACCCCTCCCCCACCGCCGCAGCAGCGCGCTTTTTCCCGGTTCTCGGCGGGTTCGACCAGCTTCAGCCCGGGAATGGAAGCGAGGATGCTCCTCGGTTCGTCGTACACGCCCATCCTCCTTCCAAGATGACAGGGGTCGTGGTAGCCGACGTTCATGCTCACGTTCTTCAACGCGAGCTCCTTGATCCTGGGAGAGAGCAGCTTCGAGATATGCTCCACCTCCACGCCTTCGTAGTCGCGGGAGAAGGTGGAGTAGCAGCCGGCGCAGGATGTGACCACCTTCCGGCCGTCGATGGCCTTGAGGTTCGCTTTGACCAGCGGGGAGAGGTCGTGCCCGGTGCGCTTGAGCACGCTGCCGCAGCAGACCAATCCTTCTGGAACTTCGTAACGGACCCCAAGGGAATCCAGTACCAGCACGGTCGCGTCCAGCAATCCCTTTCTTCGGAAATGGGCCACGCAGCCGGGGAAGTAGACGATGTCCGCTCCCGGGTCCGGTTTAGATATCTTTGCCCCTTCGCCGAACACGTTTCCGGTGTCGAGCACCTTGCGGGCGATGGACTCGTGCTGCTCCGTGCCCATGTGCATGGCGACGAGCGATCCGCGCGCCTTCTCCAGGTCGGGGGTGGCATCGTAACCGAACTGGCATTCCACCCGGCAGCGTTCGCAGGTGGTGCAGGCGAAGAGGTTGCGCCTCATCTCGTCGTCGATCCTCGTCCTCAGGTCTGCCATGGTCAAGGGCTCGGCGATCCTCCTCCCGGTGCCTGATGAGAAGGCAGCAGCTTCGGGCACCGCGATCCCCAGAGCATCGGCGACATACTCTTGAAGGTCGATCACCGGCAGCTTCCTCGGCACTCCGGCATAGGACTCCTCCCGGTACACGCAGGAGAGGTGCGTGCGGCACTTGGAGCAACTGGTGACCAGAGCATCCGCGCCTACCTCGTTCGCTTCTTGCAGTCGAAGCACACGCTGCTTCTTCGACTCGGCATTGCAGTTCAGCCAGGCGGAGACGCCGCAGCAGAGCGCGTTCTCACGGGACGAAGGCATCTCCTTGAGCTCAGCCATCGAGGCAAGCACCTGACGAGGGGCATCGTAGATGCCATGGTAGCGACCGAGGCGGCAGGGGTCGTGGAATGCTACGTTCATTCTCGTGTTCGTAGCTTTCCCGAGATCGGGTAGCTCCTTCTGCAGCACCTCGGAGATATGCTTCGCTTTCAGCCCATGGAGCGACTTGAGCGCATGGAAGCACTCGGCGCAGCCGGTGATGACCTCGCCATCCACCCGGGAGGCGAGGTCCTCCTTGATGCGCTGGAAGTGGTCCAAATGGCCGGAGTAATAGAGGTCGTGCCCGCAGCAGCCGTAGACGATCTTGGGAGAGATGCCCAGGGCGTTCAGCAGAGCGACTCCGGCGTTCGCTGCCCTCTGGAAATCGGTCCTCGGGTCCACCAACTCGTCCATGATCGGCAGGCAGCCGGGGAAATAGTAAACGTCATCCTTGCCCACGTCGAGCTTCGGCGAGAGCCAGGGGGCCATGGGAGAAGTGGAGAGGATCTTCTGGGAGAGCAGGAAGAGGTCCCGGTGCGATCCCCTCGGTCGGTCGAGGTAGCGGCGTAGGCGCATGGCCTCGGGCAGGTCCACTTCCGCCGGGCAGACGCTTGAGCACCTCATGCATGTGGTGCAGTCCAAATCTGCATTCTGCTCGGTCGGGCAGGTCGGGCTCATGCCTTTCCTCCCGTGAGCTCGATCATGCGGCGAACGGCCAGCACGAACTTCTCTCCCTCCGCCGAGGAGAGGTTGAAGAACTGCAATCTATCGCTCCCAATGCCCAGCAGGTCCAATGCTCTTTTGGCAGCCTCTGCTCGTCTCTTCGCATCCGAGTTGCCGTCCTGGAAGTGGCACTGCCCATCCAGGCAGGCGGCGATCATGACCCCCTTCGCTCCGCGCTCGAAGGGCAGGAGCATCTGCGCCACGCTCACCCGGCCGGAGCAAGGCACGCGGACGATCTTCACATCGGTGGAATAGGACCGCTTGGCCGTCCCGGCGAGGTCGGCGGCGTTGTAGCCGCACTGCTCGCAGCAATACGCGACGATCGAGTCCTGGTCCTCTTCCAGGATGCCCAGAGAGTTCGATTCCAGCTGCGCGTCGTTGTGCAAGCGCAGATCGATGGCGTTGGTGGGGCAGTTCGCCGCGCACTTGCCGCAGGCGTGGCAGGCGATGTCCAGGACCTCGTATCCCTGGTCCGAGTGGCGGATGGCCTCATACTCGCACAGCTCCTCGCACTTCCCGCAGGAGATGCATTTCGGCTTGTCGACGAAGGCGGTTACCAGGTCGACCCTCATTTCATCGTCCCGCAGGTAGGAAGCGACCCGAGAGGCGGCCGCCCCCGCGTCGGTGATACATTCCTGGATGGGCTTGGGAGATTCCGCCGTTCCGCAGACGAAGACCCCTCCTGTGGCCGTGTCCACGGGCGAGATCTTGACGTGCACCGGGGCGATGAAGCCGTCCTTGCCGGGCACGACCGGAATGAGCTTCTCCATCTCGGTGGTGCCCTCTGAAGGCTCCATGGCGGTGGAGAGGATCACCAGGTCCGCCATGATGTCGTCGGGAGTGCCCAGGAAGGTGTTCTCCAGTTTGACCAGCAGCTTATCGCCCAGCGGAACGATCTCTCCCACGTTCCCTCGGACGAACTCCACGCCCATTTCCCTGGCCCGGTCGAAGTACTCTTCGTATCCTCGTCCCGCAGCTCGCAGGTCGGTGTAGGCGACCTTGACCTCCACCTCTGGGTCATCCTGCTTGATGAGGCTGGCGTTCTTGGTGGCGTACATGCAGCAGATCTTGGAGCAGTACTCCTTCCTCCGGCGGTCGCGAGAACCAGCACATTGGACGAAGACGACGGAGCGAGGGGGCTTGCCGTCGCTCGGTCTGAGCAGCTTCCCGTTCGTAGGGCCGGCGGGGCTGAGCAAGCGCTCCAGCTGCAGACCGGTGATGACGTTCGGATGCTCGGTGCGATACTCGGTGCCAGAGAGGTCCATTTGCCTGTAACCCGTCGCCACGACTATCGCGCCTACGTCCAGCTCCCTTTCTGAGGTGAAATCCATGTCCGAGATCGCTTCCGCCGAGCACACCCTTTCGCAGCCCAGGCAGTCCATCTCTCCCCGCAGGCGGAGGCATCTGTCAGGGTCGCGCAGATAGCGGAGCGGCACGGCCTGCGTACCCGGGACGTAGATAGCTTTCCGCGGCCCGAGGCCAAGGTCGAACTCGCTGGATACGACGACCGGGCAAACGTTGATGCGCTTGAGGGCATCGAACTTGCAGACCTCCAGACACTCCCAGCAGCCGACGCACTTGGCAGTGTCGTACTTCGGCTGGACGCCTTTCCCCGCCTGAGTCAAAGCGCCATGAATGCATTTCTTGGCGCAAGCCCCGCAGGCCTTGCACGATTCTGCCTGGATGGAAATGCGGTCCACCAGCCCCTCGATCGGGCGAAGCCCTTGCATCTTGATATCGGAGGTGGCACAGGCCCCGCATCCAGTGCAACGATCGTAATCTACGAACCGTGGCTGCTGCGCCACCTTGAGATGATACGCTCCCGGCCGGCCGCTGACCTCCGTCACCTGGGACATCGTCATGACTTTGATCTGGGGGTCCATCATGACCTGATTGAGGATGGGCGAGATGGTGCACATGGCGCAATCGTCGGTTGGGAAGGTACGGTCCAGGCGGACCATGTTCCCGCCCAGGTTCGGTTGCTTCTCGATGAGATAGATCTCCAAACCTTTCGCCGCCAGCTCCAGGGCGGCGTGCATGCCGGCGATGCCGCCTCCGATGATGGCCGCTCTTCTGACCACTGGAACTTCCACGGTCGCTATCGGTACGTGCGCGCTCACTCTTCTGACCGCGCCGGCAATTAGCGCACCAGCTTTCTTCGTACCCTCTTCCTTGGAATCCACGACCCAGGCGCATTGCTCCCGGATGTTCGCCATGTCCCACATGTAAGGATTGAGGACCGCGCCCACGCACTCCTTGAACACCCCGCCATGATGCTTGGGCGAGCAGGAGGCGATGACCACCCGGTCGAGCGAGTTCTCGCGCACCGCCTCCTTGATCATGTCCTGCCCGGCCTGAGAGCAGAGGAAGAGGTGATCGGCGACGAAATGCCCCTGTGCAGAAAAGTGCTCTCTGAGCGTCTGGATGTCCACGTTGGAGGCGATGTTGGTGCCGCAATGGCACAGGAAAACGCCGAGCATGTGGATCACCGTCGTCTGGGTGGCTCTCCAACCGCCCCCTAGGTTAGTAATACCTTTCGCTCGAAGAATCGGGAAATCGGAATCCATATTGCCTATTCATTTCGCTTTTTTTGGCCTCAATCTCTCATCAGCCAGCACATGCAGGTCCACCAGTGGTAGCTTGGCTCGCGGCAGCAGAGGCGTCCTCTCGCTCATAGCGCAGGTGAAGTGGATGAGGCATTTGGGGCAGGCGGTGACCATTCTGGATGCTACGGTCTCCGAGGCCTCCCTCAACCTTTCCAGCTGCCATGGACGCGTATCCGAACCGCATTCCATCCAGGCGGAGACGCCGCAGCACGGACCTAGCTCCTTGGAACGGGGCATCTCCTCTAACTCGCCAACCGCTTTGAGTACGGATCTTGGCTCTTCATAGACGCCGCTATGCCGACCGAGGCGGCAAGGGTCGTGGAACGTGAGCTTCTCATCCGAATCGCTAGCTTCCAGCTCGCCCTCATTGATGGCCTCAGCGATCCTCTCGGAAAGTGAACGCACCTTGAACCCCAACGGTCCGACCACCTTGGGGTACAGGTCACGCAAAGTGGACATGCATTCCGGGCAGAAGGCCAGCACCTCTTTCACCTTGGCCTTGTCCAGCTGCTCCATGTTCAAGCGGACCAGCTTCGCGAAAAGCTCGTCGTTGCCGGACCAATAGGCATCGTGGCCGCAGCATCTCTCCTCTCGAAGAAGCTTGGGTCTCTCGCCCATCCGGTTCAGGAGCGAGACCGCCGCCCGGGGAATGGCGTTCATCTGGAGATCCAGATAGCGGAAGATCACGTCGAAGTAGGGCGTGCAGCCGACGAAGAGAAGAGTGTCGGAGCCCTCGCTCGTCTCCAGTTCCTTTGTCAGCCAACCTTGCTTCCTCGGCCTGATGCCTGGTACCGAATTCAAGCGCATGATCTCGTCCGGCATCGCCCCGTGATTGCGTTCAGGTCGCAGGGACCGGGACAGCTCCGGGCGGAGGGAGCGCACATACACGTGAAAGCGCACACCGTTCTGGCATACCTGGGTGCACATGCCGCAATTCATGCATTGCCAAATGCCCCGGTCCCTTGGCACTCGACCTTCGAGCTGCGCCCTCGCGACGATATCGCGCGGGGAGAAGTCGCGCATCCTGGAGACTGGGCAAGAGTAAGTACATTTGCCGCAGTCGATGCATTTCTCCTCCCCGTAGCTCGGACGGTCAGCGTTCACCGGGCTCACCTCCCAGCTGACCCAATGCCCGTATCCGCTTCGTGAAGTCGTCTATCGTTCGGGCGAAGAGCTCTCCCTCCGCCGCCGAGATCCATTGCAGCAACAGCCGCTCGGGTTCGATGCCGGCCAGGTCGATGAGCTCCTTGGCTTGCGCGACGTGCTTCTCCGCCTGCAGGTTGCCGATGCGATAGTGGCAGTCGCCGATATGGCAGCCGAGCACCATGACTCCGTCCGCCCCGGAAAGGAAGGCTTTCAGGATGATCCCCGATGACACTCTCCCCGAGCACATCACCCGGACGATGCGCACCTCCGTCGCGTATTGCCTACGGTTGACCCCTGCCAGGTCTGCTCCCGCGTAGGCGCACCAATTGCAGCAGAAGGCGACGATGTTCGGGGTCCAGTTAGAGGGCATCGGTACTACCATGGAAGCGACCTTCCTCCAACCCTCGTGAACGCAAAAGAACTTTTGCATACGAGCTTCCGTCGCTCATCCAGTTCTTGACCTCAAGGCATCGAAATAGTGATCGAGGAAGGCGGAGGTGGCGTTGCTCAGAGAAATGAACATCTCGCTGGCCGTTCGGGAATCCTCTTCCTCTTCCTGGGAGCGGAGGCGCTTCATCGAGTCCAACGCCTTGGCAAGCTCCTCCGCCACTCGTTCGGGCGCTCGAGCATGCATCTTCTCCAGTGAAGGCATCCGTTTCCACATCGCGTCCAGGAACAACCCCACCTTCTCCCGTTCCCAGACCTTGCTGCCGATGCGCCATTGTGCTCCTTGCAGGCTCATCGAGGCCACTCGGGCGTTCGAGAGCGCTCTCTTCATCTTCTCCAGGGGAACGAGTCCCGCTTGATCGACCATCGGAGCTTCGACGTGGCTTTCAGGCAGCATTCCGATGAGCCAACGGTTCGCATCCGGGTATTGCGGGTGTTCGGCGTGCGGGCCGAGGAGTATCAGCTTTCCTTTGCCTAGGTCCTTGTACAGCCCGGCCACCTTGCCCACGACCACAGCCTCCGCCTGCTCCCTCGGTACGATCAAGGACGCATCCCTGGCAATGGACGAGTAGCGGGCGATGATCTGCGCGTCCTCCGAGCCGAGCCAGCACGGTCCTCCGTAGAGCGGGGCTGGCAAGAGGCCGAAGGAAGTGGAGATGGTCACCGTCCCCCTGAGGGGTTGATAGACCACTCTGTTCCCGCATTTGACAAAGTACTTGGGAGGGAGCATCTTTGCCGCCTCCAGCGGAGCGATATTGGCAACCTTCGCTCGAACCAGATCGAACTTGGGCTGGGGAAAGGACCGGGAATGGAGCGGAAGGTAGGCTCCAGCGCAGATGCCGAGATAGGTGCCTCCATCCCTGACGAAGCGTTCCAGGGCGTGGAATCCCTTCGGTCCAAGCTCTTCCGCCATGCGAAAGGCGTCGCCTCCGGAGAGCACGACGACGTCGGCTTCGATTCTGCGCTGGAAGGCATCGACGGTCCCGAATCGCAGATCAAGGAGACCTAGGTTCTCCATCGAGTCGGCGAACCACAGCCAGGAGTGCGAGGATCCCAGTCCGGTGTAGACCAGGACGTTCGGTCCCGCATCCTCCCCGCCCTGGCTCTTCTTCACGTTCCCGCATAGCCACTGCCTCGCAAAAACCTTTCACTTCGCTGCGGGCAGGGAACGAGATATTTAGCCTTGCTCGGCCCTGGAGGGGAGCATGCGCATCGTGGGCTTCTCCAAGACCTCCCTCTTGGACTGGGATGGCATGGTCTCGGCGGTGATCTACCTGCCGGGATGCAACTTCCGCTGCCCCATCTGCCATAACCGCGATCTCGTCTTGGAGGCGGAGAAGCTGGAGGAGGTGCCATGGCAGCAGGTGGAGGAGTTCATCCTGGAGCACCGGGAGTTCCTGGACGGCGTGGTGGTCACGGGAGGCGAACCGACCATCCACAAAGATCTGCCGGAGCTATTGCGCCGCCTGAAGAGATTGGGGGTCAAGGTCAAACTGGATACCAACGGTACGCATCCGGAGATGCTGCAGGACCTGATACGTTCCGGTCTCGTGGACTACGTGGCCATGGATCTTAAGGCTCCGCTTGACGACCTCTACGAGGACGTCGCCGGGACGAAGGTCGATCTGGCCAAGATCAAACGGTCCATCGAGATAATCATGTCCTCTGGCCTGGACTACGAGTTCCGCACTACCATCGTCCCGGTCCTGCTCAAGGACCTGGACTATGAGCGCATCGCCGCCTACATCGGTACGGCCAGGAAGTATGCCTTGCAGCATTTCCGGCCCCAGAACACCCTCGACCCCAACTTCTCCGTCTTGGATCCTTCGGACGACGACGGGGTGCGGGCGATCGCGGGTAGATGCAAACCCTACGTTCGCAAGATCGTCATCCGCGGTGGCACAAAGGCCTGATTGTCGGACCGATGGCCACGGGCCAACAGTTTTTTGTATCCCCCCTCCTATCAATCATTCAAGGGGAAAGAGCCGCCGGCAGCAGTAGACTGGGGGTAGTGTAAGTTGAATGCAGATCAGCGACTGAAGACCTACATCGAAGGCTACGACCGCATCCTGGAGGGAGGCATACCCATCAACCACATAGTGCTCGTGGCCGGGACGCCGGGCACCATGAAGTCCTCTCTATCCTACTACATGCTGTACCACAGTGTGCTCGAGGGCGGCATGACGGCGGTTTACATCACCCTCGAACAATCGCGCGAAAGTCTACTGCGGCAGATGGAGAAGATGGGCCTGAAGACCGATCGGGTCAAGGACCGATTGCACGTTCTGGACCTGAGCATCATCCGTAAGAAGCTGCGCGAGGTTTCCACCGGCGGATCGTGGATGCAGGTGTTCAAGGGATACGTCAGCAATCTGAAGGAGAACTTGCATTTCCAACTCCTGGTCATCGATTCGCTCGACGTCCTAGAGACCATGGCGGACATCGCCGATCGGCGGACCGACCTGTTCTACATGTTCGAGTGGCTGCGTGACCTGGGCTGCACGGTCATGCTCATATCCGAAGCGTCCCCGGACCGGCTCATGGACGGCTCCTATGACGAAGGCTACCTGAGCGATGGCATCATCACTTTGAAGATGCAGGTGGTGCGGGACGTGGAGACGCAGAGGAGGATCCGGACGGTGAAGATGCGCGAGACCAACCACGACCCTTCCTACTACTCCCTGCTGTTCAGCAATGGCAAGTTCCAGGTGACCAAGGTCATAAGCGAGTAATCCGGTGTTGGAATGGCCAAACGGTTCGAATGTCCAAGGTGTGGGGCGGGCGTGAAGCCGGACGACAACCAGTGCTTCCGCTGCGGGGAGAGCCTGCAGGACAACCCACCACCTGTCCCGAAAGGACCGGAGCTGGCGCACCTGGTTACCGAACGGCCCGAAGTCAGACCGATGGCCTCCAGAGAGGTGGCGCACGAGGCTTCTGAGCGGCGTTCGCCAGTGAAGGCGGCTCGTGAGCAAGACCGGCACCTGGAGCGGAAGGAGCATGAGCTGGCCGAGAAGGAGAAGGCCATCGTGGCCTCGGTCGAGCAACTGGAGGACGACACTCGTTCCCTCGAGGACGCTATCAAGCGCTTCGACCGCGACGATGAGGAGATGCGCGAGCGGGAGAATATCCTCAAGCAGCGCGAGCTGCAGCTGGAGAGCCTGGCCAACAAGCTTGAGGAGGCGATCTCCCAGCTGGAGACGAAACCCGATGCCGCGGGGGACATAGAGCGCCTGAAGCAGCTGAGCGAGGACTACTCCACGCGAATCGGGGAGGAACGAAAGAGGCAAAAGGCGCAGCTGGACCGGGATATCGAGGAACGTCTGGAACGTCTCAAGAACCTGCAGGCGTTCATGGCCGCCGCCGCGGCGGTCTCTGTCACTCCTAGAGAGGTGGAAGAGCCAGAAGCGGTGCAAGAGGAGCGAAGAGAGCTGACCGAGGAGGAGGTGGCGCAGGCCGTCGCCCAGCTGGGGAAGGAACTGGAAGGGCAGTTCGGGACGCCTTTGCAGCATCCAGAGACGGCGGTAATCTCGACCAAGGACGAGCGCCTGGACTTCATCCTGGGTGGGGGCATCCCGGTCGGACATGTGGTCATCGTGAACGGTCCCGCGGGAACGATGAAGAGCACACTCTCATACTACATCCTGCATCGCGCCGCCGTCAAGAGCGCCAAGCGGTCGATGTACTTCTCCTTGGAACAGAAGCGCGACTCTCTGATCAGGCAGATGGAGCGCATAGGAATGTCTTTGAAGGATACAGCCGGAGGGATGGTGGTGGTAGATATGGTAGATCTGCGCAAGGCCACCGCCAATGAGCCCGGTGACTGGAGGGCCATCATGATGCGTTATGTGAGGAACGTCCATGCGCAGATGCCCTTCGACTTCTTCGTGCTCGATTCCCTGGAATCGTTCAAGAGCATGGCCCAGTTCGAGTTCACCCGGGAGAGCATGAAGGATCTGTTCGACTGGTTCAAGGAGTTGAAGATCACGGTCCTGGTGATCACGGAGAAGCCCATCGACATCCTTTACCAGAGCGTGCAAGGCGAGACCTATCTGGCGGACGGGGTGGTGGAGATGCAGATGAAGGAGTTCGACGACGCCAAAGTCTATCGATGGCTAAGATGCGTGAAAATGCGGGGCATGCAGAACGACCCCCGATACTACGCATTCTACCACACTGGCACGGAGTTCAAGTTCTCCCTTCCCCTGGTCGATTCAGGCAAATAGCTGGTTATCAAAATTCGACAGTGACGATAGAAAAGCCTAATATTGTCAAAGGGTATAATGCCACCTCTTAGGAGGAAGTGGTCTGCAGATCGAGCGCGTGCGCACCTACATTCAGAACTTCGATGAATCATTGCAGGGCGGCATACCGAAAGGGCACGTGGTGCTCATCACCGGAACCCCGGGCACGATGAAATCCTCGGTCTCCTACAGCGTCCTCTATCAGAACGCGCTCCAGAACAAGACAAAAAGCGTCTACATGACGCTCGAGCAATCGCGCGAGAACCTCCTGCAACAGATGCATTGCATGGGCATGGACAAGGAGGAGGTCAAGGAGTACGTGCACATTCTAGACCTAGGGCTCATCCGCAAGTCGCTGACGCAGCTGAGTGCTAAAGGTACCTGGTTGCAGGTCTTCAAGATGTACGCGGAGAGCCTGAAGCACTCCTTGAACTACGAGTTATTGGTCGTAGACTCTATGGACGTACTGGAGATGGCGGCGCAGATGGGCGAGAACCGCAGGACCGAGCTCTTCTTCCTCTTCGAGTGGCTGCGGAACCTGGGCATCACCACCTTCCTCCTATCTGAGACAGCCCCGGAGAAGATGTTCGAGAACAAATACGACGAAGGATATCTGGCCGACGGGGTCATCACGCTCAAACTGCATGAGCTAGGTGAGACGGACATTCAAAGGAGGATAAGGGCGGTGAAGATGCGCTCCACCAATCATAAGACCGGGTATTTTTCGCTCCTCTTCAATGACGGTGTCTTCAGAGCCACCCAGGTGATCACGGAATAGGGTCACCGTCAGCCTTTAATATGGTCTGCACATTGTTCCCGCTTGCCATCCGGGCTCATGGTCTAGCGGCTATGACGTTTGCCTCACACGCAGAAGGTCGCCGGTTCGAATCCGGCTGAGCCCACTCCTATTCAAACCTCAATGATCCATATTCTGGTCCCAAATGATCCACCCGCTCGTTTTCGGCTCGGGCGGGAACAATTTAGAAATCGCCTTGGGATCGGCCTCGCCTGGTGAGGTTTAGGAGTGAATCGCTGCCTCGACTCGTTTCTGAGGCATCATTCAGGCGTATCTAGGATAGTAAACGATTTAACCGAGTTCCAATAGTATGACCATATTAGGAGAAGCAATGATCCTTGTGCTTCTAGTGGATGACGAACCACCTCTATCTGACGTGGTGATCACGGAGCACAACGTCGGGTTGGCCTGGTCCATCGCCAGGCCGACGTCCACGATCTAGTACCGTGAGGAAGGCAAGAACCTTATTACCGCCGGAATCGTTCCGTCTCAGCAGATGAAGATAATCAGGGTGCTCGTGACTGGGGCTGCGGGGTTCATCGGTTCGAACATCTGCGACGGGCTGTTGGAGCGCGGTTACGAGGTGATAGCTCTCGACAGCCTGCCAATAGGCAGGTCGAAGAACCTAGAGCACCTGACGACCTCGAAAAGGTTCAGTTTCGTTGAGGGGTCGATCCTCGAAAGTGAGCTTCTTGCTGACGCGGCGAAGGACGCCGAGGTGGTCATCCACCACGCCGCCATCGCCTCCGTGCAGCGGTCGATGGAGGATCCGAGGACGACGAATCTGGTCAACGCGAACGGCACTCTGGAAGTCCTTCTGGCCGCGAAGAAGATGGGGATTAGTAAGGTAGTGTTCGCATCCTCTTCGGCCGTCTATGGGGATACGCCAGAGCAGCCAAAGATAGAAGAGATGGCACCTCGCCCGAAATCCGTGTACGCGGTGTCAAAACTGACAGGCGAGGCATATTGCCAAGCCTTCAACGAGCTCTTCGATATGAGGAACGTCAGCCTGCGCTATTTCAACGTCTACGGTCCGAGGCAAGACCCCAAATCGGAATACGCAGCGGTCATCCCCCGATTCATCGAGCGCGCTCTCAAGGGCGAGGAGATGACCATCTTTGGGGATGGACGGCAGAGTCGGGACTTCATCTACGTAGAGGATGTCGTGCAAGCGAACCTCAAGGCCCTCGAATCGAATTGTCAGGGGATCTTCAACATTGGATCAGGAAGGCGAACCACGGTCAACGAGCTGGCACATCTCATCGGGAAGCTCTTGAGGAGGGAGGTGCGGACGGTGCATCTGGAGGCGAGGGAAGGAGACGTGAAGGATTCCCTGTCCGACATCGGAAAAGCATCGAGAGCATTTGGCTTTGCGCCCAAATACGACATCGAGGACGGTCTCAGAGCGACCATCGATTGGTACGCTCGGAAAGGTCAGAAGGATTAGAAGGCATAGGTACTTCCAGGCCATTACATTCTGTGGTCATGATGTCTCTAGATTACGAGTTCAAAGGAAGATATTGGAGGTCTTCACCCCTGGCTATCCTGCCATCATCCAGTCACGTCCAACTCGAGTCGCTTCCACGCGCATTGGTCCTCGACTCCTTTTTCAATACGTCTGCCTCCGCAGACGCCCCAAATGGACAACGATGCCGCCTTCGTTCCTGTGGTTCAATGAACATCGAATCCTGCGTTCTTTATCTAGTCAAGTCGATTTGGCTTCGATGACCTCTCCTGAAGCAATCAAGGTCCGCTGCCTCTGGCACGCGGAAGATGGGCGGTGCGCTTCATGCAAGGCCAGGCGCATCAAGCACGATATTCTTGGGCAACAGGACTACGAGATGTGCGTCAGGGAGCGAGACTACCCCGCCTGCGAGTTCTACAAGGAGAAGCCAGTGCCCCCGCCGAAGAAGTGAGGGAACGGACGAAGAGGTCGTGCATGGACAACGAAGAGATCTATGGGATTAACCGAGAGCTGGATTCTGCCGATCCAGGCGCGCTGCTGGTCGCCATGGACCGTTTGGAGAGTGCGTTGCGTCAAAGATTGGGGGATGCCTCATCGCTCGGACCATTGGCTCGGTTGCTGCATCACGAGAACGCTGAGGTGCGCAAGAAGGCCATTTGGCTCATCGGCAAGCTGGCGCAGAACAAGGTACCCGGCGAATATCCGGTCTCTTACGTGCTCGGTTTGATGGAGGATGAGGATGAGGAATCGCGCGAGAACGCCGCCTGGGCGGTTGGAGAAATGGCCGCTCTGCAGATAGGCAACGAGCAAGAGGCGGAGAAGTTGAACTCCCTCTTGAGGGATGATAGTTCGCAGGTAAGGGGCATGGCGGCCTGGGCCCTGGGGCGGCTGGCGGAGAGGGCTTCGGTTGCCCTCCGTTCCTCCGAAAGCCTTCTCAGACAGCTCCTCCAGGACAAGAGCGTCTACGTATGCAAGAGCGCGTCCTGGGCCTTGGAGCGTCTGGAACCTCTTTTAGCCAAGCGCTGAAGTCATCCTCTGAACGTGGTCAGACATTGGTCACATGTGCTCACTTCCTCCAAGTATTGTGACCGACCCTCTTCTGTTCCGGAAGCAGGCGGGAAGCCTGCGGACAAGGAGGAATCACGATGGACGAGTTCGAAGAGAAGATCAAGGAAAGGATGCATGACGATCGGGAGTTCCGCGGACTGGGCTGGAGGATATCCGCTTCCATCCTCTCGGTCACAACCTGGCTGGCGGGCGGGGTGGCGTGGTTGTTCTTCCTGGCTGGCAACTACAGCATCTGGGAGAACATCGCCATCTTCCTGGTGAGCCTGGTGGTGCTGGTAGGTTTGAACGCTTCCTGGTGGATTGGCTACGGCATGCGATTCATGCCTCATGGGAACGAGACTGGGAGCCGGCGTCGCTCCGCGCTCTCGGCACTTGCCGGTGTGACATGGGTGCTGGCGGTGGCCTTCTATCTGTACCAGTATGCGGGCGAATTCACCCTCTACCAGAACCTGGGCTTGCTGTTCGTCTCCCTGCTCATCCTGGGCGGGGTGAACGCCGCCATCCACATCGGGAACCGCAGGATGAAGTGCGCCTAATCCACGGGTACTGCCGAACGCATGCCCTAGGCCGGCTCAAACCCCTTCATTCTTCTTTGGCACCTTTCCATCTGGTCCATAGTATCTACGTCGAATCCAGAATGCCACGTTCACGAGCGATATGAGCACGGGCACCTCCATCAGCGGGCCGATGACCGCGGCGAAGGCCACCAGCGAGCCTATGCCGAACACGCCGATCGCGACTGCGATGGCCAGCTCGAAGTTGTTGCTGGCCGCGGTGAAGCTCTGCGCCGTCGCGTGCGGGTAGTCGAACCTCAACTTTATCGACAGCCAGAAGGAGAAGAAGAACATGATGAGGAAGTAGATGACCAGAGGTATGGCCACCCTTACGACATCCAGCGGCTGCTGCAAGATGTACTGACCCTTGAAAGAGAACATTACCACGATGGTGAAGAGCAATGCCAATAGCGACACCTTCCCAAATGCGGGGTTGAAGCGGTTCTCGTACCACTGCGCTCCCTTCCGAGGCAGAAGCACGAAACGCGTCAAGTATCCGGCCAAGAACGGAATGCCCAGGTAGATGAGCACGCTCTTGGCCACGTCCCAGATGCTGATCTGCACCACCCTTCCCGAGCCGGCGGAGACCCAATCGGAGGCGACGGCGATGAGGAAGTAGGCGTAGAAGGAATAGAGCACTATCTGGAAGACCGAATTGAGGGCGACCAGGATGGCCGCGTACTCCGAATCCCCCTCCGCTAGAGTGTTCCAGACGATGACCATGGCGATGCAGCGAGCGATTCCCGTGAGAATGAGGCCGATGCGGAACTCCGGCATATCGGGCAAGAAGATCCAGGCCAGCGCGAACATGAGCATCGGCCCGACCAGGTAGTTGAGGGCGAGGGAGGTGCCGAACATCCTCTTCGCCTCGGGCTGCTTGGCCACCTGGCCCAGCTCTTCGTACTTGACCCGGGCCAGGGGCGGCCACATCATGAGTATGAGGCCGATAGCAATGGGGATGGAGGTCGTTCCCACGCTGAGGCTGTTGAGCGCCTCCGCGATGCCCGGCACGGCGGCTCCCAGCCCCACGCCCAGGAATATCGCCAGGAAGATCCAAAGGGTGAGATAGCGGTTCAGGAACGATAGTTTCTTCTTGCCTTCTTCGGCCAACTCGAGCCCCCCTCCAGATGTACTTCGATTTCAAAACAGTTTGAAACCATTAGCTAGCCTGAATTTGATAAAGGTTTCACCGCTCGTGAAAATAGTGTTTGACTATTGGAGGTAGAAGTCAAATAATGACATTTCGTGTCCAATGCAAATCGTTTAATCGGTTCACGCCTTTTCTGCATTGCTTGCGAGGGATAGGCATTGGCAACAAGGATAGCGATCATCGGGGGGTTCCTGGGCGCGGGAAAGACCACGCTCCTGACCAATCTAGCGAAGGAGTTCATGGCCCAAGGCAAGAGCGTGGCCATCATCACGAACGACCAGGGAGAAGTGCTGGTGGACACGCAATATGCCCGGGAGTTGGGCATCGACACGGCCGAGGTGCTGAAGGGCTGCTTCTGCTGCAAGTTCCCTGACTTCGTGGGTGCGGCCCGGAAGCTGGTGGACTCCAAGCGGCCGGACATAATCATGGCCGAGCCAGTGGGCAGCTGCACGGACCTTCTGGCGACGGTCGTGGCGCCCCTCAAGTTCCGTTTTCCCAACGAGTTCAGCGTCGCTCCATTGACGGTATTGCTAGACAGTACTCGGATCTCTGAGGGCGTGGAGGAGGAAGGATCGCTGGGAGCGTATCTGCGCAAGCACCAGGTGCAGGAAGCGGAGGTCATCGTGCTCACCAAGACCGATCTGCTCCCGGCAGACGAGGTCGAGGGTCTGCTGTCCATAGTGAAGGATATGAACGCAGGTGCGAGAGTGATCCCCTACTCTTCCGTCACCAAGCACGGGTTGGAGCAGATTGCGCAGCTCGTCATCTCCCGGGACAAGAGCCTCAAGCGCCCGGTGGACGTGGACTACGAGCTCTACGCCCAGGCGGAGGCGGAGCTGGGCTGGTACAATGGAACCTACAGCTTCGAGCTGCCCGAGGACATCGATTCCTACGAGCTCTCGCTCAACATCCTGAACGCGGTCTCGAAGCGCTATTGTCCAGGAGAGGTGGCGCACGTGAAACTGCTCTTCTCCTCGTCCATGAATGCGCTCAAGATGAGCTTGGTCATGGAGAGCCTGGGGGTAGACGGGGTGCGTGGCTCCCGTCAGGTGCACGGCAACTGCACCATCAACTTGAACGCGCGGGTGATATCCGCTCCGGAGGCGCTTCGGGAGGCCATGCGAGCTTCGGCGCTCGAAACGCTCAAGAACAAAGGGGCGAAGGACGTGCAGTATCAGGACGATTGCTTCTCTCCCGGCAGACCGAATCCCACCTTCCGCATGAAGGATGGAGCCGATTGAAAGGATATCGACCGAGGCAGACAAGATGGATTTCGAGTTCACGGTGGGCGGCTGGGAACTTCTGGACGAGATCGAACCCCTGTGGACGGAGTTGAACAGGCATCATATCGAAAGTTCCACGCATTTTGCCGCTACCTACGAGCACATGACCTTTCAGGAAAGGCGGAAGGTGATCGATCGTCGTCCGCCCGGTACGAAGCTACGGGTGGAGCTGGTGATGCTTAAGGACGGCAAGGTCTACGTGGCCTATTGCGTCACCTCCCTCGCTCCAGATGGGGCGGGTGAGATCGAGTCGATCTATGTGGACAATGGCTTCCGCTGCCTGGGGCTCGGAAGCAAGCTCATGCGCGACGCGATTAAGTGGCTGGACGAGCAAGGGGCAAGGAAGAAGCGGTTATGGGTGGCCTCTGGCAACGAGCAGGCGTTTCATTTCTACGAACGTCATGGCTTCCAAATCCGGCGCACGGAGCTGGAACAGACGAAATCACCCTGATGAGGATGAAAGTTAAATATTAGAGGCTGCCCTGTCAGCGGTGTGAGCGCATCCTCCAGCTGCCGCATCGAGATCGCCCATATCGATCCTGAGGCATACACGGCGATCGTCAACCATCCTCTGCGCAAGGATATTCTGCGGTCGCTATACCGCATGGCCCTCTCTGGACCGGTATCGAAGCAGAAGCTGGCGGATGAGCTGTCCATCGACTATCACCAGCTGGTCTACCAGCTGAACGACCACCTCCGGGAGTTCTGGAAAGTGGTGGAGGAGCAGAAGGTGAGAGGCACGCGCATGGAGCTCATCGCACCCGCTCATCCATCCACCATATACATCGCTTTGGGACGGGAGAGGAGCGTGAACGTGTTCGATCCGCTGGCCAACCTCTTCGGACCGCTGGCCAAGGTCGGAACGAGGTGTGATGCCTGTTCCCCTAGCGACGCGAGTCGCTGCATGCGCTACGTGCATAACGGCTGCGCCTGCACCAATTCGCTCTCCGCGTCGGAGAAGGACGTCCTCAAGGCAAATGGCCGTTCCTCACCATACAGGCCGCTGGACAACGCCATCCTCTGTGCCCTCAAGGGCATTTCGTCCGGGGAGAGTTGCGTCGTGGACATCCCTTGCGAAGGCTGCGCCTTTCTGAGGAAGACGATCAAGATTTCGCTGGATTGAGGGCCGCAGACACCTGTTTAGGTCGTTTCTCCCCTCTGAATGATCAATCGACACGCCTCTTCGTCGCTATTCAAGCAATTATTCCGAGGATTCCACGGTTTTAATGAGAAAACTATAATAATGGAACGGCTTGGTAAGAATACCAGGGAGGGAGGAGCATAGTCGCGGTCGACGAAATGAATCGCAAGATAGTCGAGCTACTGATGACCGACGGCAAGCTCACGCACAACGAGGTCGCGGCCAAGCTCCACCGTTCCGCCTCCACCATCCGGGACCGCATCCGTCGCCTGGAGGACGACAAGGTCATCCTAGGCTATGTGGCGGTGGTGAACTCCGAGAGCATGGGCATGAACGTGGAGGGCGTGCTCTTCGCCAACATGATTGAGGGTGCAGCCACAGACAAGCTCAAGAGCCTAGGCAGACTGCCTGGTGTGACCGAAGTGCTGCAGATCAGCGGCCGCCGGAGGGTGATGATCCGCCTTATGGCTGGTGACAATCGCGCCCTGCAAGAGATCATTCATAGGGAGATTCTGCCCTTAGGACTGAAGGATGCGGAGCTGCACATCGTTCTGGATTCGGTGCTGCGCTTCCCTGGCATCTGATCTCAGACGCATGTCGGATCGTAATGGCCGGAGAACGGTCTGCTCGATGTCGGTTGGACCTTGACCCAGTTCTCCCAGTTTCGGGGAACGGTCCGCTTGAAAGCCTTCTCGAACTCCTGCAGCGCGATCTCCAGCTCAGGAATATCCTCGTCGGTCACTTGGCCCATGGTCGCTCCCGGTCCGAGCTGGTGCTTCTCCAAATTCCCCCGGATGAACAGCTTGCCACCGTGGATGCCAGCGCCGAGGTTGTGCCCGACCGGCGACCTCTTGCCATCACCGTTCAGGTCAAGCACGATGACCGTTCCTCCCGCCATATACTCACCCAGGAAGTCCTTCGCTGTACCGCCGACCACCAACGTGGGCTTGGTGCCGGCGTATTCCTTCATGTGGATGCCTACCCGATAGCCGGTGTTGCCTCGGATGAGGATGGTACCTCCACGGGCGGCCAGGCCGGTCACATCCCAGGTGTTGCCGTGCACGATGATCTTGCCTGAGTTCATGGTGTTGCCCGTCTGGTCCTGAGCATTGCCGAAGACCTCGATGGTCGGCCCGTCCAGGAACGCGCCCAGGTTGTTGCCTGGTGTGCCGTGGATTTCGATGTAAAGGTCCTTGCGGGAGGCGGTGGAGGCGATATATCTCTGCCCCATGACCCCTTCGAGCACTATGTGCTTGACACCATCGACCATGAGCTTGCGAATGAGCGAGTTCAGGATACGGTAGTGCACCGGCCTTCCCCCAGCTCCTTGGGCGTCGACCTTGACCACTACCGTTTCGTCGTCCAAGCGGCGGACAGGCGGCTCCAGATCACGGTGCTTTTTCGTTGCCTTCTCGTGGCCGGCATCAGAAGTCATTCTAACCCCATCCCTCGCCCACGTGCTTGACGCCCATGATCTCGGCGATCTTGGAGTTCGGTCCGAAATAGCGCAGCCGGTCCCGGTTGCCCACCAGGCTCTCCACCGAGTCGATGCCCATGGCCCCCATGACCTCCTTGAGCTCCTCGTTCCAGCTGCTGAAAAGTCTTACCACTCGGGCCGAGGCCACGTCCGGGTCCAGCCTGGAGACCAGCTCCTCCCGCTGCGTGGCGATGCCCCACGAGCACACCCCCCGGTGGCATTGCTGGCATACCCGGCAGCCCATGGCCACCATGGCGGCCGTGCAGACCATGACCGCGTCCGCTCCCAAGGCGATGGCCTTGATCATGTCCGCGGAGGAGCGGATGCTGCCGCCCGCGAAGACCGTGACCCTGTTCCTCAGGCCTTCCTTGGTCAATCTCTGGTCCACCACGGAGATGGCCACTTCGATGGGCAGTCCGACATGATCGCGGATGATGCGCGGGGTCGAGCCCGTGCCGCCGCGGAACCCGTCGATGGTGATGAAGTCGGCGCCAGCGCGTACGATGCCAGAGGCGATGGCGCCTACGTTGTGCACAGCGGCGATCTTGACCCCGACTGGGACCTTGTATTCCGTGGATTCCTTCACCAAGGAGATGAGCTGCTGCAGGTCCTCGATGGAATAGATGTCGTGGTGCGGATAGGGGGAGAGGGCATCCGTGCCCAAAGGGATCATCCTCGTCTGGGAGATGAGGGCCGAGACCTTCTCCCCGGGCAAATGACCGCCATGTCCGGGTTTCGCTCCCTGGCCGATCTTGATCTCCACCGCAGCGGTACGCTTGAGATAGTCGCCAGTGACCCCGAACCGGCCGCTCGCCACCTCGGAGACCACGTTACCTGCGAAAGGATGGAAGTCCTTGTGCAAGCCGCCCTCGCCTGAGCCAGCGAGTATGTTCAGTTCCTTGGCGGCCATGAACAGCGCCTTCTGCGCATTGTAGGAAACGGAGCCAAGAGAGATGTGGCCGATCATGATGGGCATATCCATTCCCACCACTGGGGCGGGGTCATCCCCCATGGAGAAGCGGTCGCCCTCGTCGTTCAACTCGAGCTGCCCCCTTCTACCTCCCACGTAGGTCATGGTCTCCACCGGCTCCCTCAAAGGGTCGATGGCGGGATTGGTCACCTGAGCCGCATCTAGAAGCATCTCATCGAACATCACTGGATACGGGACGTCAGTGCCGCAGGAGGTGAGGAGCACGCCCCCCGAGGAAGCCTGGGACATGATGGCCCGACGGACCCGCTCGTTGAAATTGGCGTGGGGCGGGAACTGGGAGGGAACCTGATGGATCTCTATCGCCTGGGCGGGGCAGACATTGATGCATCGACCGCAGGCCACGCAACCGCCCACCGGTTTGACCATTCCGTCCACGAACTCCAAGGCGCGGAACGAGCACTCGTTCACGCACTTCTTGCAGCGTTTGCACAGGTCGTAGTCGACCAGAGGCCTGAAACGTTCCGGGGCCTCGAGCTCCAGGCGCTTCTTGCTGGAATTGGAAGGGCTCAAATTCTCACCCCCGTGAAGGGCTGCTCCGTGCCGTCCCTCAAGATGCCCCTGCCGACCCGCGCGATCATGGGAGAGCCGGCGTTGGGCGTCCAGGTCTCCGCGTTCTGATCCACCACCCGAACGGCACATTCCTCGCTGGCGGTGTAAAGGATCTTGTCGTCAGATGATTTGCCCACGAGCAACGGGCGCAGCTTCTTGCGATCGGCCAAAGCTATCATGGTGACCTCGGGCTCGCGGCGTCCCACGATGATGCTGAACGGCCCGTTCAGGAAAGCCTCCTTGTAGGTGATGCGGATCCATTTCGCCAACCGGGCGCTCTCCGGGTCCAGGCGCTGGATGTCCGAATGATACCAGGGCGCCAAAGCGAATGCAGCGATCGGGATAGGCAGGCGTTGCTTGCGCACCAGCAGGTCCCACAGGTACGTGACCACCTCCGTGTCGGTGAGCACGCTGCATCGGTAGCCGGCCATCTCCACCAGCTTGCGGTTGATGCCGTAGGAGGTGATCTCTCCGTTGTGGCACACCGCCCAATCCAATATGCTCAGGGGGTGCGCCCCTCCCCACCAGGCCGGGGAGTTGGTCGGGAATCGGGAATGGGAGATCCACATCTGCCCCGAATACCGCGAGAGGTCGTAGAACTCGGCGATCTCGTAGGAATAGCCATTGCCTTTGAAGACGGCCGTGTCCTTACCGCTGGAGACGCAGATGGCTCCGGGCATCTCCGCGTTGATGTGCATCGCCAGCTGCACGATGAGATCGTCATCGGAGAGGTCCGTGCGGCCGCACCATTCCACCTTGGGATCGGGGCGGAAGAAGTAACGCCAGACGAGGGGAAAGGGAGGGCGCATGCTCTTGACCCTTCTGGTGTAGACCCGTTCCTCCTTGGTCACCGTACCGGTGGATTCCAGCAGCTCCTCCGCTCGGCACCTGACGTCCTCGTTGTCGAAAAGGAATTGCAGGCAGTAATCGTCGCGGTGCTCCGGGAAAAGACCATAGCAGGCGTAGCCTGCGCCCAGGCCATTTTCGCGCTCGCCCATCGTCTCCAGCATCTTGGCGATCTTGTCGCCCGATAACCGGCCACCGGAGAGGTCCATGCAGCCGGCGATGCCACAGCCCCCCATCTGGTACTGCAGCTTCGGAGGTCGGGTGGCGCCGTAGTGCTCCTCTATCGGCTGATTCACCTGAGACGTGATGTCACGAGGCACGATGTGCTCGTCGCAACCTTCGCGAGGGATTCTCATCACTTCTAGCTCCATGCTCATCCACAAAGGGCGCGTATTTGAACCTGATGCAGAATGCTTCCAATGACAAGGCGGCCGGTGGTCCGCTCCATCGAACCACTGACTTATCAAGAGGTTATTAAGGGTTGTTGCCCTCTTGAATCGTAAAGGAATAGCGCATTGCGAAGTCAGCACACGAATGTCGTTGCGTTCTTGACCTGGATTGTAAGATTTCGAACCGCTACCTCACCAAGCAAGGGATTTCGTCCACCCAGGTGGGAATGCTACCTGCTCAGTTGTACCGCTGAAACGGAAAAGTGAAGTATGATTGGAATATTATTTATGCGGGTTCGCGAATGGCACGTGATAGGAGCGATCACCCGGGAGGAGACCAGCATGACCAATCAACGACTGGGGCTCATACCCCAACTGCCGGACCTTGACAAGATCCGCCAGATGCGCAAGCGACTCAACCTCTCGCAGAGGGAACTGGCAGCCATGGCGGGGGTCAGCCAGTCGCTCATCGCCAAGATCGAGCGAGGGAGCATCGATCCCTCATACTCCAATGTCCGCAAGATCCTGGGTGCTTTCGAAGAGGTGCTGCGCAAGCGCAAGGTGGAAGGCGTGAAACTGGGAGCCCATCTTAGCGTGGGGGACCTGGCCACCAGAGGCGTCATCATCGTCACTCCTGAGCAGACGGTGGCGGAGTGCGTGGACCGGATGATGAAGGGCCGCTTTACCCAGCTGCCGGTGATCGTGGGCGATCGGGTGGTCGGTGGGATAACGGACGATTCCATACGTGACTACACCATCGAGGAGACGCGCAACGGTCGCAAGACCTATGACGGGGTCATGCAGACGAGGGTGGAGGACGTCATGAGCGCGCCATTTCCGATATTGAGCGAGGACACGCCCATCGAGCTCGCTTCGGTGCATCTGCAGCGAGAGGAGGCGGTGCTCGTATCCCGCAAAGGGCAGATCGTGGGCATACTCACCAGCGCGGACTTCCTGAACCTGGGATTGAATCAGTGAGCCTGCTCATGAAGCGCAAGGAACTGGAGATGGCGCTGCAGCGCGTCCGTCCCTTCAGATCGCCATCGGCACCATTGGAGCAATACGCCACCCCTGCCACCATCGCGGCGGACATGCTTTTCCTGGCCTATTCGCTGGGAGATATCCAGGATAAGGTGGTGGTGGACTTGGGATGCGGCACCGGAATGTTGTCCATCGCGGCCGCGATGCTGGGCGCGGAGAAGGTCACGGGCGTGGACGTGGACCCGGTGGCGGTGGAGCAAGCTCGGTCCAACGCCGTTGAGCTGGGCGTGGATGTGGATTTCCTGGCCAGCGATGTGCGCTTTTACGAAGGACGAGCGGACACGGTGGTCATGAACCCGCCCTTCGGTGTCCAGACGCGTCGAGCGGACCGGCCGTTCCTTGAGAAAGCGGTCGAGGTCGCCCCCTGCACCTACTCCCTGCACCTGACGGAAACGGAGGAGTTCGTGCTCCGGCTGATCTCGTCCGTTGGCGCTTCGGGCGCGATCCAGAAAAGGTATAAATTCGAGATCCCTCATACATTCGCGTTCCATAAGAAGACAAAGAGGGATGTGGACGTGATCTTGGTCCGCATCCAGAGACAAAGGTGAATGACGATGAAGGAAAAGAGACCCGTTCTACCAGGTGAAGAAGTGGCCGAGGTGGAGGAGTTCCTGCCGGCCGAAGGCACCTACGAAGAGGACGGGAAGGTATTCGCCGCCCTGATGGGCGAGCTTGAACTGGACCATGACGAGAGAACTGCGGCGGTGCGCCCCTACAATCCCATGGCGGAGCTGAATCCCGGGGAGGCGGTGTTCTGCGTGGTGACGGATGTGCGGAACTGCATGGCCATCTGCGAAGTGGTGGCCGTAGAGGGAAAGGAGCGAGCGGTCACCGGCGACACCAACGGCACGATCCACATCTCCAAACTGGCCTCTGACTATACGCAGGACGTGGGCCGGGAGATGAGACCCAGCGACATCATCCGCGCCAAGGTGCTGCAGGCCAAGCCCTCGGTGCAGCTCACGACCGCCAGCGACCATTTCGGTGTGATCAAGGCGCTATGCCGCCGCTGCCGCGCGCCAATGGTGCGCGTGGAACGCGGACTGTACTGCAACAACTGCGAGCGCAATGAAACGAGGAAGATCGCCGACGATTACGGCGACGTGAACTTCTGAGCTGCGAATATCGCAGCCTGAATGAACGTTCTCAGATGGGATGAAGCGCGGCTCGGAAGTCTAGGCAAAAGGCTATATCGCGACAAAGGAATTTCCGGAAAGGTGAAAGCAATGGTGAAGACGAACGAAGATCTGTCCAAGGAGATCAGGGAGCTGAAAGATGAGCTCAGGCAAATGCGCGAGATCGTCAACATGCTCTTCACCATCATCGTGGAGTCGGAGGAAGAGGAGGACGACTACATGCCCTATCCCGGCACGTCGTCGGTCGATGACCTCCGATTGAACAACTGAGCGAGCTCGCTCATCCTTTATCTATTCTGAAAGCTTCGTATGACCGAAGGTGCCTCTTTGCGAGCGATCTGCCTGATCTCCGGTGGCATCGATTCCCCCGTGGCCGCATATCAAATGGCCCAACGCGGCGTAGAAGTGCTCCTTCTGCACATGGACAACTCGCCCTACTCGGACGAGACCGCTCTGCAGAAGGTCATGGAGATCCGAGAAGCGCTGCAGCTTGCCACCGGGACGAACATCAAGTTATACGTGGCGCCACACGGCCGTAACCAGGAGATGTTCGCGCTGAACTGCCGCAAAGGGTTCCAATGCGTGCTCTGCAAGCGCATGATGCTCATGGTGGCCAAGGCCGTGGCCGAGAGGCTGAGCGCGGAAGCGATCATCACCGGGGAGTCCCTCGGGCAGGTGGCATCGCAGACCCTGCACAATCTGAGGGCCGAATCCCTCGGCCTTGACTTCTTGGTATTGCGTCCGCTCATCGGCATGGACAAGATCGAGATCGAGGCAATAGCCAAGCGCATCGGCACTTATGAGATCTCGACCCGCAGCCCGTCCACATGCAAGATCGTCCCCGCCAAGCCGGTCACCATGGCCAAGGTGGATCGTCTGCTGAACGAGGAGTCGAAAGTGGATATGAATGAGATGGTGGCCTTCACCGCCGGTCATGTGGCAGAGATCAAAGATCCTCATACATGACGCAGCTGGCCATACGCGCGGGATCGTAGATCATGCCCATGGTCACGCGCTCGATATAGCGCGCCTGCACCCGGGAAATGTAGAGAATG
>Ga0315295_10000197_pt1 | contig 50649 bp, 44 predicted proteins | sample YL17G14_0_MG_FD_204453 | JGI IMG/M metagenome (GOLD analysis project Ga0315295, IMG submission 204453) | Sediment microbial communities from Yellowstone Lake, YNP, Wyoming, USA - YL17G14_0 | ecosystem: Environmental > Aquatic > Freshwater > Lake > Sediment | place: USA: Wyoming | collected... | reverse complement strand
GGAGTTCCCCGGGAAGTCACGCCTGTGGAGAGGGTGTAAGACCGGGTATGCCGGCGGTCCTCCACGAAGCAGGAACCGAACCTCGATCTGCCCTTGGGTAGATTTGTGTAAGTTTCGGAGAACGGCAGAAGGCTTTTCCAACTGGCGAATAGGGCTTCCCTGGCAGCGCAACACTACTCGTTGGGCACGAGAGTGCCCGGCTGCACAGAGAGGGAGGCCCTCGCGCCAGATGACGACAGCCCAGACGATATACCTCGTTGCCTTCTCCGTCTACCTCATCTTCTTCCTCCTCTTCGTGAGGTTCTTCGTCTGGAAAAGCTACAGCGACAGGAAGTACTGGAACACCCGCCTCACCCTCCGTAGCAGGGATCTGCGCGACACCGCTCGGGTCCTGGGCAGGAAGATGCCGTTCATAAGCATCATGGTCCCTGCCAGGAACGAGTCCATGGTCATCGAGAACACCGTGGAACACCTCCTCCGTCTGAACTACCCACCCGAGTCGTTCGAGATCGTGGTCATAAGCGACGAGAAGGAAGCGATTGCTGCCAGGAAGGAAAGGGCGGGCATCGCCGGGGCAGCGGAAACCATGCTCAAGGGGTGCAGGCGCGATTCTTACCTGCCTCCCGACCAGGAGGCGTGCGTAAGGGCTGTCCTGTTATCTTGCCTCTCGGACTACGCGCTCAGAGAATACCTGTCCAAAGGCTTTCAGAAAGCCTATTCCGTGAGAGTTCCTGAGCTCTCCAACCTGCCCGCGCTGGAGAGGCACCGTGCGGTGCGTGACATCTGCATCGCCATAGTGAACTCGAACGGAGCTCCCCCGAGGAAGAAGCTCTTCTCAATCGTCCAACGGAACTGCAGATGGCTGTCTCCACTAGACTTGGGCCGCGTGTACCCGGCATGCCTGGCCGTGGTCGTCCCTGTCATCTCGGCTTTCGCCGACCTGTACGACGACACCAGTCGCCGCGTCCTGCAAAGGACAATCCGCCACACCGTGAGGGCCAACCACGAGCTCACCCAGGACATCATCGCCCGCATGACCGACTTCATCGCGACCAGGGTGGAGCAAGGCGTGCGGAAAGCCGCGTCAGCAGGTGAACTGACCGACAGGGTAAGCCGGACAGTCGAGGACATGTACCCGACTACCCAGGAGGTGGTCGAGCGCGTCAAACGCGAGGTGGACGGAGAGCCGGAGTTCGCCGTCGTGAAGCATGCAGTGGTCCCGGCGGACTTCGACGGCAGGCTGGGCGGCGTCAGGACGGGGCACCTGGTACCGTCTACCAAAGGACGTGCGCTGAACTGGGGGACCGATTACGTGGACGGCCGCGCCGAGGTGTGCGGCTTTTACGACGCCGAGAGCCGCCCGCACAAGGACGTCCTGCTCTACGTCGGCTACAGGCGCATGATGGATCGGGTAGGGGCCCGCGTCCTCCAGGGCCCGGTCTTCCAGGTGAGGAACTTCTACCAGATGACTCCATTCTGCAGGATCGCGGCGCTATACCAGGCCATAGCTCACGATTGGTACTTGCCCTGGCTGTTTAGGACCCTCCCTTTCGTCGGCGGAACCAACGTCTACGTGGCCAAGGAGCTGCTGTACAAAGTGGGGGGATGGGACCCCAGCGTGCTGACCGAGGACCTGGAGTTCGGGGCGCGGGCCTACCTGGCTGCCGATGCCTGGCCGGAGTACCTGCCCTACTCCTCGTCAGAGCAGACCCCGCCCACCTTCAGGGCTTTCTTCCGGCAGCGCCTCAGGTGGGGGACGGGGCACCTCCAGGTCGTCGACAAGGTCGCCAACGACCGGGAGGCCGAACCCACCAAACGGGAGCGCCTGCGCCTGAGCCTCATGATCAAAGGCCAGGTGGAGTGGGTCGTGTATCAGGTCGCCACCTTCGTGCCCCCGATTGCGATGGTCCTTCACTACAAGGGACTCCTCGATCCCAACATCGTCCCGCTCCCGGGGCAATACATGCTGACGGCGTTCTCCCTGGTCTACCTGGGCTTTACGGTGTACGCGTTCAGGAGGTACAGCGTCTACCTTGACGATACCGGGAAACCCGATTCTCTCCTCGGCACGGCCCTGGTATATCTGGGCCTCCTGTTTCTGCCGCTTGCGGCCTTCATGTTCCCCGTCCCGTATACGAGCGCGCTGGTACTCAAGAGCCTAGGCAGGGAGCCGAAGACATGGGTCAAGACGCCCAGGACCGAGGAGGGCAGAGTCGCGAGCTGACGTAAAGGAGACGGTCGGATGCATAGGCCCAGGAAAGTGGCCATCATGGGGGCCGCCGGGCGAGACTTCCACAACTTCAACGTCTTCTTCAGAGGAAACCCCGACTACAGGGTAGTCTTCTTCACTGCGACCCAGATACCGGACATATCGGACCGGCTCTACCCGGCCGAGCTGGCGGGCACCGGGTATGAGCAGGGGATACCGATCTACCTGGAAGAGAGACTCGAGGGACTGATCCGCCAGCACGAGATCGACGAGGTGGTCTTCGCCTACAGCGACATCTCCCACGAGTACCTGATGCACAAGGGTTCCCTGGTCATGGCCACCGGCGCCGACTTTCGTCTCATGGGGCCGCGCTCCACGATGCTGGAGTCCGAGAAGCCCGTCATAGCGGTGACCGCCGTCAGGACCGGCGTGGGGAAAAGCCAGACCACCCGGCGAGTGGCCGACATAGTCAAGGAGAAGGGCAAGAGGGCCAGCGTCGTCCGCCATCCAATGCCGTACGGGGACCTCCTGGAACAAGCCGTCGAAAGGTTCGCCGCCTACGAGGACATGGAGAGGTTCAGGTGCACCATCGAGGAGCGAGAGGAATTCGAGCCGCTCATCGACCGGGGCCTGGTGGTCTGGGCTGGCGTCGACTACGAGAGGATCCTGCGCGGGGCCGAGAAGGAGTCCGACATCGTCCTTTGGGACGGCGGCAACAATGACCTCCCGTTCTACAAGCCCGACATCCACATAGTCCTAGTCGACCCCCACCGGCCAGGACATGAGGAGAGGTACCATCCCGGCGAGACCAACTTCCGCATGGCCGACATCATCATCGTGAACAAGATAGACACTGCTCCTCCCGATGGCGTCGACCGGGTCAGGCAGGCCATAGCCCGGCTGAACCCCGACGCGATAGTGGTGGAAGCGGCGTCGCCTATCTTCGTGGACAATCCAGACGTCATCAAGGACAAGAGCGTGCTGGTGGTGGAGGACGGTCCGACCCTGACTCACGGAGAGATGACCTACGGTGCCGGCGTGGTGGCCGCCAAGCGGTACCGTGCCAGGGAACTGGTCGACCCGAGGGAATACGCGGTCAGAAGCATTGCCGCGGCCTACCGCAAGTACCCCAGGATCGGGACGCTCCTGCCTGCCGTGGGCTATGGCGAGGAGCAAGTCAGAGACCTCGAGGAGACCATCCGGCGCACGCCATGCGAGGCCGTGGTCGTGGCGACGCCCATTGACCTTGCGAGGATAGCTAGGATCGACAAGCCGTGGACCAGGGTGAGGTACGAGCTGCAGGAGATCGGACGGCCGACCCTGAACGATGCGCTGGACGAGAGAGCGAAGGCCCTCCTGATTTGGTGACGCTGTGGAGGCGGGAGGATTCCCGCCTGCCTCATCCGAAACAATGAGAGCGCCTTCGCGTTAGCACTACGCGGAGGAAAAGGCGCGCCAGAGGGGAGGGACGAGCCCCGGGGCTCGTTCGTTTTGGACTGGAAGATTGTTGCCTCGACATTCATCGTGGTGTTCCTCGCTGAGCTGGGGGACAAGACCCAGCTCTCGACCATGATGCTGGCCTCCTCCAAGAAAGCGCCTATGAGCGTATTCCTCGGCTCGGCGGTCGCCCTGACCCTCTCGTCGCTGATCGGGGTCCTGATCGGAGACGCGCTCTACAATCTCGTGCCTCCGGCGGTCATCAGGGTCGTGGCTGGCGGAGGATTCCTGGTGATAGGGGCCCTAATCTTGTTGGCCCGCTTGTAGCCGTATATAATGGAGCGAGGAAAGTGCGCCCGTAGCTCAATTGGATAGAGCGTTGGCCTCCGGAGCCAGAGGCTGCGCGTTCGATTCGCGCCGGGCGCACCACGTATTTCTGGGGAGGCCGGCTCGGTCACAAGGAGTCTTTGACCACGAGGAGCTCGTCTGGGGATAGTTGATCGTGCACTATCTCGGGGATGTGCACGGGGAATACGGGATCCTCGGCGCTCGTGATTGCCTCGAATATCTTCCTCATGACCTCGGGCTGGATTCGCGACATCTCCACGCTGCATCCAGTCTCCTTGTCGAGCCCCAACTCGCTTCTCTCCCTGAGGGAAGCCTGGATCAAACACCGGGGGCCCTCATCTGTATCCCGTACGGCGAAGCTGTAGCTGAGGACGAACTCGCGTCCGTCCATGGAAACGGCTCTTACGCTTTCCCGGAGCACACGGCATGTTGACATCCTTGGAACCTCCATTATGCTGGACTCGGCGCTGCCCTCTCGCCTAACGCGTCTCACCCGGCCGGCCTTTTCGGGCTCGGACGACTTCGGGAAGCCCTTTGTGGATACCCTTGTGGACAAGGATGAATCGTTCGACCCGTGCCGACAGGATTGAGCTACCTGATCGGTGTACGGCCATTACCTGCTTCTTACAGTTCCCAGGCAAGAACAGGCGTCTCCAGGCGTTTCCAGTCGGACAAAGTCGATTCCGGGCGAAGGAATTCGTACGGAAACCCGAAAAATGGGTGATTGTGGAGTTTGACGCAAAGTCCCTGGACAGGCATACTAAAGGCGACCCAATCCCACATGAGCTATGGCCGATCCAATCTGCCACGAGGAGGTCGCTCCTTGAACCGTGACTGGCTATTCGGTGTTGTCCTGAGTCTCGTTGCGCTCGTGGGTCTTGCCCTGTCCGGTTGCGGGCCCAAGACCTACAACGACGGTGCCTACAAGGGGATCTCGCAGGCTGACGGCGCAGGCTACACCATCGCCGAGGTCACGGTACAGAAGGACAAGATCACCGCGGTAAAGCTGACCGATGTCACCGAGCTCGGAGCCGAGAAGGACTACGGGACGGACCCCTGGCCGCAGGCCAAAGAGGCCAACACGGAAATGGCCAAGAGGTTCGTGGGCAAGAAGGACACAAAGGGGATCGACGCCTACTCGGGAGCTACGGGCTCCTCCAAGAAGTATATCGAGGCCGTGAGCTTCGCCCTCGAGAAGGGCAGGAAAACCCCCACCGTCAAGTCCACCTACTTTGACGGCACCTTCTTCGGGAAATCCAGGGCCGGAGAACAAGGCTACGGCGTCGCATGGGTCACCATCAAGGGTGACAAGATCACCGCCGTGAAGCTCGACGACGTCACCGAGAAGAACGTATTCAAGGATTGGATCACCTATCTCTACCCCAAGGCTCTCGAGGCCAAGGACGCTATGCAGAAGAGCTTCGTGGAGAAGAACAGCGCGACGGTTGATGCCTTCGTCGGCGCCACCAGCGGCTCGACGAAGTGGATGGAAGCCGTCGCCAACGCCCTCGCCAACGCGAAGGTGAGGTAGCGCAGGTTTCCGCCTGATAGAGGGGGCGGGGGGAGACCCTCGCCCCCTCATATATGCAGGATAAGAAACAAGGTATGGAGAATCATGACCCAATTCAGCTTCCGAGCGGTAGGGAGGGTCATAGACATGCCGGAGCTCTGGTATCTGAACGGGTCGTACGTGGCCAGAGAAGAAGCCAAGGTGTCCGTGCTGGATAGGGGCTTCCTCTTCGGCGACGGGTTGTACGAGGTCGTCAGAGTCTACGACAACGAGCCGTTCTGCCTGGAGGAGCACTTGGCCAGGTTCTTCCTCGGAGTGAAAGGCGTGGGGATGCTCCTCCCGTACACCCGAGAGGAGTTTCTTGAGCTGATCCGCAAGGTGATCGCTGACTCTGACCTGCGGTGGGCTTCCGTCTACTGGGAGGTAAGCCGCGGAGCGTACGACCCAAGGACGCACTACGTCACCAGCAAGATGACGATTCCGAACGTCTTCATCCAGACCAAGGCGGTGGGCCCGCAGCCGGATGAGCGGCGGCAGAACGGGGTCATGGTTTCTTTGCAGCCGGACGTGCGCTGGCTCAAGTGCTGCTACAAGACCGTTAACCTCCTGCCCAACTGCATGGCGAGCACCCAGGCCCACGACATAGGCGGGTTCGAGGCCGTCCTGTACAGGGATCAGAACCACGTCACCGAGGGCGCCTCGTCCAGCTTCTTCATCGTGAAGGACGGGGAGATCTGGACCCATCCCGAAGGCGACCTCATCCTCTCGGGCATCACGCGCGGCGAGATCAGGGAGCTATGCGTGAAGGACGGGATCCCCTTCAAGGAGAAGGTGTTCGGCGTCAAGCACGCCATTACCGCCGACGAGGCTTTCACTTCAGGTACTGTGGTTGAGGTGAATCCCGTCGTCAGAATAGACGACAACGTAATCGGGTCTGGCAAGCCTGGCCCGGTCACCAGGAAAGTGATGGAGCTTTACCTCAGACGCACCGGCCAGCGGTGACCTACGGGTACCAGGCGATCAGCGCTGCCTCGGGCGGGCACAGGAACCGCATGGGCACGTGACTGGTGCCCAGCCCGGACGTCACGTACATGCTCGTGGCCCCCGAAGTATAGACCCCGTGCACGAGCTTCGGAAGCAGCTTCTGCCCCGGCACATAGACAGCCCCGATCCACGGGAGGTTCACTTGGCCTCCGTGGGTATGGCCACAGAGGACCAGGTCTGCTCCGGAGCGGGCAGCCAGGCTCAGGATCGATGCTTCACCCACGCGCCTCGCGTTCCTCCTGCCCAGCGTGGGCGAGTGAGTGGCGACAATGGACGGAGCGCCTGCCTGATCAGGCAGGAAGCTCTCCAACAGCGAGAAGTCCGGCTCCCCGTGATACACGTCGTCCAGACCGATGACTCTGACCGCAGGCCGCCCCTCCGCCCCGCCCGTCGAGAGCAACACGCTCCTGTTTACCAGGGGTTCGATGCCTGCGTCTGAAAGCGCCTGCTGGAGCTGAGGGTAGAGGGGACACCGGGGGTCGTGGTTACCAGCAACAAAGAAACGCCTGCCGGGCGGCAGTGCTGAGATGAAGCTGAGGACGGGACTCATCGTCGCCGTGTGCTCGTCCAGGATGTCGCCGGTGAGAAACACAAAGTCAGGGGCCATGCCCTCGAGGATCTCCTTCAATAGGGACTGGCCCGGTCCCAAGGATCTGCCGTGCAGGTCGGAAAGGTGCAGGATCAGAAAGGGTTCCGACGTCCCCCGTTTCCCGCGGACCTCTACTCGGTTCAGTCGAAGGTCGCCGGAACCGGGGAATCCCATGGCTTTGCCCCACCTTCTCCTATGCTATAATCTATCATGAATTGCCCTGAAAGGATGGGTGCCCCAGGATGCCCAAAGTCGCGGTAGACAAGGATCTCTGCATCGGATGCGGCCTCTGCGCGGATATGTGTCCTGATGTTTTCCACCTTGAAGATGACGGTAAGGCGGGCGTGAAGAGCCAGGATGCCGCCAAGGCCAACATCGCCGGCGCTAAGGATGCGGCTGCCACCTGCCCCACTGAAGCCATAAAGGTTGAGGAGTAACCCCCGGAAGGGGTAGACCGGTCTACCAGGAATGCCAGGTCCTCGCTCCGGGGAACCTGGCATTCGGACTTAGAGGAGATGAGAGCTTGAGCGACGCAGAGAGGATACATGAGAAAGCGATCATCATCGACGCCCACTGCGACACCTTGTTGGGCATCGCGGGTCGAGGGTCGCACGGCTTTCCCGGAATGCCGGCGGGCAGGCGGGACTTCTTCCAGAGGAACGAGGGCGGCCACATCGACCTCCCCCGCTTGAAGGAAGGCGGAGTGACTTGCCAGGTCATGGCCCTCTACATAGAACCCCAGTACAAGCCAACCAGGTCGGCCCGGCGCACGCTGGAACTCCTGGACTCTTTTTACTCCCTCCTGGACCAGTCTGAGGAGTTTCATCTGGCTACAACCGCTGCGGACATCGAGAAAGTCAAGCGTGACGGCGACGTATGCGCGCTGCTCAGCATCGAAGGCGGCGAGGCGATCGAGGGAAGATTGTCAGTGCTCAGGGACTTCCACCGCCTGGGCGTACGCGCCATTGGGCTGACCTGGAATGAGAGGAACGACATCGCTGACGGTCAGGGTGAGAAGTCCGCAGGCTCGGGCCTCACGGACTTCGGCATCTCCGTGGTCAAAGAGATGGAGCGCCTCGGCATGCTGGTGGACGTTTCCCACCTTTCTGACACCAGCTTCTGGGCCGTCGACAAGGTGTCAGAACGACCCTACATCGCGTCCCACTCCAACTGCAGGGCTCTTTCTTCAGCATCCAGGAACCTGACGGACCCGATGATCGAGGCGCTCGCCAAGAAGGGCGGGGTGATCGGCGTCGTGTTCGCCGGAGGGTTCATCGACGACGACCCGGCCAAGGTTTCGCTGTCCAGACTGTGCGACCACATCGACCACGTGAGGAAGGTCGTGGGCATAGACCACGTCGGGCTCGGGTCGGACTTCGACGGCTTCGGCGTACAGCCCGGGAGCGGAATAGTCATGAAAGACGCCAGCGGGTTTCCCGCGCTTACGGAGGAGCTGGTGTCCAGGGGGTACTCGGAGGAGGAGACAAGGAAGGTCCTGGGCGGCAACTGGCTCCGGTTGTACACGGAGACGTTCAGATAGGCGTTCCGCCCGGACCCCGCCACCGAAGGCGCAGAGGCTCCTGAGCTCCTGCTCCATGTTTGCCCACACGATATCGAGAGCCCTCGCGGACGCCCCGCGTTCCTGTTTCCATAAAAAGACCTTTGCCAAAAGTGGAGTCCCATTGCGATGATGTAGAAAGATGGCGAAGGAACCGGAAAGGTAGAGCCCATGTCCTACGGACCTCGAGCCCTCCATAGAAAGTCAAGGCGAAGGCTTGGATGGCCCCTATTTGCGGCGGCACTCCTGGCGCTTTGTGCAGTCATCGCCGCGCCCTCGTTCATGTACGAGGAGAGGGCGCCCGCTTCCCGCCCGTACCTGGTGTACAGAGGAGCTCGGCAGCCCTACCCCGTCGTCGTGGAGGGCGGCGAGGCCTACGTGCCTTTCCAGTTCATCAAGCAGGTCATCGACCCCGATGCGTTCTCGGACAAGGGCGTGGTCGTGGTCACGACCAGGGACAAAGTCATCAAGCTGAAGACCGACTCCCTGACCGCCTACGTCAACCAACACCCCGTGGACTTGCGACTCCCTGTCACGCTCGAGGGAAACGAGCCGTATGTCCCGGCCAGTTCCCTGGAGATGCTCTACCCGGTCGCGACGTCGCTTCACCCCGGCGCGGGGACCTTCGTAGTCCTCAGGATCGACGCGGACTCCATGGTGGCAGCTGTGAGCTCCGACGTCCCCGTAAGACCCGAACCCTCCATCTTGTCCCGCAGGACGGCAGTGCTTCTGGCGGGTACCGAGGTCGAGCTTTTCGACACGAAGGGGGGCTGGGTTCGCGTGGAGACTCCTGATGGCCTGGCAGGATGGGTCCCCAGCAAGTACGTCTCGGGCGCCACCAGCAAGCCTGCCCAGATCCCGCCGCCTAAAGACTATACTCCGCTGCCCCTGTCGGGCAGCAAGCTAGGTCTCGTCTGGGAGCAGGTGGACTGGAAGACGCCCGACACCTCCACTATCGGCCCCATGAGCGGTGTGAACGTTGTCTCGCCGACATGGTTCCGCCTCGCGGAGAAGCCGGGGGAAGTGGAGAACTACGTGGACCCCCGATACGTGCGGTGGGCCCACTCACGCGGGTACAAGGTTTGGGCCCTGTTCTCCAACTCGTTCGAGCTTAATAGGACCCGATCCGTCCTGCGGGACTCGGACCTGCGCGACAAGGTCATATCCCAGATACTCATGTACGCCAAGATGTATTCCCTCGACGGAATCAACCTGGACTTCGAGAACGTCTACCAGGACGACGCGCCATACCTGACGCAGCTCGTCAGGGAGATCACGCCCTTCCTCCACGAAATGGGGCTGTCCGTCTCAATCGATGTGACCGTCAAGTCGCTCAGCCCCACTTGGTCTCTGTGCTACGAGCGCAAGCGTCTGGCCGAGGCGGCAGACTACGTCATGCTGATGGCGTACGACCAGTACAGCTCCGGGTCCAAGGTCGCGGGCCCCAACGCCTCTATCCCGTGGACCAAAGCCAGTATCGAGACCACTCTCCAGGAAGTGCCCGCCCATAAGCTGGTCCTGGGAGTGCCCTTCTACATGCGGTTGTGGAAGGAGACCAGAGAGGGCGATCAGCTTAAGATCACCCAGAAGGCGCTGGGGATGGACCAAGCCCGGGAGTGGCTGAAGACCGAAGGGATCACCCCGGTGTACCAGGCGGAGACCGGACTCATGTACGCCGAAAGGACGTCAGGCAAGGACACCTACAAGCTATGGATCGAGGATGCCGAGTCGATGAGGCAGAGGGTCGAGCTCGCGAGGTCCTACGGGCTCGCTGGCATCGCGGCGTGGCGTCGTGGGTTCGAGGACAGCGCCACCTTGGAAGTGATCGAGGCATACTCCAAGTAGAATCCTGGTTCCATCTCCTCTCCGCCTGAACGCCCTGCGCCCCGGCTATTCCACGGCGTTTCATGCAGGCTTCACCTTCCTGTCCAAAAGCAGGACTCATTAGCCAAGTGGGCGAATCTCCTGGAATAACGTCCATGTCTTGCATCTATATTCAGGCTACACTTTGCCAGCGGAGAGGAGGCACGTCGGTGTTCGCGCGTAAGAATCGCTTACTCGTGGGAAACGTGAGTCTTTGGCTCTTGCTGGCTTTCTTGTTGATGATGAACCCATTCACGGTGCAAGAAGCGCTGGCTGCTCCAGGAGATGTGATGACGGGGACCTTCCCTCCGGGTCAGAACCCGTCCATTGCGGGGTCGGATGTGCTGATACCTCTCAGGATCACCCCGCTCACGGACTTTGGTTCCGGTACCCTCATCTTGACGGTGTACTTCAGGAGAGGGGGGAGCGTAATCGACTCGGGTACCCGGATCACGTACAACGTCGTTTACGCTACCCTTGCATCCCTCTCCAATGTCGCATACTCAGGCATCCCCAGCGGGTTCGGCGCTCTCGGAGTGCAGCTGAATAGGACCATAAGCACGGTGAACGTTACAGACAGCACGGTTGTTAATGTGGTGGTGTACCTCGACGAGATCACCCAGCCTCCTGGGGGAGGGGGTGCGCCGGGGGGAGCGGTCATCTCAGGACCAACGACGGTCACGACTGGGACGGAAACCGGCTGGCAGAAGTACGACGCTACCACCAACACCTCGACGGTCTACGTGGACCCCGAGAAGACCTTCAGTCTTTACGCATCTGCGCCCAAAGAGGGAGTCGCCTTGGTGAAGCCGCCAGCAGTCCTGGCAGGGGGTGCCGTGCCTGCCAATGTCACAGCTAGCCTGCCTCTGGACGTCGTGAACCAGGGCGGAGGGTCGACAGTGCCCAGCGTCCTCAACATGGGGTCAATAGAGATGAGACTGCCTCCCGAGACAGTGAGATCTCTCGGGGACGGCGTGAAGAAGGGGGCAGGGACCCTCGGATCCTTGCAGGTCAGAGTGCGGGCGTCCTCAGACCAAGGCACTAAGGCAACGCTGGGCGGGTTGCCGCCTGACGCCCTGAAGGATAAGACAGCCGCGTCGCAGGTCATCACCGTCAGTTTCGTGGCGGTCGACCCGCAGGGCAAGGAAACCACCCTTTCCTTGGACAAAGGCAGCGTGAGCGTATCGTTCGACCCGGAGGCGGTCAAGGACCCGAGGAGAGTAAACCTCTACATGATCGGGTCTCTCGTGTACGTCGGCGGCAAGGTGGATCTGGCAAGGAGCAGGGTCAGCGCGGAGGTCACGCAGCTCAAGGGCGGGAAGTTCGTCGCCCTGGAGCACGACAAGAGCTTCACGGACATCCAGAATCACTGGGCGCGGGCGAGCATCGAGCTCATGGCGTCCAAGTACGTGGTGCAGGGGATGACCGATACCGAGTTCTGGCCTCAGAGCCCCGTGACCAGGGCCCAGTTCGTGACGCTCTTGATCCGGGGCATGGGGATCTCTGAGTTCAAACCTGCGGGACCGACGTTCAAGGACGTCGCATCCAGCGCCTGGTACTTCGGGTACGTGGAGGCCGCCTACAAGGCTGGCCTGACTACAGGCGATAACGGTAAGGGCGGCAGCTTCAGGCCGGCTGACACCATCAGCCGAGAGGAGATGGCCGCTCTGCTTACAAGGACAATGGCGATTCACGGCACGCCTGCTAGAGGCGTGACTGCCGTGGAGGTGGAAGGCCTGCTCGACCGGTTTGATGACGGCGCGTCTCTGAGCGACTGGGCGAGGTCCGAGGTGGCTCAGGCGGTGAACGAAGGACTCGTCAAGGGGCGCGATGACGGGCGGTTCGATCCTAAGGGGAACGGGACCAGAGCCGAGGCGGCGACCATGATGGGCCGGCTCATGAAGCAGGTAGGTATTCTCTGATGATTAGCTGGGGGACGCTCGGGCTTCCCCCTGTTTTGTCTGGGTTGACGGGCAGCGCGCCCAGAGAGAGAGCCAATATGCGTGTCCGTGGGGGTCAGGGCCGTTTGCAGAAGATACAGTCTGGGCTGTTCGGCAAGCGCGAGGGCACGCGTGGCAGGGTCAATCTCGATCTGAGGTACTTCGCGTACCCTCTGTTTATCGCGTTCCTTTTCACGGCCCCGCTCATGCGCGGCCTGTTCTTCCCTGCTGATCTCTTGCCCCACATCCTGGTGTTCAGCGTGGTCCTCCTGCTAGCCGCCTCTCACGTCGCCCTGCGCAACGAGAAGGTCTACCGGGGTCCCATGCCTGCCGCATTCCTGTGGCTCGCCCTGTCCTACGGCCTGTCGTTCTTCGTGGCCGCGTCCAGGCCCGAAGCGTTCAGGGGCTTCCTGCGGTACCTGACCTATTTTGGGGTCTTCTGGCTGGCTACTTACATCTCCCGCGGACGCCTGGCGCGGCGCACTGTGGCGCTTACGGTGTTCTGGAGTGCCACGGTGCTGGCAGTCCTGGGGCTCATGTCGGCCACAGGCCTGTTTGCGTTCCCCGGCGCGTCCATCGGTGGGCGCATAATGTCAACCCTTCAATACTCGAACGCCCTGGCGGCGTACCTCATGTTCTCATCGGTCATCGGATTGACCATGGCCAGCACGGAAGGGAATGCGACGCTGAGGACGGGTTTCTCGGTAGCCGCCTACTCCCAGGCGCTGGCCTTCCTCGGGTCATACTCCCGCGGCGGGTGGGTCATCTTCCCGATCGCTGTCGGTCTGATGTTCCTTGGGATGCCCAAAGCTCAGAGGTCCAGGCTGGCCTTCCATTCGTGCACTGCCTTGACCGCCGTACTATTGGTCGTGCGGCGGTTCAGCGAGACGGTGGAGGGGAAGACGCCCGGGGCGGCCGTCAGGTACGTGTTGTTCGGCTTGGCGATCACCCTATTCTTTGAGGTGGGGTACTCGGCGTTCAGGCGCGTCGCGCGTGGGCTCCTCTCCCGTCCGGTGAGGAGGGTCCTGGCCTGGGCCGGAGGGGCCTACGCGGCAGTTACGCTGGCGGCGTACCTGGTTGCCCTGGCGGGGCAGTACAGCGCCGGCGTGGCCGGGATGGTTTCGGCCTCCATGCTGCACCGGTTTACCAGCATAGGTATGGACGACCCGAGCCTCATAACCAGGGCGTTCGCGACGGGAGACGCTTTCCGCATGTTTCTTAGCCATCCTCTGCTCGGCGGGGGCGCAGGGGCGTGGAACGCCTGGTACCACCAGTACCAGAGGGTCCTCTACTGGACGACCGAAGTCCATAACCAGTACGCCCAGGTGCTGGTCGAAACCGGCATCCTCGGTTTCGCGGCCTACCTGTTCATATGGGGAGCCCTCATCTTCTACGTCACCCGGTTCATGCTTCGCGCCCGGGACAGGGGAATGTGGGAGGACTCGCGGGGAGTGGCTCTGACCTGGGGGCTGTTCGTAGCCTGTGTGGCGGTGGGGTTGCACAGCTTCATGGACTTCGAGCTTTCTCTCCCGGGCATCGCTGTCCAGATATGGGCGGTCATGGGCGTGGTCTACGAGTCGACGCTGAACCCCGAGGTCCTTGAGGGCAGACGCACACGCAAGCCAGTGCTGCCTGAGGCGCCCTCAGGCGGGGTTGACGGACGGATCGCGGCTGGCGCGCTGGTGCTGATATCGATCGCGCTGATGGTCTCCTCATCCGTCATGCAGCGAGGGGCCTACTACGGGGGACTCGGAGCAGCTGCCCTGTTCAGGCAGGACTTCATCACGGCAGTGAAATCCTACCAGCAAGCGCGCAAGTTCGACCCCCTTTCCGCAAGCTACTCCATGGATATGGCGCAGGCCTACGCTGCTATGTCCCTTCTGGAACGACGCGAAAGTCTTGGGGAGAGAGCCCTGGGCGAGCTCGAGACGGCACGCCGGCTGGAACCTTTCAACCTGGCCCACAGGGTGAAAGAGGTCGAGATCCTGGTCTCGCTCGGAGAAGCCCGTAAGGCCCTCGAGGTTTCCAGGGGGATCGTCAACTCCGTGCCCCTGGATGTGACGGCATGCGAGTCGTTCGCCAGGCTATGCGTGGTGAGCTACATGAAAGCCCTGGGGGACTCTCGCTCTACTGGAAGCGAGAGCGCTCTGTCCCCAAATGAGGCGGTCCTCCTGGACGAGGTCATCGCCATCCCAGCGCGACTGGAAGGCCTGAAGAAACCGATAACTGGTGCGTACAGGGAAATGTGGCACATTGAGAATCTCGATCCAACTTCCTCCTTGAATACCTATATAGGACAAGCTTACTATCTAAGGGGGGACTTGGACAGAGCCGTCGCCTTCTTCGAGAAGGCCCTCGCTTCTCGCGTTAAGCCGAAGGAAGTCGAGGCGTGGGATGCGGCAGCCCGCGTGCTAAAAGGCCAGACGCCGATGGCTGATGCCTCCGATGACGTCCTTGACATAGTTTCCTATTTTCGTCCCTCGCCCAGGTAGGCGGGAGGCAATCGGCGGCAGGAGGTAGTGAAGGTGGACACCGCTGAGATCGATCTGCGCCGGTACATAGAGATAGTGTGGAAGTGGCGGCTCGTGATCGTGCTCTTGACGCTGGCCGCAGTGGCCGCGAGCACGATCTTCAGCTTTTTCGTCCTGTCCCCGGTATACGAGACCAGGGTCACGCTCCTCGTGACCAACGCGGCCCAGAACCAGCAATCCGTGAGGCCCGCAGGCGACACGTCTGTCGCTGAGACGGTCTCAAGGATCCCGTCCATGACGCTGAACACTTATATGAGCCAGCTGACCAGCCCGTACTTCCTGAACCGGGTGGTCGCCAAGCTGGGCTTGCCGAACGTTGCCCCGAATTCCCTGACCTCCATGGTGTCGGCCCAGGTCCTGAAGGACACCAGCCTGATCGAGGTGAGGGTTCAGAACACGGACAAGGGCCTGGCAGCCAAGATCGCTAACACCATGGCCTCGGAGTTCGTCCAGTTCGTGTCCGAGACCAACCAGGAGAGGATGTCCAAGTCCCTGGCGTTCCTCGCCGAGCAGGAAGCCATGTTGAAGAAAGAACTCGCGGCGGCGTACAGTGAGCTCAGCCGCATCCAGACGAGGCCTGACAGCTACACGGCCACCTCAAGGGAGATCGCAGCCAAGAGCCAGCTCATCGTCAGTTTCAGCGAGACCCTCGTGAAGATAAAGGCGAAGATCGAGGAGCTAAAGGCCTCCGTCAGGGACATCGAGACGCATCTCAAGGCGACAGCCGAATTCACCGTCGAGCCGGCGAACGGCAACGCGGGTACGCCCAACACCATGTACCGGCAGCGCCAGGAGGAACTGACCGCGGCGAAGAGGCAGCTGTCGACCGTGGAAGCTGAACAGGCAGCGTTTCAGGAGGAGAAAGGGCGTCTTGAGAGCTCGATTGTGGTCCTGGAGACCAGACTGATGGCTGTGCGGAACAGTGAGGCGCTCGTCCAGGCCGACGTGGCAAGGCTGGTGTCCACGTTGAACCTCTTGAGCTCGAAAATGGTCGAGGCCCAGATGGCCCATTCCCTGAACCTCGGCGAGACCACGATCTCGGTCGTGTCGCCTGCCCTCGAGCCCGTGTCTCCGGTGAAGCCCAGGAAGATGGTCAACATGGCGGTCGCGGGGGTCCTCGGCGCGTTCGTTTCGATCCTCCTGGTCTTCGTGCTGGACTACATGGACAACACCCTGAAGACTCCCGACGATGTGATGACGTACCTGGACCTCGGGACTCTCGGCGTCATCCCGCAGGTGGAAAACCGCCAGCGGCGCAGGAAATGAACCGCGGTTCCAGAAGAGGCGAGCCGCTTCGAAGATCTGGGGGGAGCATCCGTGTCGCTGTTCATTAGCCCGAGATCGCCGGCCGCCGAGGCGTTCCGCTCGCTTCGCACCAGCCTGCACTACACTGTGGACAAGGAGAGCAGCCGGCTCGTCCTGGTCACCAGCGTCAACCCCGGCGACGGGAAGACGGTCGTCACGGCCAACCTGGGCGCATCGCTCGCCCAGGCCGGGGAGCGCGTCCTCGTCATGGACGCCGACGTACGGAAGCCCAGGTGTCACCGCGTGTTCTCCCTGAGGAACCGGGTCGGCCTGACCAACGTCCTGGTGGAGTCCGCGGAGCTCAGCGCCGCCGTTCAAGAGACTCCCATCAAGGGATTGTTCATACTGACCAGCGGCCCGATTCCTCCGGACCCCGCAGAGCTCCTGGAGTCGAAAGCGATGGAGACCATGTTCGCGCAGGCCAGGGACCAGTACGACCACATCCTGGTGGACTCCCCCCCGGCGGGGGTCCTGGCCGACGCCTCGATCCTAGCTTCCAGAGTCGACGGGATAATCTTGGTCCTTACCGCCGGGGAAACGCGGGTGGACCAGGCGAGGGAGGTCAAGGAGTCGCTGGAGCGCGCCAGGGGCAAGATCCTGGGCGTAGTCCTCAACAGGGTGAGGTACGGAGGCAGGGACTACCGCTACCGGTACTACTACGAGGATGCCGGAAGTGGACAACCCGGTACAGAAGACACTGGCGACTAGGGCCGCTTTGCGTCACAGCGATCTCCACTGCCACGTGCTGCCTGGGCTTGACGATGGCCCCCGGGACATGGAGGGCGCGTTGAGATTGGCGCGCGCCGCGCGGGACAGCGGCGCCGCGAGGGTCTTTGCCACCCCCCACATCATGCCGGGGGTATTCAGCGCTTCGCCTGATGAGATCCGCGCCAAGGTCCGCCTGCTCCGCCAGCGCCTGGTCGAAGAGGATGTCGACTTGGAGGTACTGGAAGGCTCGGAAGTCGCGGTCAGCGAGCGTCTCGTCGGTGATTTCCGCGCAGGGATGCTCCTGCCTCTGCAGGGGAGCCGCTTCATACTGGTGGAGCTCCCGTCCGTGTCGCTCCCTCGGTACGCCATGGACATGATCTTCAAGCTCAAAGTGCTGGGTGCAGGAGTCATACTCGCCCATCCCGAACGGAACAACGACGTGCGGCGGGACCGCGCGATTCTCACGGAGATGGTCGAGACCGGGGTCTACCTTCAGGTCAACGCGGGTAGTCTCATAGGAGTCTACGGCGGAGAAGTAGCTTCGTTTGCCCGAAGGCTCATTAAGGAAGGCTTGGCCCACTTCGTCGGCTCTGATGCCCATTCCGGCGACTCGCCCGACCTCCGTGACCTTGGACCCGACATCCGGCCCGCTCTCATGAGGGCTTTCCGCACGGTCAGAGAGCGCGAGAGGTTCGTCCGGCAGGCAGAGGAACGGGTGGAGGAGCTCGTATCCGGGCGCCTCCGATAGCTCCGCTGTCGCGGCATACCAGGGAGGGATACGGTTGGCTGACAATGAGGCTACGGGTACCGCTGAGGTCCAGAAGCAGGTGAGCGACATCTCATCCGGGCTGGTCGAGCTCAGCCGGAAGGTCTGGAAGTTCGCCGAGGTGGGCCTCCGCGAGGACAATTCCGCCGCCGCAGAGGCCGCATACCTGAAAGAAGAAGGATTTGGCGTCAAGACTGGGACGTGCGGGATGCCTAGCGCGTTCGTAGCTGAGTGGGGGAGTGGGAGGCCCTTCATCGGGTTCCTCGGGGAGTACGACGCCCTGGCGGGCCTGTCTCAGAAGGTGGTGCCCCAGAAGGACCCGGTCGTCGAGGGCGCTCCCGGGCATGGGTGCGGGCATAACCTGCTCGGGGCGGCTGCGGCAGGTTCCGCAGTAGCGCTCAAGCGCCATCTCGAGTCTCACAAGATCCCGGGGACGGTCAGGTATTACGGCTGTCCGGCGGAGGAGACCCTGGTCGGCAAAGTCTTCATGGCCAGGGACGGTGCGTTCGATGATCTGGACGTCGCTATCGCCTGGCATCCTGGTTCCACGAACACGGTCCAGCTTGGCAGCTCCAACGGCGTCAACTCGGCCAAGTTCACGTTCCACGGCAAGACGGCCCATGCCGCCGGAGACCCGCATAACGGGCGGTCCGCGCTCGACGCAGTCGAGCTCTTGAACATCGGCGCCAACTACCTGCGCGAGCATGTTATCTCCGATGCCCGCCTGCACTACGTCATAACGGAGGGCGGCGGCCAACCCAACGTCGTCCCGGCCCGGGCCCAGGTGTGGTACTACGTCCGGGCGCCTCATCGTCCGCAGGTAGAGGAGATCTACGAGCGCTTGATGGACGTGGCCAGGGGCGCCGCGCTCATGACGGGTACCACCTTCGATGTTGAGTTCCTGGCCGGGTGTTACGACGTGCTGCCCAACGACGCCCTGGCGGAGCTGTGCCTCAGTGTGTTCAAGGAGGTCGGCGCTCCCCAGTTCACCGAAGGAGAGATGGAGTTCGCCGCGGAGCTCGCGAAGAGCCTGGACAGGAAAGAGACCGAGGCCGGGCTGAAGGCCCTGGGCGCCCCCAAAGAGCTGTTCACCCAGGTGGTCAACAACACGGTCATCGACCCCATCGACAAGGGCAAGGTTATGGCGGGGTCCACAGACGTCGGCGACGTGAGCTGGACAGTGCCTACGGTGCAGATCTCTACGGCATGCTGGCCCATAGGCTCGCCGGGCCACTCCTGGCAGATCGCAGCCTCGTCGGGCCACTCTCTCGGCGAAAGGGGCATGCTCAAGGCAGCGGAGGTCATGGCGGCAGCCGCGCTCGCCCTGGTCCACGACCAGTCGCTGATCCAGAAAGCCAAGGAGGAGTTCACCTCCAGGCTTGAGGGGCAGAAGTACGCCACGCCTCTTCCGGCGGGGCTGACGCCGCCGCTCGGGCAGTTCAAATAGCGGCTTTCTCCAGGCGCAGAGGGATACGATCCAAGTTAACTACCCCCTTGTCCTTTTCGATAGATACAGGGCGAGGGGGTGCATGTTATATGGCTTCTGACGAGGCGGATTCCTACGAAGTCGAGTCTTCGGCTAGCGGAGAGAGGCAGATCGTCGCCTTCTCTCTCGGGACCGAGACCTACGGTGTCGACATCGCCTCAGTGAGAGAGATAATCCCGATCCAAAGAATCGTGAGCGTGCCGAGGGCGCCGTCTTTCATTGAGGGCATCATCAACCTGCGCGGCAGGGTGATACCCGTCCTGGATCTTCGAAAGCACTTCGGGTTCGAGCAGAAGAAGGGTGATCCCAACCAGAGGATCGTGCTGGTCGAGGCGGGTTCCGAGAGCATCGGCGTCATCGTGGACGCCGTCTCCTCGGTCCTCCGTATCCCTGACGACTCCGTGGAGGCCCCAGCCTCGGTCATCGTGGGCCCGGAGATCGAGTACATCAACGGGATCGCCAAGATCGACAAGGACCTCGTCGTGCTGCTCGACCTCACCAAGATCATCTCCGACGCCGAGAAGAAAACGCTGAAGGAGACTGACCTCCGTTCAGCAGTGGTCCAGTGAGGCAGTCATGACCAAACGTAGCCCCTCGACCGAGTACACCCGCGACTTAGAGCTCCTGCTCACGGAAGTCTCGGAACTCCTGGCGGCCACTGAGGAGAACCTGGTCGCGCTGGAGAAGGCCCCGAACGACGCATCCATCATTCAGGAAGTCTTCCGCGTGATGCACACGGTCAAGGGAGGCGCGGCGACGCTCGGACTGAAGGAAGCCGTGGAAGTCAGCCACAGCATGGAGAACCTGCTGGATGAGGTACGTTCGGGTACCCGATCGCTGACCACTCCCCTCATGGACGCGCTCTTCTCCGTGGTGGACTATCTCAAGGAGTGGCGGTCGGCTCTGTCCGAGAGGAAGGATCCCCCATCGCCCGACGCGGTGTTGGAAACCATACACGGCCTGCAGGACGGAGGCGGCGCGCCCGAAACCGCGGGTACCGCGTCCGAGACCTCCCTTCCGGGCCCTCTTCTCCAGAGAATCGACTCGGCGCTGCGGGAGGGCCGGTCAGTCCACCGCATGGTCGTGAGCTTCCAGGCGGACGTGCCTCTCCTGTCAGTGAGGTGCTTCCAGATCCTCACTCTCGTCGAAGAGGCCGTCGAGGTGCTAGGGTCCGTGCCGTCCGTGGAGGAGCTCGAGAACGACCAGGTCAAGGATGTACTTGAGATCTACCTGGTTTCCGACGATGACGGTGAGGATATCAAGACGGTCGCACGAGCGAACCAGGACGTGCGGGACGTCGTCATATCGAAGTACCAGTCCAGAGGCCAGAAGTCGGCAGAGGCCGCGCGCGGCAAGGACCCCGGCGAAACGGCGGCGGTCAAGCGCTCGGACCTCGGGAAGACCGTGAGGGTCGACGTGGGCCTCCTGGATTTCCTCATGAACATGGTGGGAGAACTCGTCATCGACCGGACGCGGCTGTCTCAAATAGCCTCGCAGCTGATGCGCGAAAGCGAGATGTCCGGGATCGGCAACGAAGTGAGTGGCCTGGCCTCCCACCTGCAGCGGACGAGCACGGAGCTGCAAGAAGGCATCATGCAGGCGAGGCTCCTTCCGCTCAAGAGCATCTTCTCCAAGTTCCCCCGGATGATGAGGGACCTTTCGCAGAGGTGCGGCAAGGAGGTCACCTTCGAGGTATGGGGTGAGTCAACGGAGCTGGACAGGACGGTCCTGGAAGCCATAGACGACCCTCTGATCCACATTCTGCGGAACGCGGTTGACCACGGGATAGAGATGCCGGAAGACCGGATCGCCAAGGGGAAGGACCGCAAGGGACACGTGAAGCTCTCTGCCTGGCACGAGGAGAACCAGATCCTGGTCAGGGTGGAGGACGACGGCGCCGGAGTAGACGCCGAAATGGTAAAAAGGTCCGCCGTGAAAAAAGGCGTGATCACTGAGGAACAGGCACAGAAGATGTCCGAGAAGGAAGCGGTCGCGATGATATTCCTTCCCGGCTTCTCAACGGTCGAGGTGGCGACCGAGGTATCGGGCCGCGGTGTAGGCATGGACGTCGCCCGCACGAACCTGGAGCGGGTCAATGGCCAGATCGAGGTCAAGACCAAGGTAGGAGCCGGGACCCAGATTACGCTCCGGCTCCCGCTGACGCTGGCCATCATGAGAGCGCTCCTGGTGAAGTGCGGCCAGAACGTGTTCGCGATCCCGACCTCCTCTGTCGAGGAGGTCTTCTCCATGGGCGGGCTAACCGTCAGAAGCATCCAGGGCAAGCCGGCTATGAACGTGAGAGGCAGGGTGGTCCCGCTGATCTCCCTTGAGGGCGCCCTGAACAACTCCATGTGGGCTTTGAACGGCCAGAAGTACGCCCTCCTAACGAGAACCAACGACCAGACGCTCGCTCTGGGCGTCGACGACCTCATAGGCGAGGAGGAGATAGTGGTCAAGGAGATGGGGCGTCTCCTCTCGAGGCTCAAGGGGATAGCGGGCGCCACCATCCTTGCCCAGGGCGATCCGGCGATCATCCTGGACGTCACTAGGGTCATCTAGGATGCGGCGCGGGAGGTGGGCGGACTGAACTACGTGGAGTTCCAGAGATGCGCCAGGGTCGGGCTGGAGCAGGCCAGGGCTTCGCTGTCCGCCTTCACGGGCAGGGACCTGGAGCTGGGGTCGGTCGACATGGCGTTTGTCGATCTGCGGACGGTCCCGCTCCTGTCAGGCGACCCCGAGTCCGTGGTGCTGGCCTCCTACGTAAGCTTCCGGGGCGATGCCGAGGGCCAGCTGATGATGCTGTTCCGGCCGGATACAGCCGAGAAAGTGGCGGCCTTCCTGACGCCCGAGGTCTTTCAGGATCTCCGCCAGGAGGAGATCCCCCAGCTGCTCGAGTCGCTCCTGCCGGAAGTCGCCAACGTGGTCGGTTCGTCGCTCCTCAACGCAATCGCTGACGGCGCGGGGTTCAAGCTTGTCCCGACGCCGCCAATCATGGTGAGAGACATGGCAGGGGCGGTCCTGGGTTCTGCCATGACCTATACCGGGGTCTCCGACACAGTGTACGTGGTACATATCAAATTCACGCTCTCTGGGGGCAAGGCGACGTTCGAGATAGTCTTCCTGCCCAAGGTGAGCTCGGACCTGGACAAGTTCCTTGGAGACAGGGTAGGCCAATGCAAAACCTGATCGTCGTCGGCCTTTCGGAGGTCAAGGTAGCCGAGAGAGCGGAGGATGTCCTGGTGGCATACTCCCTCGGCTCCTGTATCGGGCTAGGCCTCTGGGATCCGGTGACGCTGGCCGGGGGCATGGCCCACGTGGTGCTGCCTTCGAGCAGCGGGACTCTGGTCGCGTGGGAGCTGGCCGGGATGGGCAGCCGGGAGGCGTCCCGTACCCCCGGCAAGTATGCAAACACAGCGGTGCCTTACCTCGTGGACAGGTTGCGCGAGGTAGGGTGCCGGGTGAACCGCCTGAAGGCGTGGGTGGTCGGCGGTGCCCACGTCCTGAAAGGTCTCGAATGGCCCGCGGGCGACATAGGCGCCGCCAACGTGAGAGCGGTCCTGGAAGCGTTGAACAGGCTTGGGATCACCCCGCCGCTGACGCACGTCGGGGACGAATACGGGCGGACGATGAGACTGTATGTACGGAGCGGCAGGGTAACGGTGTCCTCGGTCGGCCGCGCGGAAAGGGACATCTAAGAGGAGTGGTTCAGGTGGCGAAGGTCCTAGTCGTGGATGACGCAATGTTCATGAGAACCAAGGCCTCGCGACTTCTCACGCAGGAGGGATACCAGGTGGTCGAGGCGGCTGACGGCGCTGAGGCGGTCCGCAAGTACAAGGCGGAGAGGCCCGACTTGGTGCTCATGGACATCACCATGCCTGTCATGGGCGGGATCGAATCCTTGAAGGCCATAAAGGCAGAGGACGAGGCCGCCAGGGTCATCGTGGTGACCGCCCTCGGGCAGCGGAGCATGGTGCTGGAGGCCATCAGGGCGGGGGCGAAGGACTTCGTCGTGAAGCCCTTCCAGCCAGAGAAGCTGATGGAAGCAGTGAGGAAGCAGTGCCAGCCGTGACCTCCAAAACACCGGCCAAGGACGTCCGTGTGCTCGTGGCCGACGACTCCTTATTCATGAGGCACCTCCTGAAGAGGGCCTTGGAGAGCAATCCTCACATCCATGTGGTTGGCGAAGCCCGGGACGGCTTCGAAGCCGTCGAGAAGAACGCCGAGCTCTCCCCCGCAGTCATCGTCATGGATGTAGAGATGCCCAGGATGGACGGTCTTGCCGCGCTGAAACGCGTGATGGCGGCGAAGCCCGTCCCCGTCGTGATGTTCTCGTCCCTGACCACCAAGAACGCGCAGGTTACTTTCGACGCTCTCTCCCTCGGCGCCGTGGACTTCATGCCGAAGCCCGAGAGCAGGATCAACATCTCGCCCATTGCCGACGAGCTCTGCAGGAAGATCATCGCCGCGGCATCGGCAAATCTCAGGCGGAGAGCCAGAGCCGTCAGGCCGGCGAGAGACAGGAAAGAACCAAGCCGGTTCAGGGAGTCCAACTCCCTTGTCGTCATAGGTTCGTCGACGGGTGGACCCCAGGCGCTAGACGAGGTGATACCCAGGCTCCCGGTGGACTTCCCGGGATGCGTCCTGGTGTGCCAGCACATGCCTGCCGGCTTCACCGCTTCCATGGCCAAGAGGCTGGACAGCCTGACCGCTGTCCCGGTGAGAGAGGCCGCTGACGGCGACCGTTTCCCATCCGGCACCGTCCTCATCGCTCCCGGAGGGGTGCACGCGAAGATCGCGCAGGAGGGAGGGGGAGAGAGACTGGCCTCCCATATCCGCCTGGATTCGGGCGAGCCGGTGCACGGCGTGAGGCCCGCCGTCGACGTGACGCTGCTGGACGCCGGTCCCCTCTTCGGCCCCAAGCTCATGGCAGTCATCATGACGGGCATGGGGTTCGACGGGGCCAAGGGAGCCAAGAGCGCCAAGAGCTACGGCGCGACCGTCATCTGCCAGGATGAGAGCACGTCGGTGGTGTGGGGCATGCCGAGAGCATGCGTCGAGATAGGAGCGTGCGACAGAGTGCTGCCGCTCGCGCGCATAGCGGGAGCGGTCCAAAAGTTCGCCGAATCCGTGGAGGAGAGCGCATGATGGCCCAGGAACTCGGGGAAACGCTGAATAGGGTCCCCTCGAGTGCCTCGAAGGGAAACGCGGCCAAGAGGGACAAGGACGATATAGCTACCTACGGCGAGGACTACGTCCGCTTCTGCCGCAGAGTCAAGAAGCTCACCGCCATCGACCTGGAGAGCTACAAGGGGCAGCAGATGCACAGGAGGTTGGAGAGCTACCGGCTGCGGCACGGCGTGCCTGACTTCGCCTCGCTGGCCAACGGTGTTGAGAGGGATCCGGGTAAGCTCAAGGCCCTCGTGGACTACCTGACCATCAACGTTTCGGAGTTCTTCAGGAATCCGGACCAATGGCAGATCCTGCAGGAGCGCATTCTCCCTGACATGCTCAAGGACCCTTCGGCTGGCGGCATAAGGGCCTGGAGCGCCGGGTCGTCGTGCGGCCAGGAGGCATATTCCCTCGCGATGCTACTCTGCGAGATGGGCGCTGACTGCAGTGCCATCCTCGGCACCGACATAGACGAGCCCAGCCTGAAGAGGGCTGAGGCGGCGGTCTACACCGAAGAGGAGGTCGCGACGGTCTCCAGGCATCTCCTCGCGAAGTACTTGGTGTCTGACGGCAGTGGCTACAGGGTATGCGACAAGCTGAGGAGGATGGTAGGCTTCCGCCGAAGGGACCTGCTGTCAGACGCGTATCCGTCCGGGATGGATCTGATACTGTGCCGGAACGTCCTCATTTACTTCACTGAGAAGGGCAAGAACCAGGTGATTGCAGGCCTGGTCAAGTCGCTTAAACCGAGGGGCGTCCTCTTCACGGGAGCCACCGAAGCCATATTCAACCCGAGCCTCCTCGGACTCAACCAGATCCAGCCGTTCTTCTATCACCGGGCCAGCAATGGGAGGAGATAGTCGTGTTCAAAGCCAATCTAGTGAACCCGTTCCTGGACGCAGCCTACAAGTTCCTCCAGAACGAGCTCAACATGGAGGTGACTCGGGGGCAGCTCAGGCTGGAATCGTCCAAGGCCACGTCCGGCGAGGTCAACGTGGCCATCGGGGTGGCGGGAGACGCTGAAGGCACCGTCCTGTACAGCATGTCGGAGAAGACCGCCAAGACCATCGCGGCCACCCTCTTGACGGAACCCGTGCCTATGTTCAACGAGCTGGCCGAGTCGTCCATCGCCGAAATGGGGAACATCATCACCGGCCAGGCGGCGGCGGGCTTGGAAGAGCACGGGTACGTGTGTAAGCTCACGCCGCCCACCATCATCGCGGGCAAGGGAGTCATGATCTCGACCGTGGACATCCAGCGGCTGGTAATCCCCATCGAGCTCCCGGTCGGCTACATAGAGATCTCGGTGGCCCTCCGCTACTACCAAAAGAAGTGACGCGAATGCAGATATGTAAATGCAGAGCGGCAGCGGAGCATTTGAGGCGTCGCAAGTCAGTGCGTCAGCACTGACGAGAGACAATCTTCTTCCTCTTGTTCAGCGGGAACACCAGAAGGGTTTCCACCGTCTCCTAGAGAAAGGCACGCGTAGATTGCCTAGTTAAGCAGGCAAAAGATGGGAGATCCACGGATGGCGGATTCCAGCCGGAAGTACGTCGCGGCCACTAGCGTGGCTGAGGCGGCCGAGGTAAGGCGTCGTGAACGGCGAGGCCTCGAGCGGAGGATAGCGATATATTCCGCCGCAGCGGCCTTGCTGCTTGTTTCGGCATACTTCACGGCCAGGTCAGGCGTGTTAGGCCAGTGGGCGATGTTCGGAAGTCCTGCCGAGAGCGGCGGGCCGCAGGGGGACGGCCAGGCGCCCGCGGAGGGTGATAAGGTAGACTCAGCTCCGCCTGACGTCCGTGCTCCTTTGGACAAGGCCCTCAAGGCGAAGGGCTTATACCTGACGATGGACTCGGCGGGTACCCCCTCTACGATGGCGTCCCTCGTAACGTTCATGAGGGCTCACGAGGGCCTGAACTGCATGGTCATCGACGTGAAAGACAACTCCGGCCGCGTCCCGACGCGACCCCCCGCGAACATCCCGGCCCTCCCGGGTCACTACACACACATCCCCGCCTTGGTCCGCGTGCTGCACGACTACGAAGGCTACTACATGATAGCCAGGATCGTGGCCTTCCAGGACCCGTACAGGGCCTCGACCGCCCTTGAGCGGGCCATCCGCAACGCTGACGGGAGCTTGTGGTTTGACCGTGACGGCAGGCTGTGGCTGAACCCCTACGACATGAAGAACTGGGAGTACGTGAAAGACATCGCCCTTTGGGCGTTGGAGATGGGGTTTGACGAAATCCAGCTCGACTACGTCCGGTTTCCTGACAACGCGCAGGGTCTGGAGAAGACGGGCGCCGTGCTGATGCCCGGAGCTGACGAGTTCCAGGGCAGGGCCGATGCCATCGTCGCGTTCCTGAAGTACGTGGATGAAGCCCTGGGCAAGAAGGCTTACCTCTCCGCGGACATCTTCGGCTTCGTCACGGTCGCCCTTGACGACATGGGCATCGGCCAGAAGCTAGAGCAGCTCGCGGACGCGGTGGACTTCATCTCGCCCATGGTGTACCCGTCCCACTACTTCAACCCCGGGATCTACGGGTTCCAGCTCCCTGAAGCCTACCCGTACGAGGTGGTCTCCAAGGCTATGGACCAGGCCATCCAGCGCACAACCGGCCTCCGCTCCAAGATCCGCCCGTGGCTGCAGGACTTCTCGATGAGAGTCCACTATGGACCTGTAGAGGTCCAGGGCCAGATCCAGGCCGTCTTCGAGCACGACATCGAGACGTTCATGCTCTGGAACCCGGCCAACGTGTTCACCGACGGGGTGAAGTACACGAAGTAGGGGCGATAGGTTTCAGGCTTTGCGTCCCCCCTGGTACGCAGTCGAACCTCCAAAGACCTGCCAATGCCCATGCCGCGACGGCCTTTTCCACGGCTTACGCCTGCGTCGGATCATCGACAGGATCCTCGGTGTCTTCATGTAGTCGACGACCGAGCCTCCACTCGGAACGTTGCGCCAGTTGGTGGGTACGGAGGTAGTGGTCAAAGAGGAAGTCCCTCAGGGCCTCCCCGAACGACTTGTCATCTGTGATTCGCTTGTACAGCTCGAAGTTCGAGTCCACGATATCCTGGATGACCTGCTCAACTCTCTGGTCGAATGTCAGCCGGGCATTGTCCGGTGTGTTCACACGTACACTCACATCCAGGGAAGGATCCTCATTGAGCCTGGCCATCATCTGACCCAGCGTGACTCGGTGCTCGGGACCGAGGTTGAGTCCGAAACGCTCGTTCAGTCGCTTGATGATTACCGATAAAGGCTCCATCTCCTCGGGCACCGCGGTGTCTGGGCTCTTGGCGCCCTGAGGACCGAGCAGACCGACGTCCAGACGACCCGCAGTGAGGAGAACACGGCCCGGAATAAGGATGACGAAAACATGATGGATCTCATCGTCTGAGCTTGGCTTTCAGCTCTGCAGCGCCCCGTCCGCCGCCTTCTCCTCGCCCGAAGCCGGTTCCATCACCTCTCTGATCCTCTCACAGGCCCAGAGGACTTCGCTCTCCTTGATGACGAGAGGAGGGGCGAACCGCACTATCTCGGCGTGGGTCTCCTTGGCCAGGATCCCTTTCTCCATGAGCCTCTCACAGTAGGGGCGGGCATTCGTGTCCAGCACCATGCCTACGAAGAGCCCCTTGCCGCGGATCTCCTGTATGTGCGGATTCTGTATCCGCTTCAGGTGATCCATCAGGATCTTCCCCATCTTGGCCGCGTTATCAGGGAGGTTCTCGTCCTGGATCACCTGGAGCGCCGCGGTAGCGACCGCCGCACCCAGGGGGTTTCCTCCGAACGTCGAGCCATGGGAACCTGGCTCGAACACGTCCATGACGTCCTCGTTTGCCGCGATCGCCGAGACGGGGATCACACCGCCGCCAAGGGCCTTCCCGAGGATATACACGTCCGGGACAACGCTCTCCCAGTCACAGCAGAACATCTTGCCGGTCCTGCCCAAGCCGGTCTGGATCTCGTCGGCCATGAAGAGGACGTTCTTCTCGCGGCAGAGCCGGTAAGCTTCCCTCACGTACCCGTCCGGCGGCACTCTGACTCCCGCCTCACCCTGGATTGGCTCGACCAGGAAGGCGGCGGTATTCTCACAGATAGCGTCCTCGAGGGCCTTCAAGTCTCCGTACGGGATGATCTTGAACCCAGGGGTGAAAGGGCCGAAATCGCTCCTATAGTCTTGCTCTGAGGAAAAGCCGATGACAGTCACTGTCCGGCCGTGGAAATTGCCCTCACATACGATGATCTCGGCTTTGCCCGGTTGGACCTTCTTGACCTTGTAGGCCCAGCGCCTGGCTGCCTTGATCGCGGTCTCAACCGCCTCAGTGCCCGTGTTCATCGGGAGGATCTTCCGCTTGCCCGTGATCTCGGCCAGTTTGGCGTAGAACGGGCCCAGCCGGTCGTTGTGGAATGCCCTGGAGGTGACGGTGACCCTGTCAGACTGGTCCTTTAAGGCCTGTATGATCTTCGGGTGCCTGTGTCCCTGGTTCAGAGCCGAGTAGGAGCTCAGCATGTCCATGTACCGGTTGCCTTCGGAGTCTTCCACCCATACCCCTTCGGCCTTTGCGATGACTACAGGCAGGGGGTGGTAGTTCCTAGCCCCATGCTGCTCAGTCAGATCGATGATCTCTCTCGATTTGGTCACCCGGATCCCTCCGTCCCCGTTTGCGCTGTTGGTCCGGCGGCCAGACCACGCTGCCGTTCCCGTCCTATCCGGGGCCGCTGTCGTCCCAAACGATACACCGTGCATAAGTATGAGTCAACACCAAACCTCTTGGATCCTAAGGAGCAGGTTATTCGGCCTCCATGAGAAGCTCTGGCCCGCAATCTGCACATCGGTACCTCCAGGGCGGTCTACGCGCACATTCCCATTGCATACGGCGACAATCCAGGTGTATACATGTGCGTAAGGCTCGCACAGGAGATGAGCGCCGGATGGAGGCCAAGAAGATCGTGCTCGCTTACTCGGGAGGGCTGGATACGTCCGCTCTCCTGAAGTACCTTCAGGAGATGTACCACGCAGGGATCATCGCGGTGACGGCCGACGTCGGCGAGGGCCGGGACCTCGATGAGGTCAGGGAACGCGCCTTGAAGGTCGGCGCCCTCGAAGCGCACACCCTCGACCTCAAGGACGAGTTCGCGGAGAGCTACGTCCTGCCCGCGCTCAAGATAAACGCGCTGTACGTGAACGGTGCCCGTGTCCTCGACTCCCGACCAGCCGGCCTATATCACGATTGACTGGCAGAAACATACCTCACGTCCGGCGCGGTGTACCCGGACGTCAACGGGTTCCTTGTACTGCTCCCGCCCTCGACCACAGGCTGAGGGTTCACTTCGGCGTCCCGTTCGTCGTGACGGAGAGCCACGCAGGGACGGCCTTGAGCGGAACGAGGTGGCCGTGAACGTCGCCGAGCACGCCGATGGTCTTCATGCTACAGTGCCGCGCAGGCCTCGACGGCCAGCCAGAACAGCTTCTCCTTCTGGCTCGCCCGTTCCGGCGTGTACCTGGGATCCCAGTTGTCGCCGCTCACGTCGTCGCCCGCGCCGATATACTGCCCGTACAGGATTCGCCTGAACTTAGCTACGGCGATGAGGGCAGCGGCCTCCATCTCTACAACCAGGGCGCCTTCCTGCTTCCTGAGCTCAATGGTCGATGTGGTCTCTCGGAAGATGGCGTCCGTCGTCCAAGTCTTGCCGACCGCGTAGCGGATGTGGTGCCGCTTCAGCACTTTCTCTAGAACCGCGATGACCTGCGGGTCCGCCTCGACCTCGCGTGCAGGAGGAAGGTAGTGGTACGACGTGCCTTCTTGCCTGATGGCGGCGCTGGGGATAACGACGCTGCCGCGCACGAGGTCCCGCCTGAGCACGCCGCCGTGGCCGCATGCGACCACTCTGTCTACACCCATCCCAATCAGGATCTCCAGGAAAGTTGCCGCCGAGGGAGCCCCCAGTCCCGGGTTCATCACCAGGACCTGCTCGTTCTCATAGTTCAGGACATGTATGCTTTGCCGTCCAGTGTCGCCGTCTACGGCATCGATCTCACTGAGCTTCCCGCTCTTCAGGAGCCCATCGATGACGGCAGTCTGGTAGAACGTGAGGACGCAGCGGGCCGGAATGTCGTCCCGTCTAGCGAAGACCCTGGTGGGCTCTATTTTGGCGGATTTGTCCGGGTCGAACTCGAGGATGGGGAACTCCTTCATGCTCGGGATCAGTGTCGAACTCAAGGCCGGTGCCCTCCTTGCCGCAGCATCTCCCCGGTTCCCACCGGACCCCAGGGTCGCTTTCGCCTACCTGTTGTACGGCGTGTAGTTCGGCGCTTCCTTGGTGATGTACACGTCGTGCGGATGGCTCTCGCGCAGGCCGGCGTCGGTTATCCGGATGAGCCTGGCCTTCGCGTGGAGTTCGGCTATGGTCGCGCATCCGCAGTACCCCATACCTGACCTGATGCCGCCGACCAGCTGGAAGATGGTCTCGGAGACCGCACCCTTGTAGGGCACCCTGCCCTCGATGCCTTCCGGCACCAGTTTGGAGGTGGCCTCCTGGAAGTACCTGTCGGCCGAGCCCTCCTTCATCGCCCCCACAGAGCCCATGCCCCGGTAGACCTTGAAGCTCCTGCCCTGCCAGATCTCCATCTCGCCCGGGCTCTCGTCAGTGCCTGCCAGCAGCCCGCCGAGCATGACGGCGTCGGCACCTGCCGCAAGCGCTTTGGTAACATCACCTGAGTACTTGATACCGCCGTCAGCGATGATGGGCACGTTGTACTCCTTCGCCGCCATCGCAGCGTTGAATATTGCTGTGACTTGGGGGACCCCGGCGCCGGAGACTACCCTCGTGGTACAGATCGAGCCCGGCCCGACGCCGACCTTGACGCAGTCGGCACCGCGCTTGATCAAGGCGCTGGTGCCTTCGCCCGTGACCACATTACCGCCGATGACAACCTTGTCCGGGTACTTCTCCTTGATGGCTTCGACCGTGTCAAGGACTCCCTTGGAGTGTCCGTGAGCGCTGTCTATCACGATCACATCCACTCCCGCGTCGACCAGGGCCTTAGCCCGCTCGAACCCGCCGGCCCCCACGCAGGCTCCCGCCAACAGCCTTCCGCGAGAGTCCTTGGCTGCTTTCGGATACATCCTGGTCTTCTCGATGTCCTTCAGAGTGATGAGGCCCTTGAGGTGGAAGTCCTTGTCCACTAGCGGGAGCTTCTCGATCTTGTGCTTGCCCATGATCCGCTTGGCTTCCTCGAGCGAGGTGCCGACCGGGGCCGTGATCAGGCCTTCCTTCGTCATGACCTGGCTGATGGGCCTGGTGTGGTCTTCCTCGAAGCGGATGTCGCGGTTGGTGATGATGCCGACCAGGCGCGCTCCCTCGATGACGGGCACACCGGATATGTGGTACTTGGCCATGACTTCCAGAGCGTCGCTGACCGTCTTATCTGGAGACAGGTAGAAAGGATCGGAGATAATGCCGTGCTCGGAACGTTTGACCCGGTCCACTTCCTGGGACTGGCGGTCGATGGACATGTTGCGGTGGATGATCCCCAGGCCGCCCTCGCGCGCTATCGCGATGGCCATGCGCGCCTCGGTGACCGTGTCCATGGCGGACGAGAGAAGAGGGATCCGCAGTTTGACGCTGCCGCCGAGTCTCGTCGAGACATCCGCCTCTTTCGGTAGGACTTCCGAGTAATCGGGGACAAGGAGAACGTCATCGAAAGAAAGGCCTTCTTCGAGGAACTTCTCTTCCTTCTTCATGCGGCAGCTCCTCCTTGGCCAGAAGTTGTTCCTAGGAGTATACCACCAGGGCAATTGTGTGGCAATGGATGAATTGCTGCTGAAGTCTGGTTCGCCCGACTCAATCAAACCGTGCCGGTGCCACGCCTAAGGCCGTTCTGCGTTGTTCGGGGGTACTGTTGCCAGAGCTTTGCTGGCGGCCAGACTGCCGAAGTACGCGCCTATCCGGGCGGCCTGCTCGTAGTCAGGGAAGTAGCAGGTCCAGGGACCGCGACGTTCCACGGTCACCAGCCCGGCCTCCTCGAGGAGCCTAAGGTAGTGCGAAATCGTGGACTGCGACAAACCCAACATCCGCACGACATCCGTCTGAGAGACGGCCGGCTCGCACTTCTCGATGCGGTCACAGCAAGTTGAGATACCGCCGGAGAAGAGGGTCTCGTACATCTTGAGCCGATGCACGTTGGAGAGGGCCCGGAAGACCCGTGCCATTGCGGCGAGATCCCGCTCGTACTCATGGTCTTGGTTACTCGACTGCATGATGTCCTCCAAGATGCGCGTATCGCGTTCCTAAGATATAAACTATCGGTGCCACCGGGCGAAGTCAACGTGGTGAGGTGTCCAGAGAGGCTGTCGAGGGTGAAAGCGGCCATCACCTCAAAGGATGCGTTTCAGCACTTCTCCGACTACCTTCACGCCCTCACGTATGGAGCCTTCTGGACATAGCGAGTAGCTCATCCGGAAGTTGCTCAGCATGCGTCCGTCGACAGAGAAAAGCCTGCCAGGAGTGATGATTGCGCCATCCTTGGCGCACTCTGCCGCGACCCGGTCCGAATCCGTGCCGCTGGGAAGGGTGATCCACGTCGACAGCCCGCCTTCCGCCACATTCCACGCGACTTCTCCCGGAAAGTAAGCCTCCATCGCCTGGACCATGGCGTTCCTCCGGTTCGACAGGAGTCGTCTGGTCCTGATGATGTGATTGTCGAGGTGTCCCAGCTCGCAGAACTGGTGGAGTGCAGCCTGCAGCAAAGGACTGCTGCACAGCACAGACGCCTGCTTCATGAGCGTAAGAACCTCTATGAGCGCCTTGGAGGCGACCACCCACCCCAGCCGGAGACCTCCGAACAGGAGTCTCGACATGCTTCCCAGGTATACCACCCTGCAGGACTTGTCTTCAGCACTCAAAGGAGGCATGAGCCGACCGGAGTAGCAGAACTCGTCCGTGAACCCGTCTTCGGCGATGATGAAGCCGTACCGCTCTGCCAGGTCGAGGAGCCCCCTTCGAGTATCGACTGACATGACGGCGCCTGTGGGATTTTGCCACATCGGGGTAACGCACACGACCTTCGGCTGTCGTGACCGGAGGGCCTCCCCAAGTACGGATATGTCAATCCCAGCCGCACCCATCTGTATGCCTTGGACGGTGGCTCCGCAATAGCGCAGAGCGTTGACCGAATCCGGCGAAGAGGGATCCTCCACGAAGGCAGTCTCTCCGAGGTCGAGAACGCTTCTCCCCAGCAAAGACACACCTTGCTGGTAGCCCGCCACAATCAGGATATTGTCCTCGGAGCAGTCGACTCCTCTTGCCTTCATATAGGCTGCAAGCCACCTGCGGAGCGGCCCGTATCCCTCAGGTTCCTCGTAATCGAGCATTCGCGCGGTGTCGTTGACCAGCACGGAGTTCAGACAAGATCTGAAGCGTGCGGCAGACAACTCGTCAATCGGAGGGACAAGTGGCCCGAAGTCGTACCTGGCCTCTGGGGCAGTGGGCCATGTCGGCCTTCGGACCCCCAAAGACATGAGAAGCCTCGCAGGCGTCGACAGACTTGGCTCATAGCAGCACCCGGTATCATCATAGCCTCCGTAGCTCAATCCCCGCGGCAGCTTCTTGACGAAGACACCGGACCTCGGTCGCGACTGGAGCACGTCCTGGGCGATCAACATGTCGTACGCTTCAGCTACCGTGTTCCTGCTCACGCCAAGCATTCGCGCGAGGGCCCTCGATGACGGCAGTCTGGTCCCGACAGGAAGAGTGCCGCCGCCTATGAAAGTCAAGAGACTATCGTGGATCTGGGTGCGGACGGTGGTGCCGCGTTTTATGGAAAGCCAGTCCATATTGGGTTCCTCCTCGGGCCGGATGGTTTCGCATTCTGAGAACCCCAGACCCGGCCACTTCAGGTAGGTGAGATGACTGACGCAGCCGCATTGACATATTACTATATTACTATATAGACTTGGTGCAGATTCTGACCATACAGACTATCGAGGTGCTCATTCAATGATGTCTTGGGTGGATCTGCTCGTGTACTCTGTCGAGCGTGTCTGGCTGACGTTGAAGGCGGACTGGTACTACTTGGTGCTGTCGATAGGCATATCGGCCTGGGCCAGGCTCAACCTGGACAAGGAGAAAGTGGCCGATTTCTGCAGGCGAAACAGGACCTCATCGGTCCTGGCCTCGGTAGGAGTCGCTGTAAGTACGCCGCTCTGCTCCTGTGGGACCACGGCCGTCATCCTCGGCATGATGACCTCCTCGATGTCCTGGGCGCCCATAGTGGCCTTCATGGTGTCGTCGCCCCTCACGTCGCCCGGGGAGCTGTTGTACAGCGCATCTCTGTTTGGATGGCCCTTCGCCTTGGCCTTCTTCATCTCGTCCATTGTCCTCGGATTGGCCGGGGGAGCGCTTGCTTACTTCGCGGAAAGCCGGGGTTGGTTAAAGGGGCAGTCTCGCCTTGCGCCGCCCGCCAGTGTCGCCCCGGAGCCGAATGGAGCCACTCCAAGAGCGCGCCCAGGTTGGCGAGACTTGGCCCGGGAGGCCGGACGGGGCGCACGCTCACTTCTGCCCCGGTTCACGGTCTTCGTCTTTGTCTCTTACCTCCTCAACGGCTTGATCCCGCGGAGCTGGCTGAGCAGCCTTTTCGGACAGGGTCGAGTCTACGGCGTGCCTCTCGCGGCAACCCTCGGCCTACCGCTGTACCTCAACACCGAGTCGTCAATGCCGCTCCTCGCGGGTCTGATGCGTTCGGGGATGAGTCCAGGCGCTACGATGGCTTTTCTGATCACGGGCGCAGGGACTTCGGTGGGAGCGATCGCCGGCGCGTTCACGATTGCCCGCTGGCGCGTGGTTGCCCTCGTGGTCGGCACGCTATGGATCGGAGGCATTCTCGTCGGTTACGGCTGCAACGCGTTACCGGCCCTCCTCCGCTCGCTGGGACTCTAGACCCGAGAGCGGATTGTACGTAGGAGAGGAATCGAAAGGAGTGGGTATGTTTGACAGGCACGAAGAAGTCCCTCGTGAATCTGGTTAAGAAGGCGGTAGGCATGCCGGCTGCGGGTGACAACTGCTGCTGCGGCCAGCAGGCGCTGTCCAGAGCTACCGGAAGCACGCGGTCCGATGCATCGATGCAGGCCGGCGCGAAAGGTGCCGCGCAAGGATGCGGTGCGCCAAGCGCGGCGAGTGAGACACCGCCAGAGAACCAGGCCGAAACTGAGGACAGCCGCCGTCCGGAGCCGGTGGAGACTCCGGTCTTGACGGCGCCTGCGGAACCGTGTTGCGATGATGAATGCTGCGCTCCGAAGGAAGAAGACGAACCGGCTCCTAAGGGCGGGTGCTGCGACGAGACCCCCTGTTGATCTCGCAGACCCGGCTGTGACGGGCTTGCCTTGGGTCGGAGGTGCGGGACCCACCTAGAGCCCAGGAGTCATGGCCTCGGATGACAGCATTTCGATCCGTGAGAGCCCGTGCTGGCTCCAGCACGGGCTAGTTGGCTTTGGCCGCAAGGAACCGGAGGCTGTCCTGGCGAAATCCCCGGTGAGGGCGCGTGAGCAGGGGCGGTGCGGAGAGATGGACCTTCCGAAAGAGGTGGAGGTTCTCAGGTCTCTCCAGAAACGGAGGAGTCCGCGTGAGCGCTGAAAATGCCAGTGGGATATCAGACAAGACGAGGAAGATGGTAGTACAGGCCGTCGACTCGCTCCGACCCCTCATCCAGGACATCGCCCTTTCCCTGTATGAGCGCCCTGAGACGGGGCTGAACGAGGTCTTCGCCATGGGGAAACTAACCGGCATCCTGGCAGATGCCGGGTTCACGATCGAGAGAGGGATGGCGGGGATGCCTACGGCCTTCCTCGCCAGGTCCGGAACGGCCCGCCCCGCCATCGCCTTCATGGCCGAGTACGACGCGCTCCCCGGCGTCGGGCACGGATGTGGTCATAATCTGATCGCCGCGACGTCAGTCGCCGCGGGGATCGCTCTGAACAGGCTGTTTCCGGCGGGACAACCTGGAACTGCCGGGTACCCCTTGGCCGACTGGATCGTGCTTGGCACGCCCGCCGAGGAGACCGTGGGCGGGAAAGTCGCCTTGGCGGAGGCGGGGGTTTTCGGCGACATAGACGCCGCGCTGATAGCCCATCCGGGCCAGCGCAACTCGGTGGGCGGGGGAGTCCACTGGGCGTCACATCCCCTCGAGATCACCTTCCACGGCAGGTCGTCCCATGCCGGGGGAAACCCCGAGGAGGGGATCAACGCTCTCGATGCCTGCGTGGCCGCTTACGCCGCTATCAGAGGCCTGAGGAACCACCTCAAGGACCCTGTCAGGATCGCGGGCATCATCAGTCACGGGGGCGATGCGCAGAACGTCGTCCCGGACAAGGCACAGATGAAGTTCACGCTGCGTTCGACCGACTGGAGGTACCTCGAAGACGTGGTCATCCCCCGCGTGAAGAAGTGTGCTGAGGGCGCGGCCATGGCTCACGCCGCGACGGTGGAATTCCGCCACCACGAGCCCCTTTTCCGCGACACGCTGGACTATCCCGTTCTCATGGGTCTAGCCAGGGAGAACTTCGAGTACCTGGGTGAGGAAATCCCCCCGCCTCCTCCGCTGGCGGGCGGCGGCGTCACCGACGTGGGCAACGTCACGTGGATCACTCCTTGCATCCAGATCGGGTACCGCGCCACCACGGCCCGGGGCCACTCGAGGGAGATGGCCGAGTCGACGGTCATGCCGCACGGGATCACGGCGGCCCTGACTACGGCGAAAGTGCTGGCTCTGATGGCGTGGGACCTCGTGGCGAACCCGGCGCTTCTGGAGCAAGCTAAGAACCACCTGGATGCCTCTCTCACCGGACAGTGAACCGCTCGTAACGGTTGACCTGATCTAACCACTGTTATATCATAACCGCTGTGAGCGGCATGGACAGAAAGTCATGGTGGATTCTCGTCTACAAGATCCCGTCAGAACCCTCGCGCCTCCGCGCTACGGTGTGGCGGGAAGTCCATCGTTTGGGCGCGGTCTACCTCCAGGACGGCGTCTGCCTGGTCCCCGACGTTTTCGACATCGAGCTGAACCTCGACGCACTCAGGGAGAGGATTGTCGACATGGGCGGCCGGGCCTGGACGTTCCGGGCAGAGAGCGGCGTGGCAGGTCAGGATGCGGACCTGGAAGGCATGTTCCGGGAATCCGTCGCCGGCGAGCTGGCTGAGCTCCGGGACGCTGCCCGCACGCTTTGCCGCCACCTCGAAGACGCCACAGACCACTTCGACATGGAAGGGCAGGAACTCGCCCGTTCCGAAGCCGAGCTCCGGCGCCTCCGGTCCCAGCTCCAATCGGTCCGTGGGAGGTTGTTCCTCAGAGACCCTCTGTCTGACGAGATAGAGGCAACCCTTTATCGCTGCCACAGTCTGCTCGCGGAAGGAGGTGAGAAAGATGAAGTGGGTAACCAGGGCTAACATCCACGTCGACAGGGTAGCCTGCCCTTGGCTGATCAAACGCTTCATCGACCCGAACCCCGAGTTCATTTTCATCGATCCGGAGAAGGACCCCGTCCCGGACGGCGCCACACCGTTTGACATGAAGGGCGTAAAGCTCGGCCACCACGGGAACAAGTGCAGCTTCGAGGTCATCATCGACGAGTACCACTTGGAGGACCCGGTGCTGCACGCGCTGGCGCGGATCGTGCACGGCGCGGACATCACGATGGACGTGGAAGTAACGCCGGAATCGGCGGGGCTGGAGGCCATGGCCAGAGGTTTCATGCTCATGGAGCGCGACGACTGCAAGAAGATGGAACTCGAGTTCCCGGTCTACGACGCGCTCTATGCCTACCTCAAAGACAGGATAACCAGGGGCTAACCGCAGGAAGAGAGGCGACCGGCTTTCTTGGCTACTGACGCTGCTAAGGAGAACGCCAGCATCTGGAAGTACCTCTGGCGGTATTCGCCCATCCTCATCAGGGGCTCCATCGGCGGAGTTGGGTACAACACCCTTATCGTCCTGGGCCCCATCTTCCTGGGCCGCGCGCTCGACGCGGCGCTTGCCCTGGAGAAGAGCGGGTTCTCCCCGGATTCCTACCGGAACCTCTACCTCAACCTCGCTTTCCTGGTCATCTCCACCGTCGTGTTCCAGGGGTTCAGGACGTTGAAGCGCTGGGACTTCAGGAATATGGCGAACCGCATAGGCAACGACCTGCGCAGAGAGCTGATGGAAGGGTCGATGTCCTGGTTGATGCCCGTTTTCGACCGGGAGAAGATCGGCGACCTCATGTCCAGGGCGGTGGGCGACGTCAGCCAGGTTGCCGCGACCGTCATGACCACCGTGACCGAGTTGTACGACACGCTGGTCCTCATCGTGTCGTACTTTGTCGCCTGTCTGTACTACGAGCCCCGCCTCACCGTTCTGGCGGCGATCCCCCAGGTCGTGACTGTACTCCTGGCCGAAAGGACAGGGAGCCTGGTGTTCCGCCTCTCAACGGAGGCAAGGCAGGCGGCGTCCCGGGTCAACACGCACCTGAGGGAACAGCTGCAGGCCGAGCGCGTCCTGAGAGTCTTCGGCAGGGAGATGGAGGAGAGGGAGAGGCTCGGGAGGCTCTGCCGGCAGCAGCTGGTCGCCAACCTGCGGCTTTCGGTGCTGCAAGGCGGTCTTATGCCCTTCTACGCAGTGCTGTCCTCGCTGGGAGTCGTCCTGGTCATCAGCTCGGGCGGCGCTCGGGTCGCCGCGGGCCAGTGGACGGTCGGGCTCTTCACGGCCTACCTGACGCTCTTCACGGCGATGACGGCGCGCACGCTGATGGCTGCCCGGGTGCTGAACAACCTCCAGGCGGGAAAGGCGAGCTGGGCCAGGGTCGTCGCGAAAATCGACCAGGAGAGGACGGAGCCGCTTGACGATGTGACCCAGTCGCGGCCGGCTGCGATCTCCACGCTCAGTACGGAGGTTGCCGCCGAAGGGCCGGCGCCTGCAGCACCCGCTCGCCGCGGACTCAATCTTGAGGTCAGAGACCTCCGCTTCTCGTTTCCCGGCGTGCTGGCCGATGCCATCGCGGGGATCAGTCTCGAGGCCCGGCCCGGGTCCTTCCTTGCCGTCACAGGCCCCATAGGCAGCGGCAAGAGCGCGCTCGCCACTGTACTCACGGGCCTCTACCCGTACCAGGGCAGCGTGCTGTTCGACGGGCGCGAGCTCCGGGACATACCGCCGAAGGAGAGGGAACGCATCGTTTCCCTCCTGGACCAGAACGCGTTCCTGTTCTCGGCTACCATTAAGGAAAACGTCACATTCTTCAGGGAGACCAGCGACCAGAAGCTGATGGAGACCCTGCACCTCGCCGGACTCAAAGAAGACTTGGCCCTGTTCCCGCGGGGCGTTGACACCCTCATCGGCGAGCAGGGCACCAGGGTATCGGGCGGGCAGAGGCAGCGAATCGCCCTGGCCCGCGCCCTCTACCGGGGATCGCCCCTGGTCATCCTGGACGACCCCTTCTCGGCAGTGGATATCGCGACTGAGCAGCGAATGGTCCAGAGGATCCGCGAGGCGGCCAGAGGTTCCACGCTGCTCCTGTTCTCGCACAGGCTGTCATCCTTTCCCCAGGCGGACAAGGTGATCGTCCTGGTGGACGGGCAGGTACACGAGGTGGGAACCCACGCGGAACTGCTGGACAGGGACGGGCTGTACGCGAGGATCTACCGGGCCCAGGAGTGGCTGTCGGCGTTAGGGGAGGAGGTGGGCGGCCGTGGCTAGGACTCCGGACAACGTCGAAAGGACCCTTTTCCCGGCCGTGCGGCCCGTCCTCCGCAGGTACTGGCATCTCCTCGCGCTGGCCTTGGCGCTGGTCATCGGAACCAGCTTCGCCGAACTCCTGCAGCCGCTGATCCTGAGAGACCTGGTGGACACCAAGCTCAGCAAGTCCGTCGCCGACGGGATCCTGCGCCTCGCCCTGCTCTACTTGGGCGCCATGGTGGTGACCAGGGTGATCCAGTTCGTCCTCTCGTACACGGTCACCGTTCTCGGGCAGAACGTCCTCTATAGCATCAGGACGATGATCGCGAGGAGGCTCGAGCTCCTCCCGCTGGCCTACTTCGACCGGACGCCGGTGGGCGAGGTCATGAGCAGGTGCACCAATGACGTGGATGCGGTAAACACGCTGTTCTCGGCGGGCATGATGAACGTCATCACCGACGTGTTCAGGATCTTCGGCGTCCTGGGAGCCATGTACGCGATAGACAGGAGGCTGACCGCGGTCGTGCTCCTTAGCACGCCCCTTGTCGTGCTGACCAACGAGTATTTCAGGCGGAACGTCAGGGGCTTCCAGCGGAGACTGCGCGTACTCACGGCAGCCATCTACAGTTTCCTGCAGGAAGCCTGGAGCGGGATGCGGGTCACCAGGACGTACGGCGAGAAGGCTGGCGTGAGCAGGAAGCTGGACGATCTGCAGGCTGCGTACATCAAGGCCGCGGACGGGGCGTCCCTGTACAACGCGTATTTCCCTTGTGTGCTCAAGTCGATAGAAGCCCTGACCATCGCGGTAGTCGTGTGGTACGGCGCCAGGCCGGCGGTCCTCATGGCGGGACTCACTCTCGGTGGGCTCGTGGCCTTCGCCCAGCTCATCAGCAGGCTACACACCCCGCTGCAGAACCTGGGCGAAGAGTGGCAGACCGTACAGGAAGCGCTATCGGGCGTCGAGCGCATCACTGAGTTCCTGCGCGAACCTATCGACGAGGGCGAGTTCCTGGCGAAGAGCGGGAGCGGGTCCCCGACTGCGCCGGGGCAGCGGGTCGGATCCGGCAGGGAGCGCCAGGCGCCCCAAGCCGTAGTCGAGGCCGCACAGCCCGCGCCGGCCCGCAAGGGGGCAGAGGTCAGCGTCTCTAATCTCACGTTTGGGTACTTCCCGGACAGGCCAGTGCTCCGTGACGTTAGCCTGACCGTCGTCCCGGGCGAGCGGGTGGCCATAATCGGAAGGACAGGAGCGGGGAAGACCAGCCTACTCCACCTTTTGGCCGGGCTCTACAAGCCGTGGACCGGCGCGATCACTGTCGACGGGATGGAGCCTGGAACGCTGCCTCCCGATACGCGACGGAGGCTCCTCGGCGTAGTGCCGCAGGCCGTGTACACTTTCGACGCGACCGTTCACGACAACGTCGCTCTCATGGACCCCACCATCAGCAGGGAGAGGATCGAGGAGGTCTGCAAGTCCGTTGGGCTGCACCGCGCGATCCTGGCGCTGCCGAAGGGATACGACACATCGCTCGGGAGCGGCGGCTCCCACCTGTCATTCGGGCAGAGCCAGCTGCTGTGCCTGGCGAGGGCGCTGGTCTGTGATCCTCCGCTACTTCTCCTGGACGAGCCTACATCCGGCACTGACACGGAAACCGAAAAGATGATCTTCAAGGCCTTGCGGGAGGCCAGTCAGACCAGGACGATGATAGTCATCGCGCACCGCCTCACCGGCATAATCGATGCTGAACGCGTAGTGGTGGTCTCCGGCGGCCGGATAGTCCAGGAGGGCACGCCCGAGGAACTGGCCGGGAGAACCGGTTGGTACAGGGTGTTCAAGGAGCTAGAGGAATTGGGCTGGAGCAAACCTGCTTCGTGAGGGAGGGAACGGGATGAGCATGAGGACACGAGTGCTGGTGACCGGCTTGTTCCGCGTTAGCCTCGCCCTGGTCACTGCTGCTGCCTTCCTGGCAGCTTGCGTTTCCGCACCGTACCCCGTGGGCCCTCAGACGAAGGTAGCGCCGGCCCCGGGTTCCCCCGCCAGTCCCAGCACGGAACGGCCAACCAACATAGTGCTCATAGGCTGGGATGGAGCCCAGCGGAACCACGTTAAAGAGTGCATGGGAAAGGGCGAACTGCCCAACCTCAAGAAGCTCGCGACCGAGGGTACGATGGTGGACATCGACGTCATCCGCACCACTGACACGAAGTCTGGCTGGGCTCAAATCCTCACCGGGTACGAGCCGGAGGTCACCGGAGTGTTCAGCAACTCGAGGTACGGACCGATCCCCAAGGGATACACTGTCTTCGAGCGACTCGAGGGCTTCTTTGGGGCCGACAAGGTCGCCACCGTGGCGGTCATCGGCAAGAAAGAGCACGTGGATGCTGGCGGACCGAAAGGAGACACCCCGGCGAAGCCCTACTACTACTCCAAGGACGGCATGGACCTCTTCCTGAACGGCCTCGGCGTCAACGACAACGTGGGGAACGAGGCACTGGAGCTCCTGAACCAGTACAAGGACAAACGGTTCTTCTTCTTCGTCCACTTCGCCGATGTCGACCACCAGGGGCACAGCTCAGGGGAGAACTCGAAGCAGTACAACGACGCCTTGATGTCCTGTGACGCGTGGCTCGGGAAGATCGCGGCAAAGCTCAAGGAATTGGCGCTGTACGAGAAGACCAGGATCTACGTCACTGCCGACCATGGCTTCGACGAGGGCCAGAAGTCGCACTCTGACGCGCCCTACGTGTTCCTCACAACCAACGATAAAGAGGTCATCCGGGGCGGGACCAGAGCCGACATTGCACCGACCATCCTGGACAGGTTCGGGTTGGACCTCGGCAGGTTCCAGCCGCAGCTGGACGGGGAGTCGCTTCTGCGGGAGAAGCAGGGGAGAGAAACCCCTTAGGGCGACGCGCACCACCCAGGAGGAATACCCGCACCCGCGCCGAAGTATCCGGGCTGAGCCTATGAACAAGCCTGGGGGAGTCAGTCTTGGTGGAACCTATCGTGCGCACCGTGAGCCTCAGAAAGTCCTTCTTCCTCGGTCAGACCATCTATGCTGTAGACGACGTCAACGTGGTGGTCGACGGCGGCGAGTTCGTCGTCATAATGGGCCCTTCAGGCAGCGGGAAGAGTACCCTCCTTTCCCTGCTCGGTGGGCTGGACCGGCCTCAGTCGGGCGACGTCATTCTCGGCGGAGAAAGGTACTCCAAGCTGTCCGAGAACGGCCTGGCCAGGATCAGGAGGAACAAGGTGGGCTTCGTGTTCCAGTTCTTCAACCTGATCCCTCACCTGACGGCGCTCGAGAACGTGATGCTGCCGATGCGGTTCGGAGGCATGTCCAGGCAGGATATGGATTCGCGCGCCAGGGAACTACTGGGTATTGTAGGACTGGGGGCGCGGCTCCGGCACAAGCCGCTGGAGCTGTCGGGAGGAGAGCAGCAGAGGGTAGCTATAGCGAGGGCTCTAGCCAACAACCCCGACATCGTCCTGGCCGACGAGCCCACTGGGAATCTGGACTCCAAGACGTCTTCCGAGATCGGCGAGATATTCCATAGTCTGAACCGGGAGAAGGGGCAGACTTTCATAGTGGTTTCCCACGACCCGTCGCTCATACAGTGGGCCCACCGGGTAATGCACATGCTGGACGGGCGAATAGAGGAGACCCGCGGTGGCGGGATGGAGAATGCTCTGGGGGCCCCGGCGGATGGTGCCAGCCCTCTATAGCCGCGGTACGCTCTTCAAAGACGACGTCAGACACTATACCGGGAGGTTTCTATGGCAAGTGAAATCCTGTACATAGACGTCGGCAGCGCTGTCACTACGGCGCGCGCCGTGAAGGTCTCGGGCGACTCGTTCGAGACCCACAGTTTCTCGGTGTGTCCGAGCCCGCCCCCCACCGGGGACGACCTGACCAGCGGGATTTCCCCTGCCCTCGAGGCTGTCAGGCAGAAGATGGCCCGTAAGGGTTCCGCCTTCGACCCGAAGGACATCATGGTGACCTTGAGCGCGGGAGGGGAACCACGCACGGTCTGCGCCGGCGTCGTGAAAGGAATATCCGGCGAGTCCGCGAAGAGGGCGGCGCTTTCGGCCGGAGCGACGGTGGCGGACCTCATCGCGGTGGACGATGGGCGCCAGGACTTTGAGCGGGTTTCGGACCTCCGTCGCCAGGAGATATCCATGGTCGTGCTGGCCGGTGGCGTGGACGAGCAGATCTTTCAGGACGGCAAGCACCAGCTTCTGAACATAGCCAAGGTCATCGCTGACGGGCTGCCCAGAAAGCGCGACGGCAGCGGTAGGGTGCCGCTGGTCTACGCGGCCTCTGCGGAAGGGCGGGAAGAGGTGACGAGGATCTTCGGCGGGATGACCGAGATCATCTGGGCTGAGAATGTCCGCGCCACCCTGGAACAGGAGAACCTGGATTCCGCCAGGAACGCCGTCGTCGGCGCCTTCGAGGAAAGCGTACGTTTGGATCCCCGCTTCAAGGGGCTGGGGCGCCTCGGGGCTCCGCCCGCATGGCCCACCGGGTACGCAATCGGCACCGCCATTGAGGAGTACCACCGGCGGTCGGGCGAGAACCTCCTGGTCATTTCCCTGAACGATGGGGTCCAGGTCCTTTCCGCCATACGCGGCGTTTTCACTCGGACGGTCACCCCGGTTGAAAGGGTGGACCACAGGAAGGTCCTCCGCCACTTGCCCTCCGACAGGCTCGCGCAGTCAACCGGGGACATGCTGGGCAACTGGAAGCTGCACCCGCACCTCATCCCCTGCACGTGGGACGAACTCGCCGTCTTCCTGGCCTTCTGGAAGGAAGCAGTGAGCGAAGCCATGGAGGACCACAAGAACACTTCAATCGAGCTGCGCGGGGTCCACAGGCAGAGAGAGATATCGGAGACGTTCCAGGTGTCCGTCGCGGGCGGCGACACCCTGGTTCGCATGGAAAGGATCAGCAGGATCATCTTCACGGGCTACTTGTCGCGCCTGATGTCGCCAGCGTCTCTCGTGTCGATCGCGGCTGACGGCACGGAGCCGTGCGGGATAACGGGCGTCTTCCTTGACCCCGGCGATGCGCTGCAGCTGGCAGGCATGCTCATAAGGTCCGGGATCTCTCCCAGGTTTGAAGAGGCCCTGCGTCCGTTAGGCATCCTGGTCAGCCCGGGGAGGGGCCAGGAGAGGGTAACCGCTAGGCGGGCGTTCACGCTCAAGGGACAGACCCTGGATCCTTTGCCTGTGAAGCCGGGCGAGATCGCGGTCGTCACGCTTCAGGGTGTGGCGCCAGGGCTTGAGGTAGTGGTTGACCCGCCCAACAGCAAGGTCGACCTCGGTGACGGCGACGGCCGTAGGGTGAGAGCCAAGGTGCACCCCGGAGCCCCGGCCATCTACCTGGACGGCCGGGCGAGGATTCCTGTCAGGCCGGACAGGGTCGCACACGAAGTGCAAAAGTGGTACAGGAACCTAAGAGTGTTCCCCGATGACGTCATATCCGCCTGGGCGGGAGGGAAGCAGTGATGGCCCTCTACGTTGCCAGAAAGCCCAAGGTGAGGCTCAACGCGGACGTCCTTCGTCTCAGGGCCTTCCCTTCCGTTGGAGAACCGGGAGTCTCGCCCGGCGATGAAGTGAAGTGGGACACCGTCCTCGGCCAGTACGCCTCACGTCGGAGGCTCAGGTTTGTCAGGGTGGAGTCATCCGGCGACGGGATCTCGGCGACAGTGCTGGTAGGCGAAGGCCAGAACGTGAAGCGCGGGGAAGTCCTCGCCTACTACTCCTACCTGTTTGGGCTGGGCTTCAACGAGTACACCTCGCCCTGCGACGGAGAGGTCGCAGGTATCAGGCAGGACACCGCCACCATCGCCATAAAGGAAGCCCCGGTGCCGCTCACGTCCAACATGCCGGGTAGAGTGGAGTCGACGGACGACGCGCTGGGCATCTTCGTGAGATCCCGTGGCGACTTGGTCTTCGGAACTCTCGGCGCCGGCTATGGCCGCTCGGGGACCTTGGAAGTGAGGAACCCTGGCCAGGCTTTATCCTTGGACCTCAGCGTGAAAGACACGGGCAAAGTCATCGTGTTCCCTGGTCAAGTGACCCAGGAGCTCTTGGAAGCGTGCATGAAGCTCAGGGTCGCCGGGGCCATCGCCGGTAGCGTGCAGAGCCGCGTGCTTCAGTGGTACAGGAACCTGGTCGAGAAATTGGACTGGGATGAGTTCCTGGCGCGTTACTGGACCCGCGAGCTCAGGGAGAAGGATGCGTCCGCGCCCCCGCCGATGGAAATCTCGCCGGCCCTTGTCGTCACGGAGGGCTTCGGGGACATCCCCATGAGCGATGACGCGTTCGAACTCCTGTCGAGGCACGAAGGCGAGCGCGCGTTCCTTGACGGAGTGGGGGCCTTCCGGTCCAAGGCCGCGGGAGGCATCGAGTCGCTGCCCTGTGTCTTCATCCCGATGTCGGGCGGCGAAACCACTGAAGCTGGGAAGTACCTTGAGTGCCTGAAAGAGGGCGACCGGGTGACAGTCCTCGGCATCGTGGAGCCCCTGGTTGAAGGAACCATCTTGGAGCTGAACGAAGAAGGCGTCCCCCTGCAGACAGGCCTGTCCGTCCCCGGCGCCAAGGTTCAGACCAGGGACGGCAGGGTCTTCTGGGCGCCTGTGTTCAACATAGAGAAGGCGGACTGAGAGACCGCGGGGAGAGGGACGTCCGGTGAAGTCCCAGGACGCGTTCCGGCTGAACGTCAGAGACCTCACGGCCCGGCAAGGCCTGAAAGTGAAGGACCTCGCCGACATGGTGGGGCTTAGCCCTTCGTACCTGTCGCTCATCCTTAGCGGCGATAGGGCCAACCTCTCGGATTACCACAAGGACGCCATCGCCCTTGCGCTCGGGACGACTGTGGCCGACCTGTACGGTCCCGCAGTGAGCGGGTCGCCGGTCCCTCGCCAGTCGCGGGCATCTCTGGGGGCAGAGACCCGGACTGAGCCCACTTTCATCTTGCGGCGGAAGCGCGACATCACGCCTTTCGAGGACCTCCTGCGGGCGTTCAACGTAAGTGATCACCTGCTCCTCGAGGCTTTCTACCGCGAGCTCAATTCCCTCTCCGACGACGAAGTGCGCAAGATGGGAAGCATGATGCGGAACGTGCTTGTCTCCTGGCAAGAGGCTTCCAAGCAACGCGAGACTCCCGCTGGCCAGGAGGTCGCCAGCCGGGCTGCGCCAACGTCGGACAGCAGCGTGATAATGGGACCCGACGACCGCGTCCTGCTGTGGCTAATCCTCGACCTGTTCGCGCTGATCGGAGACGTCCCCTTCGCTTTCATCTCGACAGCCACTTCATGGCCGGATGAGAAGACCCACCGGGTCTTGGAGGTCCTCCTTTCGCTCGGCGCGGTGCAGGTCTCCTCGACGGACCGGGGCGAAAGTGGCAAGTCGCAGGTCCTGCTCAGGCCATCGGGGCGGGTTGAGCTGGAGACGGCGTCTCAATGGATCCCGCCCGGCAAGAAGCGGGAGATCCTGCTCTCGCTGGCCAGAGGCATCGACCGGTTGGAGGACGAAGAGACTCAGGCGGGCGGGATCAGCGTCCGCGAGGTCCACGCGCACCAGTTGGCGCAGCTGTACCTTGAAGGCGGAGACTTCCGACGCGCCCGGGCCTGGTACGAGCAGGCAGCTGCCCGCGAGTTCTCCGGCGGCATGTGGCGCGTCGCCAAGGACCACCTGCTCGTCGTCTCGTCGTTGGACGCGATCCTCAATACGCCGGCGGGGGACAGGGTGCTCGCCATCCAGATGCTAGTCACGATATGCTTCAACCTGGGAGAGACCGACGAAGCCCTTATCTACCAGGAGAGGAACCTGACTTACTGGGAAAGGTCCGGTTCAGCCGCCGATCTGGTGCGGGGCCTCCTCATGGCCAGCTCCATCCTCGCCCGGCGCCGGGACTGGAGGCGGGCCCAGGAATACCTGGACCGCGCTCTCGGGATGTCCCAGGGCGACTACTCCGTACAGGCACGCGTCAGGATAGGGCTCGCCGCCATCCTCTCTGAAAGGGGACATCTCACCAGGTGCAGGGAGGAATACGAGCACGCATTGGACCTTGCCGGCAGGACGCAGGAACAGAGCCTGCTGGCTCAAGCGGCGCTGGGGCTTGGGCGCGTCTTTCTGTGGCGCCAAGACTTCCAGAAATCCGCACAATACCTGAACCGGGCGCTTTCCCTATCCGAGAAGAGAGAGGTCGCCTTGGAGGTCCTTGCCAGGACCGAGATGGGGAAGCTGCGGTTCCAGGAAGGCAGTTTCAGTCTCGCGAAGGAGCACCTGGACAGGGCTGTCAAGGCTGCGTCCGGCATGAAAAACCCCGAGAGCGAGAACGCCGCCAAGGCCTGGCTGTCGCGGTGCCTGGGACAAGGCGGCGATTCTGCGGACCCAGAACTCAAGAGAAACCTCGCGTTCGCGGCCAGAGAGTTCTTCCTCGGAGTGGACGAGAAGCAGGGACTGGTATCGTCCCTGATCGCGTGCGCCGAGGCGGAGGCCGCACTGAACAGGCCTGCCGAGGCGGACGCCATGTTCCGGGAGGCCGTCCGCGAGGCCAGGGAGTCCGACAACCCGGTGCTGGAGTCCATGGCCTGCGAGGCCTACGCTTTCTACCTCAAGGATCACGACGACGACCTCGCGCAGGTCATGTTGGAGAGGTCCCGCTGGGCAAGGGCCAGGTTCCGCTGACTCCCTATCTGCGGCCGGCATGGCCAATGCCACTGGGCCATGAGAAGGCGGTCTGTAGCCAACCTGGTTTGCCATAGACTCGCGACAGCCCACTAAATGGGCAGTGCGACCCGACAGCACGCTATTTAGGCAAATTGATCTACAATTTCCCTTCCTCCTGTTTGCGCCCTAAGTGACATCATGCTGCGCTTCGCTCCCCATCTATTTCCATGATGGTTTGCCAAAGGCAACGATCAAGGCCAATCGCTTTCACAAGTCGCAGGTCGTTGCTGTAGGTAGGATGCCAGGTGGCAAGTGCCCTCTTCACGGGGCGTATAATCCTATCGACAGTAATCTTCGAAAGGATCCGGCGGTTTAACACCGAATGTTGGGACCGAAGGAGGCTATCCGGTGGACTTCCTGCGGTTGGCACTCAGAGAAGCCAAGAGGAACGCGACCAAGACGCAGATCGCGATCCTGGCGGTCGCCCTGGCAGCAGCAGCGCCTATCCTGGCGCGCATGATCCCGCAAGGTTACGCTATAGGGTACGGAATGGTCGAGAGGCAGTTCGCCGGGGGCGACATCCTCGTCTGGACCGCGGCAGCTCCTGTCGATTCCCGCAGCGACTCGTATCTTGCCTGGCTACCATGGGACGGTCGGGACTGGCAGTCCGACGCCCTTTACTTCCTCCCGAGTCTGGAGTCCAAGGGATACCTGGCCGAAACGCCTGCCTCGGAATGGAGGCCCACGTCCGCTTCGGAAGTCGCAAGGCTCCTCGAAGGCGTACCGGGCGTCGCCGAGGTCCGCCCCTATCTGGCGCTACCGTGCATGGTCGAGAGTCCGGAAGGCCCGTTCCCCGCTGTCCTTCGCGGCCGGGGTCCTGAAACACTGTCACCGTTGTCCATGGGAGAGCTGGTCAAGGCCGGGCGGGCGCTGAAAACGGCAGACAGCGGCGAGTACAACGCCTTGGTCCCCTTCCAGGGAAACGCGATCTGGAAACCGTCCAACGTAGACCAGGGCGTCAGGTTCGAGATCGCGGTGCCGCGCCTCGCTGGTGTGGAGCAGGGCAAGACCTTCGGCGTCTCGTGGGACAACCCGGTAAAAGTCGAGCTCGTGCCCGTGGGCGGTTACGAGGCGCAGGTAGACGAGATAGTCGACCTGACGGGCCCGAGGGTAGGCACCCCCGATGCAATCAGGTACTTGCCGGTTTTCTGGGAGCGTCCGGAGATTGTGGTCACCGAGGAGACGTTCAGGATGATCGCGGCCAGGGCCTCCGGCACGGCGGTTCCCGGCCCGGACTCATTCCCCGTCTACCAGGTGGCGATCCGGGTGGAGAGGATGTCCTACCTCAAGAAGGAGATAGCAGCCATACGCGCTGCCCTGGGCCGAGGCTTCGCCGCTTACTCCATGCCCGAGCTCCAGGGCTTCAAGGGCTCGGAGTCCGGAGTGCCGGTCATCTCGCGAGACCTATGGCCGGTGTTCCTGGCGATGATCTTCGGCTTGTCAGGAGTCATCGTGACAGGGAGCGTGTACATCATGCTGGCCCAGCAGCGCCGGAAGATCGGCCTTCTCAGAGTGGTGGGAGCCAGGCGATGGGACATCGTGGTGTACGCGCTGGGTGTCACTCTCTACGTGACTCTGACGGGAGCGGCGGCCGGCTTCCTCGCCGGCAAGCTCCTGTCGTTGGTTGCCCTGCCCGGCAGCGACCTCAGCATCCGGGAGTGGCTCCTCCGGTCTGGCGCGGAATTCCTCACAGTATTCGGCTTGTCATTGTCGGTCACGGCCGTGCTAGGCCTGGCCGTAGG
>Ga0315295_10000196_pt1 | contig 50714 bp, 69 predicted proteins | sample YL17G14_0_MG_FD_204453 | JGI IMG/M metagenome (GOLD analysis project Ga0315295, IMG submission 204453) | Sediment microbial communities from Yellowstone Lake, YNP, Wyoming, USA - YL17G14_0 | ecosystem: Environmental > Aquatic > Freshwater > Lake > Sediment | place: USA: Wyoming | collected... | reverse complement strand
AAAAGCGTTTCGTTCTTGTGACAACAGAATTTCGCGGCGTGTTCGCCGGGTACGCTGCGGACACGGCTGGAGATATAATCACACTCGAGGATGCGAGGTGTGCAATTTACTGGTCATCCGATGTCGGCGGATTTATGGGCCTCGCTAGCACTGGTCCAACAAAAAAATGCAGGATCGGAGCAGCGGCAGATATCGAACTTCGAAAAGTGACTGCGGTTGTGAAATGCACGTCTGGTGCTGAGCAAGCGTGGATCTCAGCGGAAACATATAAACAATGAGAGCGGAAATCTCCGGCTACGGCTACGGCTACGGCTACGGCTCCGGCTCCGGCTACGGCTCCGGCGACGGCGACGGCTCCGGCGACGGCTACGGCGACGGCTATAAAACTTTTGCAGAGCACTTAGCAAGGGAACGCGGAGAAACCGACACCGACGCTGAGTATGCGTTCTGGTTCTCGGACGCCGAAGGGAAAGCCTGCAACGGCGGAAAGGGCGTGCCCGTGATACCCGGAAGCGTGCAGGAGATTGCTGGGCCACTAGAGATTTGCACTCCGCGCGCTCTTCACGGAACGTTCAATCCGAGTCAATGGAAAGGCGACCGGCTGTGGCTTGTGGCCCTTTACCCGCCGATTCAACGAGACGGTGACAAGATCGCCTCGCTCAAGCGGAAGATCATCTGCGAGGTTCACGGCTGGAAGCGTGGGGAGAGCTAAGACATGGCGCTGGTATCTGGATGCTGCCAGCTCACGCTAGATGGACTAGCGGCCAGCGCCACCAAGAATTGAGAGGACGGCTGCGTGAGGGTCGTCGAGAAACGGAGGAAGAAGTGAGCGACGCGGTAAAAGACAAAGTGCTGTTCCAGTACGACATCCTTGATGGTCTCACACGCGAGACGCATCACTGGATTATTCCAGGCGATACGCCCGTGAGTTCAATCATCGAGCACGTTGACAACAGCCCAACAATCGTTAGGGAGAGTGTCCGCCTTTACGGCGTAACGGAAACCGAGGAGCTGTGATGACCGACAAGAGCAAGATTCTGACGGAGGATGAGCTAGAGAAAATGCTTGGGGCTGGTAGTTACTGGCCCCCGTGGATAGCAGAACACCGCAACGCGATACGCGCCCACGACGCCCTTCAACGCGCAGAGATCGAGAGGCTACGGGGGATTGAGAGCGCAGCACGGGAAGTGCTGTCTCGCGCTCCTAAGAATTACGAAGCGGACTGCGAATATGGGGATTGGGGCAACTCTGACGACGTGTATGGCTATGGCGTTGACACTGGAATGGAGCAAGCGGCCAACATTCTGCGGCCCGCCCTCGACGCAAAGGAGAAAAGCTAATGGGAGAATGGTGGCTATGGAAATTGTTAAGCAATCCCGGGAAGGCAATTGCTGACGCTGTGAGCGGAAGAGATACCGACAGAGACGTTCGGAAACGAGAACGACCCAATGACGACGACGATGATGACGACGCGGCAAAAGAGAAGCCATGAACGATAGAGACGACTTCGGTTGGCCGATTCGCATGGTCAACGGCGTACGTTTGTGCGCGAGGGAAGGATGCAAGGACGAGGAGTTTCGCATCGACGGCTACTGCTCCATCTACTGCCGCGATCAGAATGATGCCGAGATCGAGAAGCGCGAGATTGAGCAAGCCTTCGCCGCCTACCGCGCCGACGTGGAGCCGGTGTTGAGGGCGACGCTGTCGCTTATTGAGTCAATACGTTGTGGAGTGGCGAAACAAGCATCATACGACCACCTGCGCCAAACCGTCGCCGCCTCCCGCGAGTGCCAGAAACTTCAACCACATGGAGAGGAAGAGAAACCGTGTCGAGTTTGTAACGGCAAGCTAACCGTATCTAGTCAACTTGGAACAATGAACTGCTACCAGTGCATGGGAACAGGAAAAGAACCGGAGGCCAAGCCATGAACAACAACGGCTCAGAAACGGCCCAATCAGCCCAGAAGGATGAGGAGTTTGAGGCATGGTGGGATAACGGCGGAACAAGCTCCCTTCGTACAGCTTCGCGGTATCACGAGGACGCCCACTTTCACGCTAAACGTGGTTGGGACGCCCACGCGGAGAGAGTCAAGGACGTGATCGAGGCGGCGAAGGACTTCGTTGCCTTCCTTGCGAGACATGATGACCAGATGACATACGAGGCGAATATCAAAGGGATGGTTGACCCGCTTATGTCGGCGGTTGGTCGCCTGACGGAGCAGGACAAGACATGAAGCGAGAACGATTGATCTATTGCAAGTTCTGTGGCGCAAAGCTTAGGCGCGACTGGATTGGGTGGCGTTGTCCAACGATGGGGTGTCAGTGGGAATGGGGTGTGCCATTCGAGGACGTACACTACAAACGGACGGAGCAGGGACCAGATATTGTAAGATAGGCCAGTAGGAGGGTAGCCTGGACTTTTCCTTATGAGAGGCACGCAAATGCGAATCATAGGCATAGATGTAGGAAGGCAACATACCGGAGTAGTATCTTGGAATCTGCTGGAGAAAAAAGTGGATCATAATGAAACCATAAACATTTCTCTTGGAGAGGCAAGGTCTATTCGTGATTATAACTCTGAACATTTTAGGAATAATTTAATAGCATCAATGTTAGTAGGAATACTGTCTAATTTAGGCAAAGAAATAATACTTGCCTCAGTTGAAGATTATATCTATGGCGATAAAGACGCAACAGATGAAGATGTAAAGAATAGGGATAGAAGTCCACTTCAGTTAGCAGAAACACATGGAGTAATACTAGCTGCTCTTGCTAAGATGGAGATACCAGTTATCAAACCATCAGCATCATTGATGAAATATTTTGTAACAGGATTTGGACACTCAGAAAAAGTAAAAATGATTAAGGCTATATGGAATATATATAAAACTTCTATGCCAGATGAGCATCAGTATGATGCTTTGTGTGCTGTTCATGTTGCAAGATATTTTGTTGCGTATTGCATTAGTCCATCATCCTTAAAAATTAAAACATATGAACGTAATGCTATGAATCAGATGATGTTTGATCATCGCTTTCATGGTGTTGCTGATGAAGTAAGAACTAGGTATTTACAATATAAGAATGGGGGAGAAGGCTAACGAAAACTCATAACTGAAGCATATCTCCAAGATTAGTTATTAATTGACTATTGCTCATAGAATGTTTCGGCTTTAGTATGATAAACAAAGCATTGTTAAGATTTTCTCGTTCTGAAGTAATTCTAACTATTGTCCCAGGTCTGAGTCTTGGGTCATATGTAGAAGATGCTGAGTATTCTATTCTATTAAGATTCCAAAATGCATTAATAGTTCTAGTCCTTAGCTCTAACTGTGGTATATTCTGCATAAATTCATTAGTTATAGTTATTGTACTTGCGTCAGCATGAGTATATCCAGGGTTTTTTATGTCACACATTATGTTAGTAATGTTATTTAAAATATATCCCACTACTTCTATGTCAAGAAATTTCTTATTAACCATATCATAATTATTATATATAGCATTAACGCCATAATTATTTATGTCTGCTCTTTGAATATTTCCGGACATCCACGGCATGATTCCTGTATATGCTTCTGAACTATATCCATTAGTTTGAGAGACATACTTATGATATCTAAGCAAAGGGTTTCCATATATATCAACTGGAGATAGTCGTACAAATATTCTCTTGTCAGAATAAGATGTTGATATTGGGTTCCTCTGATCATTGTTATTAAATGATTGGTCTTCAATTACTGTGCCGTTGTCATCTACGAAGAATACTATATCATGTACATTATACGCCACATAATCACAAGTATTAAATCCATACCTTTTATTCATATGCTTTAAATAAAATTGTGTAGATGTTTTTATGTTTGTAGGGTCGGTAGGTGGATAATCACAGTATGCATTGCTACTTACTGTCATATCATTCCAATCGGCATCGGTGGCGACCCTCCACTCAACACAATGTTCTGGTTTTATCATTATATTGTATGGTAAATCTAATGCACTTGACAATGTTACTCTAAAGAAATATGGAACATCCTTCGATGTGCCAGATTTAGACCCAATATTAAGAGTATCAGTACTTTTCCATTTACCTTCTCTTACTATATATTTAGTAGTACCAACTAACATAGGGTCTGAAAATTCTACAACGAAATTTTTAGACTCGCTAGAAAAATCATCATCTACTGCTATGAATTTGTTCTGCTGATCATCCCACTTATACATTCCAACGGATTCAATCTTCTTAGATTCTTGTACTGTAGCTTCTATTAGCTTACTCATTCCAGGGAACATATCAAACCGTCTATTTATTCCAGTGCTAATAGAAGATGGCATTAATACTAAACCATTAATAGTAGTTCTTAGATATCTAGTATCATCACCGAACGAAGAAGATTCTGTGAGTAGAGAGGTTTTATTTTTATATCTACTATCTATAATAGATAATAAGTCATGTTTACTTTCTAGCCACTGAGCGACAATATTATCATTAATAGTTAATGTTCCTGTACCAGCAGGAAAGTTCAGTGTAAATTCTCCACCAATATTAGATATAGTATAATGAGTGTTCCTTGTATAAGTTGTAGTAAAGTCAGTATTTCTAACTACTAATGCTGTATTACTTCCAAACATTAATGAATTGTAATCACCAGTAATGTTTTTATTAGTAGGGTCTATCATATTAACAGCATCTAATGTCTGAATTTTTTTCCTAATATTTATTTCCATCATTGGAACAGAATCATAGGTAGCCCCAAGTCCATCTCCACACCCACAGTACCAATTTCCAGATACCAAACTAGTCCATGCAGTATCATTTATTAATTGATAACACCCCTTATTTAAAAATCCTTCATTATATTCATATGCTCCCGCATCGCAATATCCAGAGATAGGACTTTCGGTTAAAGCTTTCTTTGCGAGTATCCCAAAATAATTACCAGTATTAACTTCTGCTGCTTGCATGATTAAAATTGAATAATGTTGTCCCTTACTAACAGTAAAATTAGCAGCGGAAACGTCAAATTTATTCCAATAGTATTCACTCTGATTATATCCACCAGTTCTGGAATATAATTTTGCTGCGTTATGAAATACCATCGTTGATGATAGTATCTCAGTTATGTTTGCTGTTACTGGTGGAAGAATTGGCTTACTTGTTCCTGTGTCTCTTGTTAAAAATACGTTGTCAGTATTATTATTTGAAATACCAAGCTTAACACTAAAGTTAGTTTTTATAGCATTAGGTGGCATATTTCTTAATGCGAATGCAATAGATACTGAGTTTAATATTCCGGTATGGAGTGGACAAAACTCTATTGCGCTAACAGAATTTAATTGTACTCCAACCTCCGTAATACGAAAGAACTGTTCTGATTCTGGATTGGTAACTTCATCAGATGGGAACGTGGTTAAATATTCATTAGACACGCTCTTCATTGATATGGCCTGTGATTTTAATGAAGGAAGATTTGATAATGCACCATACTCATTTATAAAATATATTTTATCAGTAGTCTCTTGTAGCTTTCCAATAACATTATTGCTTAGTCTGGACTTTTCATTAGATTCATAAAACTTTATTGAATTAACAAAATCATAACTAGCTCTTATTTGTTTTGGAGATGATGATGGAATTATATCTCTTAATACTAATTCTCCAGTCTTGGTATTAAGCTTAAAACCAAGCGTACTATATATTCCATCTTTATATGAGTATGATCCATATCTAATATAATTATTGTCAAGTCTATCTGCTCCTGATGTTATTTCTGGAACTGGATACGATACATATTCATTGTTATATGGGTCGCTAATATGACATATATTACATGCATTAATATTAAATACTGTGTTATATAATTGTACTATACCATATGGACTTTCCGTACTAGGTAATGAGAATTCTGCATCAAATTGATATCCTTGTCCAGAGCCATATAATCCATCTGATTGTCTAGTTAATGACATTATCCGTTTTCCGAGATCGGCATGCATAGTATTTTGTAATACATATGTTGACCCAATGATATCAATCATGCTTAAGTAATTAATTAAGTATTGTTCGTCATAATATGAACAAAATAAAGATGTATCAGAAATAGAATCTCCCATTTTCTTAGCGCATAGAACAAGTTCTCTTCCACCGGATGTTCCTATTTGTGTTGCTGATGAAAAGTTCTTATTAATTTTAATGAATCCTGTTAATGGAGATGTAGTTATATTGGCTCTATCTTTTAATTTCTTCATTACCAATAATTTTTCAGTACCGCCATCATTTATTAACTCACATCCCATCCATGCTAATATAGAATTGCCACTTTCTAGTGGATCGGGTACTGGCCATCCTGCAAATGCAGATGCTTGTATATTTAATGCCGTACTTATGGCATAACAATTACTACCAAGAGATAAGTTATATGTAGAAGATGCCGTAAGAGGATAAGAGCCAGATAATAATGAACTTTCTGCACTAGTGCTAAATATATTTCCCCATGCTCCATTCTTAGGAAGTTTATATAATACACTATCTGTAATCTCACAAAGCCATTGAACAGGAGAACCACCGGCAGCGCGATAATCTCCATACATATAATGAACACATGGGATATATAAGTACTCTTGATCTACTGACATTTGGAAAATATGAGCAACATACCTAGATACATTCCCACCATAAAAAGACGAGTGTTGATTATATAATATACTCCAGAAACTATAATTGTATCCACCCCACGTTATTGTTGTTGGATACTTTGGTCTTATAGTTCCAAGAAACTCCTGCACACCACCGATCATTCCCCGCCATATGTCTATGCCCACACCTGGAGATGTATCTGCATGATCTGTACTTCCTCTTATCGCATAGTAAGTAAACGTCCCATCAGAGCAATGAGATAGTACTTGCGACCCCTCAATTAATCTTACTGGATTTTCTGGATTAAGAGTAGCATCGCCAACTATTTCATTAACTACGGTCACTATTTCTTTTTTTCTATCTTTATTTAATTGCAATAATAATGTTCCGTCTTCTTTCTTTACTATATAATTTTCTATTATATCATCAACGGCCATTCCCTCTATCAACGGAGTATCAATCTTTACTTTGGCTGTCCATCCAGATTCGCCTGATACAGAATTTCCTTTCCAGTTCCTAGCGTTAAAACAAGAAAGTATAATAAAATTAGATTCTTCAAAATTATCTCCTAAGAATTTTATTTCTATTGTTATGCGCGATCCTTGAACCTTGTAAGTTTTTATATTAGTAGCGGCGTATGATATCCATTGCCACGTTCCGTCTGTGTTCCTGCGGTCACAGTATGGGATAAGACTAGCATCAGTATTTTTATTCCACATTCCGTTAGAATTTATTAATCCTAATGATGTATATGGAATATCAAAGTCACTAATAAAAGCAGAAGCATTCTGATCTATATCAATAGAACTTACATATTTTGTAATATCAAAAAAAGTATCTGAATAAAACGTAACACTATTCATAACAATCCATGATGATAAATTAGATTCACTATATGATCTAATTCTATATGTACTAGCAAATACAGGATTGTCTATAATAACTAATGATGAAGAAGTGACTTTACTATACCATTCCTTTAGTAATATAAAATTTCCATTTTCATCCATGTACTCCATACGATGTACTGGATATGTAACGGCACTAGACTGAGTATATGTCAAAGATTTAATCCATACTGGACTAGGATTATTATTATATTGATCAATCCATTCAAAAGTGTATTCACCACTCGATGTATTGTATCTATTAGTTTGATCTAATTCATGAGAAGCCGCTACGTTTCTCCAAAGCAAAACTCTGAACTCATACTTTTTGCCAAAGAGATTAATATTATTTATTTCATTGCTTGTTAAGCTGGATGGAAAAACAGTATTCATTATACTTCCTTCGCCGTAAAAGTAATTTGATACATATATTCTAATGCACTTCTAACTTTATAAGTATCGCTTATTGGTGGAGTAAACGAAACTTTTTCTACAGTTTCGCTCTGTGTGTCCGTATTGACAGATTGGATAGAACCAGGAAGTATAATACATTCAGTAAACTCTCCCTTTGGGTCTATGATAGTAATAGTTTTAGAAATAGAACAAGTACTTTCAAGGTATGCTTTCCATATTGCGTTGCCTAATGTATCAATATTAAATGCTCTCTTTGTTCCAGATGATGATATAAATGTACCAACTACATCTCCATGAACATTATTAGATGTGACACCGCCCTCAACAGTATCTTGTATATTAGTTATAATCCCCGAATTTCCAGCAAGGTCTTGTAATAATTGTGATTTTCTGGCTGATGAAGATAAAGCAAACTTAAAAGAGAACAAACCAAATCTTGCTATGTCAGCAGAGCCAGTGAAATCGTGACTGTTCGGTAGATTCTTATCAAGAAATTCAGATGCAGATTTCTTAATTCTTACATACTCATAAGTTTCTGGAGGAAAGAATTTATTAGCATCATAACATTCAAGTTCATCAATGTACCATTGATATGATGATGGAGAAAAGTTAATCTGATTATATATTTTAAATCTAATCCATACATCCATTAATGTTCCGATTCGATCTGGATTAAACTTTACATATCCAATATCTGTAGCTGGAGTGGCTCCTGCTATTGAATGAAATATTACTCTAGTATTATCTGAATCTAAAATGTTAAAGTATAAAACGCTTTGAGTCCATGATGTATGCTCAGACCCGATCATCTTATGTAATTGGAATACTGTATTCACTCCAGACATAACTAGAAATTGTTCTCTTGGCGCAGATGCAGACCTGAGACTTTTCTTTATATCACTGTTACCTTTAGTAGAATAATAACAATATGTTCCGCTCTCTGGAATTGATACATCTGTAACTTGACTAAGTTCTGTCGCAAATATTTCGTTGGTAGTACCGTCAACATTAATTCTATTAATTCGATCATTAGTAGTATCAGTCCAATATAATTTGTTTGGAGAACTAGTTAAATCTACATCTATATTATATGAACCAGATGTGACTGATACCACCGATGCTGGACTACTTCCATCAAGATTACATTTCCATATCGAAGTACCATTAATCCAATAAATCTTGTTTCCAGTTATATCTAGGCACAACCCATATGGACTAGAAAGACCAGTAATTGTTATTTGTACAGTAGTATATGGAGAATCATACCCGACACAATACATTGTCGAGCTTCCCGTAACTGTATAATATACTTTCTTACCAGACCTATCTAATGCGATTCCACCTATGGCCGCTCCGACATTCTTAATTTGAGTAATACTAAGCGTAGATAGATTAAGTTTGCATATTACATTATTCCACACATAAAACATAACACCATTACTCTCGTCAACCTTACAATACTTATAACTCGCTCCACTTGGCTTAAGAGTATAAGACGAACCTCCCTCTTCATTATATTTATATATAATAGTATTATATGGAGAGGCTTCTTCTGTCTCCACATAATAAATATTGCTACTCAGTTCTCCGTGATCAAACCATATGTCTCTTTTGTTTAGCTCTTGATATTTTCCACCGCTACTATAAAAGAGTGGGTTAACAACAGCTTCTATCTCATATGGGTGTCTTCCGCTACTTTCAGTGCCAATGGTTTTTTCCCAAAACTTTAGTACATATTCGTGATTACTTCTCATGGGTATTCTAATCCATTCAGTAGTTTGATGTACTGTCTTACTAGTACTAGAAAGATATATATAATTGTCTGTAGTGCCATGATTAGTAGTACATGGTAAAGTTGTACCTAACACCTGATGAGAACAGTTTGAATTCTCATCTGTGTTATTTTGTCTAGTAGTCTTTGCATAATCTCTCCACGCAGAATCCCAAAGTCCATTATCAAATGTTCCATCGTGTCCAAACATATTATACGAACCAGCTATCAGTTCGAGTACGACGTATGGATGATCATATTGTATTCCATTAGATAATAGTATTACAGAATTCTTCCCATCAAATCCATCGAACGTATTCTTATTTCCTCCAGTTCCCCACAAATCGTAGAATGCTCTATGCCCTTGTTTAGTATCAATTCTTGGTTCCGCTCCATACTTAAAAAATCCAGAGTCGATAGATATTGCGCTATTGGTATGGTATACAACATTAGCACTATAGTTAGCATCGGTATATGATCTTAATCTAAATGCCCTAACTCCATTAAATAAATTACTATCAACACACACTAAATTAAGTTCTCCATCTACTCCGGCACTAGTGGCAAATATAGTAGCAGAAAGATTAAGTCTAATTGTTATATGATTACCAGTTCGAGATGCTAGTCCTGACATTCTGGTGAAAGAATGCTTGTTGGGTTTAAACATATTTTCTAATGGATACAGAGAATCAAAGTCTGCTGTTCCAGAAGTAGCATCGGTTACAGTAGCACCATTAGATAACGATGCATAATTCATACTTGCAAATATAAATGGTATTGGACGATCTCCACCGATCTTTAATTGATTAGACAAATGCCTCACCCTTTGATTTGGATATCTCTACTAATTCATCCCAAATAGTTTCGGCAAGACTTCTCTGCCGTGCTGGAGTCAACTGTTCAGCATCTAAGAATTGAAAGACTGGCTGAAGAGTGATCCTATTTTGAATTACTCTCGCTTGTCCGAAGTCTGGAGCGATTTGTTTTGTAAAATCTTCTGGTATATATTCTTGTGCAAGTTTCTCTATGTCTTCTTTTTCTTTATGCATAGCACTGAATATTGCAGCTATTCCACCGGCTACTCCAGATATAATTCCAGTAATTCCTGCTATTTGTCCAAATATATCATCTTTTATTTTAGCATCTTTTAATCTTTCCATAGCACCAGTGACATCATTAATTGTACCAGCAAGCGCATCCATTATTTTTAAAAATCTTTCTGTGGCTGGACTTATATCAGCATCCATTATGGTTGCTAAACTACTAAAGATTCTTATTGTATTACTTATTGCATCATTTATCCCTTCCCACTTTCTAGTAAAATCTTCTAATTCTTTGCGGTCTTCTCTTACTCCAGCAGTAATAATTCCAAGTGATACTGCCAATTGCTCCCATACATCACTAAGACCCAAATCACCAAGTTTCTTTTTGATAGCATCCATCTCTTCGCCCAATGATCTAACTTGTAATATGGCATCCTTCATTGTTTGATTTTGTCCCGACATGATTTCGTCTAACGCTTTAGTTCCTTTTCTTCTTTCTTCGTCTGTAATGGAAATCCCGCCTAACACAGCCTTGGAAAGTCTCTTTTGTTCTTCGTTAAATTCTTTTGATGCATCAATAAATTCATATAAACTATCTAGTAATATTTTCCCGCGTTCCTTATATTTAGCTTCAATCATCGCGTTTATGTCTTTCATTGAAGCATAATACATATTTCTTATTAGTTCTTCTTGATCTTCGGTAAGTTTAGCTCTTTCCCTTCCCCTGGTTCTTACATTCTCATTCATTATAGAAAGTCCAGCATCAATTATATCTGCTATATCTGTTTTCCACGCTGTTTCAAGATCATCTTTAACTTCAAATAAAGCTAGAGATTCATATATCTCTTTCTGAAATTGACTCATATCTGGTGGAACAATCATATCCCAATTAATCTTGAATCCAAGATCAATAGTAATATCGCTTAACGGAATCCCAAGTATATGTTTATTAAAGTTCTCGCGAAATCTCTTGAATTGTGAATCTATCTTATCCCATTTAGATTGCATATCTGATATTAACTTATCTAAATATTGAATGTTCAATTCACTAAGGGATTTAAGCCACTCTTCAAGTGCAATGGTTCTATCTCTCTGATGTTTCATTTCAAGAATATCTTTGTCTATTTGGAATAAATCTAGCTTCTGTAATTCTGCTTGATACTCAGTATCTAATAATTGCAATTTATTTCTTAATGATATATCTAAATCATGAATAGATTCTGCTCTTGTCTTTTTCTCCACAGTAAATGTATCTCTTAGTGCTTTAGCAGCAGTAGAAGAAGAATTCTCAAGGGCGTCAAATAATTGATTAAGCTGATTTGCTTCTGCTGCACCAAGAACAGTTAAATCTATACTCTGTTTCTTTATTAAATCAGTTACCTTATTAAGAACATCTTGATAATTCTCTGCTCCAGAAAGACCAGAATCATACATAGCCCCATAGGTTTTAGAAAGTTCTACTGCAAATTGTTTCTGACTAGCAAGACTAGCCTTTAGATCAGTAGTTAATTCCTGTCCAGTAATTCTCACACCAGATATCTTACTTACTATTTTATAACTACTATCTAATAATGTATTCCATGATCGAACAGAATCGGCCACATGATCAGTGGTATCCTCAAACTCCTGAAATTTTTTAAGTGCTTTTTCTGCTTCTGGAGTAATATCACTTACCACTTCAACAAGTTTAGACATATCACCTTTTGCATATTTTATTAATCTATATATGTTTCCTGTTTTATCTCCAACAATAGATAATTTTTCTGCTAGTTTCTCTGCCCAACCAATAAGATTTATCCACTCATGTAAATTTTTATTAAATTCATTAATCTTACTAAAGATACTTAATGTTTTTTCTAAGCGTTGATTAATTTTAAGTATTAAATCTAATCCTTTTCCTGGTAGTCTTATGATTTCAAACAAAAGTTTAAATATGCTTTTCAACATTACTACACACATACCAATTGTAGCCGCAAGTCTAGCCATAACCCTATCGGTATGTTCCAAATTATTATTAATATCTTTTAATACTAATCCAAATCCCTTTCCTCCAGTAATTCCAACAGCAAACATAGTTGCATATGCATTAGTTAATGCATCTGTTCTTTGCTTCTGTATTTTATAACTATCATTAATAATCTCAAACGCTTTATTCATAGCCTCTTCGCCAGTAACAACATCATTTAATTTAATATTTAATTGGTCAGCAAGCGAAATCATTAATGACATAGCTCTAATAGATCGAAGATTCCATATTTGCATCAAGTCGGTTATTGTTTTTAAGTTAAATCCAGTCTCCTTAAACTTCTTATTAAGAGGAACAATAACTTCATTAATAAAACTAAACCCTTCTTGTCCAACATTCTTTAGATTAACACCAAACACAGACTGAAGTTTATCTGCATTCTGTATTGCATCGCGAATAGAATTAGCATATGATGTTCCAGCTTTCGATCCTTTAAGCATATAAGTATTAAGAAATCCTAATGTAACAACTAATTCTTCATATGATATTCCAGCTTTATGTGCTTCTTCTGAAGAATAGGTCAAACTCATTGCAAGTTCTTCAAGTAATATTTGTTCTCTTTGAAATGTCTTATACATAACTCCAGCCATATACTCAGTAGCTTTTTGTTCGCTATTAAATCTTGGATATACATCTTCTCCAAATACTTTTACTAATCCCATGAAGATTTCAGATACTTTTTTAGTTTCTTCTGTAGTAGCAGCTAAATCTTTTGATGTAGATATAATCAACTTCATTACTGGTATAAAGTTGCGATGAATTCTATCTGATTGCATTCCAGCAGATGCCATATAGTACATAGCATCTCCGGCCTCTTTCAATGCTACGCCGGTCTTCATTGCAAATGTAATCATGTCAATACCAAGAGTCGTCATGGCCTTTGACATATCACCACTGGTGGGAATAACAACAGAAGCTACCTTTCTCATTTCAGAATCTATTGCCTCAAAACCTTCTTTCATTCTTGCGATAAAACTACTTATAGCTCTGAAAACACCGAATACAAGAACCATAGTTCCGAATCGTGATATAACAATATTAAGAGCGGCATTTAGCATACCAAGAGGAGTAGACATATTCTTTAGTACAATACTAGTTAATTGTAATCCTTCTCTCATATCGGCTATTTCGCCAGTAGCTATTCTTACTTTAGCGGAATTGACTATCATTTGTCGATTAAGCCCTAAGCTATACGCACGCGAAAGTTCTTGAACAGAAGCGGCAGCTATTAACTGTTTGTCCGTCAAAGCCTTCATCCCGACATTTGACGAAGCCGAAACAGAAGCAAGCTGCCGCTCTAGTGCGTTAATATCACCTGGCTGTACGCGCTGAAGTAATGTCTCTATAGTAATTCGCGGATTTACCAATGCTATTGTACTCCTTTGTAGTTAGGAGCGTGACTTCAGCATTTACATACTGAGGATATTTTGTTGCCATCTTCAATTCACTTCTTAGTTCTCTCACTCCCTTTTTACTTCTTACTATATATTTCTCATTAGAGTCATTTTGAATAGTTCTTGCTTGCTCATAGTGGTCGGCCTCTATGTCACTATCATATGATATACACTCTACTATTATTCTTTGTAAATTATAATCGAGTGGTATGTACGGCCTACAATACAAAACCTCAAATAAATTCTTGCCACCTGAATGACCATGCTTGCACATCATGTAGGCCAGTCGTACAATCGGGTGGCGTGCTATTTTTTTGCTTCGATTTCGCTTACTGTTTTATCTATACCAACGCCTTCAAGATATGATCTAATCCCATCAAACAAATCTTTAGGGCATTGTTTACCTACTTCATCTGCCGTTTCCCAAATTCTACGCGGATCGTCAATAGGAGTACCATCCTCATTGCGATCTGGATGATAACAGCAGGAGGATATCAAAGTAGCAGAGTTAAGCCAAGAAAATAATAATACTTCCTTGCGTTCTTCTAATGGTAATGTCATTATATTTGTTATCTCTCCACGATTAGCAAGAGATTCTAATCTATCTCCAAATGTCTCAGCTAAGAGATTCATAATCCTATGCGAATGTTCTGCCATAGGTTTCTTAATTCTTAGTTCAACATTATAGACTTGGCTCTTTTGCATTACGGGAATCGTAATGATGTTATCAACATCTTTGACATAATCTCCAATAGAAATAATTTTTACTTCGCTACTCATGGTATCCTCCTGCTTTATTACTTAGAGAACATTAAACGCCGCACAGAATACTAGTCTGAGCATTCTGGTCGGGCCATGCACAAGTAAATTCAACAGTCCGAAGAATGGGATCGGTACTGTCATTAGAAATATTCTGCTTTGGGCCAATGCTTGTTACCTTGCAATGGTAGATAAAGTTCATTGTTCCCCAAAGCTTGTTCTGATAAGCGGTTGATCCACCATCAAACGGATTGCCGGTAACAGTTAAGATAGCAATACCGAACGGTCTAGTCGGAGCCTTTAATGTATTCCAGAGTGATTGAGTATATCCTGCGTTACTAGGAGTAGTCCAATCAGGCCCATAAATACGATAAAGTAACTCTTCACCTGGCACGTTAAGTAAAGCATTAGTACTATCCATGAATGCCGTCATGTGTTCCATGACAGTCAAACTTCCGGTTGCCTCTGGCTCTCCACGTTTAGTAATTTTAATGACTGGCTCAGAATGGCCAACGGCACTAAACGAAGATGATTCAATCGGTAATGAAATATTAGGAGCTTCAATACTGACAAGATATCCCGACAAATGATCAGACCAATATATTATATAATCTACTGCTGACGTAGTGCTATAAGGAACATTAATTACACTATTCTTTAATGTAATTTTTGAGGTAGCTTCATCAATCAAAACATAATCACTAAACGGAACAGCAGAACCTTTATACAAAACAATTGGAATAATCTTCTTGGCTGATTCAGAACCATATTGCATAGCTGTAGTAACTACTGCTCCTGCGCCAATAGCTATTGTTGCGTTATTACCAGAAGAACCAACAGTAAGATCAACGCCAGCAACAGCAGTACCAGTTACAGCGATACCATTTTCTTTCATCCCTGTATAAGCAGATGAACCTGCAAAATGTTTGTCTAATTCAGCTAAATATGCTGCCTTGTCAGCAACGAAATCAATTTCACTACCGGCATAGTTAAATACATATACATATGTATTCTCTGCCAGTCCAGGCACCGGAGAGAAAGGTTTCGTCTTCATCTATCTATCCTTCCTTTCGGGTGTCAATTCACTACAATTAAGTTGGCCGGAATTAAATAGACTATAGCAATATCGATCTATGTTGGTGGACAGATCAACCTTCATTAACTGCATATACAAAGTCTACTCCATTAGCACGTTCGCCAGTTACTTCATCCATGTCGAATGAAGACTCGCGTAAATCCATCTTAATAAGTTTGTTTAGTTTTCTTGGTATGTCTGCTTCTGATCTAAAATCCCATACTTCTAATTTATTTTCACCACTAAGCATACCAAAATTAGTAATTATAGTATCGTGTATTAATATTAGTTTTCTACTATCACTAATAGTTCCATATTCTGATTCCAGTCTTACATTACCACGCCTTGATCTATATGATATTACAAATACTAATCCTTCATTAAAAGTATTCTTGGCTATTACTCTCTCCAACCCCATAAACTCTACTCCGAATAATGGCCTTGATGATAACCTAGCTGGAGTAGAATCTACAAAACTTTCATCCGATAATCTCTCTTCTCCCCAAATATAATTGAGTGGTTCAGATAACATCATATATCTTAGATGAGATAAGATAGTCCACTTAACATTATAAATAAATTCATCACCAATGCATACTTGGTAAGAATGTATTGCCTCTATACTCATGTTAAACCAACCGTCTTAAATAGTTTGGCTGTTCTATCTGCTCTTCTCATTACATATAATGAAAGATTTGGAGTATAATATAAATCACTTCCACTTCTTGTTGCGCTTCTTACTCTTGTGTTAAATGCTATTTGTATTGACGTTGCCATAGCTCTTCTTGAAGCTCTTGGATTAGAAGTATACCCACCAAACTTCTTAAATAAATCTTCTGGATATCTCGAACACATTGGATATACGCCATTAAAATAATGAGACTTCTCTGTTCTATGTACTCTTCCACCTTCAAATTCTTGTAACTCTGATTGATTATTAGAAGTTCTATCATATCCCATTACAAATTTAGCTCCAGTTCCTTCTATTGATCTAGTTATGAAAGCTTTGCTTCTTAGTTCTCCAGTAGCAACCATTGTAGTATCGCGCATCATTCTAAATGCTCTCTGATAATCTCCGTGTAACTCTGTTGAATTAAATATATGAGACATATTACACGCGCCCTTAACTACTTTCATTACTAAAATGATATCCTCTCTTTTGAATCTAACAGTTATAACTTGATTTGTTGCTTGAAGCATCAATAAATCCTTCTAATACGCCTTCCAATTACTGTATTACCGACTATCTCTACCCAATCTCCAGCTTCTAGTTTACGTCCAAATACTTTATTTGATCTAGTATCTCTATCATACCCACTATCCATTGAATCAGCATATACTGAAACACTTTTACCGCCACCACGACTGCCTTTAGCTCTTGCAAGTAATAACTCTGATTGTTTACTCAAAAATTCTGCATACTGTATTGCACCATTCTTTGCTTCTATTGCCGCTTCTTTTGAATAGATATTTGAAGCGCATGTATACACAATATTCTCTTTATGTTCCATTAATCTTGCTCTATCAATAAGAACAATGTCAGCCATAGTATCATGAATCTTATAATCCGATGTTGCTTCAAAATTCCACCTAATAGAAAAACTGGAGGAAGGAAAAGCTGTTAAGTCAATTTCTTTATCCGATACTATTGGGTCTATTCTTGCCCCACTTACTAACCATGTTCCTGATAAGTAATCACCAGAAGTTACATCTTTATCTAATGATATATCAATAGTGGGTGGCTTTATAGTACCAGTTTGATTCCATCTAAGCGTTAATAATGCAAGGCTCATACTATTAATAGTCCATGCTTTGCATTCTATATGGCCAGGCAATGCAATATTAGATAATTTTAAATAATAATTTACTTCTATGTTAGATGCATTTTCATATACGTCTTTATTATATAGTAGAACATCTGTCATACTAATTGGCTCGAATAAAAATGACACTCTAGTATTATTAGATAGTCCATATACTAAAGGAAGATCGCCCAAACATCTTTTTATTTCCTTCATTATATACTGTGGATTATACTTTTCCTGACCTGTAACATCAGCTATATTATCTTTTACTTCATTAACTAAATCGGTAAACAAAGATTGTCTTAACATTACTAACCAACCTCTGCATCTAACGGAGAAATAGGCTTTAGAATTGTTATTCCGTAATCTGTTCTTAGATTTTCTTTTACTGCATCATGTGTAGCTACCGTATCAAGACTACACGCCTCTACAAATGCACTAGTAAGAATTGTCTTTTTATTTAACTCAAGTTTCATTCCATATAAGTTAAGCACTCTTCCTCTGACAAACTTCTTCTGTCTCTTCCCACGACCTGTCCATATTGCTAGAAAAGTCATGTGTCCACCGGCCATGATTTACCACCTTTATATTAGTAGGGAAGGGGAGAGGGCGAAGAAATGTATTATTAGGAGGATACATTGCCCTCTCCCACATTCCCAATCATTAGTTAAGCACTAAGACGAGTAGTATTACTTGTCCAGAGAATAACTAAATGATGATAATCTCCAGGCCATGACGACCCCTTACTAGAAGCCGTCGTAACCTTTGACTGAGTAGGACGAAGACGAGCAACAGAACCCGCGTCTGCTACTGCTTCAAACCCTTCATCAATTCTCATTGTTAATGGACTAAAGATTCCTTGATTCCATGCCATCCCATACTTTCCACCAATAATAGGATAGACAGTAATAGGAGCAGCGTCAGTAGTAGCACGCGAAGGAATATGTCCAACAGGAGCTTCCCAAAGATCAACATAAGAAACCGATCCACCAATAGCGAGCTTGCCAAGATATCCAGTAGCATCTTGGAACTTAAGATCGCCAGTACGAATCTGTAGGTTCCTCATATTAGCATCCCTAAAAAGCCTCTCTGTTTGTAAGGAATCAGTAAGGATAACATACTCAAGAGTAGAACCCTTATTCTTAAGCAATGTACCCAAAGCAAGAATTCCTTCAATAAGATCGTCTGCTGTGGTAGTCTGCAAACGCGCATATCCAGATGTCTGATACTCGAATTCATCTCCGGTGGTTGAACCTGGATAATAAATTTTTCCATCATAAGTTCCACCACTAAGGTCTTGAAATAAATAATTATATTTTGCATTTGTCGTTAGTACGCTTGCTTTACCCCACGGAATTTCTTTCTCATTGACTACCCATGCATAATCACCAGGAGTACCAGCAGTATATTTAGGATATCTCCAATACCCAGATAATAACATTTGCTGCATACCCTCAACGATTGAATAGTCCCAAAGCATCGCCATTCCAATACCCATATCTTCAATATACTTTTGAGTAACAGGTAAAAACTGACCCATAAGTTCAGATATTTCATCTGTAAGTTCAAAATGACGAAGATATTTCCATCCATTGACTTCCCATTTTGTCCAGTCAATTTCATATCCACTCATACCGGCTCGTCCTTCAGGGGTAGGCTTAGAAGCAAGCTGATAATCAGGATCACTTTCTACTTTCGTAAGCTTAATAGGAAAGTAAAAAGACATACTAGGCATTGGCTGAACAGTAACAAACGGAGTCATAAATGCATGAAGAGACATTAATTCCATAAGCATATTCATATATACAGGAGTAATAATACCAGACGTACTTCCAAAACCAGTAGGAATAGCAGATTCCATAACTGACTTAGATGAAACGTCAGTTTGCTCTCCAGTAGTATGAACATCAGGAGTAATAGTATAAGTTAATTTAAAGTTCCTTCCATCTTGTTCACGCCTACTATCAATAAGATATTCCTTTTCAGACATTCTCTTACCATTAGCAAGTTTGAACCGAGTTCTCTCAACATGACACTCAGGAAGATCGCCTTTTGTATTTGGATTGCAGTAGAAGTATCCACGAACATCGGATTCGACTTTAAGATACTTATCCCCATCCTTGACATAATCAACTGATTTGCCAAGTGCTAAATCCCTAGATGATACTCCCCAGTTATGCTTCTCATATTGAGCAAGTAAAAAGCGAAGTCGTTCTCTAGGTTTGGCATTAGGATTCTGCATATCCCATAAAGCGATTCTATTGGACATCATTTGAAATTCACTTCCAACAAACGGCTTTCCGTCCAATGTAATCCCTCCTTAGATATGCTTCATTACTTCTTCAAGTGTTACTTCTGTGATTACTACACCATCTAATGATTCAGCATCTTTATGTTCAAGAGTGAATTCATTAACCTTATCAAGATTACCAGTCTCTTTTTCTTTCGTGATCATCCTAAGAACATCTTGTTCACTCATTGCGTCCTTAATATTTCCACGAAGGAAAAGCTCCTGAGTCTTACTTAACTCAATCTTAGAGTTAGCGGCTACTTTAGTAACCATATCTCTCGTTAATTCAATCTGCTCAAGTTTTGATTTGATAGATTCGTCAACGATAGATTTCACTAAATCAAGAGAAGCAAGTTTATCTTTAGGGAGTTTCGATGCCATAATAATAGAAATCTTTTCATCATTAAGAATAGTGTTATTAGATACACTAATTCTTTCTTCAACGTAAGATTCTATTGCTTTCTTAACAGCATCAACCTTCATTAAATCACTAAGCGCAATGACAGAATGATCAGAAAGAGCAGCGAGAATCTCGCTCATCGAACCATCCATCTTATGTCTCCTTCCATCATCTGATATCAACTGATTTACTATTGAAACAGGGCCGCTTCCTTCTAATGCTGGTTCGATTACAATATCCATAGTCTTCGGTTCCCATTCATTAACCTCAGCATGGAATTTGAAACCGCACTCTTTTAGCTCTTCTTCATCCAATATCTTCATTTTAATAGGACGACCGGCCATTGATACCGGATAATTCTTGAGCAATCCTTGAGCTTCAGCAATACGAAGATTCTCTCGATAAACCTTTCCGTTACCATGCGGGTAAATGTACATATAATTAGCTGGATTTCCAGCTTCATCTACATATGGGCTTACCGTATTTCCAATCGGTTCCTTGTGACCCTCAAAGAAACCAATATGGCCAGGATATATAGGAAGTCCACCAAACTTGTCTATCATCCTAATTGTTTTCTTGCGATCAAAACGCAATCCATTGCCAACTATAAAATCTTCGCCCTTAAAATCCATAGCTAGATTATTAACAAGGAATGGCTTATCACTTCCATGCGAAGATTCTATTTTCATTAACTTCATATACACTTCAGAACCTAGTATTTTTTCCGCCTCACCAGTCATTAAAGATACTGGAGAAGAAGACATTCTAATTGTGTTAATCATAACCGATCCATCTTTATGCTTTCTATACATGATCTCATTGATTCCTTTATTCTTAATCCATTTTCTAGCTTTAGCTTCGTTCCAATCAGAACCATTAAAAGCAAAACTAACTATACTTCCATTGTCTAATGAGATATTCGCTACTACCTTTCCACCAGCAACAAGCTCGATTTGTTTCGTATCTCCAGAATGAATTTCGTTCATGGGTATAACTATCATAGTTAATCGCTCCTATTGTCAGTACCTAAAGAACCAGGGGTAAGACGTTGCTGCTGATCTTCTTTATCAGCCGTCGCCCCACGCTCTCCCGCTGATGGACTAGCCTCTGTCGGTTCGGGTTCGACCTCAAATTCTTTTTTGAATGCTTGCCATTTTTTTATTCTCTTTTGTTCTTCTTCAAATGATATTTCTGGATTGTTTTCTTCGTGATATGTTTGAAACGATTTCAATCCAGCTTGTACTTCTAATATGCCGCGTGTCGCTCTCTTGTTTGCATCTTCAAATGAAGCTGGAAATGCAATTAAATTATACTTTCCTGTTTGTCCAGCAAGATGAAGCTCAGTATCAATTAGTGGTTTTAATATATAATTAATTTCTCTTTTGATTATACTTTCTACGGTTCTTTTTAATACTACTTCTTTCCTAAACAATTCTTCACCGCCACTTTGCCCAGTCAAACCCACACTCAATAAATCAAGAGGATAATCAAGAGCAATAGCAAGAATAGAAAGTATTAATCTGATATCATCTACGGTTCCAATTATATTTTTAGTACCGCCAATTTGTTCTACTTGTGTACTTCCATCTACAAACATTTGATTAGTAGATTCTGTATATGAGTTTTTAACTCTCCTGGCATATTCATTAATAACAGTTTCGCCTGGTCTTGTTTCTGAATGACGGCCAACAAAATGCCACAATACATTCTGTGTACTTTGATGTCTTTGTATTGCAGAATCTTCAAGGGTCATTACTGCCATATTAAATACTCTTACCGCGCTATGCCATATTGATCTTCCATATCTAAAATATTCACTACGCTCCCAGTCATTTCTGGCGTGTTGTATCTTTCCTATTGAGAATGGAGTCTTTATTGTAGAAGACATATTTGATATATCATTTACTTGATAAAATGCTTCGTTCGGATTATAAAATTCATCACGATCATCGGTATTCCTAATCATTGTTTCGGTTGGCATTTTTAATACACGCGATATAAATGCCATCCTGCCAGGTTGAACAGACTTAACATATTCTTTTTGTAAAAATAAATCTCCTTGACTAAGCATCCCATATATCCATGACATTCGGTGTTCTTCGTATCCTATTTGTTTAATCATATCTTCTATAATTCTTTTTCTTCTTCCTGGAGCATCTACTGAAATTGGTTTGCATGTAGCATCTTCGCAAAGTCTACCCAATGCTTTATCTGCTATAGCAAAATCAGTAGTCATATCTTTTATTGATGCAAGAAACTTTGATCTATCATAGTTTCTTACTACTTCATTCATCTTACTGAAGAAACCATAAGATATCGAAAGTGGATCAGCAGAGCCTACCAACTTACTAGTACTATCCGGTTCAACCGGATATACTTCTACTGGCCTTATTCTATCCATAAGATCAGAAATGAAGCTCATTTTTTTAGCCTTGTGAATCTTGATTCTGACGATTTGAGAATTCTATCAAACACATTATCGGAAAGATTAGGACGTACAATATCAACATTATCTTCAAAAGAATGTACGACAATCTGACTAGAACCATCTATTGAATAATCTTTCACTAACTGTTCATATATATATCCACAGCTTCTCATTAAATCACTAGAGAATCCTTGTCCCCAATTTCCTTTATGATCTAATATTGGAATGTTTGATATACCATCTTCCTTTGGAACGAAACATTGCCTCTCATCTTCCCATGCTTGAGAAAATGGTTGCTTATATATACCATCAATGATATCTTGTTTCCAAATTCTCATTGCTGGATTCATTTCACTTCGTTTATTAGAACAGTTGCGAACATCAAATCCCCTAGACCTAAGCTTTTGAGCATATCCACTATTTTCATCAACACAAAATACTGGACGAAACACATCATTAATTATTTCAAGTTTATCAATAAATTTATCATCAGTATCCATTAAATACTTTCCAAAAGATAATGCCCTTACTCTTCTTCTATCTTGTGTTACTTGCACTAAATGATATGCTGCAAAATCTCCACCTTGTATTTGCCTGAACTTGTTAGGATCAATACCGCAATAATATGCTCCAGGTATAGGAAGAGAAGAAGCAGACCGTTTTAATTCTTCTACTTCTTCTATGTCTAGCCAATCAACTGAATCATCTATTGATTTAGACCAAACCTTAAAAGACCAATACAATGAATCATCTGATACTTCAAGGCCAAGTACTTCTCTATTATATATAGTACCTTGACCAGCATTGACCATCTTTTCTCTTAAACTATGTAATAGTTTTAAATTAGTAAATCTATTATGGTAAGAAGCAAATTGTAAATCAAGCTGAGACTTTATCGGATTCTTACGCATTTCTGATATTTCATTTTTGTTTCCATACGGAGTACTGGTGGTAAGAACTTGGGAGAATATATTTCCAACTTGTAATGATGGCATCATTACTTCACTTATAACATTCGTTGCTCTTGTAAACATACCTTCATCGAGTATAAATATTATAGTCGATTTAACAGAAAGCTTTTCTATATTACGAACTACCTCTGCATGATGTCCGCGAAGACCACGGCCATCCACTCCGGCAGTAAGGAAGAACATCTCACACGATCCATCATTAGTAGATATATAAGTTTTAGTATCATCCTTAACAAAGCTATATAAACTTTCACTGGATTGAAATGTATTATGTATAGAATGTCTAAGTAATAAAGATGTTGCCTTAGTATTTCCAACAACAAGAATCTTTGCTGGTATTGGAATTCTAGATTTAGATAGGTAAGCCCTTATATACGGCTCTGTTGTAGATTCCATTATTGCTTTTTGTGTATTAATAACACTAGATTTTCCGGTTCCTCTTCCTGTTACTATAGTAATAATATTATACTTGCCAGATACAGATGAAGATAGAACAGCAGATTGAAAGGGCTTACCTATAAAGTGATCACATCCAAATGCATAGTCTAATGAAGAACAGTTTTGACACGAATCTTTCAACTTACCAGCAGGACACGCTGACTTGGGCATATAAATACAATCCTCATTCGCACAAAACATAAATGGCTCTTTTAAACCAAATGTCTTTGCAAATATCTTAGGATTATGAATCTTCTCCAGTCTGTCAACTGAAGTAAGATTCCTTGATGCCCAATTTGATTTCATTATTTACTATCTGGAGTAACAGCGTCAGCGACCTGTCTACTCTTATAAACTTCATGAACAATATTACCAATTACAGACCCGCCAATAGCTAACAATCCACCGATAGGCCCACCGGCCAACGTACCGACTACGCCGGATGCAGTAGTATTCACAAGTGGAATAGTACTATTAGGAATTTTCGGGTCGGGTTTCTTAATCTTCTTCTGTAACCATCCTAATAACATTGAAGCAACAGTGGAAACTGCAACCCAAATGATATCTCTTCCTTCGTTTGGAATTGTCATTGTAACTTCCTTTATACTGGAGTCGCGCTTCCGCGTAACATATCAGCAATGGCATCAGCAAATCCAGCTTCAATATTTAATGCAGAAGCAACAAGCTCCGGTTTTGTATCGAGATCATCTTTAACGGCAATACAGGCCATAAATAATTCTTGTACTTCAACTGCATCTTTAAACTGTACCCCGTCGCGTGCAGCTTGGATAACATCCCAAACTTTCTTTCCAACATTATGAAGACCATCTACGTTTGCCATGATTACTCCAATCCTAAATCTTTTGCACATTCTGAATAATGTTTCTGATTTACTTCTTGTGGAACTTTGTCGTTATCTGTTTTTTTATTCTCCTTTCTCCATTTACTATTCTTATTAGCAACACAACCTAATAATCTTTGTCTATCTTTTGGGGCAAGGTCTTTTATATTAGGCATATTATACCTGCCTTATCACTCGATCTAAATCATCAGAAGCAGAATTTGCTCCATGATAATTAGATACTGCAAAGTTTCTTGCCGGAGAATCTAATCTTAATTTATAATTTCCATTATCAGGATCAATGAAATATTCTCTAAGTAATGACATACTATATCTTAATTTTTTATTACTAACAGTATCTATAAAATTTAAGCCACCTGGAGATGAATCCAAAATAGCAACACCTGCATTATAACTAAAAGCTATATTATTAAACACAATACAATTTTTAGTTTCTGTTACAATACTCGGATTACTAAGTGCGCCTTGTAACCATATTCCTCTCATGCTTATTCCATTGACAGCTACCGTATTATTACATAATATCAATCCATCTGTAGGATCACTAGGAGATGCAAGTTTATCAGTACAAACACGAATCCCTGCATCTGCATCGGTAAATAATGGAAGAACATCATACACAAGATTACTTTCACATCTTCCACCTATCACATTTACAAATGTCATTCCATTAGAAGGATTACTAAATGATATATTTCTACGAACTATTGGATTAGTACAAAATGTTTGCGCTCCTGTTTCTGGAGCATGCCCACCATTAATGTAAAATCCATTACGCCCTGTATTATGATGACTTACATTATCTTGCATTATAATGTTATCACAACATTGAAAATAAGTAGCATGACCCAGCAAATAATCTTCTTTAGCACATCTAGTAAATTCACAACGTTCTAATAAAAACCCATCAGCGTTCCTAATATATAATCCATTACTTCCAGTTTTATCAATTTTACAATATCTCATTTCATAATCTTGTGATAAACTTCTACTATATGAAACTGGCATTGAAGACCAGACGGCTGAACGATTTGCATTATTAAAATCAAATCCATCAAGTATAAATCCACTACAATTATGTGGCCCGCCTGGTATCCATATACCTTGAATATCACTACCGAAGATATCTCCCTCTCCATCTCCGACATCAGTAGAATAAGTACCGTCTACTTTAACCATACCACCAATATAATAATTATCTTTCGTACTAATAACGCCGGTAATTAAAGCTCGCTCTTCACTAATATAAATTACATTCTGACACCACCATCTAATAGTTAATGATGGATAATATGGTGATCCGTTTATGCCAGGTCGAACAACAACAACATCATTATCAACAAGTGTATGATATATAGTAAGTCTATCAAGCGTTTTCCATGCGTTTGTCCAACTGTTTCCAGACTTTAAATCATCTCCGTCTTGCTTTATATAAAAAATAGACATTACTTATTTTCTTTTTGTACTCTTCCGTACTTAGTAAGTGGGTGAAGTATTTCTAATAAACTACAATTAGACTCACTAATAAATCCAGATTTATTTACTGCTATAATTTCAAAGATATACATATTCTTTGGTAAACTACTAATTAAGGCATGAGGATTTCTGGTGAAAAGAAATCCTTCAACCCCTGCCTTTGTTCTCCATCTCGTGTTGTATCCAATATTAAATAAACTTTCACTATTCTCTATACGATATGGAGTATACATCGGAACCAATTTCTTACTTGGTTCTTTTGCGCGAATAATACTAAATAAGAAATAAGATATAACTATAATCAACCATATAATTACACGCTTACTAACTCGAAATGAGCTACGTCGAAAAACTTTTCGTCTTTGATTTCCCAATTTCTATTCCAATCTCCACCCCATCGAATCAAATGACAAATCCTACCTTCTTCAAATAAGTTTATTGCCACTCCAATGATTAACCCAGACATAATCAAAAGTTTATCTTTGTCTTCCCACATAGAAGGATATGGAACACAATCCATAGCCAATGATGGATACTTATTGTGCATACTTTTTGGCCATTTCTTAGTACTAAATCCTTTTTCATATGCTTCGTTTTGTTGTTGTTCATTTCTAAAACCACACACCACAGTAAAATCATAATACCTTATAAGTACTTCTGCAATTTTAGATAAATCATCATGTACGGTTTCAAGTTGAGCCAATGATCCTTTTCCAAACTTAGGCATAATTCACCAACTTCTAATTCCTATATTTTTCTGTTCTGTCCAGTGCATCTTTTAAACTAAGTGTTTGTTCTATTCGTTCGATCCTCTTTAAATGAGATTCAAACGTCTGGTCAATCTGAGCATTGCGGGCGTCCGTCCACGCTAAATGATTGGTCATTGTCGTGGCTAGGGCGGTCAATCCCGTCTGCATCACAATTTGGTTTTGCTCTATCGTATCTAACTGTTTCGCCATATTATTTGTTTTATTAACAAAGTGACTCACAACAATGAATGCCGCTGCAATCATCGTTCCAATTTTAAGCAAATTAAGTAATGTTGCTACATTACCATTAAGTACAATTGTTTTATTCTTCACATTATCTCCTAAAATACTAAATACTTTCCGTGCCTACTCTTGATTTAGGAGTCACATAATAATAAAACCAAGTTTTAGAATGCCATAATCTACCATCTGATCTCGTCCCTGTTAATCTGCCTATAAACTTTCCAACTTTATTTGTATCATTTGCTCCCCATTGATAATGACAAAGACCGTCTCCATCAGAAGTCATGTCAGAATATATATTATCCTTTGAATGATCATTAATATCTTCTCTATTATCTTCATGTCTAGTAGAAAACTTTAACACAGAAAAATCTGAAGCTAAAGACATTTCTACTTTTGAGAACTGTCCACCAGAAAACTTCCATTCCCACAATCTAAAGTATGGGAACGGCCAACGATCACCATATGTCATATCTTCTAGCTTAATCATTGTACTGATATCTCTAGATTAGTTGGAGGGAACGATTCACAAATATCACAACACTTTATAGAAACACATTCATTTACCACGCTGGGATTATTAACTATAATGTCAATTGGTTTTCTTGGGGGATCAATAGAATACCTACCAATCCCCTGCACTTCTGTTATTTTAATAGATGCATCTGCCATTATTCCACCGGAACATAATATACTTCTGGTTCATCAAGCTCATGTGGAACATTCCAAGTACTTATGTGCTTAATTATTCTAGGCCCATCATACCAATCTATTCCGCTTATGTTCAAACCAGTCCATGATACCTGACCATTGACATAATCAGTAAGACCATTCGTACTAACATCAACAGAAGATGTAGCTCTTAATATTCCTTTTACCCAAAGTTCTATTGTAAGACCTGGGGCTTTATTAATAACTTCTCCAGCATATCTAAACTGCCAGGTAAATTCATCTATTCTTGTTTTTCCACTCATGCCCGCACTTAAGACGTAAGAATCTGTTTTATTAGCAGCATTAGTCATATTATAAGAAGCATCATCGGGCGCGCTTGGGCCTTCTACTCCCGTATTAATGTTAGAAAAATGATCTGAATTCGGAACTGCAATATTCCATTCTTTAGAAATGTCCCCAATCGGCATTATTGCTTCTGTGGTGGCTGGTAATCTTTCAGATAATGGTAAGTATGTTAACGCAACAGTAATAGTTTCTACTGAAGATATTAAATCAAGAGTATTTAATCCTATAATTGCAGTACCAACACTATATATTGCTATATTTCTACAATCAGCAATTAAAGACAATTCATCAAGACTTATAATTGTACTACCAACACCAACAACGCTTATATCTTCTAGTGATAAACTAGCAATCAATCCAGTTAATTGTATTGTTGCAGTACCAGGAACACTAACAATTAAGTTATTTATAGAAGAAGTAAGATCAAGTTGATCAAGAGATATCTCAACTAATTCACCGCCACCAATTTCAATTGTTATCGTATACACCGCGCTACCAATAGATAACGCACTTAATGTTACCGTTGCGGTTCCAAGTGGAGTTACCATAACTGATTCAATACTAGATATTAATGACAATCCATTAAGGTTTATTGTAACTGTACCAATTGGAACTATAGTTATATTTCCGACAATGCTACTTAAACTAAGAGAATTCAAAGGAATACTTGCCACTCCTGGGACAGAAACAATAGTATTCTGAATAGCAAGCGCGGCGGTTAATTCGCTAAGAGTCATAGTGGCAACACCAGGAACAGTTATTGAAGAACTTGGTATTGATCCTATAAGTGAAATATTACTTAATGTTATCGTCGCTATTCCTGGTGTTGTAATAACAGAATTTTCTACAGAAGACGCTAGAGACAAACTATTTAAACTAATAGTCTCCGTAATCCATATAGCAATATTATTTATTGTACTTACTAGAGATAAATCATCTAATGTTATTGTGGCTGTTCCTGGGACGGTAATAATAGAAGATGGTATCGACCCTGCTAATGAAATAGCAGCAGCGTTAACCGTAGCTATACCTGGAGTAGTAATAACAGATGATAATATTGACCCTGTTAGTGGAAGAGCGGTAGTTGTAACTGTCGCTACGCCAGGAACAGTAACAACAGAAGATGGTATCGACCCTGCTAATGAAATAGCAGCAGTATTAATAGTTGCCGTGCCTGGAGCAGTAATAGTAGATGATGGTACTGATCCTGCAAGTGGAATACTTTGTGCTGAAATAGTAATAAGAGTTTCGGGATAAATTGCAATTGTCTGCGCCCGCCAAGCTAATGATTGATCGGTACTCCATGCTGACGGGTCTTCGGTTGCGCCCGTATATTGACGATACGCCGCGCATACCTGGGTATTAGTAGTAGCGGCTGAAGCGATACCCGTAGTTTTCTGATAACCTAGCGCGGGAGAATACGACCCACCGCCTGTTCCAGTCGGTGTATTATTCTGCCAAGTGTTGTCATCGTCTTCTTCGCCGTTTTGCTGAAAACACGCGATCCAGAGATAATCTTTACTACCTCCTGTTGGAGATAATGACGGAGAATCTGGAGCATTACTTGTCGCAGTTGCAACGGTGCCGACCATAGGCGTCAATACCGTATCCGCTCCCGTAATGTTAAACGAAATCCACGCCGACTTCGTGCTTGCCGTCGTAAATGTGTGCGTCCCGCCCTCGGAGCCGGTTAAATACCGATAAAAGATATGGAGACGGTGAGTATTCCCTACGGTTGGAAATAGATTAGTGAATACCTCATCGGTGCTGACCACCTCGACAGTGACCGCCGTTGCGATTACGATAACGACAAGATGCCCCGTCGTCTGCGTAAACGTAACGGCATGGCTAGTGCCTGCCGAAGTAACGGCTCCCTCAGCAGGAGTTCCTGATACTGCGGGAAAGGCCATAATTTCCTTATGATAATACTATAATTCCACCACTACCAAATGCTACTTTGTAATCACTACCATTTGATGCACGGCCTAATATCCAATAACAAATTGCAGCCTTACTTGCATGAGTATCACTATAAATAACTGCGTGACTCGGAGTTCCTTTATTTAACGCTGTCCATGTAATATCTACTGTATTATCCCAATATGCAGTATTAGCACCATCATCTTGTGTTACTGCTTTATTACTTAAAGTTTCCCCGCCTACATTATACCCACTACCAGTAGTTAGTTCCGTAACTCCCTGAAATGTAGTATATGTAATTTCTCCATCAACAGTAGCCGTCCACGCAGCTACTAAAATAATCTTAATAGTATCCGTAGTTAAATGAAGTGCGCCAAGAAGCAATTGTTCTTTCGCATTGTTAAATATAGCTCCGTCGCCTTCTGCCATTTTATTACTCCTTCTTTAATGGCATTTTTGTTGCCTTGAAATTAAGAGTTTTTAAGTTAACAACAATCGGCTCTGGTTTTTCTCCATTAGCAATTCGCTTCTCAACCAAAGCTTCACTTAATTCTGTTTGCTGTGAAACCAAATTCTTCCAGCGTTCATCTCCAGCTTGTTGCGCTTCTTCAATAACAGCATTAATTAATCCTAACCTGAACTCTATATCTCTAATTGAACATTTACTAAGTACTTCATTCATTCTATCCACCCAACTGGACATGCTGTAATCGTTCCACCAGTATATGCTGTACCCGCAACATCTAACTTAAAATAAATATTCTCTCCAAACATTCTTAATGATCTTCCGTCTTGTATATTAAAATTACCCAATCGAAGTAATTTAAATCCGTCTGCCGGATCAGCCAATGCAAATAATTCAAAGGGTTGATAAGTAGTAACTTCATCTTCATCAACATCAGAAAAGAAAAGTTCTATAGGATATGATTCACCAAATGCTGTCCCATATACAAATGCACTTAAATTTCCAATACTATCGGTATTGCCACCAGTTACATTAACCCATTTAATCCACACCTGAAGAAATGTAACAGGAGATGTTGGAGATTCTTCTCTAAATAATTGTTTTTTTCCTCTCGGAACGCCATCGTCATTAGGTAATGCAATCTCAAAAGTAGGCAACACCAAAAGTTGAGCCATATTAACCAAGCTCCCTAACGGTTACTTTATCAGCATTAATAATTCCAGCAGAACGACCTTCTTTATTTTCTTCTTCATACGATTCAATTGGCTTCTTAATAAGCGAGAGAGCATCGGCTGTCGAGTCAGGTGCAGCAGATTTCTCTGATGAGGAGATGTCAGAGATGGTAGGAACCGACGCTCTCTCTATATCGCCACTAAAAGAAAGAAACTCTTGCTTTAAACTTGGAGGTATGTTATACTTTAAATCTTCATCAAGAAGTATCTTTAATGCATTATCATCAGGCGCATCAGACTCGCGTGATATTTTACTTATACCTAATGCCTTTAATGTTTCATTGGATGAAGATATCGCCCCCTTAATAGAATTAAGCATCTTAACCCTATCATCAGTCGATATGTTATCAATACCTTTCCTATTAATATTATTCTGTATACTCTCAACAATAGCTAAAGTAGAAAGCGCAGATTGCGCCTGTACCATATCCACCATCATATGAAGATCGTTTCCACCAGATCGTTTCTTAATCAAGCGGATAAACTTCTTCACATCAATGCCCATAACTTCCTTAAGATCAGAATCATGGACATCTACTGGTGGAGAAATCTCTTTAATACCCGCCTTGCGTTGAGCTATTTTTTGTAGCTTTGCTTCTTTGTTCTTTTGTATTCTTTCTTTTCTTGCTCTTAACTTTTCAAGGCGGTCGGCAAAATCTTTTCTATTTTCGATATTAAAATAATTTCTCTTCATTATGATTCAAATGTTTCAAGATCATCAATAAGATCATCAAGTTCTACGATATCGGCCAGAAGCACAGTCATTTGACCCTCAAGAACAAGGCTCTGGGCTTCTAGTGAATCAGACGCCGCAGTTGCAGCATCAATTCTGTTCTGTATTTCATCGGCATATGCTTGCCATTTCAAGGCCATGATAATCCTCCGTGAATTATTATATCATTAACCTTCAGTAAATGTTTCTACATCATCAAGAAGGTCTTCAAGTTTTGCTAATCGGTTAGTTACAACAAGAAGATTTGCTTCTACAATCGCATTTTGCGCTTCAAGTGAATCATACTGAGCTTGAAGCGCATCCTTTCGATCTGTAATCTCAGCAATAAATTCTGCCCAAATGTACGCCATATTAATCCTCCGTCTAAATTTAGCGCGTAGCGCAGACTAATCCACCAGTCCACACTTTTCCCCACAAAAAAGTATAGAAACAGGATTCGCTTGCTCGCGAGGATATATTATAATCCGCGCTACGCATTTATTGTAAACATTTCAGGAAACATTTCGTCTAGTTGATAAAAGAATGCTATATCTCTTAATATTGAATGATTGTCTATTCCTATTGTGTGCTTTCCAATATACTTAACTTTTCGATTACATGCCTCTCTTAGAAATAATGGGAATACTAATTTAATAACTTCAGACTTAATCTCTCGTTCGTCTATAATTACAACGTCGCGTTTTAAATCATAATGAATTGCCATATTATATTTATATTGAATACCCACGAACAACTACTTGAATAGAACCAACAGTATATGTTGGGGCTACAGAAAGATAAAGATAATCCCAGGGATATAATGAAGCATTCATAAATGAATCTGAATATGTAGCAGCAAGGGCCGTAACTGGAGGAACAACTGTAAGTCTTTCTATTCCGCTAACTGGTGCTGCACTATTTTGTAATGTCAAAGGAGAAGCATGATTTGTCATAAGCGAATGTTTACGAAAATAAACTTGAACTCCATTAGCAGGTGGGCCTACAACATATGAAGTCCCATATCCCACATATCCAGTTATAATTAAAAATTTTCCGGTTTCATTTGCATGACTAAAATTATATGAAATAAGAACATCTATTAAACTACTAACATCGCAATCTTGTGGGTGTCTCCCTTTTCTAATCGCCATCGGGATTGTCGCCGTTATAGCTGTATTACTTGTAGCCAAATTTGGGAACGCAAAAGTCGTTGAATCAGTAAACACCATTTTCATATTACAATCCCTCTCTACTAAAGAAAAGAAATAGGGCGGTACTCAGCACGCCCAAACTGAAGTACCGCCCCACGCGGCTGCCGAACGATTGGCATATAATTCTACAATGAATCGTACATATATTTATCATTTATTCTTTCTTGCAAGTGAATACAAAGTCTGAAAAGAAACATTCAACAACTTACTCGCTAAAACAATGCGCCATTTCCCTGTTTCTTCATTTACCGTCAAATCTAACGCTTCTTTCGCTATCTTCCACCGTTCAACAGAACCAATCTTCGCGCCGTCAAATTTCTTTCTTAATTCAATCATATGTTCTTCGGGACATAACTCTAACAAATCATTAATAGTAGCCTTATCTTTAGTTGTTACTTTCGCTTCTTTTTTCGTTTCAGTTTTTCTACTATTATATTCCTTCAATAATAACGCTACCGCCGCTTTTAAATCATGTATATATCCATCAAGTGCATATTTCCCTAAGCATGTATGGTCTATATTCATCTGATCTCGTAACGATTCAATGGTTTCATTATACATTCGTTATATGTTTGTTTCGTTTGTAATGGGTGCCGGAACGAGGAAGGGAGGAAATCGAACCGGCACCCGCCGTCCATGCACACAAGGGTTTCGCAGCCTGGAACTGGAGGAGAACCCTTACTCGCATGATAACAAATACGTTACTTGTGTCAATGCTTTTATATAAAGAAACTACGATTCGCTTATATGCGCTTATAAGCACTGTTTGTTTGTTTTAATAATAGAATAAAAAAGAATATAAAGAAACGTAAAGAAATAACTTCAAATGCAAAACTATCTTTGGTGTGTATATTCAACCAGCGGTGCGCCGAGAGTGTCGCCATGTGTGAGATCGCCCCTGGGCCTACGCACCCAACGCTATATGCGACAGCAGGTTAAACTATGACGCAATAATTAATGTGACGTATAGGCGCGAAGTCGTTGTAAGTCGTTGTCACATATGGCGTTGCTGTGATTAGTAAGTATCATCGCGTATTCTTTGCGCTCAGGCGCGGGCGATCAGTCTTTATCGCATATCTTATGACATACCGTAATGGGTCAAAGCACCCACGAAACGGCGTCGTCGTAATCCTTCCGATATACCGTAACTGCTTGTCACCACTCCACTTAACTCGGCGCATATCTCATGCCGATACGTCCCGTTTGGGTCAAAGCACCCACACCAATCGTCAACTCATTGTAAACAAAGCACTTGGCCCATGGGTAAAATGACGCAAGTGGATCGTTGCTGTCTATAAGTTACGGTATAGTGCAACCCGTTCCAATTAAAGCGGTTGCGCCGCTCTCGCCTGGGTCAAATGACCCGAACCCGATTGGCGCGGTATATGCTAGGGGCGTAAAAGATACGGTATAACTTAAACCGTTGTCGTTACGTCACTTAGCGTTGGGGCTGCGTACCCAATGAACGCGCGCTTTTCAACTATAGCGCAATTCATAAGCCATGCCAAACCATGCCGGCATCTTTAACTCGTTGCAATCAAAGCACTTACGCAATCGTCGCTTCGCTTGGCATGCAGCTTGCAGTAGCCCGTCGCGACGCCGGAAGCGGTGAGCGCTTCGGTGTTAGTACGTTCATTGATAACTGAAACGCAAGCGTAACACTTTAGTAAGTGTTGCGCCTATACGTTTCAATAACCCATTACACGGGGAGCGTGTAACATGCCAAAAAAGATCGTCGTCACTTTGCAGACCCTTGTTGATCTTGCGAGAGAACTAAACTTGACGCAAGGTATGGAATCGGTTCTGCTCCATACCGGCGACAAGTATTTCGATGACACGAATACCGCAGCGATCTCACAACGTACAACTAACCCAGTCGTACAAGTGAAACGTGGCTTTAAGCAGCGCTTCATTTCGTGTTCGGTTCCGAACCTTCTCGGTGTGCTAGCGATGGTCGAGTCAATTGGAGTTGACAACATCATCGCGGCGCTCGACGAACACCGGACAAGTATCGAAACGCAGCGTAAGGCGAACGAGGCCGCGGCGCAAGCAGAGCAGGAAAAGGCTCGCAATGAGGCGGATAACCATCGTCCGCTCAAAAAGGTCATCGATCCAATCGACAAGCTCTCGAATCTTGCGAGAAGCTTGCAGGACGCGGGTCTTGACGCTGATCAAATCGCGTCCGTTTTGCTCAAGTCGAAATAGGGCGCTTTCGGCACGCGAAAAGAGGAGTCTAATAAGCTCCTCTTTTTTGTGCCTATGCTTCAGCTATACCGTAATTAATATGTTAAATCTCAATTGAGATATACCTTAAAAACGGCACTATATCTCAAATGGGTCTTTTAACCCACTTGGGTCTTTTAACCCACTTAAGATAATTGCGATATAGCTGAAAAAACTACTTCTTGGGGACTACTTTGGCGATTTTCCCAAGTTTTTTGGATTTCTTTCCAGAAAAGAGAGCAGTAATGTTTACTTTAGTTTCGCTTCGTGATGAAATGCTTCTAGAAAATCTCATGGTCGCTTTCGAGAGAAATCTAGAAAAATTTCAGGACTCGAACGACAGTGGAGAAATGAAAAGATTACTTGCAGAACGAACCAGGATTTTCAAGCGTATCGAAACAATAAATCCCGAAGTTGCTGTATTAATCTTAACAGGGGAGCGTCAAAATGTACGGTTATAAAACAAATATTTTGGCGAATGTTACAGATTTTTTGGTAACATTCGTGGCGTTCTGCTTTCCGTCTAAATTGTTACTTGAGTCTCAGTGGCAGATTATGGGATGGAATATTCCCATGATTATAGGGCTTTGGGGAGCATTTTTCTTTGTTGCTTTACGGAAAGGGAAATAATTTACAGTGTTATGGGTGTTGCCGGACTATCCTACATACCAGAATTCCGGCTTCCGTATCGCTACCTAATCTGTATTGAGTTGCAGAAAAAATTTGGATGCGACGTAGTAAACGTAGGGTGACACTGTAATTTTTTATAGAAGGGAGAAAAAATCATGAGTGACAAGATAGCGATATTCATCAAAGATTTCACTGGTAGTAGTAAATTTAGCGGTGACGCAAAACTTTACAGACTCAGTGAAAAAGTTGGGTATGATTGGGATTGGGACACAGAAATTTTCTTGAAACACACAGAATATGTGATAGTTTCTGCTCTTCGCGTCGCGTTTTCTGGCCCTGAGACTTACATTTTTCCAGCAGATCATGATGGAAATGTAATAAGCTGGTGTGAATTGGGTGGTAGTTTCAAAGGCGAATTAAATCATGAGAGAGCACTTCACAACATTGGATTTCTTATTGCGAAAGGAGAGTGAAAAATGTCACGCAAACTTTGCTTGCATGTCAGGAATTTTCGGAGTTACAAGCGTGACGACATAGTGAAAACGATCAACGAATTAACAATGAAGGTAATTCCTATCGGGATTACCAAAGATTCTTTGGGCCATGTCTGTACTCGTCCGATGAAACCAGAAAAAATTGCGCGTATTGCTTCGGCAATTCATGCGAAATGATGTAAGTATTATCACTTTTTGGGAGAGCGTCATTACTGGCTGAATTATGGGACGACAAAACGAGAATTCCTGACAGGATTCTTAGTACAAATCGTCCAGCGTGTCAGCGTGAAGCGGAGTTTATAGACATTAACTTCGCCAGTACTTTTGTTACTGCTATCTCACGGGGGGAGTAGCGAGTATCGTGGTGAAAGATTAAGTAGCCGACGAGATTACTCCCCCTATTTTTCTATTATTTATTATTAGTTACTTGGCGTTCGTTACACAATTTTCTGAAGGGAGTAGTGTATGAGCCAAAAAAGTTTACTTAGAGATTTTAGAAGTTGGAATCATTTTATGTCAAGTAAAAGGAGTAATAAAATGCCTACCATTCATCGTCCACTATATGAAATCGCAAGGGAAATTCGCAAAGATTGGGGGAGTAAGGTAAATTATGCAGCGAAACCATACCTTGATGCTATGGAAACGCTTGATAAAATTACTGACAATTACATGATGGATAGTGGTATGTCCATCGTGTTATATTTTCTCAGTAATGCGAATACGTGGCGCGGCGAAACAGCGAAGAAAATCAAGAAAGAACTGAAACTCATGGCGAATAGCAAAGGATAATCATATAAAATTATCCTTAAATTCTTCTGGCGTCTTCAGTAATTATCCGCTCACTATAATAGTTACTGGAGTGGGGAAAGGGGATGCGACTCAACCTGGGTTATGTAAGACAATAATAGATGATGGCCGTCTACTTACTTCGGAGTTGCACGCCAGAAATTACTGAAGTAATGTGCGGAGTGTGCGAAAATTCTCCTGCTAATCACAGGCATACGCAAAGCATAATGCTTTGTAATGTATGACCAATAGGTAGATACCCACCATATAGGGTGTAGGCGGCGGTGATTTCCGCGACGAATATGGACTCCGCACTAGATTTTTTTGAAGGGAGTAACGTGATGATCACAAAATTTCAGGCACTTAATCTTTGCACGCACGGCAGAATTATTTACGATAAGGTATATAAGAATGCCGATGGTTCGCCGCAAAGATGGAGAATTAATGGGAAAATACAAACATGGAAAACAAGACCAAATGAATTTTGCGTTCCAATTAAGCATGGACTTAGAGATTATCTGTACTTAACTGAACGCAATTGCATGTGTTTTTCCCTTTATCCTGATCTAAGCGACAAATAATTACTGCCGGAGTGGTGGAATGGTAGACACAACAGACTTAAAATCTGTCGGCAGTAATGCTATAAGAGTTCGAGTCTCTTCTCCGGCACCAGAATTTTTTAGAAGGGAGTAATAATATCATGGTAAAAGAAAAATTCATAGCAAATGACGCAAGGTTGAGAATAAGTCAGGCAAGAACAGGGTTTCTCGATCCAAGATTTGAGATAACATTAGAATATTTAGATGAATTACTCTATGAATTGCATAAATGGGAAGAACGGGTCAGAGAAGAACGCACAATACTTACAGAAAAAATAGAGAAAGAAACGGAGGAAATATAATGAATACTTTAGTAGAACGCTACATGCATAATGGATACAAGGTAGAAATTCATCAGGACGACAATCCAAATTCTCCTAGAGATTGGAGCAACGCTTGTATTATGGCTCTTTTCCATAACAAATATACTTTAGGTGATAAGCATGATTTTTCTGTGGAGAGTCTTAAAGATTTTATGGTGCGGAGCAATTGCTTTCGCCTTCCAGTATATATATACGACCATAGTGGGATAAGTATTTCCACCAGTAGACGATGGCCATTCAATTGTCGCTGGGATTCTGGAATGATTGGGTATATATTTATTACTCGCAAGAATGCGAGAAAAGAATTTGGGAGTAAGCTTTCGGAAAAAGAACTGGAAGAAAAAGCATTAAAATGTATGGAACAAGAGGTAAAAATCTACAATCAGTATCTTGTTTGGGATGTATATGGTTATATAATCTTCGGCAAAGAAGGCGAAGTTTCTGATTCATGTTGGGGATATTATGGAGTGGATGCTGCAAAACAGGAAGCGAATAGTATTATAGATGCGGTTGATCCGCCATTAATTCCAGTGAAAGATACTGAATTATTTCACTGTTAACTTTGAATTATCACGGCGCGGTTTGGTGTATGCTCCCTTCGCTGGCCGCGCCGATATCAATTTGTTTTGGGGCCATTATGCTAGTGAAAGGGTAGCTCCCATCAGAAGTAGACTAGCCTCTATTGGCCCTACGGTTTCTTAGAAAGGAAATCTTTATGTATGTTATTGTTCTTTCAGGAAAAAGCCAATTGAGTGAATAGACAATTGGCAGATGATGGAGATTATTGGTGTAAAGATACTGCCGGTTTAATGTATGCTCGTTTGATAATTGCCAAGGCGAAGGGAGAATAGTAATGTACCGTGTATTCACTAGAACCTGGTGGAAAAATAATCCAAGTTGGCCGGACAGACGGGAGCCATGCCCAGGGAAAAAACACACCATTAGAAAAAATGTGAAGACAGAATTTGAAGCTCGTACTATTTGTAATAATTACAACACCACACATAAGCCTGGGAAATTATCACGGAAGGCAGAATATGAGGAGCAATGAAAGTAACAATAAAAGTATTACCATCCACACACGGACGCAGAATAAATTGGCGCGTTTACTTTCCGAATGGTGATGAATTTTCTCTACTCGGAAAGGATGAGTTTCATCTTAACAGTATATGGCAGAATGAAATTAGGAATAAAGGAGAGAGTAAAATTATTACACAAGCAAGACTTAAAGAAGAATTTGGGGCGATGCTTACAACAATATTAAAAGAACCTGGAGCTTCAGTTACGTTTGATGATTCGGGTTTCTTTGATTCATTAAAGGAAGTGGAATAAAATGAGTACGAATCCCTATACTAATCCAAAAATAAATTCAGATTATTGCGTCAGATATGCTACATGGGTAGAGTTTCTTAAACAAGGAAAGAATAAATTATCTCGCCCTATTGCTAATAATACTAAAGTAATAGGTATGCCAAATGAATCAATAGGAATAAAATTACATGATACTATTATTATTGAGATTCTTGAGAATGATTCTGTAATTTTGAATAGCGGTGGATGGCGTATTATTACTACTAAAGATCGTATCAATAGATTTGCAGGGCGTGGTATTAATGTATGGCAGAATAAAAAGATTTGGTATGTAATATGTGGCAAAAGAACGGTTCCATTTGCAGATGGAATGATAATTACTTGGCGCGGTACAATAAAGTACGCCGGAAAGAATCCCGATGCTTTACTAAAGTTAGACAAGAAAGCCGTAGCTTATTGTAAGAAGTTTATTGAGCTATTCCTTGCTGGTAAGATAGAAAAACCTGGAGCCGGTGATTGTTTCTTCTGCTCTATGAAAGATCAAGCTACTGGTAAAACACTTGGAGATAGTAGTGGAATGCTCCACTCTGGAGAGTCACATATCAAGTCACACATCAAAGAAAAATATTATGTACCATCTCTACTTTATAATGCAATGACAGATAGCCGCGCATTAATGAGCATGGTTGCGAAGGATACTGTAGCTAGAATTTGGTATTGGAAAGAGAATAAGCTGGAACCCTATAACCCAAAAGCACTTGACCACTGGAGGGATATCGCAAAACATCAGATATACCGTAGTTTATTACGCTATATCCGTACAAGACTTGGACTTGCAACATAAATAAATCTTGACCGATTTTTGCCTTGGCTCTACACTAGGGTTATTCATTAAGCACCTGGAGCAATCATGTATACAATGCGAGTTAGATCAATAGGGGGTAATCCATCCCCAGATTTTAATAAATTTATTAAAGAATTTAGTACATCACTAGCATTAGAGTTGGACAGTATAGAGGTTATTGTCACTGGTGTTAATTTTTTTCTGGGTCGTCAAGATCATTTTACTATACATGGGTTTCGCCGGAGAGGGGGTGGGCCACTCGAACACGGGCATTGGGTAAGTGTTAATCAAGTGATTAACAGTATCCTTGATAGGATGGAGGTCGTAGCTTTTGTGTGTGCTACTGAATCTACTAGTACATATACAGTACGATCTTCGAGAGAGGAGTGATAGTATTGAGATACTAGTATTCCTAGTTGTGTTTATAATTATTTTATTAGGAGAGAGTAATAATAAATTGGACGAAGAGATAGACAACAGTTATTTTATAAAAGAAATGAAAAGGATTCATGATGAAAAACGAGAGAGAGACAAAAGATATTGGAAAGATTGAAGATGATCTTGCTGGTGACATCTTGAAACAACCAGAAGATATTCCTGGAGTTATCCTAACAACAAATCCTTGGGATTCAGAAGAAGTAAAGAATGATGTTTATGATAGACGGGACAGCGAAGTAACAAGAAATATTTTTACACTTACCATTCCTAACAATCAATACTTAGAAAATGGACAGGAAAATCCAGGCTATCATAAGCTTTGTATTGGTAGGGATTACTCTCAGTTTCAACCAGAGGACAGCATAGAATGTGTAGTTCTCAAGAGAGTACGCCCGAATATTGAGAGTGTCCCTTATAATGAATCGAGAGGATTAGAACCGTGGGAACGCACAGTAGGATATTCTCTTGATGGAATCAGGCCAACACCGAACGCCAAAGGAGAATATTTTCAATCCTGTATTGATCCTTTCACCAGCAAACCTTATGCTATGTGTTCACAAGCAACAGAGTTTAATAAACGTGAACGAGTTGTTAAATCTCTTGACACCGACACGTCAGTAATTACAAACAAAGATTACTCATATTTACCTAAAGAAACTAAGATAGAATGTTGTGGAGAATGCCCCCGCGCCCGTTGGGGTAACACAATGACAGCAGAAGATAGAAAGAAATATGGTATCAGATCAGTAGAGACAAAACCATCATGCGACGAACACATACTTATGTATTGTTGGCACCTTACTAGAAAACTTCTCTTTGTTGTGTATTATAAGAGAGCTTCTTTGAGTAAGGCTGATAGTTTTTTGGCTGGATTTAAAAGAAGTTCAGGGCCGACTGGAAAGAAGGGTATACCATTGTATAGATATATTTCTCTTCTTTCAGTCGAAGTTGTATCAGCATACGTTATTCCTGTAATCACAAATACTGGAAAGGAATCTGATTACAGCGTAATGAAACCTGTGGTCGAATGGTTTGAAGAAAGGGAAAGCGAATTTATCAGGAACCAAGCACTCGTTCTTCAGGAAATGAAAGAGAAAAGTGATAAGGATACAGAATTTCCTGCCGAACAATCTTAGTATAGGAGGATACAATGTCTGCTCAGGTAGACGATAGGAAAGTGCGGAAGCCAAAAAGTCCGACCGACCCAACAATTAAGGGAATGAAATCTCTTTCATGGATGTTTGAGAATCTTTCTGAGAAACAGTTGGGATTAGTATTTGGTTGGGCATTTGAGCAATATGCTGAAAAGGCAAAGAAGTTTAAGCAGTATATTACTACTTAGTACTTTAATGGTGTGGGGGTCAAGATATTTTTGGCCCCCACTTCAGTTACTTGTTGTTAATTAACCATAAAGTAGACAGGTAACATGCCGAAAGTAATAAATGATACGATGGTTAATCTGAATAATAATGATAAGCTTATGATTAGGCGCATTGGATACAGAGAATGCGCTGATCTTCTTTGTAAATCTGAAGGTTACATTAGATATCTCACATCAAAAGGGGAAAAGAGAATGCGAGAAAGCGAATTGGAAATGCTTAGGAGAGTGGAGTAATGTTCTTAGAAAAGATTACCGAATTTCAGCAGGTGATTGAGGAATATTTGAAAGGCGAAACAATTGAAATAATTAATAAAGAGGGAAAACCTATCTATCCTTCACTCAGTACATTTGAATATTTGGCGGCTGGTATTGTGCATAAATTTCTAATGAGTGATCTTTGTGCTAGAGATTATAAAGTTACATATCTAGCATTACTAGAGGGAAAACAAAAAGAGCATGAAGCGATTTTATTAGAAGGAGAAGATGATTTACCATGATGCAATTTATATTAAATGCTTTAATGATCATTGGCGTGATATTTTCAGTTCTTGCGCTTTCTGTTGTATGCGTGTTCTTCTTTACATTCATTAAAACAATCTTTCAGTTTACTGGAATAATTAATAGGAGAGATAAACATGAGTAGTGATATGAATAAGTTCGAACGAAATCAGTTAGACAATTATATTACTGGACACTATGGAGAAGATCAATTTAAACCGTGGGATTGTCCGAAGTGTGGTGCTGTGGATATTCCAGAAGATGAGTCGATATGCCCTGAGTGTGAGTATAATGTAGAGACAGACACAGAGAAGGAAAAATAAAAGAGATGAAAATTTGTGTGAAATGTAGAAGGGAAATGTTTTGTGATAAAAATAGTGTGGGTGCAGATTTTGGGAATGGTCATGTATATCCAGCAGATCGTTTTAAATGTAGAGGATGTGGAATTGAAATATTAAATAGTAATGAACTTCCAAGTTATGATCCAGAGTATAAGTTCCAATCTGAATATTTAGAAATGAAGAAGGTATGAAATGAAACTAAAGACCGGAGAAATAATTGACCTATCTCGCCCTGAAACTTTTTATCCTATTCATTTTCATTTGTCGCCTACCATGCTTTCCACCAGTAAGAGTTGCGGACAAAAATTCTTTTACAAATATGTCAAAAGAATTAAGCCATTAAAAGAGAGTGCATCATTATTGCGTGGTCGCGTTGTTCATCGTGCTATGCAGTTATGGTTAATGAGTAAGCAATCTGCAATGCCAGGATGGGAACAGTACGCGGACATGCCGATAGAACAATTAGTCAAAATTATTCTTTGGGAATATGCATATAGGACTGATGATGTGTATGATGCTATTCAATCTAGATATGAATTTCCACATGATAAACGAGGATTTTATTCTTGGGAAGAGTTCCATAAACAAATGATTACTTCTATTTTTTTACTTAGGAAGTATATCACAAGTAGAAATATATATCCAGTAGTTGTCAATGGAGTTCCGGCGATTGAATTGTCATTAACTTATCCGCTAACTACAAAAATACAAGTAAAGAATATTGTGGACATGATAGGAATAGACACAAGTAACGGAACTACATCTGTATATGATTGGAAAATTGGAATGCGTAAGTATGCAGTAAAAGATGGTATTAGTGAAGCCAGGACTAATGATGCTGTTATATCTTATGCTTGGGCCGCTTGGAAAAGTTTTGGAGATAAAGGGATTGGTTTGTATGAATGGCCTATTAACACAAAGATAGTTAGATCGGTGGTAAAGAAAAGTGGAGAGCCGTCTGACTCAGTAGAAACCGATGGAATAATTGGAGTCGAATCTTTCCATCGCCCAATATCATATAAAGAATGTATGGAATTTTTAGATGAAGCACAAATATCTCTTAATCAAATTTCTAATATGATGCTAACTAAAAATAAAACAGGCATGTGTATATCAATGTGTGATTATTCTTCGTTATGTTTGATGGGTACAACAGATGGATACGCACAAGTAGTAGAAGTTGAGGACGAGGATTCCGATGAAGGGGAATAGTAATGAAATATATTGTTCCTGGCTTCGGAGATACAGAAGAAGAAAGGGTGGAGCATGGAAGATTCGGGCCAGAATCTATATGCTTATGCCCTAATGAAGAATGTGGCAGTAGAGAGAAACATAAACTAAAATTCTATGTTAATAAAGGAACACGCAAGGGAGCGTTTCAATGTTTTCATTGTGGAATAACTGGAAAGATAGCAAATTCGGCAGATATTCAGGAGTATGAAGAGGAAATAATATCAATAGATAGCACAGTACTTAATGAGTATATACAAATACTTATTGACTCATTAGTAATTACTAAAGAATTAAAAGAATATTTCTCAACTAATCGTAATGTAGACATGGATATAATTAAGAAGTATTGTATAGGACATAGTATTGACAGGCCAAAATATCCCGATTTAGATATAGCAGTACAGATTGGATTAATGAATTATGATAATGAAAAATATACTAACAAATTTTATAGACGTATCATTTTCCCCATAAAGATACAAGAGCAATGGACATTCGTAACTGGTAGATCATGTACTGGATTAAAACCAGAAGCAAAATTTATTAACACACATAATTTTGGTAAGCATATCCCTGTATTTAATTATGATTTACTTTGCGGGAGTTCCAAAAAAATCTATGTATGTGAAGGTATACCAGATGCATTAGCAATGGAAACTGCTGGATATGATTCATGTATTGCTGTTCTTGGGGCGGGAAATTTTCCAAAGAAAATAGCAGAAAAATTTAAAGGTAAAACGGCGGTATTAATATTTGATAATGACTCTGCTGGAATTACTGGTAAATCAAAAGCTATTGAATACTTAATAGAACATGACATAGAAATTACTTTAGTTGATTTACCAGAAGGACATGATGTATCAGATCATTTATTTAATGGTGGTTCTATAGTAGAGAAACAAGTTGGAAAAAGTATCGTACAAAAAGAATTAATGTACATTAGATCGGGTGACAATTTAATTCTTTTTGGATATGGCGTACCAAAAGATTATGATATAATATTTGCTGTCAGAGATATAATAGAAAGAAAACAAGTAATTCGTGCAACGGTTGACGTTATATACAGGGGCGGTTTTAAGTATCGTGGAGTTGTTGATCTTTCAAATGTAAGATCAAGAGCGTCGTTTGCTATTCACTTGTATGATACAAATAATACTATAGATAAGAAGCAATTAAAATCTTTACTTAATGATTTAAATATTGGAGTCGCACAACAACTGGAGGAAAAACAGGAAGACAAGGAAGCCAAAAAAGAATATGTAATGAGTGAGGATGAAAAACGCGAGGCTATTTCGTTCTTGTCTTCTGGTAGATTGTTGTTTAAAGTAAAGGAAGCATTAAGAAAACAACAAGTAGTAGGAGAAGACATTAATAAAATCTTAGTGTACTTAATATTTACATCACGAATCATGCCACAACCAATATCAGCAATAGTAAAAGGCTTATCATCTTCTGGAAAGACCCACTTAATGAAAAAAACAATGACCCTCTTTCCACCAGAGGGCGTATTTATGATTCAAGAAGCTACCGCCAAAGCATTCTATTATCTTGGAGAGAATGATTTGATGCATAAGATGATAGTAATTGGCGAAATGCATGGCACTGAAGATTCAGAATATTCTATTAGGGAAGCACAGGATGGGATAGGTGAAGGCGATCTTATTATTATGACAGTGCAGAAAGATTCAGACACTAATGAAATGGTAACTGTAACTAAGAGAGTTAAAGGCCCATGTGGATTCATTACTTCTACTACAAATCCTGAGATTAACCCAGAGAATGAAACGAGAAACTTTTCTATCTTTGTACAGGTAAGTCCAGAGAAGGTACAGGAAACTGCTGTTGTTCTCGAAGAACAGTACTTAGGAACAGCAGCAGGATTATCTAAGGAAGAGATTATATTATTTCATAATGCACAACGCTGTTTAGAAAAGGGATTAAGAGTACGAATACCATATGTTAAATCAATACTCGATGCATTTCCATCTAGTCCAATCCGCGTCATGCGTGATAGAGTTAGGTTTCTTACTATTCTTGAGACTATAGCAATTTTCCACCAGTTTCAATCTGGTAGAAAAATTATAGACACCGATGAAGGGAGATTTGTAATAGCAAATTTGTGCGATTACAATATTGCTAGAATACTTCTTAACGAAATACTTGTAGAAACTCTATATGAATTACCACCGAAGGCTAAAGATATTTATTATAGAATTATAGAGGAAAAAAATAAATGGAAAGAATATGAGCCTTCTGTTAATAATACTTTATTTGGAGATGAATATGAAAGAGTAGAATCTAATGAACAATTCTCAATAACATATAAAGACATAGCAGAAATAATGCACATGAAGAAAGAAGAAATTTATAAATGGTCGAAGCCATTAAGAGATCATGGCTATCTTGATTACTTAGATCATGGCGGTGGGCGTGGAAAAGAAACACGATTAATACCTATTGATAAAGATTTTTACGCTGGCTTCTTGCCAACGGCGAATGAAATTGCGGCACAATTTAATGATATGTATGGAGAAAAGATTTACGATCCGATCACTGGTGATGAACATATAATTGAGAAACCACAAGAGGAACCGATACCGCAAGACATACTCGATGAGATAGAGGGGTCAGGTTCAGACATACCAGAAGGAATCGGCCATGACTGAAACCCTACTAAACCCTCTCTAAACCCTCTCAGAAGGGTTTATGGTGTATTAATCGAGAGGTAAAGAGTGTGCATGTATAGCGTTGGGAGCTTGTGAAATGTTGCACAGAAAACCCTTCTTACCCTTCTGGGGAGATACCCTATGTTTTTACACGGTTATTCATTAAACTCATTCATTAAACAAGGGTTAAATGTATATATTGCAATCACTTATTAGAACCGCAAGGGGGGGGTCAGGGATGTACCCCTTGCGGAAGAATGTTCATTAGAGTAAAATACAACCCTGTGCGGTAGAAGGAGTTACTTAAATATGGAACGAGTAACTTATTTAACCGCAAAGACTTGAGTGTAACTCTATATAATATAACCAAAGTGTTGAGTTATAAGCATTTAACCCTAACCCTGTGCGGTAAAAGGAATTAATTAAATATGAATCAGATAACTTATTTAACCGCAAAGGATTGGAAAAGTGCCTAATGAATCTGTTTCCGCAAGGGGTCAGTCCGATACCCCCCCCCTTGCGGTAAGCGTAACCATATATCAATAAAAAAGATAAGGTAGTTTTAATGAATAAGTTTAATGAATCAACACGAATTTTAAGCCTTGATCTAACCGGAAGGGTAAAAAGGGTTTTCCGTGAAATGTTTCACAAGCTTATAAGATCGCGTGCGATCATAAGATACGATTTGTTTAATACAACGTAAACCCTTCTGAGAGGGTTTAGAGAGGGTTTATAGGGTTTAGGGAAGGACAAGCTAGAAGGTCTGGGTAGCGAGTGTATAACTAGCCTCTGTCTTTCCCTTCCAGTAGCGATCAAATCGCCGGTAGGGTGAAAGGCCCGCGCTTACTAGCCTTTTAACTGTAGGAGGATACAATGGCTAGGCATACAGGTGAAGAGTACTATGTACTTACAGCAAAACAAGTCATGTTTATCAGAAAACAAATGGAAAGAAAAGAAATGACCATGTTAGAACTAGCAGAAAAAGCAAGAGTAAATTCAAGTACATTTGTTCAAGCATTTAGACGAGTAGATGCTAATGGAGAAACTACTATTAGTACGTTTGTTTATAAACCACTGATTAGATTTTTTCACGGTATGGGAAAATCCGAAAGAGTGTAGTTATTTTGTAAAGACGTAGGTGCCTGAAAAGATATAATTATTCATTTAGGTTAAATGCGTTTCGCAGCCTACGTCTTTATAGAAAGGCAATATGGGTACTACAGATTTAAGGAAAGGTAGAAATATAAAGTACTATTGGCTTACCAGAGAGCAAGTAATATGTATTGAAAATGAAGTTTATGGTTATGGTTCGTCAATGGCAGGTGAAATAAGGTTATTGGGATTAAGAAAAGATACGATACTTAGCGCATTTAGAAGAGCGCATGATGATAAGAGAACAATGATACAATCTGAAATATACAAATTATTACTGAATAGATTTCCTAATATGGGAGAGTGTGAATTTGCACAACAAAAAGGAAGCAGAGCAGGCAGAAAGGGAAAACTCTCACTTAAATAATTGCTTAAAAGTAATTGATGAAATAATGAAGGAATGTAGAATAGTAGATAAGCAAGAAGATATGGTTGATATATCTAAGAAAAACGAGTGGAGGAAACTTAGTACAGGATGTGCAATATGGAGAAGGAAATCGTAATTGAAAGGTATGGAATAGACCCTGATACTATTGGCATTATAAATTTAGGATGGTCGATCATAGATGAAATGCTAATAGTAATGACAAAGGATAAAATTCATGGTAGCAAATCTTGTGAAGGGAATAATAAGTTTACTAATCGCGATAATTTTGCTTACACTAGTGGCGATATTTTGGATGATAGACTTCTTTATTATTACTTTTACGAGATTGGGAAAAAACCTAAGAGAGAAGTTAAAGCTTGCTCGGAACATGCTCAGATAATAATGGACTCAATGAGAAGGGATGATGAACATGATAAATAAGATCATTATTTTTATATTGGCTAGCATAGGAGCATTAATACTTATTGCCGAAATACTGGCAACCTATTCTTCTCCAGTGATTAAAGGAAAAGATTTTAAATATTCAATGACAAAGAATATATATAGAATGTCTTTGGTAATACTACTCGAAATTGGAGTGGTTATAGCATGGATAATTACGAAAGAATAAACGATGCTACTAGATGTTATCTTGCGTTTTTATATAATGGAATACTAATATCTCAATATAAGATAGAGGCAGAAGCATTTGATGATATATTTGATATGGCACATGATAATCAAGACATTCCAATTAAATATGCAATGCACAATAAACTGTATAAACTAATGAAAACATTCTTATCGTTAGCAAATTACTGTTATCATAATAGAGAATTTATAATGCATAGATTACCTAATGGAAAAGAAATAGAAACATTATCTGAGTCTGAGTTCATGTTTTATTACAAGTCATACCTTCAGTGGATATCTGATAAGAAGGGAAAAAATTGATGGGCAATGTAGATTGGAAAGGTGTTGGAGAACTTCTAAATATACTGCTTATTCCAAAGGGAACATATAGAGAGAATATGGTACAATCTAGTGAGGAAAGCTTAGTTCTTTTTATAAGTGTGTTTAAAAATTATTGGAAAGGTATTAATGCTGAGAGTAGTTTATTAACATTACTGTTAAAAGAAAAGAGCATGGACTTGGTAGATATTGCAGAGGCCGAATTACTGTCAAGAGGTAGCACCGATGTTGAAGAGACAAGCTGAAATATTTGCTGGCTTAATGATACAAGCATCAATGCATGAGACAATAGATAGAGAACATATTATGGAAGCAGTAGAATATGATGTAAATCATTATGGCATAATTAAAGAAGCATTAATATTAGCTGGACATAAATTAGTAATGGGCGATAAATTGGAATATGTCGTTCGCAACGGGGCCGCAAACTCCTACCCCCGCGCCGACGTCGGGCCGCTAGCACGAGCCGCGCTTGCGCTACGTCAACTAATCCTCCAGCGCGAATTGGGCAAGTGGGTATGCGAGGCCGACAGCGATTTGCTTCGCGCCTTTGCCAACACGGTCGATTGCACCCGAGAGTGCCAGGGACGCGGCAAAGGAGAAACCATGAACGATAGAGACGACTTCGGTTGGCCGATTCGCATGGTCAACGGCGTACGTTTGTGCGCGAGGGAAGGATGCAAGGACGAGGAGTTTCGCATCGACGGCTACTGCTCCATCTACTGCCGCGA
>Ga0315295_10000195_pt1 | contig 51259 bp, 44 predicted proteins | sample YL17G14_0_MG_FD_204453 | JGI IMG/M metagenome (GOLD analysis project Ga0315295, IMG submission 204453) | Sediment microbial communities from Yellowstone Lake, YNP, Wyoming, USA - YL17G14_0 | ecosystem: Environmental > Aquatic > Freshwater > Lake > Sediment | place: USA: Wyoming | collected... | reverse complement strand
CTACTGCACGAGCCGGGACGCGCTGGCGGGACTGGCCCGGCTGGGCGGGCAAACGGACTGGCAAGTGCTGAATCGGCCGGAAGCCATCTCGCGGGAGGCACAGTGGGAGCGGCTGGAGCGGCTGCGGCCGGAGCTGGTGCTGCTGGTGGACACGCTGCGGGCGGATGCAGCCGTGCCGCTGCCGCGGTCGGCGGCGTGTGTGACGCTGCTGCAAGAGCCGGTCGTGCTGCTGGAACGGCGGGCGACGGCCGTCCAGCGAATGGGAGAGCAGGACTTCATTTGCGGGGCGCGGCAGGAGGACCTGGCGGCGTTGCGGGAGGCGGGAGTGGAGGAGCGACGGCTGATCCGGCTGCTGCCGGCGGCGAACACGGAGCTGTTTCGGTCAGGGGCGCCGGGGGAGGCGGCGCGAGGGCCCCTCTGGGGCGGGGACGTGGTATTCATCGGGGACCGCCACAGTCTGGCGCCGGAGCGGTACGAGATTAAGCTGCCGACGCATCAGGCGCTTTGGCGGGCGGCGGCGGCGGCGGTGCGGCAGGACGCGGGGCGGTACGAGCGCGAGCGGGCGGGACAATACCTGGCGCGGGTCGAGGCGGGCGGGGTGCGGTTGCAGGAGGAGGATTTGCGGAAGCTGTTTACCGATCTTATGGAGAACTACCTGGGTGAGACGGCGTTGCGGGAGGCGTACTTAGGCGTCCTGGCGGCGGCGGGCGTGGCCGTGCGGGTTTGGAGCCGGGCGTCGCGGCCGGAGGCAGCCGTCACGGACGAGCCGGGGGGGTGGGCGGAGGGCGAACTGGCGGAGCGCGCGGCCGGGACAATCGGGTACGGGGAGGAACTCAACGAACTGTACCACGCGGGGAAGATATTCGTGCGCCTCGACAGCGACGGCCGGCCGGGGCGCTATCTGTTGAACGGGGTGGCGGCGGGGGCGTTCTTTCTGGTGCGGGCACACAGCCGGGACCCGCGGCCCGGCGGCATCGGTGAGATGTTCGAGATCGGCCGGGAGATAATCACGTTTTCGACGCCGAAGGATCTGGTGCGGAAGGTGGGGTATTACCTGGGCCACGACGAGGAACGGCGGGCGATCGCGGCGGCGGGCCGAGCGCGGTTGCTGCGAGACCATAGCTGGGCGGTGCGAGCGCGGGAGATGCTGGCGGCGATGCAGCAGCGACTCACGGGCGATTGAGGATTTGTCGGACGGCCTCGCGCCACGGAGAACACGAAGCACACAAAGGCGGCGCGGGGATTCTCTAGCGGTTCATGAGGTTGTGGTGATCGGCAAGCTGGTGGCGGCGTTGGTAGGTGGTGGCGATGCGGCCGAGCCAGCGCATCAAGGCGCGGCCTTCGGGGCTGAGCTCCAGGCCGATCAGTTGGAAACCGAGCATGAAGCGGCCCTGCTGGGGCAGTTCGGTGGCGTGGCGGAAGCTTCCCGGCAGGCACAGGGGTTCATGGTCGGGCAGGGGGACAAACCAGATTTCGAAGGGATCGCCCGCTTGGGCATCGGGGAGTTGACCAGGACTGACCGTGATGCCAAGGCCGCCGGCGGAGAGATCAAAGAGGATGCCATGATACTTCTTCTGGGGCTGACGGTTGGCGGGGTCGGTGGACCAGAAGTTCACGGTGACGATCTCCTGGAGGGGCGCCGGGGCACGGTTGAAGGCGCGGCGTTGGAAGCGTTCGATCTGGTCGGGCCAGAGAACGGTGAGGGCAGGGATGGAGCGCGTGGCGTCGGCCTGAAATTGGCAGCGTCCAATAATGCGGGCGGTGAAGAGGCACTTATAGTAGCCCTTCTTGAAGGTGACCGCGATTTCCTGGCCTGCCGCGGGTTCAAGGGGCGCTTCGCCGAGGTTGGGCAGGGGATCGGCCAGGATCAGGCGGTTGCCCTGAGCAGCGAGCAGGGCCGACTTATAGACCTGGCAACGGGTGTCTTTGCGGTTGGTGATCTTGACAGGTAGGTTGCGCTGGACGGCATCCTGGAGGAGGGCCTTGCAGTCGGCGCCGACGACAAAGTTGCCCTGTGTCATGGACGGTTCTCCTTATATGGTCGCGGTCAAGGGGTCCGAGTGTACCGCACGCCGGAGGCCGGGCTGCCTGGCCCCCAACCGTCATAAGGATTTTCGGCCCAGGACGGGGAGGGCATGAGCGAGATCAAGTGCGAGTTTCCGGCACCGGGTCGAGGGGAGTCCGGATCGCGGGATTTGCAGGGGCAGGTTATCGGTTGTCAGGCGGCGGGGGCGGGCCCGATGAGGTCCTGGAATTGGGTCATGGTGGAGCGGTCGCCGGAGGCGATCTGGCGACAGAGCATGACGACGACGGGAGCGTTGGAGCGGATGAAGCGGTCGGCGACTATCGCCTTGTGGCGGCGGATAGTCCGATATTTGTCTAAGACTGGTTCGGCCGTCGGCGCCTCGGCGGGGACAGCGGGCGAGGTGGTGAAGCGGTCGCGGCCGGCCGGCTCGGCGACACTCTGCCGGAGCAGCAGATGGCTGACGATCAGGGCGATGGCGACGTCCACGAGCTTTCGGCCGTAGAGGTCCATGTATTCGATGCCGGGCTGGCTCTTGACGAAGTTGACCGTTTCGACGAGTTGGTCGGTTCCTTGCTTGAGCAGGCCGAGCAGGTCGGCCTTGTCGTTGGGGTAGGAATACTCCTCCAGCTCGCGGAGGTACTTTTCGGCGGCGCCGCCGCAGACGCCGCGGACGGCGGCGATGACCTGGAGCTGGCTGGTCCCTTCGTAGATGGTGGTGATGCGGGCGTCGCGGGCATGGCGCTCGACGGGATAGTCCTTCATGTAGCCGCTGCCGCCGAGGACCTGAACGGCGTTATAGGCGACGCGGTTGCACATCTCGCTGGCGTAGTACTTGGCCATGGGGGTGAGCATGCCAGCCAGGCGCTTGCACTTTTTTTCCTGCTGCTTGAGTTCCTTGAGCCGTTCCTTGTCGGTGATGCAGCCGGACTCGATCCGGCGGGCGACGCCGTATTCGTGATCGACCCACCAGCAGGTTTCGTAGGTGAGGGCGCGGGCGGCTTCGAGGTCGAGTTTCATCTCGACGAGGAGGTCGCGCACGGCGGGCAGGGTTTCGATGGCTACGCCGAACTGCTTGCGGCTGGCGGCGTACGCGCGGGCCTCGCGGAAGGCGGCCTCGGCGATGCCCAGCGACTGCGCCGCGATGCCCACCCGCGCGCCATTCATTAGACTCATGACGTAGGTGACCAGCCCGCGCTGCCGCTCGCCGATGAGCTGGCAGGGGGTGTGGTTGAAGAAGATTTCGCAGGTGGGGGAGCCGTGAATGCCGAGTTTTTCTTCCAGGCGGCGGATCTTGACGGTGGGGCCGGAGGTGCAGACGAACAGAGACAGGCCCAGGCCGCCGGAGCGGTCGGGCTCGCTACGGGCCAGCACCAGCAGCACGTCCCCGCAGCCGTTGGTGATAAAACGCTTGACGCCGTGCAGCCGCCAGCGGCCCTGTTCGTCCTGGTAGGCGCGGAGCTTGACGGCCTGCAGGTCGCTGCCGGCATCGGGCTCGGTGAGGACCATCGCGCCGGTGAGTTGGCCGGCGGCAAAGCCGGGGAGGTACTGCTGCTTGATCGGCTCGTCGGCGAAGGCGTTGATGGTCTCGGCGATGCCCTGCAGACCGTAGATGTTCATCAGGGCGGCGTCGGCGCGGGAGACGATCTCATTGCTGATGGTATAGACGAGGTTGGGGAAGTTCAACCCGCCGAAGCGGTGAGGCAGGGTGAAGCCCATCACCTGGCACTGAGCCAGGTCGCGGAGGTTGGCCTCCATCGCGGCCGAGCGGCAGACGGCGCCGTCGGGGTTAAGGGCGTTGCCGTCGCGGTCGATCTCTTCGGCGCGAGGGGCGATGCAGTCGCCGGCGACCCGGCCCAGCAGGTCGAGGACGCGGTCGTAGTTCTCAACGGCGTCCTGGGCGTTCTCGGGGGCCCAGTCGAACTGCCGGCCGGCGGAGAAATCGCCCTCCATGATGGCCGCCAGCCGGGTCAAGTCGTAGTGCCGGAAAAGGAACTGAATGTCGTCGTTGTCCTGGTAGAAATTGGGCATTTCCTTGCTCACGCTTTCGCACGAATGGCCTTGATCAAGCGGGGCACAACGTCGTTGAGGTCGCCGACGATGCCGTAGTGGGCGGTCTGGAAGATGGGGGCTTCGGAGTCGCTGTTGATGGCGAGGATCTTGGCGGACTCGGCCATGCCGGCGACGTGCTGGACGGCCCCGCTGATGCCGACGGCGATGTAGAGGGCAGGCCGGACGGTGGTGCCGGTCTGGCCGACCTGGTGGTCGTGGTCGATGAAGCCGAGGTCCACGGCCGCCCGGCTGCCGGCAGCGGCGCCACCGAGGCAGTTGGCCAAGTCCCAGATGAGTCGGAAGTTCTCGCGGCTGCCGACGCCCGCGCCCCCGGCCACGATGATCCGCGCCGCCTTAAGGTTGACCTTCTTCTCGGCGTGCTGGCGATCCAACCGTTGCACCGGCAGGTCGGCGGGGGTGAGCGACACGGCTTCGCAGAGGACCTGGCCGGTGGCCCGGCCGTCGCGCATGGGCAGGGGCATCACGCCCTCGCGGACGGTGGCCATTTGCGGCCAGCGGTCAAAGTTCACGATGGTCGCGATGATGTTGCCGCCAAAGGCCGGCCGAATCTGCAACAGCAGGTTCCGGTGAACGTCCTGGCTCTGCGGGACCGTGTAGTCGCCGATCTGCAGGTCAGTGCAGTCGGCGGTGAGGCCCGCCCGCAGGGCCGAGGCGACGCGTGGGGCAAGGTCCCGGCCCAGCGCCGTGGCGCCGTAGAGGACAATCTGCGGTTGATGCTTCTCGATGAGCTGGCACAGGGTGCGGGCGTAGCTGGTGGCTTGGTAGTCGGCCAAGAGGTCGTGCTCGACAAGGTACACCTTGTCGGCGCCGCAGGCGATGAGGTCCTGGCAGAGGGGCCGGACGTTTCGGCCGGGCAGGACGGCGGCGAGTTTGACGTTCAGGCTGTCGGCCAAGGCACGGCCCTTACTCAGCAGCTCCAGGGACACTTCACTGAGCCGGCTGTCGGTCTGCTCGGCGAACACCCAGACTTCACCTTGGCGGTTGACGTTGATCATGTCTCAGTCTCATAGGGTTGGCGGCAGGACCCCGGCCCGCGTCAGGCTTTTGCTGAACGGCCTCAGGCGGCGGCGAGGGTCAGGGTCAGCCGATGGTGTGGTCCTCGATGAGTTCGTGCACGAGCCGGCGGATGCCGTCGTCGGTGGGCGAAACCTGCTTGAAGCCTGAGGCCCTGAGCACGACGCTCTGAATGCGGTGGACCTTGGTAGGGCTGCCGTCCCTGCCGCACCAGCGGAGGTCGGCGCAGACGTCGTCGAGGTTCCACTGTTCGATCAGCAGACCGCGGCGGCCCAGGTGGTCCAGGGTCGCCGGATCGGGACTGGGACCCAGCTCGGCGGGGGCCTGGGCCTTCTTGTATTTCATGAGGCGTTTAGCGCCGGCGGGCCGGGGCTGGTTGGCGATGTCCATGACGGTCAGGAGCACCGGGAGATTGACGCGGAGGCGTTCCCAGCCGGCGCCGATATTGCGACGGACGGTAAGAGTCATGCCGTCGAGGGATTCCAGCTTCTCGACATAGGTAACTTGGGGCAGATGGAGCTTTTCGGCGACTTGAGGGCCGACCTGGGCGGTGTCGCCGTCGATGGCCTGCCGGCCGCAAAGGATCAGGTCGTAGCGCGCCAGGCGCCGGATGGCGCAGGAAAGGATGTAGCTAGTGGCGAGGGTGTCGCTGGCGGCGGCGCGGCGGTCCGTGAGGAGGATGACGCGGTCTGCGCCGCGGTAGAGGGCCTCGCGGAGGATGTCGCAGGCCTTGGGCAGGCCCATGGTGATGACGGTTACCGAGCCGCCGTAGATGTCGCGGATTTGCAGGGCGAGCTCGAGGGCGTTGAGGTCTTCGGGGTTGAAAACGGCTGGAAGCGCCGCCCGGTTGACGGTGCCGTCGGGGTTCATGGCATTGGCACCGACGGCCTTGGTGTCGGGAACCTGCTTGGCCAGGACGATACAGTCATAGGGCACGGGGTGGTTCTCCGGCTTCTGGTCGAGGCTCCAAACGCGACGAAGAGCGTTTGGAGACCTCTCGTTAGTTCAGTGATAACAATATCTTACCGCTCGCCTCATTTTGGCTGCCCCCAAGGCGTCGCCGGGCAAGCACCTGCGCATACAGGTAGCGTAACCGTGTGCAAGCCCAGCTATTTAGGGATTCCAGTGCTGAAAGTCAAGCTATTTAGGTGTCTTGAGGGAGGGCGGAGAGCGAATCCGGGAACATCAAGGGAGGTCAGGTTGGAGGACATTTGCTATAGGCGAGGCGGGCTAGTGCCGATAATGTAACGGTGAGCGCTTGGTTTGAGTCTGCGCCCGCCGCGGGCGGTATTTTGCTGTAAGTGCTTAATTAAAAGTGTTTTAAGTGGCTCATCCCTAAGGCAGGTAGGATGGCGATAGACACCGACCAGACACCCAAGGACGATGTGGCGGTTTCTGCTGGGCCCCCAGCCGAGCAGGAACCCACCCCGCCATCGGTCGCGGGTTCGCCCCCAGGGCAGGCTGGCGAGGCTGTGGAGACGGCACCGGTTGCGGTGGAGCGGGATGCGGCCATCCAGGAGGCGGCTGATGTGGCGGAACAAGCGGCGGTTCCGACGCAAGGGATGGTTGGCGAAAGCGGGGAGGCGGGAGAGGTTGAGCCGTCGGCCGAGTCGCTCGATCGGATCTTGGCGATGAAGGTGCCGATGATCGTGCGGATTGCCCGGAAGAAGATGCGATTCTCGGAGGTATTGAAACTGCACCTGGGAACGGTGATCCCTTTCGAACAGGACGCCTATCAGCACATCGACCTGATGGTGAACAACGCAGTGATTGGTCTGGGACAGGCGGTGAAGGTGGGGGAGAACTTCGGGTTGAAGATCGTGGAGATGGGGGAGATCACCGAGCGGATTCGCAGCCTGGGGGTCGAAGATGCGGGGAGCGCACATAGCGGTCAAACGGCAGAGCCCAGGCCGTAAAGAGCCGGCGGGGGACATAGAGGGTGTTCCATTTGGGGCTGCGGGGTTTCATGCGGAGGCGGTAGCCGGCCAGGTCGGCCACCCAGAAGCAGTAGGCACGGCCCTCGTGTTCAAACAGGTCGAGGGGCCGACGAGTGTTGGCGGGCAGAGGGGGCGCGTCCGGGCAGGTGGGTGCGGGGGAGACCTGGGGCGGGTCGGTGGGCGAGGGGGCAACCAGCCAATAGGCGAAGATGAACGCGGCGAGGTAGCCGGGACCGAAGACGTCCTCCCAGGCGGCCAAGCCCTCCACGTCAGCGAGAGTGGTCCAGGTTTGACCCGCTCGGGGCGGGGCGGCAAGGGTTCGGCAGGGCAGTTTTCGGCCTTTCACGTCGGCCAGCAGCGCCGGGCCATGGGACGGATACAACAGGAAGTCGAAGCTCTTGAGGCGGACGCCCGCGAAGACGGCCTTCTTGGCCTGGTCCACGGCGACATAGGCGATGCGACGCCGCTGGAGAAAGCGTTCGAAGGCCCGCTCGTAGTGGGTGTTACCGGCCGCCATGTCATTCAGCTTGCCACGAAGAAACCGCCAAGGTCCGGCGACATTCTAATCCGCTCTGCTGCAATTTTCATGGGGTCCTGCGACCGGCAAAGGGCTATCTAAACCCAGCCCCATGCCACCACTCGAAGATTCCGCCCCAATCCGTGGGACAATTGCTCATTGACGGGGCAGGGCTGGTTTTGGTACAGTAAGGGTATTCTGAAGCCATTGCTCGGTATTCGCAGAGCCGAAGGCAGGCCGGCTCCGGCCTAAAAAGACCTTCGGATCAGAAGGAGAGTTGGTGATGAACCCATCGAACGGCAGCAATTTTGTCCCCAATCGGATGCCCTTTCACCTTGAAGAGGAGAAGCCGGCGCAGGAGATGCCGCCCATCCGCCTGGAGCCGTCCCGGCCCGACGCCCCGAACGTCGTCGAGAATCGGGCGGCGCCGGCCAACAGGGTGCAAGCGGCAGAGACCGACTCGGTACAGACCCAGCAGAGGGCGCAGAAGTTCCAGCGGTCGCTGAACCTGACGGGGCAGGGGGCAACGCGGGTGCGGACGTTTCACACGAAACTGACCGATGCGGCCATGAGCTACCTGGCGGGCCTCATCAATGAGTGGCTGGATGCCAGCCCGGACGTGGAGGTGAAGTTTGCCAGTACGACGGTGGGGGTCGTGGAAGGCAAACGTAGCGAGCCGCATTTGATTATCACGGTGTGGTACTGAGACTCGGGGCGCGGGAATCCAGCCTACGCGTTGGTTCTCTGGAGGCCCGCCGCCCGCCCCTCCGCTACGCTTGGGACAAGCCTGTGCGAGGACAAGTTCCGTGGGGGCGGCGGACGTCATTCCGGCGGGGGCTTTCAGCCTTGGGGGCGGCGAATCTTCATACGGCTGCTTTGGAGGGAGTGGCGGGCCTTGACGCCGCTGAGGTAGGCGCGCAAGCCGAAGAAGAGCAGGCCCAGGATCGTCAACACGGTGGCAGCGACGATCATGACCGGCAGGAGTTGCAGGAAGGTGCTGCCCTGCTGCCGGGGGTCGGCGGGTCGTCGGGACACGCCCAGGCGATAGGCGAGGTAGGCTAGGGCAGAACCGGCTAGGGCTGCCAGGCCGGCATAAAGCAGGAAGCGAAACAGGGCCGGCCGATTGGGTTGGCGTTTGGGGCCAAGTTCCCTGCGATGTTTCATGGCAAGCCATGCTAACGGCCGCCAGCCGTTTTGCCTAGCGGAATCCGCCTGGCGGCAGGGTGGAGGGGGCAGGTCGAAGGCCGGGCCGGAAGGGGGTCTCCCAAAAAGGTTGAGGATTGCCAACGGTTCGCGCAAAGGCTTATAATGCCTGGCGATGAGCACGCATCGACGGGCAGCGCGGCGCATCTTGGGTCGGTGGTGGCACCTGGCGGGATGGGCTGTCTGTCTGTCGGGGTGCGGGGGCGGGGTGATGCCCGCGCCGACGCTGGCGGACCTGGAGAACCGCGACGTGACGATGCGAATACGGGCCATCAAGTGGGCGGGGGAGAAGCAATTGGCCGAGGCGACGCCGCTGCTGGTGGATCGGTTGGAAGAGCAGGACCCCGCGGTGCGTTTCTTTGCGATTATGGCGCTGGAGAAGATTACGGGCACTAAGCGGGGCTACGATTACCAGGCGGACGCGGCATCTCGCGCGGCAGCGGCGGCGCGGTGGCGGGAGGCGTTGGCGCAGACGCCCGGCGGCCCGGCCGAGAATACAGCGGGCGGGAGAGGCGGCTCGTGAGTGAGCAGATGGAGGTGTTGGGGGAACAGGTGGAGATCCGCATAGCGGCCCATCCGGCGTACTTGTGCGTGGTGCGGGCCGCGGTGCGAAAGCTGGCGGAGATTCTGGGGGTGGCGGAGGAGACGATCGACAGCGTTACCTTGGCGATGGAGGAGGCGCTGGCGAACGTGATCCGCCACAGCTACGGCGGGCCCTGTGATCGGCCGATTATCGTGAAGGTCGGACGGACGGCGCTGAAAGAAGCGGCGGGTGTGGGCCTGGAGGTGGTCATTCGGGATTTCGGGCGCGCGGTGGACCCGGCGACGATCAAGAGTCGCAGCCTGGAGGACGTTCGGCCGGGCGGTTTGGGCGTGCACATTATTCATTCGGTAATGGACGAGGTGGAATATTCGTGCCCCCTGGCCGGCGGGATGCAGTTGCGGATGGTCAAGCGGATCGGCCAGGCGCCAGGGGACGGCGTGACCAGAGGCGGCACATGTCACGGCTCGGCGAACCCGGGCGAGAAGAGGTTATGGCGGAACTAGGTTTTCCTCCGAACGGGGCGGTCAAGGCCGTGCGCAAACAGGGCGACGTCTATGTTCTGGACGTGACGGGCGAGGTGGACCTGAATCGCTCGGTCTTGTTGCGGGAGACGCTGCTGACCGTGCTGCAACAGAAGCCGAGGACGCTGGTGGTGAACCTGTCGGAGGTGGGGTTCATGGATTCGTCGGGGTTGGCGACGCTGGTCGAGGCGCTGCAATTGAGCCGGCGGTACGGGGGCAAACTGAAGTTGGTGGGAGTGCAGCAACGGGTGCGGAGCATTCTGGAGATCAGTCGGTTGGACCGGATTTTCGAGATTTACCCTACGGAGGCTGAGGCGCTGGCGTGATGAGAAGCGATCCAGACGGTTCAGCGGCGTCAGGGGGCGTGGGGCCGTGGCGGCGCCCGCTGGCGACCCTGGGCGCATGGGTATGGGGGCCGGCGCGGGGATTTTTCGCCCAACTGGGTGGGATGTCGCTGCTGCTGGCCTCGGCGGCGAGCTGGGTGGGACGAGGGTTAGTACAACCGCAGGCGCGGTTGAAGGGGGAGACGCTGATCGTTCAGATGGTGCGGGTGGGGGTCAAGGCGATTCCGATCGTGGTGCTGGTGGAGTTGGCGATCGGAATCATTCTGCCGTTGCAGATGTACCCCAAGCTGGATCAGTTCGGGCAGGCGGAGCAGGTGGCGACGATCGTGGCGATTGCCGCGTTCCGGGAGCTGGGGCCGCTGATGACGGCGATCGTGCTGAGCGGCTTCGCGGGGGCGAGCATCGCGGCCGAACTGGGGACCATGGTGACGGCGGAGGAGATCGAGGCGCTGAGGTCCATGGGGCTGAACCCGGTGCGTTTCCTGGTCGTGCCGCGGATACTGGCGACCTTGCTGATGACGGTGCTGTTGTCCGTGATCGCGGACGTAGTGATGGTAGCGGGGGGTATGTTAACGTCGGTGCGTCTGGGAATCGACTCGGATGTGTACTACCGGCTGAGCGTGGAAGCGATCAACATCACGGGGTTCGTCACCGGATTGGTCAAGGCCGGGGTGTTCGGGCTATTGGTGGGTTTGAACAGTTGCCACCTGGGGCTGTCCGTCCAGCCGTGGCAGGGCAGCGACGGGGTGGGTCAGGCGACGACGCGGACGGTGGTGAATAGCATTGTGGCGATCATCGGGGCGGATGCGGTGTTCACCGTGATCTTCTACGCGTACGGGTTATTCTCCTGAGACGGGCCCGGGTCGCGGCCGGGCCGGTGCGCGGCCGGTGGGCCGTCGAGAGGCGCAACGACGAAATGACGACGGATACACCCAACGAGCCGCCGATCATTCAGGTGCGGAACCTGACCAAGGCGTTCGGCGCCCAAAAGGTCCTCCAGGGCGTCAACCTGGACGTGCACCGGGGCGAGACCATGGTGATCATGGGCGGCAGCGGCTGCGGCAAGAGCACGCTGCTGCGGCACCTGATCGGTTCGATCCGGCCCGACGAGGGCGGCATCCTGCTGTGGGGGCGGGAAATCACCGCGCTGACCGAGGCGGAGCTTAATGAGGTGCGGAAACGCTTCGGCATCCTGTTTCAGTCGGGAGCGCTGTTCAACTCCATGACGGTGGGCGAGAACGTGGCGTTGCCGCTGCGGGAGCACACCAAGCTGGATCCGACGACCATCGAGATCATGGTGAAGATCAAGCTGGAGTTGGTGGGGTTGCGACAGCACGCGGACAAGATGCCGGCCCAGTTGTCGGGGGGAATGAAAAAACGCGCGGGGCTGGCGCGCGCGATCGCGCTGGACCCGGAGATTCTGTTCTACGACGAGCCCAGCGCGGGCCTCGATCCGGTGACCAGCGCCGAGATCGACCGGCTGATCATGGATTTGAGCCAGAAGCTCAATGTCACCAGCGTGGTGGTGACGCACGAGATGGACTCGGCGTTTCGGATCGCCGACCGGATGTGCATGTTGGACAAGGGCGTGGTGTTGCGGCGGGGGGCGCGGGCGGAGTTTGAGCGGCTGCGAGACAGCCGCTCCCAGGACGTATCGGACCCGACGGAGCGGCTGATTCGGCAGTTCCTGCGGGGGGAGGCCGAAGGACCGATCACCGACCGGAAAGAGCAAAGCGACTACGAGGAGGACATCCTCATGGTCTCGACCCGAGACGAGCGCTAAGCGGGATCAGGCAAACAGGGCGGAAGCATTAGTAATGGCAAAGAAGTGGCACAACGAAGTGGCGGTCGGCGTAACGGTGTTGGCGGTGCTGGCGCTGGCCTTTTACATTGTGGTGGCGCTGGGGGACTGGTCGCGGCTGTTTTCGCGGCAGAAGCACATCATGGTGCGACTGGACTACCAGACGGGGTTGAAGGGATTGGGGATGGGCAGCCCCATCCTGCTGGGGGGCGCCAAGGTGGGCGCCATTACGGAAGCGGGCTTGGTGCCCGAGAGCGTCAGCCGCGGGGAACCCCAGCCGTTTGTCTTCTTTCGCATGGAGCTGCCGGCGGGGCTGCCGCTGCGACAGGATTGTCTGCTGGCCTCCGAGAGCAACCTCCTGGGGGCCCAAGCCAGCCTGGTGATCAAGACGCTCGGGCGCGAGGGCCCCGTGCTCAACGATGGGCAGACGGCGACGTTGCGGCTGCAGGGCGGCATCGCCGAGGCGTTGGATAATCTGCGACAGGAGCTGGACGCGAATCGGCCGGGGAGCCTGCTGTACCGCATCAAGTATGAGCTGAGCCGCGATCAGGCCGATTCGCTGTTAGCCTCCCTGGCGGCGTCGCTGGAGAACATCCGTCAAATCACCGCCAGTTTGAACAACCAGCTTACCGATGATCCGGAAAAGCAGACCCTCCTGGCCAAGTTGCGCGAGACCGCCGGCCACCTGGAGAGCGTCACGGCGGAGCTGCAGCGCCAGTTGACCCAGCCGGGCGCCGCCGGGACGGACGACCGCACGGTCCTGGTGAAGGTTCACGCGGCGCTGGACAACCTAAACAACGCCTTGGCCAGCATTGACGACCTGGTTCGAACCAACAAGGAGCCGGTAACGCAGACGGTGGAATCGATCCGGAAGGCGGCCGGCGTCTTGGAGGCGGACATGCCCAAGTTCTCGCAACAGGTGCAACAGGTGCTCGCCAGCGCGGACCAGGCGATGACGACAGGGCAGGCGGCCCTGGGGCGACTGAACGCGAGTCTGGGCGATTTCCACACGATGATCCGAACCAATCGCGACAGCATCAATCGCGTCGTGCTCAACCTGGAGGAACTGAGCGTCAACTTGAAGATGACCAGCCGGGACGTGCGGCGGGCCCCCTGGAAGCTGCTGTATCAACCCAGTAAGAGCGAGCAGGAGTTGCAGGCGGTGGTCGATGCGGCGGGGGCGTTCGCGGCGGGGGCCGAGCGACTCGACGACGCCGCGACGCGCATCAAGGCGGTGTTGGAGGCCGCACGCGAAGGCCAACCCGTGGACGCCGAACAGATGCAGAACCTGGTTGGCGAACTGCAAACCAGTTTCGACCGATTCGGCGAGGTCCAGCAGAAACTCTGGGAACAGCTTAGGTAACGGCGCCGGGGGTGTCGGCCGGTGGGGTCAGTCGGCCGTGGACCTATTCCAGCAGCACCAAGTTGTTGACGTGCACGACGGCCTTGTGTTTGCCCGCGGCGGGCGGCTCTTGCTCGCGCGTCCGGAGGAGCATTTCCAGCTCCTCGGCGCCGCTCTCGGCGAGGCCCTTGGCGACGGCGCCGATGGTGACGACCGCGCCGGCGGCGAAGCGGCCGCGGACCTCCGTGATGCCTACCAGCAGCAGGCTCTTGTGGTTGAGCAGCGCTGCGGCGGCGCCGGCGTCGATGTCGAGGTGGCCCTCCGGGGGACAGTTGAGGATCCAGCGTTTGCGGTTGCTCAGGCGCCGGCGGGGGAGGAAGAGCGTGCCGACCTCCTCGCCCGCCATGATGCGGTCGATCACGTCGTCCTGTTTGCCGTTAGCTAGCACCACCTTGCAGCCCGCGGCGGCGGCAATACGAATCGCCCGAAGCTTGCTCGCCATCCCGCCGGTGGAGAACGTGCTGCCGGCCTTGCCAGCCATCGCCTCGATCACCGGCGAAATCTCGTACACCACCGGGATCAGCCGGGCCCCTGGCCCCGCCTTGGGATTGCGGTCGTAGAGGCCGTCCACGTCCGTGAGCAGCACCAGGAGCTGGGCGTCGATCTTGGAGGCGACCAGGGCGGAGAGTTTGTCGTTGTCGCCGAAGGCCAGGTCGATCTCGTCGATGCTGACGCAGTCGTTTTCGTTGACGATCGGGACGATCCCCAGCGCCAGCAGCGTCTCCATGGTGTTCTTGAGGTTGACGTAGTACTTGCGCGTACTGAAGTGGTCGTACGTCAGCAGCACCTGGGCGACCTTCTGGCCGTAGGCGGCGAAGGCCTTTTCGTACTCGTGCATGAGGATGGCCTGGCCCACGGCGGCGCAGGCTTGCCGCTTCTTCACCTCGTTGATCTTGTGGCGGATGCCCAGCGCCGTCGCCCCCATGCCGATCGCCCCGCTGGTGACCAAGATCGCCTGCCGCCGCTGCGCCGTCAGCGCCGCCATCTGCCGGGCGATGCCTGCCAGCCGCCCCGGCGCCACCCCCGCCGCGCCGCCCAACACGTTCGTCCCCACCTTGATCACAATCCGTTTGACTTCGGCGAAGTCTCTCATGGTTCGTAGTGTTTCTCCAGAGCGCGATGGGTGAACTGCCGGGCGTTGGGGCCGGCGAACTCGGCGACGGTTTGGCCCCGGCCCAGCAGCAGCCACTTCGTGCTGACCAGGCCCTCCAAACCGACCGGCCCGCGGGCGTGCAGCTTACCGGTGGCGATGCCCACCTCCGCCCCCAGGCCGTAGCGGTAGCCGTCGCTGAACCGCGTCGAGCAGTTCCAGAAGACCCCGGCCGAGTCAACCCGCGCCAAGAACCGCCGCGCCGTCCGGGCGTTCCGCGTGACGATCGCGTCCGTGTGGTGGCTGCCGTAAGCGTTGATGTGGTCAATGGCCGCGTCCACCCCGCCCACGATACGGATCGACAGGATAAGGTCGTTGTACTCGAGGCGCCAGTCCTGCTCGTTCGCCTCCTGGCACGCGATGATCGCGCGGGTGGCCTGGTCGCCGCGCAGCTCGACGCCCGCGCGGTCGTACTCGGCCTGGATCCGCGGCAGAAACGCCTCCGCCGCCGGCGCGTCCACCACCAGCGTCTCGGCCGCGTTGCACACCGCCGGGTACTGGCACTTGGCGTCGTAGGCGATCCGCACGGCCATCTCCAGGTCCGCGTCGCGGTCCACATAGACGTGGCAGACGCCCTCGGCGTGGCCCAGGACCGGAATACGGGTATTGTCCATGATATAGCGGACGAAAGCGTTGGAACCGCGGGGGATAATCAGGTCGATGCCGCGATCCAACGTCAGCATCGCCCGCACGTCCTCGCGCGTCTCCAGCAGCACCAGCCAGCCGGCCGGGATGCCCGCGCGAATGGCTGCCGTGTCGATGACCTCCGCCAGGATGCGGTTCGTGCGGGCCGCCTCGGCCCCGCCCTTGAGCAGCACGGCATTGCCGCTCTTGAGCGCCAGCGTCGAAATCTGCACCAGGGCGTCCGGCCGTGATTCAAACACGATGCCCAACACCCCAATCGGACACGTAACCTGATAGAGCTCCAGCCCCGGTTCCAGTTCCATGCAGCGCAGCGTCCGGCCGACGGGGTCGGCCAGCGCGATCAGGCTGCGGACCCCCTCGACGGCGGTTTGCAGCTTGCCGGCGTCGAAGTTGAGCCGCTTCAGCAGCACGGGACTGATCCGGTCCCGCTCGGCCTGCCGCACGTCCTGTCGGTTGGCTGCCACGATCTCCTGCTGCCGGTCGAGCAGCGCTTGGGCCACGGCGGCCAGCGCGGCGTTCTTCGTCTCGGTGCTCAGTGCCGCCGCCCGAATCGCCGCCTGCCGGGCCCGCCCGGCCAGCGCCTCCAGCGCACCCGCACGGTTGGGATCGTTCGCGTTCATGCCCATTCTCTCGCTGCGATGAACGCCCGCCGTCAGGCATTCTTGCCGCAGCACCTCTTGTATTTCTTGCCGCTGTTGCAGGGACAGGGGTCATTGCGGCCCACTTTGGGCTTGTCCAGCTTGATCGTCTTGGTCACGCCGCCCTCGCCCTGCGGCGCCTGGCCCGCTTCCTGCTGCGCGGCGAACTGGGCGTGCGAGGCTGCCGATATGTTCCACACGCTCCGCAACTGGTCGCTGCTCTCCAGCCGAGCCTTGAAGATGATGTCCGTAACCTTCTCGCGGATGGTCCCAAGCATGTCCTGGAACATCCGGTAGCCTTCCCGCTTGTATTCCAGCCGGGGGTCGCGTTCGGCAAAGCCGCGCAGGCCCACGCTGGTCTTCAGGTGGTCCATCGCGTACAGATGGTCCTTCCAGGACTGATCGTAGATCTGCAGCAAAACGTAGCGTTCCAGTTCGGTCAGTTCGCTGCGGAGGAACTCTCGGCCGCGCCGCTCCAGCGCCTCGCGGGCGTGGTCGTCGGCCAGCTCCTCCACGGGCAGCTCGGCCTCGAAACGCTGGCGGGCCCATTCGGCCAGTCTCTCGGGCGCGCCGCCCCAACGCGCCAGCGTCGCGTCGATCTCTTGAACGAGTTGGCCGTTGTGGTACTGGTCGCTCAGCGCCAACAGCCGGCGGCGGAGCTTGTCGTAGGAAAGGCTTTGCACCTCCTCCAAGGGCAGGTCCACGGCAAATTTTCGCCTCGTCCAGTCCACAATCTGCCGCGCCGCCTGCCCGCTGCCCTCCTGCTGTCGCCGCAGCGCCACGCTCATGATGAAATCGACCGGGTACTCCACTTCCCGCTGGCGGTACGCCTCCCGCGCCCGCTGCAGGAACCGGGCGTGGACTTGTTCGGCCGGGCCGGTCAGCTCCTCGGCCCCGACCGCGAAGCCGAACTTCTGCTGCACCCACTCCGCCAGGCTGCGCCGACCGAAACCCTCCGTCAGGAAACCGGCCAGTTTGGCGCAATCGATCTTGTCGAGGCGGGCGCGGGCCGCCTCGATCAACTGCTGCCGCACCTCGTCGGGGGTCATCTTGCGGAGCTGGTTCTGCGCGACGCTCACCGAGAACTTGCTCATCGCCCACCGGCTCAGGCCCTTCAGGTCCCACTCGGCCGGGTCCGCGTCCTCGCTCATGTACTCGCCCAGGGTAATGGTTATTTCCTGCTCGGCGTTGTTGCGGGCGTGGTCGCGGACCGTCGCCTCGATGTCCTCCGCCTCGCCCCCGCGCAGCCGCTCCAGCTCGACCTCCACCCCCAGCGCCGTCCTCGCCCACTCCGCCATGCACTGATACGGATAATCCGACGCGAGCATCTTGCCGCTGTTCTCGGCGACGGCCTCGTCGATCATCTCCCAGATCATGCCTTCCAGCCCCACGCCTTCCAGGATGGACTGCCGCCGGGTGTAAAAAACCTGCCGCTGAAAATCCATCACCTCGTCGTACTCGAGCAGATTCTTGCGGATCTCGAAGTTGCGCTGCTCGACCTTCTTCTGGGCCTTCTCCACGCCCTTGCTGATGCGGGAGTGAAAGATCGGCTCGCCTTCCTGCCAGCCGATCCACTTGAGCGCCTTGACCGTCCACTCCGGCGCGAAGATCCGCATCAACTCGTCCTCGAAGGACAGGAAGAACTGGCTGGAGCCGGGGTCGCCCTGCCGCCCGCCGCGTCCGCGGAGTTGGTTGTCGATCCGCCGGGCCTCATGCCGCTCGGTGCCGATCACGTGCAGGCCCCCGGCCTGGACAACCTCCGGCGCCAGCTTGATGTCGGTGCCTCGGCCCGCCATGTTCGTCGCGATCGTGATGTTGCCCCACCGCTCGCCGGCGCGCCGCTGGTGCTGCTGGCCCGCCTTGGCGATGATCGCCGCCTCGCGGGCGTGCTGCTTGGCGTTGAGCACCTCGTGATCCAGCCCGTAACGCTGCGTCAGCAACGCCGAGATCCGCTCGTTCTTCTCGATGCTCGTCGTCCCCAACAGCACCGGCCGGCCGGACTTGCTCGTCTCGTGAATCTCCTCCAGCAGGGCGTCGTACTTCTCCTGGTCGGTCTTGAAGATGACGTCCTCGCGGTCCTCACGAATGACGGGCTTGTTGGTGGGGACGGTGACGACGTCGAGCTGATAGATCTTCATGAACTCCTCGGCCTCGGTCATCGCCGTCCCGGTCATGCCCGCCAATTGCTGGTACAGCTTGAAGAAGTTCTGGATCGTGATCGTGGCGAGGGTTTGCGTCTCCTCCTTGACGGGGACGGCCTCCTTGGCCTCGACCGCCTGATGCAGACCGTCCGACCACTGCCGGCCGTGCATGAGCCGGCCGGTGAACTCGTCCACGATGATCACCAGACCGTCCTGGACGACGTAGTCCTTGTCACGCTCGAACACCACGTGCGCCCGCAGGGCCTGCTCCAACAGGTGCGGCCATTCCATGTTCGCCCCGACGTAGAAGCTGCCCACCCCCGCCACCTCCTGCGCCGCCCCGATGCCCTCGTGCGTCAGGTGCACGCTCCGCCGGTCGTACTCGACCTCGTAGTATGGCGTGGTGCGGGCGAGCTTCTCCTCCAGCTCGGCCAGCAGCTGCCGCGCCTGGACCAACTGCCGCTCGGCCCGCTCCAGCCGCCGGTCGTCCTTGGCCCTTTTCGCCTCGCCGATCTCGCCCTGCGTATTGGCGATCTGACGCTTGGTGTGGTCGATCTGCCGCTCCAGATCGCCGCGGGGCTTTTGCCTGCGCAGCAGCTCGCGGGCCACCTGGTCCGCCTTCTGGTAACGGCTCACGTCATCCACCGCCGGGCCGGAAATGATCAACGGCGTCCGCGCCTCGTCGATCAGAATCGAGTCCACCTCGTCCACGATCGCGTAATCCAGCGGCCCCTGCACCTGGTCCTCGGCGCGAATCTTCATGTTGTCGCGCAGGTAATCGAAGCCGAACTCGTTGTTGGTGCCGTAGCTAATGTCGCAGCCGTACTGGCGCCGCCGTTCGTCCCCGCCGGTGTCCATGTCCGCCTGAATCGCCCCGACCGTCAGCCCCAGCGCCTCATAGACGGGCCCCATCCAGTCCCGGTCGCGCTGCGCCAGGTAGTCGTTCACCGTTACGATGTGCACCTTCCGCCCGCTCAGCGCCACCGCGTACGCCGCCAGCGTCGCCGCCAGCGTCTTGCCCTCCCCCGTGGCCATCTCGGCGATCCGCCCCTCGTAGAGCACCAGCCCGCCGATGAGCTGCACGTCGAAGTGCCGGAACCGGAACGGCGGGCGCTGGGCCGCATCCCAGTGCGCCCGGACCTGGGCATAAAACTCCGGCGGCAGCGCGATCTCGTGCGCGTCCTTCCCCGCCGCCACCTGCGCCTTGACCTGCTCGTACACCTGGCGCATCCCCGCCGAAAAAATCGACGGGTCGAAATGCGTCTCCTCCTCGAACACCCGCCGCACCCCCAGGTGCCGGTCCGACGCCTCCCGCACCGCCGCGAACGCCTCCGCCAGCACCTCCCGGCAGCACTCCTCGAGTTGCCCGGTCAACTGCTTCTTGGCCGGCCGGCGGGCCTCCTCCGGCAGCCGGCTGATCTCCCGCAACACTTTTCGCAGGTCCCGCCCGATGATCCGCTGCTGCTGGGCCCGCACGTGGGCGCGAAACTCCTCGGTCTTGGCCCGCAATTGCTCATCCGTCAGTTCCGCCAGCCCCGCCTCAAACCCGTTGACCTCGGCCACGAACGCCTGACACTTCTTAACGTACCGCTCGCTGCTGGTCTTGAAGACCCGCGTCAGCGTCTTGCCGATCCCTTGCAGGACGTCCACCATCGCCCAGGTTCCTCAGGCGGGTCCGGCCGCACCAACCAGCGACTCTGCTTGCTTGGCGACTTTGCGGCGAGCCGGCCAGGCTAATATCTTAGTCCCCCGGCCGCGCCCGATAAAGCAAAACCACCACCCTTTCCCCCGTCGCTTCCCGGCGCAGACAAAGGGCACGACGGTCCCTCGCCGCCGTGCCCGGCAGCAACCCGATCAGACCAACCCCTGCCGTTCAGTTCCCCAGCATCGACACCTCCGGCTCGCTCAGCATCGCCAGCGCTGTCCGCAAGGCCAGCGCCCGCTGCCGCGCCCCCTGCAGCGCCGCATTCGCCATGTCCAGCTTGCCCACCACCTCGATTTCATAACGGTCGGCCAACTCAAGGACGTTGTTGTCTCGCATCCTGGCCAGTTCCTCGCCGACGGATGCCAACTGGCCCTCATCGTCGGCGAACTGCATAGTCCATTTGGCCAGTTCCTGGTTCATGGCTTCCAAGTCCTTGCCGCCTTCTACGCTGCTCTGGATAGACCAACGCTGCCTGGCGATCTTCTGGCGAGTTTCTTCCACCGCCTGCGCAGCCGCAAGACTCTGCTCTTGTGCCTTGAGCCGCTCTTGCGACTCTTCCGCACTGCCGCCTTGTGCCTTGAGCATTTTCTCCCGCAGCCCCGCCAGGTTCCTCTGCTCTTCCAGTTGCTGTTCCTGGATCCGCACCAGCCCCTCCAGTTCCGCCAGCGCGGGGTCGCTGCGCATCTTGTCTTCCACCTGCTTGGTGATCTCGGCCAGCCGTTGGTTGAGACTTATCTGCCGTCGGTGGCTATGGTCCCGCTTGTGCTCCAAATCCTGCTGCCGGCCCCGCAGTTCCGCAATCCTCTTCCTGACCATGTCCGAGTTCAGGTCGGGCACCCCAGCCTGATCCATCATTTTTCTTTGCACCATTCGCAGTTCAGTCATCCGGCTCTCGGCACGGGCAACCTCCCGATTGGCAGTCTCCAGCTCCTTCGCCCACCGCCCCTGCATCTTCTCGTTTTCTTGGTTGAGCACCTTGCCCAGACCCGCCGCCGCACCGGCAAGACACGGCGTCGCATCCATCTCCACACCGGCCGGCGCCAGCACCCGCAGCTCAAACAGGCCTTCCGACGGCCCACCCGCCGGGGCGTGTCCGAACAACTCCCCCATTCCCTCGACCGGGCCAAGGAGCGACGCCCCCGTCCCTCCTCCCAGTGCCAACGCCGTGATCTCCAGGGCGACCAGCTTCGGCTTGTCCGGCACCACATACGAACTGTTCACCAACGCCGTCAAAACCCTGGCATCCAGTTGCATCTGCCCCGGGTTGCACCGCACCCGCAGCACCGCGCTGCCCAGAACATGCGGGGGCATGGGTGGCTCGCTCATGCCAAAGGGCATCGCGCCGTACTCACCCATACCCATTCCGCCGAAGCCCTGGGGCGCCGGCATCCCGACGGGTGGCATTGGGTGCGAAGGTGCGACAGGCTGCGCCGACCCCATCGGAACGGGCGGGCCTGCCTCCTGCCCCGCCCCCACCCCCGCCCCGGCCCAACCGACCAGAATCGTCGCCACCGTCAGCCCAAGCCTCGCTCGTCCAGTCGTTTTCATAGCGTATCTCCCTGGGCCCCCTGGTCCAACTGCGCCAGACGTTTGCGCGCCACCGCGGCCCACTTCGTCTGGCCGAAGTCCTTCACGATCCGCTCATACTCCCGCCGCGCCGCCTCCGGCTCGCCCAGCCGCCGCAACTTCTGGTCGCCGTACCACAGCAAAATCACCGCCGTGTTCTGCACCTGCCGCTGGAACTCCGCGAGCGGGTCCTCGGCGCCCGCTGTCTGCTGATCGGCCTGCCCCGGCGGCGACTCGCCCCGCTGGAGCGCCAGCACCGTCTCAAGAATCTCCCGCCGCTCATCGGCCTCGGCCTGGAGCCGCGCGATCTCCGCCTGCAACCGGGCGATCTTGGCCTCGTGGTCCGCCAGCTTCTGCTGCGTCTCCGTCGCCGCCACGACGGGTGCCGGCTCAGGCCGGGGCGCCTGTTCGTGCCGGGTCCCGTGCCACACCGCCGCCCCCGCCGCCGCCAGCACGACCGCCGATAGCGCAACTACTGTCCGTCGCCGGGCTTGCCGTCGCCGCCGCGCCAGCCGGCGCACCCCCGCCGCCAGATCACCCGCCGGCGAGGGCGGTCCTGCCGCCGGGCCTGCTGCCCGATCCGCCGCCTGCAACAACTCCGCCCATCGATCCGTCGTCACGGCAATTCCTCTCTCAGCTCGCCCAGCTTCTCCGCCAGCCGCTGCCGTGCCCGGTTAAGCCGCACGCTCACCACGTTGCCCGACACCCCCAACGCCGTCGCAATATCAGCCACTTCCATCTGCTCCAGGTACCGCAACACCACCACCTCCCGATACCGCCACGGCAGCGCCCCCACGGCCCGCCGTACCCGCCCCAGCACCTCGGCATCCACGCCCGCCGGGCCCGCCCCAGGTGCAGCCTCGGCGGGCCGGCGCTCCAGCCGGCGCAATAACTTGAGTCGCAACAGCCTCTTACGCTCCCATGTCCGGCAGGTGTTCACCGTGATCCGCGTCAGCCAGGTCTCCACCCGGCAGTCGCCCCGGAAGCGACCCAGGTGCTTGAGAACCGCCACGAACACCTCCTGCACCACGTCCTCGACGTCGCCGGGCCAGGCCAGCAGGCGGCGCGCCAACCCCGCGACCCGACCGTGGTGGACCGCGACGATCTCCTCAAACGAGGCTGACTCGCCCCGGCCGGGTGTTCCCACCGCCGCTGCCTCCGCCGCCCCGGCCTCCCCTGGCTTGGGCGCCTTCGTCGCTGTCTGGCCTGCCGCCATACCCACCTATTAGACCCCGCCACCGTGGCAATCTTACCGAAAAACGCGCCCGCCCCGGCAAGATCCCTCGGCGGAGGCAAACTTGGCTCGAAATAGTGGGCCGGGCAGGCAATCACGCACCGGCGTAGCTGTGCAGGCCGGGGAAGAGCCGGGAGAGGTTGACCCAGAGCAGGGTGATCACGATGGCCACCAGGCCCAAGAGGACCAGGACGCTGTTGAGGCGGGGATAGCGCGGGCCGTACAGCCGGCGGACGTGCAAATAGATGAGATAGATGAGCCAGGAGACCAGCGACCAGAGTTCTTTGGGGTCCCAGTGCCAGTAGTCGCCCCAGGCGAGCTTGCCCCAAATGCTGCCGAGGATCAGGCCCAGGGTCAGCAAGGGAAAGCCCAGGCACACCAACCGATAAGCGGCGGTCTCGTAGGTGGCTAGGCGGAACTCGGCCGGGGCGGGACCGATCAGCAGGCGGGCGGCGGCCTGGACCGCCGCCTTGGTCAGAATGATGTAGGCCGCCATGTAGGCCGCGACATGGGGAACGAACAGGGGGCTTTGCAGGGCGGGCGGCAGGTGCAGCGGCCGGGCGTCAAAGACGAACCCGGCCGGGAAAAGCACCACAAACCCCAGCAGCATGTCGGCCGTTTCCCCGCCGGCGCCCAGAAAGCGGCGACAAAAGAGGCTCAAGGGATAGACCATCCCCAAGCACAGAAACACTTCGAAGAGGCTCTGCAGCGGGACGTGGCCCACGTCGAGCCAGCGATAGACGAAGGCCAGTACGACGGTAACAAAACCGCCCAGGTAGAGGCGGCGGGACAGACGATTGAATCGCATCAGCCGGCCGAGAAAGGCCAGCAGGTGAAACGCCAGGGCCAGATAGACGAGCAGGCCTTGCAGGGTGTACTTAATCGCCATGGACGACGCCTCGCGCAAACCAGGTGACGATGGGGCGGAGCCAGAAGTGCCAGAACACCCCGCCTAGCAGCAAGGCGAAGCCCACGAACACCGCCGTCAGGCCCGTGTCGGAAACGACCGCCAGCACGCTCACCCACCGGCCGTCGGGGGCGACCCGGCAGCCGGACTGATAAAAGTGGTAGCCGCCATAGTGCAGGGGATGGTTGACCTTCAGGAGGTAGTGCTGCTGCCGGTGGGCCGCCGGGTCCAGCAGCACCAGGTCGCTGAAGTAGCCCTTCTCGCCGGCGACGAAGCTGCGGTAGCTCAGCCGCAGGCCCGGGACCGATGAGCCAGGATGCTGGTGGAGTTCAAAAACGAAGATGACCCGGCGCCCGCCGCCGGGGGATTCTACCTCGAGCTCGACGGCCGGGTTGAGCTCGCCCCGCGGGTCGTCTTGAAGGAACTCGCCCAGCGCCAGGCTGCGGAAGACGCGCAGGACGCGCAGGGTCGGCAGATCGCCCGGCAGATCGAGGCGGCGGCCGGGCTGGGCGGGCAGTTGCCACGAACCCCCCTGCGCCGAGTCGTCCGTGCGGATCTCGAGCACGCCGGGGTCCCAGTAGTAGTCGATCCAAAAGCCGTTCAGGGCTAGCTCGAAAGGCAAGCGGGCGAGGGGCTGCTCGTTGGGGTCGTATAGGGCGTCAGCCGCCTGGCCTTCGACGAGATCCAGTTGGGCGCGGGGGACCTTATCAATGCCGAAATGCCGCTTCTGCCAGGCGTGGGCTCGCTCGGAACCCCACATGGCGCCCAGGAGAACGATTGTGCAACCCAGGTGCATACCCAGAAGACCCGGCTGGCGGATGAGGCGCGGGAGGGCGGCCAGGCCTATCAGCAGCAGAACGGCCAGCGCCGCCCAGAAGACGATGAGCAGACTGGAATTGAAGAGCCGTCGCGCCCGCTCGGCGCCCAGGAAGGCGCCGACGATGGCAAGCAGGGTCAGCAGGACCAGCACGTTCAAAGTGGCTGGCAGCAGGACGCGGCGCAGGCCGGGGGCGAAGCGGGAGGGGGGCTGCGCGGCGGAAGAGAACGTGCTGTTTGGCTCGGGTGTCATGCGTCCAACGAACAAACATTATGACGACGCCGCCGGCGGCCGGCAAACTGACCGGCTGGCGCCTGTCCGGCGTCGCTATGGGTTGAGGTCATCGGCCGGCGCTCGATTGGCGGGGGTGTCAGGCGCAGGGGCGGACTTGGGCACGGGAAGGGCGACCTGGGCGTCGGGCGGCAAAGGCCGCACGCGGTAGAGATGGATAAACCGGCCGGCGGCGGGGCTGCGGAGCGTGGTGAGGTATTGGAAGGGGCCGACATCGCGGCCGGCGCCGAGCATCGCCAGGCGCGCCATGCCCCAGATACTGTAGTAGGCGCTGCCGGGCGTGTTGCCGATGCGGCTGTCCCAGGCGACGTAGGCGACCCCCGCTCGATAGCACCGGCGGCTGAACTCCTCGGGGGTTTGCCCGCCGACGGCGTTGGGGCCGAGGAAGTAACGCTCGGCGGCGGGGGCGAAAAGGCCGACGACGTGGGACATGGTCGTAACGAGTCGTTCGCCGGGTTGGGCGTTCTTGACGTACCAGTCGGCCAGAAGCTTGAACTCGATGTCCTTCTCGCCGTTGCCGACGGTGCCGGCCAGGGTGAACTGGTTCGCGGCGACGGCCAGAACCGCCAGAGCCGACACGGCCAGGCCGGCCGCCAGGCCGCGGGGCCGCAACAGCCGCACCCAGGCGATCAGCCCCAACGCCAGCACGCCCCAGGCGACGTAAGGAACGCTGACCGAGCGGGTGCTCACCCGGCGGACGCGGGGCAGGTAGCCCACCAGGTGCACGAACCAGACGGCGGCGATAACGACCAGCAGCAGTTGCAGCCCGCAGACGGCGGCTCGGGGCAGGCGCCCGGGACCTTGGACCAGGTCCCAGGCCGCGCGCAGGCCATAGCACCCCAGCAGCAGCACCACCCAGGCCATCGGCAGGGCGTACCGTTCCTGCGTGCCGTAGCGGAGGCCGTGGGCAAAGTAGTAGGAAATGAGCACGAAAAAGAGGGCCAGGATATTCCAGTTTCGGCGATACCCGGCGTAGCCCGCCGCCAGCAGGAGCAAGGCCGCTAAGGCGATCTTGCTGGGAAGGACCACCGGCGCAAAGACCATCGCGCCGGGGGCCGGCGAGTGGGGAGGCGCGGCCACGACGCGGCCGAGGAGATTGCCCACGCCGCTATCCCAGAGGTAGAGAGCGAAGCGGCCCAGGACATAGTGGCCGCGCGAGTAGTTGCTGATGTAGTGCCCGCTCAGGTCCGCCGGGGTCTTGGCGGCGGCGAAGGTCCCGGCCAGCCAAAGCGCCAAGGGCAGGGCGGCCAGAGCCGCGTAGAGCAGCGCCTGCCCGCGACGACGCCAGGAACGGGCCTCGAACTGGTCGAGGACAAAGGCCACGAAGATCAAGACTGCGCCCTCGTAGCGCACCATCGGGGCCACCGCGGCGCAGACCCAGCGCCAACGGGAACGGCAGAGGATTAAATAGAAGGTCAGCACGAAGAAAAACACCAGCGTGGTCTCGACGATGGGGTCGCGGAGCAGCTTGAGGGCCCAGGGATTGAGCCCGGCCAGCAGGGCGAACCAAAAGGCGTAGTCGCCGAGAAAGCGCCGAGCGATCAGATACAGCAGGAGAATGGTGGGTGGGTAGAGCAGGGCGTTGAGCAACCAGCCGGCGCTGAGTTCGGGGTGCTGACCGCCCGCCAGCCGACTCAGACCCACCTGCAACAGGCCCAGGACGGGGACGCGCTTGAAGCTGGAGATTTTCTTGAGGTCGAAGGGCAGCCTGACCTTGAACCCCAAGATGCCGTCAGGGTCGCGGCTGACGCAATGCGGGTCGAAGCTGTTGACGAACCGCACGAAGTCGTGGCCGGCTTGGACAAAGGCTGGGAAGTCGGAGTTGGGGACGGGCTGATGTTCGTAATAGAGGATGGAGAGATAAACGCCCAGCAGTAACAGCAAGGCCAAGGCGACGTAATGAAAACGCTGCTGCCGGCGGGCGAGGTCCGGCGGAGCCAGGGGCGCCGCGCCGGGCGCCACGGGCCGGGGGGCGGCGGCTGGGTGGGCAAGGCTGCGATGTTGTCGTCGCGCTGGCATGGCCGGGGCGGTCTCGTCGTTGGGGGTCGCGGGTTACCGGCGCCTCGGCCCAGGCGGCCGAGGCAGGCTAGGACTGGGCGAGCGGGGGTTTGCGCTCCTTGATGAACTTACGCCGGGTGTGAAAAAGAATTTCCTGCAGCAGGTGGCGATTGGCGTGGCTCAGATCGGCCAGAATCCCCAGGGCCAACAGATGACTGGCGATGAGCAGGCACACCGCCGCGAGGATCAAGGACTGGATATGCCCGCTGGCCGAGGGGCCGAAGAGATAAAACAAAAGAAAACGCAGGCACAAGACCGCGCCTAGCACGCCGGGCGGCAGCGCCAGGTAACAAAAGGTCCGCAGGGGCTTATAGGTTACGTACGACCGCAGGATAATCGAGATCATGCGCCAGACGTAACTGGGGACGGAGGACATCAGGCGCGACTCGCGGGTCTTGGGGTTGACGGCGACGGGCACGTGGGTGATGGGGATGCCCAGGTGCCCGGCCTGGATGATCGTCTCGACGGTGTACGTGTACTGGTTGAACACGTGCAGGCGCAGGGCGGCGTCGGCCGAGTAGGCGCGGAAGCCGCTGGTGGTGTCGGGAATTTCCGTGCGGGAGAAATGGCGGACGATGCGGCTGCCCAGGCGCTGCAGGCGTTTTTTCCGGGCCGAGAAGTGAGGGATGGACTCGATGGGTCGGGCGCCGACGACGATCTCGGCCCGCCCGGCGAGAATCGGGGCGACCAGGTCCGGAATGCCGCGGCCCTGATACTGGTTGTCGCCGTCGGTGTTGACGATCACGTCGGCGCCCAGTTCGAGACAGCGTTGGACGCCGCGGATGAAGGCGGTGGCCAGCCCCCGGTGGGCGCCCAGCCGCAGGACGTGCTGCACGCCGACCTGCCGCGCCACCTCGACCGTGCGGTCGGTGCTGCCGTCGTCGATGACCAGGACCTCAATCGTGTCGATACCGCCGATGTGCTTGGGTAGGTCCGCCACCACGACGGGCAGGGTGGCCTCTTCGTTATGGCAAGGTATCTGGATGATCAGCTTCATAATAAAACTCTCGCGCGGCGGCGACCGAGGGCTATTCTAGCGGGGTGGGGACGGGAAGGGAATCCGTCCGCTCCCTGTCAATGACCAACCTCTTCCGGCCGCGCCAAAAGTTCCTTTGGGGCGCCGAGAGGGTGTCTTCTGTAGTAGAGCAGGACGTACCCGCAGGTCCAGAGGGTATGCAGGACGTAGGCCAGCAGACGAGCGGTCGCCAGTCCGAGTGCGCCGAGGGCAACCAGGGCGGTGGTGGATAACAGGAAGGCGACGGCCCAGCCCAGGTTGAAGCAGAAGCCCAGCCACATTCTGCCCCGTGCGACGATAAACTGGCCGGCGGGCGTCTGCCCGGCCAGCAAGCCGGCGGTAACCAGGACGAGCACGAGGGTGCTCCAACCTTGGCGGAAGTCCGGGCCATAGCAGCTCATCACCCAAGGGCTGAGCAGGCACAGGAGCAGCACCACGGGCAGGACTGTCAGAAGGTTAAGACGGAAAGCGGCCAAGAGGATGCGGCCGGTGCGCTGGTGGTCGCCGGCGCCGTGCCGCTCGGCGAGGATGGGCAGAAACGCCTGGCCCAAGACCACCGGCAGGAGCTGCAGGGCGTTGAACCACTGATTGGCGGCATTGAACAGGCCCACTTGTGCATAGCCTTGCGGTTGGTGCACGAGCAGGGCGTTGCAGGCCCAGTTGACCGGCGCCACCATGGCGGCGGAGAGGACGGCGGGCAGGGTGAACTTCCAGAGAATGGGCAATTCGCTGCGGCAGCCGCGCAGGAGAAACCGAACGCCGGCTTGGCGGGCCTGCCGTCGAATGGCGAAATGACCCAAACACCACGCGGCGGCCTGCCAGGCGATGAAACCGCCCAGGGCGCCCTGGAGGCGGCCCCAGTGCGTAGCCAGGATGAGCAACGGCAGCCCAAGCGCTCCAGCGAGGCAGTTGATCCAAGCCAGCGTCTTGAAGGCTTCGAAGCTGGACAACACGCCGGCCTGGGCCCCGGTCAGGCCGGTAAAGAAAAGCAGGGCGGCACTGAGGCGGAGTGGGCCCTGCAGGTGCGGGGCAGCCAAGGTCTGTGAGGCCAGCCACGGGGCCAGGGCTACCAAGAGGACGGCGGCCAGGCCGCTGGCGAGGACGGCTGAGACACCGGAGAGAGCCAGGATGCGGCCGGCCTTGAGCGGATCGGCCTGGCGGCACTCGGCGATATGTTTGGCGGCGGTCAGTCCCAGTCCGAAGCCGGCGAGGATGCCGAACATCTGCACCGTGCTCAGTAGGATTCCGAGTTGCCCGAATCCCTCGCGTCCCAAAAACCGGGCGACGGCGATGCCCCCCAATAGGGCCAGGCCGCGACTGGCCCCAGCGCCCAAAAGCGACCAGAGGGCGGCCTGGGACAACCGGCCGGCCAGCGGAGAGGCCCACAGACGCCGCCACCACGGCTGCAGGAAACGCGGACACGCGGCTGTAGCGATGCTCTTGAGGCTCATAGTGTGCGGCAGTGCGTAGGGCGGGCAAATCCCTGGGCCCGCCAGGCCTTCGGCCACCGGACGGCGGGCAAGAAGTTGCCCGCTTTACCGCTCTCCCTGCCGGCGGCGGCGCCGACGGCGCGGCGGGCGGTATTCTAGCGGCAGGTTCCGGGCGGGGCAACGTTTGGGGCGGCGGCGGGGCGCCGTTCCAGATCACGATAGACTTGCAGAAGGGGTTGCACGACTTGTCGCCAGTTGTAGCGGTCGTACACGGCCCGCCGACCATTCTCGCCCAGCCGGCGGCGCAGTTGTGGGTCGCGCAGTTGGCACACGGCCGCGGCGAAGGAGTCGGGATCGCGCTGCCGAAAAACCAACCCGCAGTCGGCGTCGCGCACGACCCGCACCAGCGGCGGCACGTTGCTCACCAGCACCGGCTTGCCCAGCATCATGAATTGGAAAATCTTGTTGGGCATCGTCATTTCGACCGCGGGCGTGGCGACGTGCGGGATGACCCCGACCGCGCTAAGCTCGACGTAGGTCGGCAGCAGCGCGGCGGGCTGATAGCCGGGAAAGACCACGCGGTCGCCCAGGCCGAGCTGCTCGGCCAAGGCGTGCAGCGCCGCTTCGAGATAGCCGGAACCCACCAGCAGCAGTCGGACGTTGGGGACCTGTTTGAGCAGCAGGGGCATGGCTTGGATGACGGTCTCGAGGCCGCGCAGGGCGTCGAAACCGCCGAAGTAGGTCAGGACGAAATCGTCGCGGTAGCGGTCGAGAAGGTCTTGTCGCAGGGGCAGTCCGGCGAAGTGGTCGATATCCTCGGCGTTGGTGACTTCGAGGATGCGCTCGGCCGGGGCGCCGAGCCGGCGGAGGCGGGGGATGTGTTCCCGGGCGACGACGATGACGCGGTGGGCGGCGCGGCAGGCGCAGCGCTCCTCGCGCCGGAATAAAGCCAGTAGCAGCGCGAACAGGGGTATCGTGAGGCGGCCGTGGCGCGCACGCATGCCGGCGCGGAAAACGTCGGTGTAATGTTCGTGCATGTCGAAGATGACCGGCAGGCGAAGGGCTTCACCGGCCAGCGTCGTGGCCAGGGCGTAGGGCAGGTCGTGGACGTGCAGGGCGTCGATGCGGTGTTTGCCGCAGGCGCGGCGGATGTGGAAGTAGATGATGTATCGTTGCCAGAAGTAGTAGATGAGTTCGGCGAGGGGCTTGTGGCGCTGGCAGGGCAAGGGCACGCGGATAACGTGGACGCCGTTGACGGTCTCTGCGCGGGCCTGGCCGAGGCCCTGGCGCGCCATGAGGAAGAGGCGGTGGCCGTCGCCGCGGAGGTCCCGCAGCTCTCGATCGACGCGGACGTGCGGCGGGTAGGTCGTATTGGATAGGACCATGAGTATGTTCACGCGCGTCTCCGGCGCCGGTCGGCGGGGTCGCTGGACCTCGGCGTGTCAGGGCGTCGCGGGCCGGCCGCGAGGGGCGCGGCGCCCGGCGGTTGGGTCGAGGCCGTCGTACAGTCGCAGCAGGACTTGGACCGTGGCCTGCCAGTGGTAGCGGTCGTGCACGGCCCGCCGGCCATTCTCGCCCAGCCGGCGGCGCAGCCCCTGGTCCCGCAGCGCCAAAACCGCCTGCGCCAGCGACTGCGGGTCCTGCTGCCGAAAAATCAACCCGCACTCCGCGTCCCGCACGACGCGCATCAGCGGCGGCAGGTTGCTTACCACCACCGGCTGGCCCAGCATCATGTAATGAAAAATCTTGTTGGGCATCGTCGTGTCAACGTGGGGGCTGGAAATGTGGGGCACCAGACACACCGCCGCGGCCCGGATATAGCTGGGCAACTGGGCAAACGGTGCGAAACCGGTAAAGGTAACGTGCTCGCGCAGACCGAGCCGTTCGGTCAACTGCTCGAGTTCGCCCCGACTGGCCCCGTCGCCCACCAGCACCAGGTGTGCCTCAGGCAGCTCCCGCCGGATCGCCGGCAGGGCCCGCAGCACCGTTTCCAGGCCGCGAATCGGCTCCAACCCCCCCACGTACATAATCACGAACTTACCCGCCCACCGGCGCCGCAGCTGCGGCTCGTCCGGGAACCCCTCGAAACAGTCGATGTCCTCCGTGTTGGTGACGACCGCGATGTTCGCGCGCCGCACGCCCAGTCGGCGGACCCGCCCGATGTGCTCGTCCGCCACCACGATGACCTTCGTGGACCAGCGGCAGGCGAACAGTTCCTCCAGCCGCAGCAGCCCCAGCAGAATGAAGGCCAAGGGCCGAAAACGACGATAGACCTCCGCCGCGAAGCTCGAGGCCAACATGCTCACGTAATGTTCGCGCATGTCGAAGATCACCGGCAGCCCCAGCAGCCGACCCGCCGCCGCCGTCGTGAACGCATAAGGCAGGTCGTGCACGTGCAACACGTCGATCCGGTGCCGGCGGCAGGCGCGCGCCAGGCGCCACAGCAGAGAATAGCGCTGGAAGAAGAAGTAAATAAAGTCGGCCAGCGGCTTGCACCCCTGAAACGGCAGGGGAACCCGCAGCACTTGCACCCCGTCCACCGTCTCCCGCGCCAGCTGCCCCGGACCCCGCCGGGCCATCAGGAAAACCGCGTGTCCGGCCCGCCGCAGGGCGCGGGCCTCGCGCTCGGCCCGAATGTCCGTGGGGTACTTCTTCGTGGACAACACCAACAGCACGTTCAACGCCGGGGCCTCCTACCGCCGCCCACGCCCCGCCAGACGCCCAAACAGCTCCAGTATCCACGCCGTCACATCGACGCACTCCGCCAGCATCCGCCGGCGCTTTTCCCGCCACCGCTCCCGCAGGTCCGGCAGCGCCAGCCACTCCTGGGCTTTCGCCGCCAAGCCCTCGAACTCGCCGGGCAGGAACGCCGCCGTCAGTCCGTACCGGTGCTCCAGTTCCTCCAGATACGAGATCCTCCCCTTGAACGTGTTGCAGCGCAGCGACGGCACTCCCAGCACCGCCGCCTCGGCCGCCATCGTCTGACTGTCGCCCACCAGCAGCCCCGCGAACGCCAGCACGTCGAAAATCCGGTCCGCCGGCGTCGGCAGCAGATACCGCTCCAACGCCGGCTCCACGGCCTTCTCCGCGCTGATGAACACCGGACCGTGCCGGGCCAGCCGCTCGACCAGGGCGCGGGCCTGCGCCGACGACAGGCCCTTCTCCCCGAGGTCGTGGTGCGCCTTCAGCGCCACCAGCCGAACCAGCGCGTACCGCTGCCCCGGCCGAACCCCCAGCACGCCCAGCACCGCCGGGTCCGGCTGAAACCGCCGGGGGTGCAGATACGCCAACTCGTGATAGCCCGGATAAGTCAGGTGCTTGCGCCCGTGGTCCTCGAAGGCCAAACACCGCGGCGTGATGACGTAATGAGCGATGGGGTAGCCCAGCTTGGCGAACACCGGCACGACCTTCGCGTCGTCGTCCTCGAACAGCAGCGCCGTGGCCCCGGTCCACCGGGCGGCCGGGCCGATCGAGATCGACACGCCCGCCATCAAATCAAACGCACCGCCCGCCCGGCTCAAACGCACCGCCAACGCCGCCGCCTGCACGCTCTCCCACCCCAGCACCAGCAGCCCCTCACGCCGCCGCCGGATGAGATGATGCGGCAGCCCGCTCTCCTCCAGCAATTGCGGCAGGCAGTCCTTCTGCCGGGCGATGATTTCAACCTCATGCCCGGCGGCGCGGAGCGAGCCGATCACGTGCTTGAACAGGTGGAAATGCGCCGGGTGCAGTAAATCGAACAAGACCCGCATCTATGCCTCTCCGCCGCCCGCCCACTGCCTGCCAGGCCGTAGGTGATTAGGCTGTAGGGTTCATGGTGTCGCGGCGCGACGTTTTTTTCTAATGGCCTACGGCCTACAGCCCACTGCCTGGCAGGCCGCGATCCAGGCGGGCCGATACGCCGGGCCGGCGCATCTTAACTCCCGGTTGGCGCAGCGGACAGTCGATTTCCCGTGTACGCGTGGCCGGCGGATCGCCATGCCGCAAGGGCTTGGCATGCAAGACCTTACGGGCCGTACTGCCGAACCAATCCTGGTTAGGTGTGTTACTAACAACCTAACTGTGAGTTGTTGGAAACAATTCTTGAGGCGGGGCGACTTTCACAATGTGCGCGCAAGTCGTTCTACCGACTCAGTTTGCGCGCTGAGCTGCGGCGGCGGTCCTGGCGGCGGCCACAAGAAAAAACAGCGGTGTTTTCTTGTGGGCCGCCTATGTGCTATACTTTTGTTGGTTACACAACAGCAACTATGGAAAGGTGAAGAGCCATGAAGAAAGAAAGGCGACTATCGACGACCCGGCCACGCCCAAGACCCGCCGTGGCCGGCCCAGCCAAGTGCAAGACCCGGCCCGGTGGGGACAACTGTTGTTTGTGCGTTCCGCGACTGGTTTGTGCGCGGCTTTTGTACACGAAGCTCGGGCCTGGTCCCCCCTGTCCCAATTGGCGGCAAGTCAAGCGGCGACAATATGTTACGGCCGGGGGAGAAAGGACGTGCAACAATGGTTAGGGAACGAAGTATGGTCTCGCCGTACTTTCAGGTGTATCCGCAGCGACTTTTGGGCGACCTAAGAGTGCGCAACGCGAACGCGTGGCTCTTGGGCGATTACTTCTTGCTGCTAATGCACTTATGGCTGGCCGGGGGCGCATCGAAGTTGACACAAAAGGAATTAGTTGGCCTATTTCGCTTGAGAAATCGCCGAGATTTGGCGGCAAAATGGCGGAGATTGCAGCCCCTGTTGACGCGGACGCGCGGGGGTTGGTGGACGGTGGATTGGTTGGCGGAGCAGGCGCAAAGTCAACGGGCGTGGGCACTTAGGAGAAAGAGCGGCCTGCCGATGGGCGGCCGGATTCAGGATAGTAACCGTCCTGAACCGGCCGCTCTTCATACTCATTCTCCCCATCACCCTCAAATTCAAAAAGAAGAGAAGACTTTTTTGGGTTCTTCTGCGCGGGTTGGGGGAAAGAAAGGAAATACCGATGAAAAATCTCAAAGCCTTGACCGAGGAAAGCGTCCAGTCCGTATGTGAGAGCATCGGGCACACCTGGACGTTCGATCTCTGTAATGCCTGTGGGATGGCGCTGGTGGCGGACCAGTTGCGGGGTTTATGTACGGCCTGCGGGAGGGTGCGGTCGGCCCTGCGCCGCGGGGGCCCGCGGGCCCTGATGAAACACATCCAGGAGGGGATACCGCCGGAGTATGCGGCGGCGGAACTGGACGATTTCAGCCGGGAGTTCAACGACCGCTGGTTTACCGCCTTTTCCAGCAACCTGGCGCTGGTGCTGGCGGGGCCGCCCGGGGTGGGTAAGACGCGTTGCGCGTGGGCGGTGATACGTCGGCTGCGGGCGCACGGCTTCCGGGCGGAGCTGATGCGGGCGGCGGAGTACCTGGCGGCGTTGCGCCCGGACGCGCCCCAGACGCCCAAGGAGCAGGCGAACGCCCTCCTCACGGCGACCTTTGCCTGCCTGGACGACCTGGGGGCCGAAGGCAAGGCGTCCGAATGGGTCAACGCCCAGTTACAGGAGTTCCTCGACAAGCGGGCGGCGGGGAAGGGGTGCTGGACGCTGATCACGTCGAACCTGGGACCGATCCACTTCAACGAGCGGTACAGCCCGGCCGTGGCCAGCCGCCTGAGCGGGTGGGTGCTCCTCGAAGTCGCGGGCGCGGACCGCCGGGTCCGGGAGGCGGTGTGATGAACTCCCTCCAAGAGCTTTTTCTACTGACCAGGGGGAAGGGCCGCTACGCGCTGCTGCGGGTGGACGCCGACCAGTGGGTCCGCTGGCGGAACAGCCGCATCGGGCTACTGAACGGTTATCCCAGACTCCGCGTAGGCGGGCCGAAGCGCCTGCTCCACAGCATGATCCTGGGCGTGAAGGAGTTCCTGCCGGGTTGGGAGGTTGACCATCGCAACGGCGACAAGCTCGATGCGCGGCGGTGCAACCTGCAGATCGTCCCCCACCACGTCAACAACGGGCGGGCGCGGGGACCGGACGGGCGGGGCTGGCCCGGGGGCGCGCCGCGGTACGGGGGCCGCTGGCAGGCCAGAATAAGGATACAGCGATCGTCGATCAGTCGCCGGTGTGACACGCAGGAGCAGGCCAGGGCGCTGGTGGCTTGGTGGAAGAGGGTGCTCTACGGGGAGGCGTACGATGCCGAAGCGGCCCATGCCCCAGCCGCGACGGGCGCGGCCGCCGCCCCTGCGAGTTGGCGGGAAGAAACACCAAAGGAGACAGAAAATGAGGAACAAACGCCGGAAAACGCCAAAAACGGGCAAAAAGCGGCGAAAAGCGCCAAAAACGAGCAAAAAGCGGCGGCAGGGGGCGAAAGCGCGCCAAAAACGGCGCAAAAAGGCGCGCAAGACTCGCCCCTTGCCGCGCGGCTCGCTCGCCCTGACGGAGTTGCTGGAACCGCCCTGGGCGGGGCCGACGACGACGGTGAAGGTATTCGGGCGTAGGGTATGGACGGCGGCCGGGAGGCCTGGCCGGCCCGGGAAAGGAGAACCACTATGAGCGGTCGTCAGAGGGTTGAGGTCGTCTTGGACACGCGCTGGTCGCAAGCGGTGCGGGCGTGGGCTTATTTCGGACAGGCGCGCCTTTTGGTGCTGGCCTTCCGGGACGGACGGGTCTATGCCTATCGAGACGTGCCGCGCTGGGTGCCGCGCCGCCTGCGCCGCACACGCAGCGTCGGCGACTACGTCTCGCGCCGGGTCGCGCCGCGCTTCGCGGCGTTCGAGCTTTCCCTGGGGGACAAACCCTTACGTAGGAGAGGCAACCATGAGTCAAGCCTGTCTAATTAAGTGGGACGGGCGCGAAGGAGCGTTCCTGCTGGCGCTGGCGTCCGGCTTGGAGAGCCTCGGGCGCGATTGCGGTTACACCCGCTTCGCCCTGCGCTGGTGCGACGCCGGCACTTTGGAGATCCGCGGCACGGAACCGGGGCGCACGCCCGGCGGCGGGCCGTGGCGCGCCGGCGGCGTCCTGGCGGTGGCGTATTGCGCCCGCTCAGGCGCGACCTCGGCGCAGTGGTACAATCTGCTCGGACGAGTCTTGGCGCTGCGCGCCCGCTGGGAGGGGGACGCGGGCGAGGGTGTGCTCGCCGACGACGGTCCCCAGGGGAGCGGGGAGGGCGAGGGCGTGGCGGCGCCGGGGGCCGAGGCGAGGGCGCCGGCGGCGTAGCCGCTCCGCCGCCGGGGTGAGCAAGACGCGGGGCAGGCAACCACCCTACCGTAGGCCTGCCGTGCCCGACAACCGTATCATCGCCCGTCGTCTAGGCGCCGCCGGCTCTCTTCATTTTCTTGTCCAGCCGTTTCTCTTTGAGCGTCTTCTGCGCCTTCTTCTTGACGTCTTTCTTAGTGTCGCGCGTCTTGGCCATACGTCATCCTTTCCTGACTGCCTCGTATGCTACATGGCTTCCCGGCCTGCTCCTGGGCAGCGAACTCTCCGCCGGCGTCGGCGTCCGGACGGAAGACGCCCGTAGGCCGTAGGTGATTAGGCTGTAGGGTTCATGGTGTCGCTGCGCGACGTTTTTTTCTAATGGCCTACGGCCTACAGCCCACTGCCTGGAAAAGCGGGGGCTGGTACGGATGGTCTCGGCGCGGCGGGCGGAATCACGGCCGAGGGCGCCGGTGGTCTCGGCGCGGCGGGTCTAGGCGCGGGGGCCGGGGCGGCTGTGGGCGCCGCGCTGGCTGAGGCGGCGGCGGGGCCGGCCTGAACGCCGATGCGGAGGGAACCCGAGGGGACAATGTAGATTTCGACGCGGCGGTTCTTGGGGTTGCCGCGCCGGCCGGACTCGTTCGGAGCGATGGGGCGGAACTCGCCCAGGCCCATCACGGCCAGCCGGGTCTCGGGCATGGCGCCGCCGAGGATTCTTTCGACGGCGATGGCCCGGTGGGCGGAGAGATACCAGTTGGTCGGATGCTTGGCGAGGGTATCGGGCTTGAGAATGGGGATGTCGTCGGTGTGGCCGACGATCAGCCCGTCAAAGCCTTGGGCGGCGGGCGAGGCGAGGATCCTGGCGAGGCCTTCGAGCTTAGGGACGGCGTCGGGCGAGACGGTGTCTTCTCCCTTGGCGAAGAGCAGGTCGCTCTTGAAGCGGACGATGCCGGTTTTCTCGTCGTATTCGACCAGGTCGGGCCCGACCTGCGCGGCCCAGTCCGCCAGGGCGCTGCTGAGTTCGGCGGGGAGCGGGGTTTGGGTCATTTGGGAGGCCAGCCGGTCCAGAAGGGCGTTCTTGGCGGCCAGTTGAGCGTTGAGCGCGTCGAGTTGCTGCTGGCAGAGGCTGCCGGCGCCGAGCAGCCCGTCGAGTTGCTGCTTGAGTTTGTCGGCGCGGAGACGTTCATCGTCACGGGCCGCCTCGAGGGTCTTGATCCGCTCTTCCTGGATTTGGTTGCGACGGACGCAGGTATCGAACTCGGCCTTGGACACGCAGCCGGCGAGCGCCGCCGACAGGGCGGCGGCCGACAGGACCGCGGACAGACGACGCAGCAGATTCATGTGCATTCTCCTTTCACCAGAGACGGGCGCCTTAGGGGCGCCGCCCGGGCTGGGTCGCGCTGCGGCCCCAGCGGCCGCGGCGGCGCCGACGGGGTTGTCGTTATGCCTGCTTCTGAGGTTCTGATTCCGGTTGTTTCTGGCGGGATTTCTTGCCTCTGGCGGCGGCGGGCGCCCCGGAGCGGTTGACCACGACGTTGCCGATAAGGACGACGAGCACGGCCAGGGCGCCGGCGCCGCCCACGACGAACCACACGACGCCGCCGACGGATTCCAGGAAGCTCGGCCAGACCCCGCCGACGGCGGCGGCGGCGGCGGCGGCCAGCAGCGCAAACATCAGCAGCGGCACGAGCAGCATCACGCCGAAAATGCTGCTGGTGGGGTCCTCGACCTGAACGTGAGGGCCGAAATCGGCGATGGGGATCAAGGCTTCGGAGGTGGCGCTGGCGGTGGCGGGAAGTTCGAAGCCCTGGGGAACCTGGGTCTCGACGGCGTGCTCGTCCTTGCCGGGGTAGATTTCCTCGAGGAGTTCGGCGCCGAGGCTGGTGTCGTCGGCCTCGCGCGAGAGGTCCAAGAGGCCGCTGCCGCTGCTGCCGCTGTCCAGGGAGATCTTGTCGAGGTCTTCCAGGTCGGGGGCCATTTGCGTCTGGGCGAGGGGATCGACGGCGAGGCCGGCCTCGCCGGAATCATCGAGCACATTGAGGCCGTGCTTGGTGATGACGGTGTCGTCGGAATCGGCGGGGCTCTTGCTGGTGTCTTCCAGGCTGATGCGGTCGGCGCCGGAGTCGGCGGGGGCAAGGTCGAGGCGGTCGCCGCTGTCATCGGATTTCTTTACGGCGTAGGTGGCGCCGGAGTCATGGGCGGCCAGGCGGATCTCGCCGGCGCCGCTGCCGCCGAGACCGCCGGCGGCGAGGTGGTCAACCTCATCGACCTTGTACATCTTCTTCTTGTTGTCGCCGAGGAACTCCCTGAGCAGGCCGTCCGTGACCAATTGTTTGACATCGTCCTCCGAACGGGCGAGCTTCTGCTGCACTTCTTCCAGCGTATAGAACAACTTTGCCATGACCGCACCTCTTCGGTTCGTCCCTGCGGCGCCCCAGGGTCGGAGCTTCGGCCGGGAGCAACGCCCGGCGGGTCCAGCCCGATCAAGCACCTTAGGCTATTCTATTCTACTAGCAATTCCACCGGCGGTTAAGGGGAAATTCCGGGGTCGTTGCCGGCCGGCTGGGTCGAGGCGGCACACTTAGGGCAGAAGTCCGGAGCGGGTTGGCCCAGCGGAGGCACGAAGGTGGCGTGGCACCGTGGGCAGACCGAGGCGCGATAGACGGCGTTCTCGCCGCAGCGGGGGCAAAGGAAGGGGAGTCGGTACTGGGGGCTGCCCCAGCGGCTGATCAGGGCGTGTTGAATGCGCCCGGGCGAGAGCACCGGTTCACCGGCGGGGGCATCCCCCGCGGTCTGGGCCTCCTCGAGGCACAGCCGCCGGCCGGTGGCGAGGTAGCGCTGGTGGAGGACAGGGTCTAGTTGAGCGACCTGGGCGAGTTGTTGGGTGGCGGCCAGGGAAAGGTCTGATAGCGCCAGGCTGAGGGCAAAGTCGCAGGCGGGGTTCACGCACTTGAGGGGGATAGGTTGGCTGGAGTCCCTGGCGGGCGGGCGGGCGGGCGGGGCGGCGGCTGCTGGAGTGGCGGAGGCTTTGGGGGCTGGCGGGGCGGGGGCGGGGGAGGGAACCTGGCGCGAGGCGGCGGGTGGCTGGGGGGTGTTGGCGTCGGAAGGGGCGGTGCGAGAAGGCGCGCCGGCGGTCGGGGCGTCGGGCGGTCGGGATTCGGCGGCGCGGCGGAGGGAGGCGGCACGTTCGACCCAGTCGCGGACGGTGGCGGGGGCGGGTTCGGCGTTGTTGTAGTCCTGCAACTGAACGTCAAAAATGTAGGAGCGGGCGGCCACCAGGCGGAGGCGCTCGTTGGCGGGGGCGCGGGGGTCGTAGGTGTAGATGCAGAGGGTCTGGTTCTGCTTGTCGAGCAGGGCGATGTACTCGAAGCCTGGGGCGCATTGGACGGCCAGGGCTTGGACATCGGCGGCAGGGGGGACGAAGGCGGCGGGCTGGGTTTGGGCGAGCAGCAGGGCCGTGGCGCCGGCGGCGAAGGCGAGCAGCAGGAAGGCCCACAGGCAGGTGCGGTTGGAGTTGCGTTTGATCATGGTTGGCGCCTCCGGCTCAAGGCCGTGGGGTTAGGCAGGGCTAGCGCCTGCATCAGCGGGCGGGGCGTCGGGGGCCGGGTTGGCGGGCGCTTCCGGGCCGGCCTGGTTGTGGTCCGGCGGGGCGGTCGAGGTCTGATCGGGGGTCGCGGCCTGATCGGCGGGCTGGTCGTGCTGGTCTTCCTTGGCGACGCGGGCGACGGCGACGAGTTTGTCGCCTTCATCGAGTCGGATGAGACGGACGCCTTGGGTGTTGCGGCCGATGTCGCGGAGCTGGTCGAGGCCGGTGCGCATGAGGATGCCCTTGGCGCTGATAAGCATGAGGTCATCGTCCTGGTTGACGGCCTTGAGGGCGACGACCTTGCCGTTACGTTCGGAGGTCTTGATGTTGATCAGGCCGATGCCGCCGCGGTGCTGAACGCGGTAATCACCGAGGTCGGTGCGTTTGCCGAAGCCGTTTTCGCAGACGGTCAAGAGGCTGGCGCCGGCGCGGACGACGACCATGTCCACAACCTTGTCGCCGGGGCGGAGCCTGATGGCGCGGACGCCGCGGGCGACGCGCCCCATGGGTCGGACGTCGGTTTCGGCGAAGCGGATGGCCATGCCGTCGCGGGTGCCCAGGATGATTTCGTCGGCGCCGCAGGAAATGGCGGCGCCGATAAGGTCGTTGCCGGGGTCGAGGCTGATGGCGGTGATGCCGCTGGTGCGGATGTGGCCGTAGGCGTTGAGGGGGGTCTTCTTGATGGTGCCGTCCTGGGTGGCGATGACCAACATGCGGTCGTCGAAGGAGCGGACGGGGAGGATTTCGGCGATCTTCTCCTCGGGTCGGAGGTGGAGAAGGTTGGCGATGCTTCGGCCGCGGCTTTGACGCGAGAGGGCGGGGACATCATAGACGCGGACCCAGTAGCAGCGGCCGCGATTGGTGAAGCAGCAGAGGTAATCGTGGGTCGAGGCGATGAAAAGGTGTTCGAGGAAGTCGCCTTCCTTGGTGTCGGAGCCGATGATGCCCCGGCCGCCGCGGCCCTGGCGGCGGTAGGTGTCGAGGGGGAGGCGTTTGATGTACCCGTCGTGGGTGATGGTCACGACGACTTCTTCTTCGGCGACGAGGTCTTCGATGTCGAACTCCACGGCTTCGCCGACGATCTCCGTGCGGCGGGGCCGGCCGAATTTCTCGCGGATCTCGTAGAGGTCTTCGCGGATGATGTCGAGGACGAGGTCTTCGTCGGCGAGAACGGTCTCATAGCCGGCGATTTCCTCGGCGAGGGCGGCGTACTCGTGCGCGAGTTTCTCGATTTCCAGGCCGGTGAGGCGTTGAAGCTGCATGATGAGGATGGCGTCGGCCTGGGGGCCCGTGAGGAACTGATCGCGGGAGGTGCGGTCGAGGAGGAAGGCTTCGGGCAGGAGGCGTCGAAGGATTTCGTGCTCGCGGAGGCGCAGGGGCCGGGCCATGAGGGCGGCCTTGGCCTGGGGAACGTTCGGCGAGCGCTTGATGAGGTCGATGACGGCGTCAATGTCGCTTTGGGCGAGCAGCAGGCCCTCGATAAGGTGGGCGCGGGTTTGGGCCTTGCGCAACTGGAAGCGGGTGCGGCGGCGGATGACGAGCCGGCGGTGCTCTATATAAAGATGCAGCAGTTGCTTGACGTTCAGGGTCTGCGGACGGTTGCGGACCAGGGCGATGTTGATGATGCTGAAGGTGCTTTGCAGCGGGGTGTGCTTGAACAGTTGGTTGACGACAACCTGGGCGTCGGCGTCCTTGCGGAGCTCGACGACGACGCGCAGGCCCTTGCGGTCGGACTCGTCGCGGACGTCGGCGATGCCGGAAATGGTGTTTTCGTTGACGCATTGGGCAATCTTGGCGACGATTTGACTCTTGACGGTCTGGTAGGGGATTTCGTCGATGATGAGAACGTCCTTGCCCTTCTTGGTGGTTTCCGTGTGGTGGCGGGCCCGGAGGATGAGGTTGCCGCGGCCGGTGGTGTAGCCTTCGAGGATGCCGTTGCGCCCGCAGATCACCCCGCCGGTGGGGAAGTCGGGGCCGGGCAGAACTTCCAGGAGGTCCTTGAAGGAGCAATCGGGGTTGTCGATGAGCTTGATGAGGGCGTCGCAGATCTCGCCGACGTTGTGCGGGGCGATGCTGGTGGCCATGCCGACCGCGATGCCGACGGCGCCGTTCACCAGGAGGTTGGGGAACTTGCCGGGGAGGACGGTGGGTTCGGTACTGGTTTCGTCGTAGTTGGGGACGTAGTCCACCGTGTCGAGGTTGAGGTCGGCGAGCATGTCGGCGGCCGCCTGGGTGAGGCGGGCCTCGGTATAACGCATGGCGGCGGGGGGGTCGCCGTCGATGGAACCGAAATTGCCCTGGGGATCGATGAGGGGGACCTGCATGTTCCAGGGTTGTCCGAGCCGGACGAGGGTGGGATAGACGACCGCCTCGCCATGGGGGTGGTAATTGCCGCTGGTGTCGCCGGCGATCTTGGCACACTTGCGGTGTTTGCTGCGCGGGCCCAGGTTGAGGTCGTTCATGGCCACGAGGATGCGCCGCTGCGAGGGCTTGAGACCGTCGCGGACGTCGGGCAGGGCCCGGCTGATGATGACGCTCATCGCATAGTTGAGGTACGAGTCCTTGAGCTCGTCCAGAATGGACCGGTCTTCAATTCGCTCTTGCACCACTGGCGATTGATCCTCTGCCCCAGGTCTCCAAACGCGCTGCACTGTGTTTGGAACCCAAACCGGCGCTCTGGCATCAGGTTAGCTGCGGGCGTATAAGCCCCTCGCTGCCGCAGGCCAAGGGCGTTATTCTAACTAAAGCGCCAGGGGTGGGCAATGGCTGTTTTGTCGCGGGCCCTGGGGCTATAATCGGTTACGCCGCCGGTGCTTGTGTATGGCTGGCGCCGCCTGGCGCGTCAACTTGGGATGACAGAGGTGAGTCGGCCGGGCCGCCGGTCGAGCTCGGCAGGTTGCACTATGAGACATCGCGGATTGCCTGACCGTTTCCTTGCGCTACTGGTCGTTCCGTGCCTGGCCGCCCTGCCGGCCGGTTCCTCCGCCGCCCGGGCCGAGCAGACCCCCAGCCGACGGACGCCGATCGTGGAGGCGTTCTCCAAGAACAAGGACGCCGTGGTCAGCGTTACCGGCAAGCAGGTCTTGGCGGAGGCGAACCCGTTTTTTGACTTCTGGGGGACGGAAATGCCCTGGTTTGGGCCGCGGCACTACACGGCGCCGTTCCTGGGCAGCGGTTTTGTGGTGGACCCCCGCGGCTACATCCTGAGCAATGATCACGTCGTTCGTGGGGCGCTGGAGGTCAAGGTGCACCTGGCGGGCCGGACGGCGCCGGTGGCGGCGCGGATCGTCGCGGAGGATCGGGCGGCGGACATGGCGCTGCTCAAGATCGACGCCGACCAGCCGTTGCCCGCCGTGACGCTCGGCCGCAGCGACGACTTGATGATCGGGGAGACGGTGCTCGCCATCGGCAACCCCTTCGGTTACCAGTACACGCTGACGGAAGGGATCGTCAGCGCCATTCACCGAGACCTGGAGGTGGAGAACCTGCGCTTTCCCAACCTCATTCAGATTTCGGCGCCCATCAACCCCGGCAACAGCGGGGGGCCGCTGCTGAACGTCTTGGGCCAGGTGATCGGGATGAATACGGCCATTCGACGGGCGGCGCAGGGAATCGGCTTTGCGATCCCGGTCGATGACCTGCGGCGGAACCTGCCGGAAATGCTGCGGCGGCATTTGGAAATGGAAGAGCGGGTGGACCTGGGGTTGACCGTGGTGGAGGCGGGTTTGACGGCGGCGCCGGCCGAGAGGGACACCGGGCGCGAGTCGGGGTCCGGCACGCAGCCTGAGCCGGCGCCGAGTGCGGTAGTAGGTTCGGTGCAGCCCGGCTCGGCGGTGGAGCGGGCCGGGTTGCGGAAGGGCGATGTAATCAAGGCGGTTCAGGGCCGTAACGTGTCGTCGGCGCTGGGTTTCTATCTGGACCTGCTGGAGCGGGGCGAGCAGAACAACCTGGCGTTGGTGGTGCGGCAGGGCGGGGCGTCGGGGAAGGAGATGACGGTGCGGTTGGCGTTGCAGGCCCGGCCTAAACCGGACCCCCGGCGGTTGGCGCAGCGGCTGTTCGGCATCGAGGTGGAGGCTGCCCGCGGCGGGCCGGGCCGCCGAACGGGGCAGGGGGTTCAGACCGTCGTGATCCGCAACGTGGGGCAGGGCTCGCCCGCCGAGGGTGCGCACCTGGAGGCGGGAGACATTCTGGTCGCGGTGGATGGTCAGGACGTGACGGGCCTGGAGGGACTGGGGAGGATTCTCGAGCCGATCGAGCCGGGGCGCGCCGTGCGGTTCACGCTGCAGCGGGTGTACCAATCGGGGTTCATCACCAGGATTGAATCGTTTGAGGCGACGCTACGCGCGCAAGGGGATGCGGGGCGGGAGATGGAGCACATCTGACCGGTCAAGGCGCCGGCTCACCCGGCGGACTTGCGCCGGGCGCCCACCGCACCGGCAGGCTGTGGGGCACGCCGAGCAGGTCGAGGACACGGGCGACGACGGAGTCGATGAGGTCCTCGATGGTGCGGGGGTGGTGATAGAAGCCGGGGCTGGCGGGGCATATGGTGGCGCCGGCGGCGGCCAGGCGCCGAAGGTTGTCCAGGTCGATCAGCGTGAGCGGCATTTCGCGGTGGACCAGGACGAGGGGGCGGCGTTGCTTGAGGGTAACATAGGCGGCGCGGAGGAGGAGGTTGTCGCCCAGGCCCGCGGCGAGCGAGGCGACGGTATGTGAGCTGCAGGGGCAGACGGCCATGCCGTCGCTGGGGAAGGAGGCGCTGGCCAGGGGGCTGTCCCAGCGGTCGTTGTCGTGCCAGCCCACGCGCGGGGCCGGCCGGCCCAACAGCGACTCGGTGTCTATCCGAACCACGGTCAGTTCCTGCCGGACGACCTGCGCGGCGACGGCGGTGGCGATGGCGTGCACTTCGCAGCCGGCGCGTTCCAGCACATCGAGCAGGCGTCGGCCGTAGGCGGCGCCGCTGGCGCCGCTGAGGCCGAGGATGATGCGGCGGGGGCGGTCAGGCGGGTTCATGGCAGCGTCTCTTGATCCAGCGGACGAGCAGCCAGGCAAAAACCGACCCCAGCACGAACCCGCCGGCGGTCGCCAACGCCTGCCGCGGGGAGAAAGATTCTTGGGCGTCGCTGCCGGCGAGCGCGCCGGCCAACACGGCGGCGAGCGGCGGCAGCAGGAAGGCCGCGCTGCTCGCCAGGGCCAGGCCCCCCCTGGTCAACGAGCTGCGGTGGGGCATGGCCCAGGCTTGAGCACAACGGTCGGCCTGGGCGCACTCGGCGCAGGCGGCAGGGCGCTGAGCGGGCTGCGGCACACAATGGTTCTCGCCGGCGGACTCGGCGGCGGCTGGGGCGGCGCTCGGCGCGCCGGCAGGCGGTCGGGTGGCGCCTTCGGTCGGTTCAGTCATGGCTCTGTGCCCTTGGGGGTGTCGGCGCCGCCGGGGGTATCGAGGGCCTGGAGAAGCGTTTGGGCCGCCTTCATTTGCGGCTGTTGGCGGAGGGCGTTATGCAGAAGATCGCGGGCCTGGACGACGGCGTCGGCGTGGGCGAGTAGGTAGGCCTGCAAGAACGCCAGTTCCGCTCGGGCCGAGCGCTGGGCGTAGTCATTCAGCTCGTCCAAACGCTGCTGGAACTTGGCCTGGTCGGAGAACCATTGGTGGGGGGCGGCGGGGGCGACGGCCAGCCCGGCGTCGAGCTCGAACGCCTGGGCTAGGAAGAAGGCGGCGCTCATGAACTCGCCGGCGGCGCAAAGGGCTTGCGCCTTGCCCAGGTAGGCCGGCGCAGCGGTCAGGTCATAGATGCCGGCGGCGGAGAAGGCGTCGGCGGCCCGGTAATACTGAAACTGCCGGAACAGGTCCTCGCCGCGCTGCAGGTGGAACTCATAGCGCTGGCGGTTGTAGGCGTCGAATTGGCGGCGTTGCTCGGCCAAATCGGCGGGTGAGAGGTTGGCTACGGGGTGCGGGAGCAGCACATCACTCTGAGCAGAGGAGCGGGTCTGCTGTTGCGCCGCGGGGCCGAAGGGTACCGGAGTGCGGCTGAGCGCGCCGCGACTGTCCGGCGAGGCCTCGGTGGGTGGGCCGGGAGGTCCCCAGGCGGCAGTTGGGCTGGTTACCGGATTAGGACTAAGCGCCGGCAGACCAGTCTCCAGGGCCGTACCCTCCGGTGAGGCGGATTCAGGCGACGTCTGGCCGGGTTCTTGCCCCGGCGTCAGCGGCTCGACGGGCTGAACGCGGCGGTCCTGCGGTTGCAGGTCTGGGGTCAAGGAGCGCTGACCAGGCTGTAGCAGGGCGGGCGTTTCGAGAGGGCTTGGCTGCGGAGCGAACATCCAGGGCGGCATCGAGGCGGGTGCGGCGTAGGGGAATAAGCCGCGGGGGTCGCCCAAGCCCGGCAGGCTAAGGGACAGGTCGCTACGTTCCAGGGGCCGGGAGGCCAGGGGCGCGGGCGCGGCGGACGAGAGGCGGTTGAGCACGTCGGTGCGGACGACCGAGCCGCCATAGTAGCGGGTTATGGCGCTGGAGGGGTTGACATAGGGACGGGGGGCGGTCCAGCCGGCTTGCAGGTCCGACAGGCCCGTCGAGTCGCGCTGAAAGTTGCTGAGGTAGCTGCTCCCCAGCGAGGCGCCGAACTCCAGGGTGCTGCGATAGGGAACCAGTCCCTGGAAGCGCCCGCCGCCGGTTACGTTGCCGGTTACATAGAGTTGGGCACGGGGCACCAGGGCATCGAGGCGGGCGTCGGAGTTGAGGCCCATCGAGCCGACGCGGGGGTTGGCGTCGAGCAGTCGGCCGTCCTGCGAGGCATAGACCTGGGCCGAGGCGGTGCGATAGGCCGGCCCAGCGGCGAGCAGGAGCGCGAATGCCAGCAGGTTTGCCGCGGTGGCCAGGCTGGGGGCGACGTGGCGTGGTTCGGGTTGAGTGGTCATTGTGCATCCTCCAGGCGTTTTCCGCTCAGCCGGTGGAGACGGCGGGCGTTTGGGCCGCTGCCGCCGGATCAGCGGGGCCGGTCGTGGGCGTAATTGGGCAACGCGCCCCAGTTGAGCTTGCGGTTCAAGAGGCGCCACTGGCTTTCCTGCGGGTGGTGGACCAGGTGGAAGCACGGCTGGGCGCGGGTGATGGTAATGGTGTCTTCCGCGTGGACGGGACTGGTAACCTGGCCGTCCACCGCGACCACGGCGGCGCCCCAGCAGCCGTGGTCGCGGTGGTCGGGAGCGGGGCGGGCATGGCTTTCGCGGCAGCGGAGGCGGATGTCCCGCGCCAGGTCCACGACGACCGGCCGGAAGCTGAGCGAGTGCGCGGCCAGCGGGGTAATCACGGCCGCGGCCAGGGTGGACATCAAAATTGGTCCGCCCGCCGAGAGATTATAGGCCGTCGAGCCGGTGGGGGTGGCGACGACCAGCCCGTCGCCCGTGCACAGGGCCAGGTGCTCCTCACCGATGCTGATGGAAACTTCGATCATGCGGAAGGGGGGGCCGGCCGTGAGGGCTACTTCGTTGACCGCCAGCGTCGAGAACGATTCGCTCCGGCCGGGTCCGTCGATCCGGCACTGGAGCATGGTGCGCCGGCTGATTAGGTTGGGGTCCGCGACGATACGCTCGAAGTGTTCCTGCAGTTGGGGAATGCTGAACTCGGCGAGGAAGCCGAGTTTGCCGATGTTGACGCCGATGACGGGCACCTGGCGGTCGCCCAGGGCGCGGACGGAGGCGAGGATCGTGCCGTCGCCGCCGAGGACGATGAGGTAGTCCACCGGGGGGAGATGCTGGAGGTCCAGGGGTCGTTCGAGGTTGTCGGCGAGCAGGTCAGCTCGGCTGCGGAGCCAGGTGAGCAGCTCGCCGCCCAGTTGACGCGTCTGGGGTTTGTCCAGGTTTCCCACCAGGGCGATCCTGGTTTTGCTGGTCTTGCTCATGCGTGGAGTCCTCGCGGGCCATCGGGGGGCGGTGCAGGAGTTCGCGGACGGCGGCGGCGATGGCTGGGCCGTCGATGCCGGCGTCGGCGAGTTGTCGGCGTCGAGTGGCGTGGGGAAGGAAGCGGTCGGGCAGTCCCAAGCAGTGGAGCCGGCGGGCGTCGAGGCCCATTTGGTGGACGGCCTCGAGGACGGCCGAGCCGAAGCCGCCGGCCAAGGCGTGATCCTCGACCGTGAGCACCGGGCGGGGCGAGTCCTCGGCCAGCAGTGCGGCCAACAGGTCGCGGTCGAGCGGCTTGGCGAACCGGGCGCTATAAACGGCGACTTCCAGGCGCTCGCCGGCCAATTGTCGGGCGGCGGCGAGGGCGTCGCCGGCGGTGCTGCCGTAGGCCAGGATCGCCGCGTCGGCGCCGGGCCGGAGGCAACGGGCCTGGCCGAGCCGGAAGGGCTCGACCGGTTCGGCGCCGAGGCGCTCGGCGCGGTCGCGCGGGTAGCGGAGGACGCAGGGCCGGTCGCAGGCCAGGGCGAAGCGGAGGGCCTCGTGCAGCTCGGGCTCGTCCATGGGGGCCAGCAAAACCAGGTGCGGCAGCACCCGGAGCAGGGCCACGTCGCAGAAGCCGTGATGGACGGCGCCGTCGCCCCCCACCAGGCCGGCGCGGTCGAGGCAAAATACCACCGGGAGATTTTGCAGGGAAACTTCCTGGAACACCTGGTCGAAGCCCCGCTGGAGGAAAGTGGCGTAGATCGCGACGACGGGGCGGAGGCCCTGGCGCGCCAGTCCGGCGGCGACGGCGACGGCGGCGCTTTCGCAAATGCCCACGTCGATGACTCGGCCGGGGAATCGTTGGCGCACCTGCGCCAGGCCGGTGCCGTCGGGCATCGCCGCGGTGAGGGCGACGATCCGCGGGTCGGCGTGCATCTGGGCGGCCAGCGCGCGGGCGAAGGCGTCGGTGAAGCTGTCGCCGCCGGCGGTCAGCCGCGCGGTCTCGCCCTCGACCTTGAAGGGCTGGGTGCTGTGGAAGGCGCAGGGGTCCTGCTGGGCGGGGGCGAACCCGCGCCCTTTCTCGGTGTGCACGTGCAGCAGGACCGGATGATCGATGTCCTTGAATCCCTTCAACAGCTCGATGAGGGCGCCCAGGTCGTGGCCGTCCACCGGGCCGAAGTAGGGAATGCCCAGTTGCTCGAAAATCTGGCGGTGCAGCAGCGTGGTCTTCAGGCCCTCCTTGAGGCGGCCGAGCGTCTGCTCGATGCCGGCGCCGACGTAGGGGAGTCGGCGGACGAGCAGTTTGGTGCGGCGGCGCAAGTCCTCGTACGAGCGGGAGAGCCGCAGGTGCGTCAGGTAATTGGCAAAGGCGCCCTGGGTGGCGTCGATGGCCATGTTGTTGTCGTTGAGGATGATGAGAAACTGGCGGTGCAACAGGGAGGTGTTATTGAGGCCCTCGAAGGACAAACCATTGACCAGGCTGGCGTCGCCGACAACGGCGACGATTCTCTCGTCGGCGCCGCGAATTTGGCCCCCCAGGGCCAGTCCCAGGGCGGTGGCGATGGCGGTGCCGGCGTGCCCGACGAAAAACGGGTCGTAGGGCGACTCGGCGGGACTGGGAAAGCCGCTCAGGCCCCCTTCCTGCCGCAACGTGGCGAAGCGGTCGGCGCGCCCGGTGAGCAGTTTGTGCACGTAGCACTGGTGCCCGACGTCCCAGCAGAGACGGTCGCGGGCAAAGTCAAAGACGTAGTGCAACGCGAGGGTCAGTTCGACCACCCCCAGGTTGCTGGCCAAGTGGCCGCCGTTGCGGCTGACCGTGGTCTTGATTAGCTGTCGGATCTCCTCGGCCAACTGGGCCAGCTGCTCAACGCTCAGCAGCCGCAAGTCGGCCGGGCCGTGTATCGTGCTCAATAGTGTTGCCTGCGCTGACAAAAACTTCTCTCCCCAGCCTGGTTCGATTAGCTGCGGCGGCTGACTATTCTACGGGCGAGGGTGCGGAGGGGTTCGGCGGGGGGGCCGAGTTCGTCGAGGGCGACCACGGCCTGTTCGACGAGCTGGGCGGCCTCGTGCCGGGACTGGTCCAGGCCGACGACGGCGGGGTAGGTGAGTTTGCCGGCGGCGGCGTCTTTTTGAGTCCGTTTGCCCATCTCCGCCGGCGTCCCGGCGATGTCCAAGAGATCGTCGATGATCTGAAAGGCCAGGCCGACCTTCAGGCCGTAATCGCCCAACTGGTCCAACCGCCGGGGGTTGGCGTCGGCGCAAAGGGCGCCCATGCGGGCCGCGGCCCGGAACATCAGAGCGGTCTTGTGCGTGTGGATGTACTGCACGGTCTCCAGGGCGCCGCAGCCGTGCTGAGTTTCGAGGTCGGCGACCTGGCCGCCAATCATACCGGCGGCGCCGGCGGCAGCGGCCAACTCGAGCACCAGCCGGCGAGCCAGGCTGTCCTTTTCCACGTGCTGGGCGAGAACCTGAAAGGCGTAGGTGAGCAGGGCGTCGCCGGCCAGAATCGCCACGCCGTCGCCGAAAACCTTGTGGTTGGTGGGTTGGCCTCGGCGCAGATCGTCGTCGTCCATCGCCGGCAGGTCGTCGTGGATGAGGGAGTAGGTGTGGACCATTTCCATGGCGGCGGCGGCGGGCAGGGCGCGAATGACCTCGCCGCCGCAGGCCCGGCAGGCCAGGAGGATCATGGCCGGCCGCAGCCGCTTGCCGCCCGCGCGCAGGCTGTAAAACATGGCCTTCCGGAGCGTCTCGGGCACCCCGGGGTCGTGGGCGAGGTAGCCCTCGATGGCTTCCTCCACCGACCGGGCGCACTGGCCGAGACGCTCATCCAGGTCGGCGCCGATTGTCTCAGTCTGTCCCATAACCGCTTCCCAAGCCCTATCCCGCCTCGGCGGGCAGAACGGCGACGAAATCACCTGCCACACCCACAAACGCTTTATTATAATGGGTTTGTCGCTCTGTTTCAAGCGCCGGCCCACCACGGGTGCATTAAAGTTTTGGGGAAAAAGAAGAAATCGGGTAGTCTTCCCGTTTTAACCATAAGTCATGGAGGACTACCCGATGAACGAAAACGAACTATTGGAGACGATGGTAAAACGGTTGGCGGCGGAAGTAAAGGGTTTATTGGAGCAAGTGCGGCAGGGGCAGGTGTCGGCGGCGGCCTGGGAAGGGTTGCTGCGGGAGCAGTTGTGGCATTTTGGCAACCAGGCCCTGGGGGTGCTATTGGAGGCCTGGGACCGGCAGTTGGTGGCAGGGCAAGCGGTGCATGACCGGCGGAGGCGAACGGTGGTGTCGTTGTTTGGGTCGTTGGATGTCAGCCGGGCGCGGTGTCAGGACGGACGTTACCCTCTGGACGAGGCCTTGGGCTTGACGGGGCGGCAGGGGTGGACCGCCGCGGTGCAGGAGGCCTGCAGTTTGCTCAGTGGCGAGGCAGGTTTCGCCACGGTCAGCGATTTGATGGGGCGGCCAGTTGTGGCGGGTGGCGGCATCGTGGCAAGTGGAGAAGGCCAAGCGGGTGGTGGTGATGGGCGACGGGGCGCCCTGGATTTGGAACTTGGCGGCGGAGCACTTTCCGCAAACGGTCGAGATTGTGGACTACTACCACGCCCTGGAGCACCTGTGGCAGACAGGCGAAGCCCTCTGGGGCCAGCGCGACACCTCGGCGGCGACCAAGGGCTGAGTGCGGCG
>Ga0315295_10000194_pt1 | contig 51405 bp, 36 predicted proteins | sample YL17G14_0_MG_FD_204453 | JGI IMG/M metagenome (GOLD analysis project Ga0315295, IMG submission 204453) | Sediment microbial communities from Yellowstone Lake, YNP, Wyoming, USA - YL17G14_0 | ecosystem: Environmental > Aquatic > Freshwater > Lake > Sediment | place: USA: Wyoming | collected... | reverse complement strand
TTCCCTTCCCCATCTGGGCCCGTAGAGATCTTCGAAATTTCGTGCTATCAATTGACCTGTTCGCCAGTTCCTCTCGTACCCGGCCTACCTCCGCAGCCAATTGTTTGGCGGCTTCCGAAGCCGGAGCGATATTATTGACTTCTTTAACGGGCAAATCGGCGAACTTCAGAAGGGCCATGAATAAGTGCTCCGGCTCGATCTCCTTGAATTCACCGGCGATAGTCTCCTGGCCTGCCAGTTGCCAAATTATTTCGATAGAAGCAGATATTTTCATTTTACTTTCACCGAATAGCCCATGTGAGTAGGTGGACCAATAGAGATAGAATTAGTTCATTATCTAGGCTTTCTCCAAAACCATAGGACAATGATTATAAAGCCCTGTTCTGGATATGAATAACATTGAAAAAATTTAATGTCAACTACATGAACTCGTTTCACTACATGAATTTGTCCAGCCCCTTTAACCGCTTTTCTCGTTACAGAGGACAAGCCGAAATGGTGCGATTTTTTATTGCTTGTTTTCTAAGAGGCTATTTCTCGTGCAAAAGGGTGGGGTATTAGGCAGCTAAAGACTCGCCCGCGTGCCACAATTGTGTCACGAAATTTGTTTAAAATGCTTAATCCGGCTGGGGGCTGCTTATAAGGGATACATAAAAGAAGGATCAATTATCTTTTAAGCCACTGAAAATTAGCAAAATCAGGGGGAACGAAATTGGTGGAGCTGACCGGGTTCGAACCGGCGACCTCTTGACTGCCAGTCAAGCACTCTCCCAGCTGAGCTACAGCCCCACGAGAGTGGAGATATATTACAAGAAGAGCGCCCAGCCGTCAAGATAAAGCAAACCGGAAAAAGAACCGCTCCCCACACAGGCCGCGGCTGGCCGGCCCGCACGGGAGGCGGCCGATGCCTTTTTTGATTTCTGCGGCCTACTTGAATACAATGGAGCCAGATTCTTCATGACCTCCAAAGGAGAATAGCCTTGGCTTATTTTAAAAGACAGGCGGTTTTTTGTCCTCTCTCTATGTTCTTTTTTCTTCTGGCATTTTTGGCGATCGGGGCTCCGCAAAATCAACCTCAGCCTCAATCGCAAATTCAACCCCAAAAATTTCCGATCATGACCTGGCCGGGTCCGGACAAGAGCTTGCTCACCCTGGAAACCTTTCAAAAAATAGCCGAAGCCGGGTTCTCTTTAAATATGTCTTTTTATGGCGAAAGGGATATCAACCTCAAGGCGCTCGACCTGGCCCAGCAGGCGGGCATCCAGCTCCTCATCCAGGACGCCCGTATCGCCAAGCTGGTCGAGGATACTTCCCTGCCTCTCACTTCTCTCGACCCGATCATCGCCGTTTATAAAGACCATCCCGCCTTCTGGGGATACTTCATCTTGGATGAGCCGAACGCGGCCAAGTTCGATCGGATCGCCGAGATTTTCGCTTATCTCAAAGACAAGGATCCCGGGCATCCCGCCTATGTCAACCTCTTTCCCACGTATGCCACACCTCAGCAACTCGGCACGGAAACGTACGAACAGCATGTCGCGAGCTTCCTGGAAAAGGTGAGGCCAACCTTTCTCAGCTATGACCATTATCCGATTACATCCACCGGCCTGCGCGAAGATTATTATCTCAACCTGGAAATCATCCGCGGCATGGCCGGGAAATTCGGCCTCCCGTTCTGGGCGTTCACGCTGGTCACGGCTCACGCGGTTTATCCACCGCCGACCGCCGCCCATATCCGCCTCCAGCTCTTCAGCGATTTGGCTTATGGCGCGAAGGGCCTGCAATATTTCACGTATGGAACACCCACCGGAAGCGATTTCGACTGGAAATACGGCCTGATCGACCCGCAGGGAAAACCGACGCTGACCTATGAATTCGCGTCTGAGATCAATCAGCAGGTCCGGCAGATTGCGTCGCTCGTTGGCAGCTGGAAATCGGAAGCCGTATACCACAGCGACCCCATCCCGAAAGGTTGCCGGCCGCTGGCAAGCGACGGCCTGATCCAAAAAGTGCAAAGCTGCCCGATGGTCATCGGGATATTCAGCGCGGCGGGCGATACGTATGTCATGTTTGTCAATCGTGATTACGAGAGCGACCGGATGGCCATGGTCCGATTTTCGCCGAAAGTCAAAAGGCTCATCGAAGTCGTGAAAGACTCGAGCACGCCCGCACAAATTCGCTGGTCCCAGGATGAAAAGGAGAAAACCGGCGCTCTAAAATTCCGGGCCGGGGATGCGCGGATATTCAAGGTCATATTGTAATGAAGAATTTAGCATCCTATGGGGGGAAAAATCGGGGACACGTATCAAAAATATAAATCATGTCAAGAGACTTTAAGTTAGCAATATTAGTCCCCCCTGCCCCCTTGGCCAATCAAGAAGGGACGGAAGAAGGCTGAACATGTCCCCAATTTCTAAAAGAAAGATCGCTGTCGTCGGAAGCTCGAACACGGATATGATCATCAAGACGGCGAAGATCCCGCGGCCCGGCGAGACGATCCTCGGCGGCGAATTTCACATGGCCGCCGGCGGCAAAGGAGCGAACCAAGCCGTGGCGGCAGCGCGGGCCGGCGGAGACGTGGCGTTCATCGCCCGCATCGGAAACGACATCTTCGGCAAAAAAGCCGTCGAGGGATTCATCCGTGACGGAATCGATGTGAAATATGTTTATAAAGATAGGCGAGCTGCATCCGGTATCGCGGTGATTATTGTCGGGGCCGACGGCGAAAACAGCATTGCCGTCGCCTCCGGGGCCAATGCCAATCTGACGCCGGAAGATGTGCGGCTGGCGGAGCGGGCGATCTCCTCTGCTAAAATCCTCCTCATGCAGCTTGAAACGCCGCTGGAAACCGTCCGGGAAGCCGCGGAAATTGCCGCTGCATACAGAGTCCCTGTCATCCTCAACCCAGCACCGGCCAAGGCACTGGACGACCATCTGCTCAGGCGCATCTCCATCCTGACGCCCAACGAAACCGAAATGGAAATGCTGACGGGCATCAAAATTAGAAAAGAATCCGATATGGCCAGAGCCTCTCAGAAGCTGTTAAATAAGGGCGTCCGTGCCGTTTTCATAACGCTGGGTTCAAAGGGTGCCTTCGTTGCTTCGGAAACCGGAAAAATCCGACGCATCATTCCGGCGTTTAAAGTGAAGGCGGTTGATACGACTGCGGCCGGCGATGTCTTCAATGGAGCACTGGCCGTGGCGCTGGCCGAGGGCCGGCCGCTTCTCGAGGCGGCGCGCTTCGCCAATGCCGCGGCGGCTTTTTCCGTAACCAAGATGGGAGCGCAGCCGTCTGCACCGCGTCGTAAGGATATTGAGAATTTTTTAGGAAAGCTACGATAAGAAGAGGAGATTGCCACGGCACAAAGTGCCTCGCAATGACATGGGAAAACCATCATCACGAGCGGATTGCCGCGGCCAAGAGGCCTCGCAATGACGTGGACTATAATGTCATCGCGGGCATAATACTGGAAAAATGTTGGTGGATGCAAGCGTAACTATTTCAAAGACATGAAGATAGGAGAGATTTTCAGCACATTCATTGAACCGTTTCAATAAACTAGAGCTTGAAAGCAGATTATCGAAGACATGGGGACTTACAGAGAGGCACAAAATCAACTATTTAGCTTGGTTCTCGTACTTCCATAACCATGGATAAACCAACATTTTTCCAGTATTATGCCCGCAATGACAAGCGAATTCAGCTAAAATAACGTTAAAATTACTGAGCGCCGCGGAGGGTCTCTCATGATATTAAAAGAAGTCCAGCGAGCCCGGGAAAAAGCCTGTCGGCTTCTCCAAAAAGCCAAAATCGTAATCACCCAGGAAGAAAAAGAAAATATGGAAGTGTCGGACTTCGGGCTGAATGACTTCGAGCACTTCGGCTTCGAGATCGTCGTCTATGAAAACAATAACCGCTATTGCGCCAAGGAACTGATCCTCTTGCCCGGCCAGATCTGCCCGGAACACAGGCATCCGAAAGTGAGCGAAAAAAATATCGGAAAACAGGAGACGTTCCGCTGCCGGTGGGGCGAAGTCTATCTTTATGTCAAGGGCGATCCGGCACCCAAGCCGAAAGCCGTCCTTCCCGAAGGCCATAAAAAATATTTCACAGCCTGGCGTGAAATCATCCTTAGGCCGAGCGACCAGTATACTCTGCCGCCCGACAGCCTGCACTGGCTGCAAGCGGGTGATAAGGGTGCCATCCTCAGCGAATTTTCCTCGACCAGCACGGACGAAAACGATATCTTTACGAACCCAAGTATCCAGCGCAGCCCGAAGATTGAGTAACCCCATCGGCGTGACCTCGCTGTTGGAGGCCGACCGCCAGTTGATGAGCATGACTTTCGGCCCGGCGATGGCCTGACTTGGCCGCCGTCCCCATTCGACCTTTGGATCCGGAGGCTCAAAGCGCTCCGGGCTATGTGGACTTTTCTATTTTTTCATCTGAAACAAAGAATCTTCCAAATTCGTGTTGAAACTGACCTTCGTGACAGTGATTTATTCTATAGGAAATCAGCCACTTGGTATTTTTTGCCTCGGGCAATTAACTTATGACCTTCTTTCTCCAGTCGTTTTTTATGCTCCTCAAGCCCGCCGGGATGGGTTTTGACCTCACGCGGGCCGAAAGCGACGGACAGAGCATGATCGCCGGGATCGGAAAGGAGCGATAGACGATTCTCGATTTCCGAAAGACCTAGATCAAGGGACGTGACGATCAGATCGGCCGCGTTCTCGAGCCGCTCCTGGATGCGCTGGTCCTCCAAGGCTCGTTCCTGCGCCAGTAGACGCCAACTCATCCAAACCAAGGCAGACACCAAAACGACTGCGGCCGCCATGAACAGTATCAGAACATTGCGCGGCGGCCGCAACTTCGGGTGGCGCATCCTGACCTCCCCTCACGATCGCGGCTCAATTATAGCCGAAAGCGCCGCAGTTGTCATCGACGGACTCCCTCTTACGTTCGTGACCGAGAAGCCGCCGGGAGCATAAGGTCCCGAGGTCCTCGGCCCGCGAGAGACGGATGCACGCACGAAGACAACGCTTGGCCCGACGGAATACCATTCCGATAGGCGAATAAATCCCCGTCCTGACGATAGAGCGATTAGAGTCCGAAAAACAGACAAATCATGGATACGCTATTGTCAATTTGTCGTGAAGCTCAATGACCGAACGATACACTTCGCGAATTTTTAGCTTGCGAAGTGGGAAGGATGGGAACCGGCTACTTGGCGACTTTCAGCAGCGGCAGGAAATTCTCCATCACCCAGAGCTCGCTTTTCGATCCCTCATCGACGCAGAAGGCAAAGCGACGGTTGTCCGGGTGAAGCGCGAAGGAATCCATTTTAATAACGGAGAGGTCCAGCTTCAGCGGCGTTCCACCCTGCGCCGGAATGCGCCAGATTTCACTGCTGGCGGTGTTGCGTGCCCGGGCGATGATATAATGACCGTCGCTTGTCCACCGCAGCTCGTAATACGTAGAAGGGCGCGTTTGGCTGCGAAATAGCTCCCGCGGTTCGCCACCGTCGAGAGGCACAGCCTTGATAACACCGTCCATTTGAAACGCTACTTCCAAGCCGTCTGGCGAGAGGTCGTAAAACATCCCCGCTTTGACGACCCCCGATTCCTCACCAGTATCGAGGTTGCGTTTCATGATGATCGGCCCCTCCTTCACGAACACCAGGGTTTTGCCATCCGGGCAAAGCTTTGGGGCCACGCCTCCCTCGTATAACTTCGTAATTCTGCTTGTCTCGATGTCAATTCGGAAGATGGCTGTTTCCTTTTCCGTAATTCCGAGAGCGATGATAGAACGGCCGTCCGGCGCCCAGGAGATCTGGTTGACAAAACGAAGACGCGGCGACAGAAAGCGCTCTTCCCCGGTTGCGGCGGACCGGATCGTAAGGATGTTGTTACCAGGAGCCATAGAACCCCGGCGTGAAATGTAGGCCAATTTCAAGCCATCCGGCGACCATCTTGGCTGTTGCGATCGGCCGGTAAACCGTGTTGAGACCGGCGCGGGCGGCACGAGGATCTTACCGGTATCAAGGTCGACCTCACCGTAGTAGAGGCGGCCCGATGAGGTGCCGGTTTTGTAATATAGGGAACCGTCGGGTGCAAAACCAAGAACGTCCCAGACATGATAGCCGAAGTCCTTTTTCAGCAACTCCGGCTCTCCTTGCTGCTTCCCCCCGGCGATGTGGACAGTCCAAATGTCCCATGTCCCCGAGCGGTCGCTGAGGAAGACAAGGCTTTTCCCGTTCGGTGTCCATCGTAGCAGTACGTCCTCCGCAGGATGCCCGGCAACAGCGACCTCATTCCGGCCATCCTCGGTCATTAAGAAGATATCGCCGTTAGGGGAGGTTCCCTCACCCAAGAAATTGAACGCGATAAATCGCCCGTCGGGCGAGAAACTGGCCCTTTCCCAGAACGAATTAATGTTCCTTAGGACACGCACCGAGCCGTCGGCTGTTGAAATCAAAACCAGTTCATCCGTTTTGTTACGCCCACGACGGGTCAGAATAAATCCTTTGTCAGGCGACCAGTCCAAGGGGGAGACATAGGAATCTTTCTCACTGTAAAGCGTGCGAAGGCCCGAGCCATCCAGGTTTCTTAACCGTAGTTGAGGCTCCCAGTCCTTCGTATATGAGCTGTATGCGACTTGTTTTCCATCTGGCGAGAGAACTTGGGACTCGTAGGATGCCTCCGTCTCACTCCATGGCCCCGTATTCTTGATTCGGCTCTTCTGTCCACCGGCAACATCGTACTGAACCACGTCACCCGTCTCCCATTCCAAACCTCTGATGTACTTGCCATCAACAGTCAGGCAATCACCGACCTTGGAAGCGTCTGTGAGAATCCGGCGGGTGACAAATCCCCCGCCAACGCCACCGGGCGCGCCCAGCGCCGCCAGCCTCATCCGTGCCTGAGCCACGATCCCGGCCTGGTCGGCGTAGTCGCGTACCAATCGCTCGTAGGCGGCGCGGGCTTCGGCATTGCCCAACTTCTCGTAGCACTGGCCCATCCGTAGCAGGGCGGTCGCGACAGTGGCGCGGCCGGCGCCGGGAAGTGCGGCGATCTTTTTGTATTGCTCGATGGCACCCCTCAGGTTTCCATCGACAGTTTCGGTTTTTATGGCTGCCTGGAGCGCTACATCAGCTTTATTGTCCTTCCCCTGGCCCGCCAGATGCCCGGCGGACAAAGCCGCGCAGAGCAGTACGGTCAAAAGAACTCGCCTTGTTGGTTTCATTTTGACTTCCTCCTGCCCATCATTTTACGCCGCCATTGTCAGGAGAGTATCCGTGCTATTGTCAGGATTGGGTTTTATTTAACCATCGAAACGGTATCCCAGGCCGCGGACGCTCACGATGAAATGCGGCGCTGAAGGGTCCGGCTCAACCTTTTTCCGCAGGGTGACGACGTGGTTGTCGACCACACGATCAGTGACGAACGCGCCCTGCCCCCAGACGAGATCCAGCAGTCGATCCCGGCTCAGCACTTTTCCGCCGTTACGGATAAAGGCGGCCAGCAGCTTGAACTCGAGGGCCGTCAGCTCCACCGGTTTGCCGGCTCGCCGCAGCTCGCAGCGCCCAAAATCCACTTCCGCGTCGCCGAACCGGTATATCGGCAAATCGTCTTCCGCCGTGCGGCGGAGCGCCGCCTTGACCCGGGCGCGCAATTCGCGCGGGCTGAAGGGCTTGGTCACGTAGTCGTCGGCGCCGATCTCCAGACCCAGCACTTTCTCCGCCTCCTGGGTCTTGGCGGTCAGCATGATGATAGGCGTTTTCGATCCCCCCCGCCGCAGTTCGCGGCAGACCTCGAAGCCGTCCTTCCGCGGCAGCATGACATCCAGCAGGATCAGGTCGAAGGATTCTTTCCGCGCCCGCTGCAGGGCGCTTTCTCCGTCCGATTCGATCTCCACATCATATCCCTCGCTCTTGAGGTCTAGTTGCAGGCCGAACGCGATTGCGGTATCGTCTTCCACCACCAGGATGCGTTTCATGTCCTTTTCTCCATCGGCAAGAGGATGGTAAACGTGCTGCCCCTGCCGGGTTCGCTCTCCAGGCGGATCTCGCCGTCATGAGCTTCGACGATGTGGCGGGCCATGGCCAGGCCGATGCCGGTCCCTTGGATATTGGCTGCCCTGGAGCCGGTCCCACGGACGAATCTCTTGAAGATCTCCTTTTGCTCCGAAGCCGGAATTCCCATGCCCTGGTCCCTGACACGAATGGCCAGGCGGGCTCGTTCGCGCGCCATCTCGACCCGGACGGTGCGGCAGTCCGGCGAATACTTGACGGCGTTATCGAGCAGGTTTCGCAGCGCCAGGCCGAGCGCTTCGCGATCGGCGTGGATGAGCGGATACTCCCCTGAGAGCGCCAGTTCGACGCGGTAGCCCTGGGCAGCGGCCTTCTCCTGGAATTCGGCCACCAGGTCACTCACCAACGTTACGGGATCGAGATGCTCATAGTGATAGCGGAACGCGCGCGCCTCAATGCGGCCGAAATCCAGCAGCGACTCGACGAGCCTCTGCAGCCGCTCGCTTTCGCGGGACAGAATGTCATAGGATTTCTGCCGCAGGTCTTCCGTGGGAACCCTCCCTTTGGACAGCATCTCCGAAAGCTGGCGCAGCGATGTGAGCGGGGTCCGGAATTCATGCGACACCGCCGACACGAACTCGGACTGGAGCCTGGCTACGGCACGCTCGCGGTCGATGGAGCGCATGATGAAATAGGAGCCCGCTAGAAGCACCAGGGCCAGCACCGCGAAACCTGAAAGCAGCAGGCGGCGACGCCCGGCAACACCTGCTTCGTCGGCGCCGGGATCGGTACTGGTTGCGTGTAGAGTCCCGGGGAGTCTGGTGGCAGCCGCCGTCCGTACGGCCTGGTGGCCGCTCTTGTTGAACGAGCCGATCATCACCTGCCCGTCCGCGTCGATCAAGGCGCCCTGGACACGCCGGCCTTGCAAAGCCTCGGTCCACTTCGAACCAAAGTAACCGGGCCCCGCCAACACAGCGGCCAGCCGATCCGAAGCCCCCGTCCAGGAGATCAGCGCCGGCCGGCCTTCAATTTTCAGAATCCGGCGCCCTTTCGATTCCGGCTCGGCAATCCACTGGCCGTACATCGATTCCGCGGCGATCGAGAGCGCGAGTGCGTTCTGCTCGCGTTCCGTCAAGGGACTGGCCCCCAACCAGCGCTGCGCCTCTTCCACATGAAACTCCCAGGCGGGGCGGAGCAAGCTCCAGCGGCCGCTCCAAAGGGCCGCACGCAGGAGCGACGCTTCCTTCCGCAGTTCCTCGCGCTTTCCGATCGCTTCCAACACGGTGCCGCGCGCTTCGCGCGCCATCAGTTCCGCCGGCAATCCCAGGGCGCAGGTCCGGCCAAGTTGGGCGAGTTCGCCGTAGACCTGGAGGGCCTCCTCATGGCGGCCGGTTTTGCGGAGGTTCCGCCCCAAGCGCAGCAAAGCGCCGGCGCGCACCCCGGGATCCGGTGATCGGGCAAGCGCCCGAAAGACCTCGGCCGCTTTAGCCGGATCGTTGCCCTGGTACTCGAGGGTCTCGCCGGCGACGAAGGTCGCAGCCGGCGGCTCTTCGCCGCCCGGAATCACGGGATAGTAGAGCAGGCCGCCGGGCGGGTAAGCATTGACGGTGCCTTTCGTCACCTGCAGGACCATCACGCCGTCCGGCGGTTCTTTCGCGCCAGGGCTTGGGACGAAGCTCAGATAGCTTTCAAGGTCCGTGAGGCTTTGCTGAAGCGCGGCGGCCATGTGGTCCGCCGCTAGTTCCAGGCGTTCCCGCAGGCGCTGTCCTTCGAGCGCGCGATCCTGTTTCAGTAATTGCCAGCCGAGCCAGCCCAGGGCGACGCCAAGGACAAGCATGAGGCAGAGAAAGACGGCCAGGGTGCGACCGGGCGGCCGGAGCCAAAGGGCTAATCCCATGGGTTGCCTCGCAAACGGCATCGATTCCTTAGATTATATCCGGCCACGTCAGGATTGAATGGAGCTTGGGTCAGGATTCTGTTTTTCCAGGGAGCAGGGGTGATCTCCTGAACGGCCTGAGATCTCCTCTTCGGATCTTTCTCAAGACAGCGCAAAATGTCGGCATTCATCTTCATCTACCCCGATTTAGTGTACCACCTGGGAAGTGTAATTTCTATGCTTTAAAAAAGTCTCGACTTTCCCATCAATCATCGAGGGAAATGGTAAGCAGAATCTCGAAAACGGGAGTCTAGCCGGGCGCAATTTTTTGATCAAGCCGCGGGACGGTTGATCTTTTCAGCGGATGTGAAGCTCGTACATCTCCTTGGCGTCGTTGTAGGCGAACCAGACGAATCTGTTCTCTTCGACGTCGTAGAGATAGCTTTTCCTCGCGGGCATTTCAAAATCCGGCTTAAGAGGAAACCGGAAGCTTCTTTCGAGGATCTGGCCCTTGAGGTCCAGGACGACGACTTCGTATAGGCCGTCCTTCTCCACGGGCCGGACGGCGTAGATCCTGCCCGCGTCGATTTTGAAGCCGACGAAATCGGGGAAATAGTCCGGCGCGACGGGATTTTGATGGGCATAAATGGAATCCCAGTATTTCGACGCCCGGCGTTCTTTGATCAGAGCATCGAGATAGCCCCTGGGGACCTTGACCTTCCCCAGGGAATGGCGGATTTTGTATAGCAGATCCCCGTTTTCATTGAAGACGGAAATGAGCAGCCCTTTTCTGGAATCGGCGACGTAGATTTTTCCGCCATCCACGATGGCGTCCGTGAAATCCCGGACCATGAGGACATCTGTTTTGCCGGAGGAACCGGACCCGGGCGGCGGAGGAGGCGGAGGGCCCATGGGAAGATCAGCATAGAATTTTTTTTGGGGCTTGAGGGACTGATCATAAATCCAGCCGGCCGGAGGGGACAGGGAGCCGTCGTCTAGAAATTCCATGGGGAATCCGACGTAATTTTTTCCGACGGGAAGAAAAGGCAAAAATCCCTGGAATCCGGGTTCAACGATTCCGTCGATATAATCTCCACCAAGAGAAAAAAAATCTAGCCTCTGACTGTTTTCAACCGACAATCGACCGGAAACCACGGCCATCCGGCCGGGCCTCGAGCGGAACTCGCCGGGCCCCTGGCCCTTTTTTCCGATCCTTCTCAAGAAACGGCCTTCCCGGAAATCATAGACGAGGATGTCGTTATCATCCGCGATATAGACGTTTCCGTTTTCCACGCAAATTTGATGGGGCCGCTCAACCTCGGGCAAAGGAAAAATTCGGGACGGGTTATCCTGGGGCTGCAGAGCCCAGGCCGATCCGACAGGTCCGAGATCGATTAAGCAAATCATCGCAAATACAAAGAGGAGTCCCTTCTTATGATTTCTCATCCCGTCCTCCTGCATGGCAATACATTTTCCGTGCTGTCTGTGATCATGTCCTAATGAGTGTAAAAATCGCGCCTCCCCTCGCGAAAAAATGATATTCCCCATCGCGGATAGAAGTCAAGCCAAGCCGGAATTCCGGTCTTAGTACGCGAGCGCCCTCCCGTTGAGGGCGTCGGTTGCGACAGCCCGATAGCCGCCCTTCGGATCAATAGCAGCTCCGACAACATAACCGCTGATAACATAGCCGCGCGGCACATAAGACGTCAATGTATTCGGCGCGATTGCTACCTCGAGTCCCAGCTTTTTAACGGCGGTCAAGAGGTGGCTGCAGAAATCCCCCTCCAGGACTTGCGGCCGGCTGCTTCCGTCGGCCTCATACTTGGGGGAGTTGAGACTGGGCGCGTCAATGGCCTGCTTAAGGCCCATATTGAAGTCCACGAGATTAAGAAGGACGGACACGGTCTTTTGGTGCAGTCCCGCGCCGATGGACGAAAGCGCTGCGACCGGCTTGCCGTCCTTGGCAATAATTAAGGGTTCGGTCGGATCAGGCAGACGCTGTCCGGGACCCGTCTGCAATATCAGCCTTTGCTGGAATGAAGCCGGGTCCGGAATCGACACCCCATCGACGAAGATTCCCGTCGTGCCCCAGACCGTCGTGTTGCTGGTGTGTACGATGGCCGCCACATTTCCCCACCTATCGATGGCCACCACGGCATCCGAGTGCTTTGGATCTTCGATGGCGGGGACCTTCGTTAGCGGGAATTTGCCTCCGGACATCAGCGACCAAACCCGCTTGGCATGTTCTTCCCCGGTTCGGGCGGCCAGAGAGCCATTCGCTCCTCCCAGAAGCTGAGAGACGGTCTGCGGCGGCAGAAAGCTTAAAGCCATCAGGTTCGTGATTTGGCTTAGCCAGAAGAATGCCTCGGCCGATTCAGAATAATGCCCCATACCGGATAGGCCGGCTTGCGAAGCGACGTTGAGCGCTTCGGCGATATGGATGCCGCCCTGAGCCGGCAGCCCAGGCGTGTATATCTTATATCCTCCGTAGGCAATTTCGATTGGATCGGACCAGATGACGTTATACTTTTTCATATCGTCCATGGTCATCTTCCCGCCATCGCGACGGACGGCTTCAACGAACCTCTTCCCCCACTCGCCGGTATACATATAATCCGCGCCTTTTTCTGCGACCCTGCGCAACGTGACGGCAAGCTCGGGCTGCTTGAAGAGATCTCCTTCGGCATACCAGGATCCGTCGGGCTTGGTGAAAACCGCTTTTGTCTCCGGAAGTCGAGACAGCACTTTCTGGCGCAACTTGATCAGTCCTGCATGGAACGGAGTGAGCTCGAAACCGTTCTCGGCATAGTAGATGGCCGGCGCAAAAAGCTCCTTAAAAGCCAGCTTGCCGAACTTTTTATGCGCCGCCTGGATTCCGGCCATGTATCCGGGAACAAGCGCCGTCCGCCCGCTGGGTCTTATCTCCGCATCGGGCCGCGGAGATAGCGGGTTCGTCAGGGCGGGAATTGTGGTCGGGTCGTCTTCGCCAAGAACAGTGTTGTAGCCGGCATTGAGGTTGTAGAACCGCCCCGTTCCGGCATCGTAATAGACCATGGTGAAGATGCCGGCGTAGCTCACCCAGCTTCCCATGGCCTGGGAGATTTGGGTCAGCGATGTTGCGAGAACAGCGTCGACGGCACTGCCGCCCTGGCGCAGAGCTTCGAGCCCGGCGCGCTGCGCCGACGCGCTGGTGGTGCCGGCGATCACGCCGTTTTTGCCCTCGGCCAGGACGTTCTGCAGGCCGAACTGTTTGTTAAGCCAGTTGTAAATCGCCAGTTCGCCGGTCCCCCACTTCTTCGGGGAAAGGTCCACCCCAGACGCCAAAGAAGATCCTGCGAGAGAAATCACACACAGCACTGCCATGAATTTTCTCAATTGCATTTTTGCATCCTCCTTTTCGTTATTAATCGTCATGGAGTCTTGTCCATCCAGAGACACAATACGCCGAACACAGCAGGTAGTCTGCTCAGCGTATACGATGAGGAAAGATTTTAGGACTCAGTCAACCGCTCCGGAGCCGGAGACCGGAGGAAAAGCCAGGTGGCTTCGAAGGGGAATCGATTTCAGAGCGTAGGAACGGCTTATGCCGGGGTTGGATTCTTCCGATAATCCGAAGGGGTCCGACCGGCCAAATCCTTGAAAACCCGGTTGAAGGTGGCTAGGGAATTGAACCCGCACTCCAGGGCGACGGTGATAAGCTTTTCCCGTCCCGCATCGGGCGACGCCAGCCGCCGCATGGCGTCCTCGACGCGGTAGCGATTGATGAACTCGTAGAAATTCTGGCCGAGAAGTTCGTTGATGACGCGGGACAGATGAGCAACCGGGATGTCCAGGGCTTGGGCCAGCTTGGGGAGGGTAATTTCGGGATCTAAGAAGGATTTCTCGCTGCGCATCATTTCGAGCAAACGCGTTTTATAAAGAGCGGCGTTTTCCGGGGTCAGGGACGAATGCTCGTACCGTCGGCCGGGGCCGGCTTCGATAGGGCCAAAGTAGATCTCGGGTTGGAGCATGGCCCGGTATCCCGTCACGAACGTATTTAAAGCGGTGAGAAAAGCGACGATCTGGCCGACCAGGACAATCGCCCTGCTTTCGAACTTGACCACGGCGATCAGCAATAGGCCGACGGCCCAGATGGCAACATAAACGACCAGGCGCCGACGGAGCCAGCCGAGGTTGATCTGATCGATCGTCGAATACGCCGCTTTGATTCTCTCGGAATGCTGCCGGAGGAGATGAATGATGGACGTGATGTAGGCGATCGATTGAAGAACCGCCATGATCAAGACGAAGAACCAGGGGGATCGGACGACGAACCCGATCGGACCGGAGAGGATGGGGCCGCCATCGCCCAAACTCAGGTGGATTCCCCATACGAACACTCCCAAGAGGAAGGGAACCCCGTGGAGGACGTCGAGCAAAGTTCCCCGGCGATTCTTATCGGTCGTGGCTCTGATATAGAGATAGAACAGCGGGTGGTAGGCTAGGACCACAGAGCCCATGAGGACCGCCAGGGCGGGCCAGGTGTCATAGAGACCGAGGAGCGAGATCATGCCGTTAGCCATGCCGATCGCCAGGGCCAGGAGGAAGGCGGCCATGAATTTGTTGGCCCGACGATTCCCCCTTCGCGTAAAAACTAGGACCGTCGACTGGATCATAGCGTGGATCGCCCCGGCTAGGTTGATATAACTGAGCAGTTTGACTAAAAAATCCACGTGTTTTTCCTAAAGTGGAGGAACAAGAGCACGAAATATATCGCGATCTCCATGGGGAGTCAAATTGGAGGGGGACTCCGCTTCGCGTTTATTTTCTGGGCTGCAGATCGAAGTCAAGAACAAGAGCATGGCCGAGAGAGGCCGCCCAGACTCTTAAAGTGATGGGACTTAGATCCTTTTCAGCTGTCCTCTTTAGCGAAAAATCGAATTGAAAAGCAAGTTCTGGGCTCCACCGATTTTAGAGCAGTTTTTTGAATTCCTCAAGGCTTAGTCCGGCGTCCCTTATAATCCCAGCCATGGTGAATGAGTTGATGGGATTTTCTCTCGGTATGGTAATGATCCTTTGGCCGTCGGTAAGTGTGATGTGCCTACCTTCTCTAGATATTCGGAAGCCAGCTTTCTTGAAGGCCTTAACAGCCCTGATATGGCTTATGCCCGGGAGTCTCGGCATTATTGTCTGATTTCAACATAACGAGAGATATTATCCGTTGAGATTTCGTCGGCAGTTTTGAGATAAGACTTGATAGCATCCCTGATATTCTCAACGGCCTCATCTTCGGTCTTGCCTTGCGACCAGCAGCCTGGAAGTCCCGGCACCCAGACGGCATAGCCTTCCTCGGTTTTCTTTAGATTCACCTTATATCTCATGCGGACTTCCTTTTTTCTCTTATTCATAGACGATATCTCCTCTTGTTTATTCTCATTCTATCTAAACTCAGGTCCAACCTGCAATAAGCGATTGGATTTTTTATGATCGCTTGAGATCGCTTCTCCCTGAGCCCGAAAAGCATATTCCGTTTAGCCAAAAAATCGTATTCTCTTCCGATGATCGAAGTCAAGCTAAGGAAGGCGGGAGAACGGATGCGCCGGCTGTTTTCCCGTTAACGTTTGGCGGCGCGCATAGCCTCGATAGATTTTTCGATGCGCCGCTTCCGCGTTTCAGCCTGCTTGGCGTCCTCAATCCAGAGGGCGTATTCGCGTTGATGGCTGTAGGACATCGCACGATAGGCCGCTAGGACACCTGCTTTTTTATAGGCGGCCTCGATATCCCGCGCCAGAACGATCACTCGCGGCTTGTCATCCAGGTCGACGGTCACTTTGATCTTATGCCTTACACCCTTTCCCAACCGCTCACGAATCTCCTTGAGGATGAGCAAAAGGTAATCTGGGCTCCCCATCTTGACCATTGAGCCCTGATAGGGAATCTCGTTAAAGGTGACTTTCACGGGAACGCGGCCCTTGACTCCGTAAAGCTCTTCAACATCGAACGGGAAGCGGACGAAGGCTCCGCCGTTCTCCATGACCTCGATCTTGGCCTCGAACGTGATGCGGCCAGGATTCTTATATTTGACGGCCATGATTTGCCTCCATCCAAAAATCTTTGCCTCACTTCACAAAAAGATGATATTCCCCACCTCTGGCCGGAGTCAATTCCTTATTTGTTGAAAATTCCTTTGCCTTCCGAGGACTATCACCACAGCGTGCGGCGCATCTCGGAGTCCTGGTACATGCGGTAATTCGTGACTTCGGGATATCTGTAATAAGGCATGAACGCGTCGCGCTGCTGCACCGGTTCCTCGTTCCCGATCAGGAACACGGCCGGGTCTTTGTCCAGCGGTTTCATCAGTTTGTCCAATTCCTCGTCGCTCTCGGGGATGACCGACAGCGCCTTGTGCACGACCTCCTGAGCATAGACAACCGGTCCGCGCACGAGTGCCACGCGATGGGGATGCTGTCGGTCGATCGGCGCGCGGCGGAAATGGAGGGGGATCGTGATATCGACCTGGTCGCCGGTCTGCCAGGTGCGGGTAATTGTCGCCCACATTCCGGATTTTATCGCGATGTTCTGAGCCGCGCCGTTCACGTCAATCCTCATGCCCTGGGACCAACTGGGGACGCGCAGTTTGAGGTCGAACGGCTGGGGCTTGTCCAGCGTGAACTTGAGCGAACTCGTCTGAGCTTCGGGGTAGTCTGTCGTTTGGGCGATCTTGATCGTGGTCGCCCCGGCCTTCCATTCCACTTCCGACGGCAAATAAAGATTGACGTAGAGCCCTCTGTTATCCTTGAAGTAGACGAGGTTTTGATATTCCGTGATGTTCTGGAAATATGTGCCCGAGCAGCAGGTGAACATGTTGCGCGAGTAGGTCTTCATCGCCGCGCCGAGGTGATAGTTGGCGTAATAGAAATGCTTGCCGCCGGTCACGATCGGAAGTGCCGCGCCGATGCCGTTGTAGAGCAATTTCTCGATCCAGTCGCCGTAGCGGGCTTCGCCGGTGAACATCATGAGATACTTGGCCAACTTGAATCCCGCCCAAGAGCAGCAGGGGGCCTCGAAGCTGTCCACGCGCTGGGCGAGGGATTCGCCGAGGGCTCCGTCGTCGGGCATAATTCTCTCGACCGGCCCATAGCCGCCCGTCGCGTAGCATTGTTTGTTCTGGAGGAAGTCGTACATGTTCTTCATGATCTTCATGTATTGCGGATCGCCCGTCACATCGTAGGCCAGCGCTGCGCTGCTGAAGCTGTTGACATGGCTGTAGGCGTGTACGCCCGAAGCGGTCGTGGGCTCCGCCGTCTCCAGGAATTTGTCCCAATAAGCATGGTATTGCCAGACATCGGCAAAATCCTTGTAGGTTGACTGGCCGGTGATTTGGTAAGCGCGGTAGAGGTTCTCGCCGACCGTATACCACTCCAAGGGCCGGCCCGAATGCAGCTCCCAAGGCTGGCGATTGGCCGGCAGGCGGTCACGGTTGAGATTGGCTTCCGCGTATTCGGTGATTTTCTGAAGAAGCGCCAGCGCATCGGGATGGCCGCCGTAATGGTGCATGTCGAGAAGTCCCCCCGCCAGTTTCTCATAAGGATAATGGCCCATCCGGCCTTGGCCGGGCTGCCACTCCTTCCCCCATTCGCTTACCCAGAGGGACGCTTTCTCGAGCATGTCTTTATCGCCGTTGGCCCTCTGCATCCTGGCCATCGCCTGCAGCCACTGGCCGAAGACCGTATAAGAATCGCGCGCGGCCCAGCCGCCCAAAGGTTTACCCGGGGCATTCACTCCCGCCGTGACGCGGAAACCGTTCAGCACATCGTCGTTGCTGAGGCTCATATAGAAATCGCGCCCCGCAGCGGCTTGTTTCTGCCAACGGCTCTCGCGCAGCGTGACGCCCTGGTAATCGAACGGCCAGAGCACTACTTTGACAAAGGGTGAGGCCTTAGCGGCTGCGACGGAAACCCCGCCCGTCCGGCCGGCAACGTTCTGAGAGCTCAAGGGCCTTGGCGATACGGGCGACATCGCCACAGACGCTGCCGCCGTCCCCACCGCGCTTAAAAATTTGCGACGACTCATGTTAGCATTCATTTTTGATCCTCCTTCCTCGGATGGCCGACCGGGCAAGCTATGACATTCTGCTCCAAACAAAAAAACATTATTTTCCCGCAAACGGGCCTAGCTCTTACACACCAATGCCCGTGAGGCCGGATCCTTCGAGCGTGAGTTGCATCAGGTCCTCACCCCAGATCACCCTGCCGCCGAATTCCTGCTGGATCTCGTGGACGATCCGTTCACGGACGCCAGGCTGGTCTATCTGGGCGAGGAAATGAGTGAGCACCAGGGTCTTCACGCCGGCGCGCTTTGCGATCAGCGCATTGTCTTTGTGGCTTCCCACCGCCGCCCGGTAGCTCGCCGTCGGCTCGGTCCCGCTGAAGTGGTGGTTCATCTGAATGAGCATTTCACATCCCCGAGCGAACTCCACGAAATCATCTGACAGCCCGCCGTCACCGGAATAGCATACCGAACCCTCGTCGCTGTCCAAACGGAAGGCGAGGCATTCGAGCTGAGGCTGGACGTGAGAGGCACGGCCGACCGTAACCTTCCAGCCGTCAGCCTCGACCACGTCGCCCGCATGGACTTCCTTCACCAACGGCATGGGCCGCTTTCGCGGCGGCGTCCCGCCGCGAGCTTGGAAAACATCGATGCTGCTCTGGTGCTCGATGCGCGCGCGGATATCGGGCCCGTAGACTCCTTCCGGGCCGAAGAGCAGATCGGTCATGCGAGCGATGGGCGAAGGTCCGTACACTTTAAGCTCGGGGATCCGGTCCGCACCCTGGTCCCAGCGCTGGAGGACGAGGCGCGCGTAATCCAGGCAGTGGTCATAGTGCAGGTGGCTGAAAAACGCGTACCCCACGTCGACGGCGAGGCAACCGCTCTCGATCAGCCTGTGATGGGCGCCGGGGCCGTGGTCCATCACGATGAGGTCATCGCCAACCTGAAAGAGGTAGCCCGAACCCTGCCTCTTGAGCGATGGCGCGGGCGTTCCTGTTCCCAGCAGCGTGATCTTAATAGGCCTCTTATGAAGACGCTGGGAAGACGCGCCAGGCGCAAAGGATGAAGCGGCCGATGAGGCCGCAAGAGCCGTTATGAAAGTTCTTCTTCTCATGTGATCAGACTCCCTTCGGCGGTTTCTACGAGCGAGCATCGCCGCTCCTTTAACCTTAAAGCATACTCCCTTGCCCAACAAAATTGTATTTTCGGCCTATGATCGGAGCCTAGCATGAGGAAAGCACGAGACACGGAGGTTTTTATGCCCCCTGCCCGTCCGCTGCCATCAATTCCTTATTTCACGTACTGCCACTTCCCTTCTTTGAGCATCTTTAAAGCCTCGTCCATCGCGGCCTTGAGCTCCCGGTCAAATCCCTTCAGTTCGTCCTCAGGCGTGTTCTTGACAAAGACGTCCGGCGCCACTCAATAGAATGCGGCCGAGCCCGGAAAGTGTCACGGAATTGTGATGATTTTGTGGAAATTTGATGAACCTCATGAAAATTTTGCCTATTTCTAGCTATTTCTTGCCGACGGGCAGAAAATTCTCCAGGAACCAGAACGCGGCCTTGGGGTCGGTCCCACCGCTAAAGACGAATTGTCCTCCGTCAGGTGACCAATCGAGATGCCAGATCACGACATCAACCAGGTTCGTTTGGATCTCCTCGATCTTCCCATCATCAACATTCATGACTTTGATGACTTTAGGATCATTGAAGGCGATCCGCCTGCTGTCGGGAGACCAGGCCAGCTCTATGTTCACTTGGGCGTTCGGTACTTCCCCGACAACCCTGACTGCCCCTGTTTCTACGTCTATAACATTCATGGTTCTGGCCATTGGAGTTTCACCTGAAGCTTTCTTATCTTTCGTCAAATAGGCGATCATCTTACCATTAGGTGACCAGACGGGTGAAAAGATCCATCTGTCGGATTCTGAGATCAGCGCTTTTGGCTCTCCACCGGATGAACTGATAACGTCAAGACTCATTTTGTCAAATAAAATCGGATCGTCTTTTAGGGTAGCTCGTATAAATGCTATTTTTTTCCCATCAGGAGACCAGCTTGGACACATATCGGCAACTCGACCCTGCTCATGGGTGATCTGCTTTGACTCGGTACGATCTAGACCGATCTTCCAGATCTTGGAATTCGGCCACCCCGCCACACCACCGGTGTCAGCGGGCGTCCAGGCTGATGAGAGGAGCGTTTTCCCGTCGGGAGATATCCTGTTCCCGCTCTGGAAGGGCAGCTGTCGAATATCCATTCCTCCAGGACCTTTGATCAGGGGTTTCCCGGCTCCTCCAGTTGCCGGAACAGAAGCCAGGAATCCCTTCGTAGATACCCACGGCTAAAGCCGTGGCACTTATCAAAATTCAAGCTTCGCTTGACCTAAATCCTGGGTCTCTTGCCATTTTAAATACTTGAGGACCCGCCCCTCGTCTATCCCTACCGTCGTGACAAAATATCCGGGTGACCATACGACATTCTCTTTCCAATAGACCTTGGCTAACCACGAAAACTTTTTCCTCAACTCACTCGCCGTCATCCCTTTCATCTTGCCGATTACATCTGCCACGGCATATCGTGGAGGAATGATCATCAGCATGTGAATATGATCGTCTTTCATGTGATATTCGACGATCTCGCAGCCCGGCAAACTCATCATGACTTTCGGAAAAAGTTTTTGCAAATATCCCCGCACTCCAGGATTTAGGATACGGCGGCGATATTTCGGGATCCAAACGATATGATACTCCGTCCGATAGGCGCTGTGTCCAGAATATCTTATTTCCACTCGCCCATCTTATCATATCGCCGCCTACTCATTCACCCACGGGCAAGCCCGTGGAACTCTGCCCTTCGGGTTATTAGATAATTTAGATCTATTTTCTCCCGGCTCAGTCGGCAACGTGACGTAGAATATTTGTTTTCCATCCCGTGACCATCGAGGCTGCAAAGCATAGCAGTCGGGCAAGATTATCGCCGCCTGTCCGCCAGCTGCCGGTAATGTATACAATGCGAATTCTTGTTTTGCGGTCAATAATACCCCGATCTTATTATCGGGCGTCCATCCCGCCAGGAGTGTAACTTCTGATGTTCCTTCAGGAGCTTGAATGCTGGTGACTTTCCCCCGTGCTTCTCTATCCTTTGGTATTTCAACGAAGTTGATCTGCTTATTTTTAACGGAATCGAGGAAGGCGATCATGCGGCCGTCAGGCGACCACACGGGACTGGAAGCCTTCCCTGCGTCGGCTACAAGGTGAGGAGTCCCTCCTTGCGCAGGAACGACCCATAACCCCAGCCCTCCTTCGCCGCTGCCCAGGTCTTTATCTTCCACAAAGGCGATCATTTTTCCGTCGGGAGAAAACACGGGTTCCCGGGCCTGCATATCCACAAGCCGTTTTGGTGAGCCGTCGTCGACCCGCGTGATGAAGATGTGCTGTTCGTGGTTATCAACGGATGAATGGGCGAGGTTTCTCCCGTCGGGTGATAAACTGATCTTGTAGTTGACGACACGCCCGTCCCGAAAGTTTTCAACTATTTTCTTAGGCTTTCCACCGCTGGAAGGTACGATGTAGATGACTTGGTTCAGACGATCGGACCCTCCCGGATCATTGAATGCGATCCATTTTCCATCGCCCGACCAGGCGAGTCCTGACCATTCCACCCGTATCTCCTCCGTATTCAATGGAACCGGTTTGCCGGGGAAATCAGGACCGATATTCCCTGAAAGAGGCATGATCCAGATTTTTTCATCGGAAATCAGGGCAATATCTTTTCCGTCAGGAGATAGTTTTACAGACCACGAAAGTTTTGTAGGGATTTTGACCTTAGTAAATTTTGGACCCGAAAGTATCACCGGGACTTTCCCGGCAACTGGGGCTAGCCTCGAGAGCCTTTCCCGGGCAATTGTGACCTCATTTTTTTGTTCGGGGTAGTTGTCGATCACTCGCTGGAAGGCCTTTTTCGCTTCTGCCGTGCCTAGTTTCTCGAAGCACAGGCCGATATGGAGCAGGGCCTTGGCGGCGACTTCGCGGTTGTCTGGGAACCGCTTCACGATATCCTGGTAAAGCGCGATCGCCTTCTGCAGGTCGCCATGGCCCTCCTCAACATAGAGGGCCTTCTCGAACAGCTCGCCGGCCGTCTGCTGAATGGAAGCCCTGCTGCCCGGTAAGAGACTACTTAGCGCGGCTACAAAAACAAGAATCAGGATTGGTTTCATTTTCTTCATGGCATCCCTCCACATCGTCGTTCCGCCCCCAATATAACGCCCTGCGGAGACGGATGTGTTAAGGAAGTATCAAGACATCATGAAATTCCCTCACAGTCATAGTGCGCCGCCGAGCCGGCCGGCGTGCCTCCCCACGCTCATGACCGGTCATTCCACAAACTTGTAGCCGACGCCCCGGATGCTGAGGATGTGCCGGGGCCTCGAAGGAACGTCCTCGATCTTCTTGCGGATATTGGCGATGTGGCTATCGACCGTCCGGAACGACACGGAAACATTAGCTTCCCCCCAGATGCCGTCCAGAAAATCATCCCGTGTCAGGACCTCTCCCCTCCTCTTAACGAAAAGCTTCAACATGTGGAACTCCAGGGGAGTCAAATCGAGCTTCTTTCCCTTTTTGGAGGCCTCAAACTTCTTGAAGTCCAGGTCGATGCCGCTGAAACTGAAAACGTCCCGGTCGGAGGACCTCTCTTCCGTCCGCCGGAAGACGGCTTTGATCCGGGCTACAAGCTCGCGCAGGCTGAAAGGCTTAGTCATATAGTCGTCGGCGCCTAGCTCGAGCCCTAGAACCTTGTCGATCTCCTTGTCTTTCACAGTGAGCATGATGATCGGCGTCCTGTCCCCCCGCATCCTCAGCTTTTTACAGACCTCGTACCCGTCGAGGACGGGGAGCATGAGGTCGAGGATGATGAGCTCCAGCTTCTCGCGGCCGGCTACCGCGAGGGCCTTTTCGCCGTTCTCGGCCGTGAAGACCTGATAGCCGGCGGATTCGAGCTCGTCCGAGAGACTCAGACGGATTCCCGGTTCGTCCTCGACGACAAGTATCTTTTTTGGCATAAGCCCCCTCCGATCAAGATTTTATCGGGAAAACCATGGAGAATTTACTGCCCCGGCCTAGACGGCTCTCAACGAGGATCCTTTCCCCGTGGGCCTCGACGATGTGCTTGACCAGGGTCAGCCCCAGTCCCGTCCCCTTGGCGGACTGGTCGAGGGCATTTTTCCCCTGGAAAAACTTCTCGAAGACCTTTCCGACCTCGTCCGGATGAATCCCGATGCCCTCATCTTCCACCTCGAGGAGGACGTTTTCCCTGTCGCTCGAGAGGCCCACGCGGATCGTCTTCCACGGCGGGGTGAATTTCACGGCGTTGCTCAAGAGGTTGGCCAGAGCCCGGGACAGTGCGTCCGCGTCCGCCCAGACGGTCGGGATCTCGTCGGCGATCTCAAGTCGGATATCCGGGCCCGCCTGAATCTGCTCCTTTTTGAAGCTTTCAACCTGCTCCGTGGCGAGCCGGACGATATCCGTGTCGGAGAAAACATATTCCTGTTTCCCCTCTTCGATCTTGGAAAAGGACAGCAGGTTGTTGACCAAACGGGTTAGTTTGTCCGCATCCTGGGCGATGATCGAGAAGTACTGGTCCATCTTCCCTGCATCGCGGACCTTCCCGTCGACGAGCCTCTCCATCAGGGCCTTGATTGAGGTCAAGGGTGTCTTGAACTCGTGAGAAACGGAGGAGACGAAATCCGACTTGATCTTGAGGACCTCCATCTCATGGGCGATCGTCCGGGCAATGAGAAAGGCCCCGAAGCTGAGGACGACAATAAGAGTCAGGATCGTCCAGAAGTAAAAATTCCTCCGGATGTCGAGGATTTCCAGGCCCTTCACGGGGGCCTGGAAGAGCTCGATCTTCCAGGGAGGGAAATTATCGTTGAAGTATTCCGTGGCCAGGGGGAGGGCCGTCGACGTGTTTTTTTCCCCAGAAAGAGGACGGCCGGCCAAGTCGGCGAGGACGACCTCCACGCCGTCATTCAACTGAGCGCTGCCGACGGCTTCGGGTAGAACGCCCTCCCGCAGATGATCGTTGTTGAGTACGACGCCAAACATCCCTGCCGTCCCTTCTCCGGTCCGGTCCGGGATCCGGGCGGCCAGGAGGAGGACATCCCGACCTTCAACCATTCTCGAAAACCGATAGGGACTCGGACTGTACGCTTCGGCCTGGGACAGCCTTCTTGCGAGCTCGGGGATGACCTCTTTTCTGATGAGCCCGACGGATTCCCATTCCCTCATCCTGTCCGATTGGAGTTTTTTCAGGTCCGCGTATTCTTTCCGATATTCGTCGGAGACCTGGGGTCCTTTTCCCCCCGCGAGCACGGTTTCGATGGCCTCCCCGGCGAGAGAGATATATGTCTTGAACTGGTCTTCGCTAAGAGCCAAAGGCTTCTTGAGCAGTTCCCGGTACGCGTCAAACGCGTGTTTTGCTGCTCCGTGGGAATCCCCCGACCGTTCATAGCATTCGACGGTCTTCAGCCTGGCGATAAGGCCTAGGGGCAGGCGGGACGGTGTCAGGCAATCGAAATACTCGCTTTCGATCCGGGCATACACCCGGATGGCATCGGTGTAGCCCCCTCCTTTCTGGAGGCAACGGGCTTGGCCGTTCAGCATCTCGGCTTTGAGGTTTCTGCCGGAAGCGAGGTTATAAAGCTCCCGATATAGAGCGGCGGCCGCGAGGAAATTCTTGTTGACGAACTCGCGGACTTCAGCCGTTCGGATTCTCGCGGCGAGCGAGGCGTCGCCGGCCTTCGGAGAGTCGGCCGATCTCAAATCGGGCGGGATCAGCAAAAGAGGGAACGACGCCTCCTCATTCCTGTACAGGAGGATAGCCTGCCCGATGAGCGGGTCGGCGGCGAACCGTTTATCGACCAACTCGTGGATGGCGGCGTGGGCCTTCGCGATAAACGACGGGTCCCGGCCCATTCCCTCGAGAACGACGGTGATTTCCTCGAATTTCGACTGGACATGGGCCTTGATGAAGCGGGCGGCCCTCCGGCCCTCGTTCTCCTCCTGCTTGGCCAGCCTGAACCTCTCGTTCCGGATGGCCCGGATCCCGAAAACGCTGAGCGTCAACGCGGGCAGAAAGATGGTCAGAATGAAAATGATGATCAGCTTCTTTTGTTTCCTGAGGGCGATTCGCAGGTTCTCGAGCATCCGGCACCCCGACATCCGTCGGCCGGGTTTATTGTATCCGCTTCTTCCGGCCTAAACGTTAAGGGAGTATGAAGATTCTGTCAAGTGTTGGAACAGAAGGACGTCCGGTGATATTGTGGACAGGAACTTCCTTTTGCTTGTTGTCTCGAATCACGTCCCGTTGCGCTTGACAACAACACCTCCCCTCCCTAAAAAAATGATATCCCCGGCCGCTGATCAATGTCAAGATCGCAAAAATAGCTGCGAAGCGGGCCCCCCGGTCAGATCCTCGTTCCGGACGACTGGAAAATCCCCCAAAAGACGATAGGCTTCCAGCGTCTCTCGAAACTAAATGTCCTTAAAAATATTCCGCCGACTCCTTAGCCGCCATCAAATCCTTACTTCTCGTATTGCCACTTCCCTTCTTTGAGCATCTTCAAAGCTTCATCGACGGCGGTTTTCAGCTCCCGGTCGAACCCTTTGAGCTCGTCTTCAGGCGTATTTCTGATAAAGACGTCCGGCGCCACGCCGTAGTTCTCGAGATTGATCCCGTAGTTGTTCGGCTTGGTCGGGTCATACGTCACGACCAGCGAGCCGGGCGTCCTGATGCTTCCGCCGTTGATCAGGCTGTAACTGCCCGTGGCGATGACCGAAGCGTTTGTCGGGTTACCAACAATTCTTCCCAAGCCAAGGTCACGGAATCCCATCGGCGTGACCTCGCTGTCAGAGGCCGACCGCCAGTTGATGAGCATGACCTTCGGCCCGGCGATGGCCTGGCTCGGCCGCCGTCCCCACGTGCGCGCACCCCAGCGGCTGTTCCAGAATTCATACGGGCGACGTTCCAGAATGTCGAGGATTTCCTGGTCGATGTTACCTCCTCCGTTGTAGCGGATATCGACGACGATCCCCTTCTTGTTGGCAAACTGGCTGATCTCGTTCTGGAAGCGGGCCAGCGAGGGCTGGTTCATCGAGCGGATGTGGACGTAGGCGATTTTTCCTTCGGAGATTTTATCCACATAATCGCGGTTTCCCTCGACCCACTCTTCATACCGGATGTCCATGAGCGAAGGAACGGTCTTCATCCGAAGGCTTCGCGCGGTCTTGCCCTTGGGATCGGGCTCCGAGCCGAGGCTCACCGTCACATACTCATTCAAAGTCCCGTTCAGGAGCTTCCAGTAGTTATCGCCGGCCTTGATCGTCGCTCCGTCCAGGGCAAAGACATAATCGCCCTCCCTGATGTTCAGCCATTCTTTGTCGGCGGGGCCCTTGCGGTAGATATGGCTTATTCGATAGAGGCCCGAGCTCTTATCCGGCTCCATCTCGAAGCCGAGATAGCGGGTCCGGTAGGTCGGCGGCGCCTCGCGCGTGGGGCCGCTCACGCCGGTATGGGAGGCATTCAATTCGCCGATCATTTCGTTCGAGATATCATAGATGTCCTGGTTATCGCCGACATACTTGAGCAACGGCTTGTAGATGCCCTTGATGGCGTCCCAGTCCTTGCCGTGCATCTTGGGGTCGTAGAACCGGTACTTCATGACCCGCCACGATTCCTCGAAGATCTGATTCCATTCGGCCCGCCTGTCCACGGTCACCGTGAAATTGAAATTGATTTTCTCCTTCTTCTTGTTGGCCAGGTCCATCTTATAGAGATTGTTGTCCTGCCTGTAGAAAACCATCTTCCGGTCGGCCGTCGGCATCAGATCGCGGAACGTCCCCTCGACCACCTTTTTTCTGTCCTTGCCGTCGATGGTGATGGAAAACAGCGCCGGTCCCTGCTCATCGCTGCTCATAAAGTAGATGGTCTGCCCGTCTTTGGAGAGGAAGTAGGCGCCCACTGGATTCGTGCCCGTGGTGATCTGCACGGCGCGCCGATCGATTCCCTCCAGGTTGACCGTGATCGAGGGGGGAGGCGCAGCGCCTTCCTTGGTCTCTTTTCGCTGAGGCTTTTCTTCTTTCTTCAGCCGCTCTTTGACCAGAGGATCGTCCGGATCCTCGTTGAGCTTGGCCAGCGAGACCTTGAAGAGATGGTTGACGCCGTTGTTGCGCGCCGAGGCAAAAATCAAATATTTGGCATCGGGCGTGAGCGTGCCCCCCGAATCGCGGAATGGACCCGGCGTCACGTCGTAGGCCTTTTTTGCGGCGATGTCATAAAGATAGACATCGGCATTTGCTTCATCGTCACGCATAGTCAGGACCAGCCATTTCCCATCGGGCGAAAATTCATGGAGGGAGAACCCGCCCGCTTCATGAGTATCGATCTCTTTCATCTGGCCAGCGGCGACGTCGATCGTGAAAAGCTTGTTGGCCGCGGAAAAGGCGATCTGTTTCGAGTCCTTGGACCAGACAAACGAGTTCTTCGTCGAGGGATGAGTCGTTAATTTTTTATGCTGCTTGGAATCGAGTGAATACAGCCAGATCTCCTCTTCGAGGGACTGGTCGCTGATATAGGCCAGGGATTTTCCATCCGGTGAAAAATCCTGAAATCGATCCCGCCACGGCGACGCGGTCACTTGCTTCATTTCGCCGATGCCCTGTTCCGTCGGGACGATAAAAATCTCGCCGTGGTAATCGACGGCGGCATAATCGCCCGTCTCGGTCAGCCCAAATCCATCCGCCTTTCCCTCGGCGGGAAGGAACTCGACCATGTTCTCCTTGGGATCGAAGGCAAGGTCGAGGGAAATCTTTTCCGGCTTTCCGGCGGGGATGCCGAGCTTCCAGAGCTCGAACTCATTCTCATAGACCATGACTTTTCCGTCGGGGCTCATGGCCGGATACTGGACTCCGTCCTTTTTATGGAAGGTTACCTGGACGGGGCTTCCGCCGCTGGGCGAGATCTTCCAGATATTGAAGATGTCGTCCCGTTCCGACATGAAATAGATCTGGCCGTCCGCGCCCCACATTGGGTTGGCGTCCTGGCGGAAATTGCGGAACTGTTTGAGGTCGGTGTCGGTGAGCTGGGTGATTTTCTTGGTCTTCAGGTCCTGAACGGAAATATCGGTGTTGGCATTGCCCTTGTAGCCTTTTCTCCAGTAGCGGAAGCCGAACCTGTTGAAAGCCACCATTGATCCGTCCTGCTTGATCATGCCGGCCGAGCCGAAGTCCATGTCCATGGGCATCGGAAGCCCGCCGCCGACGGAAACAATATAGAGCGGCGATCCCCAGGCCCGCATGCCGCGGCTTGTAGCAACGATGATCCCTTTGCCGTCCGGGGTCCAGTAGAGGACATCATCGTTTGTCGTGGCGAACGTCAGTTGGCGCGGCTCGCCCCCTTCGACCGGAATGACAAAGACATCGTTGTTCCCCATCCGGTCGCTGGAAAAAGCGATCCACTTGCCGTCCGGGGAAAAACGGGGATAAATGTCGCGGGCGACATGGGCGGTCAGCCGCTGCGGATTGCTCCCGTTTTCCTTAGCGATCCAGATATCGCCGTGATAAGAAAATGCGATTTTCCCGCCGCAAATATGGGGGTATCGGGCGAACTTGATCGGCTCCGCCTGTGCGAAAACAACGACAAAAAACAGAGCTGCTATGAGGCTAAAAAGACAAATCCTGGTTAGCTTAGAAAACATTTGAACCTCCTTTATTAATATAGGTGATTTTTACCGGATTCATTCCATCTTGTAAATAGCTATTTTCTCTGCTAGTCCTTCAGCCAATTGGGATGACGGATAGCGAAAAACTCCTTTTTCAGTTGACGAGAACAGGCCTCTTTTTCCGAATTTGCGCCCTGATCGGGCATGAGGTGCAGAATCCCCCCGCTTTAAAGGAAAGAGAGTGACCGAAGAATTTAAATTGCGGGGTTGTATTATCTCAAAATTTCGACCGAATCCACATTTTCAGCAGGCGACCCGGCTTGAGCTTGCCCCTGGCCCGGGCCAGCTTGATATAGGTTTTGGTCATCGTCGGAGGTACCTCCGGCTGTTCAGCGGCAGGCTTGCGCACGAGGACCAAAGATCTGGTCGGACAGGTGGAAACGCAAAGGCCGCAGCCGATGCAGCGGTTCATATCGACTATAACGCGGTCCCCGTCAAGACTCAGGGCGTCCATCTGGCAGCGGTCCAGGCAGACGCCGCATCCGTCGCATGTCACTTCACGGTAAGACACGCGGAAGGGCGAAGAGACGATGCTGGCGGGTTGAGGATGCTGCTTGATCGTGCGAAGGACGCCACAGCAACAGCCGCAGCAGCAGCAGATATTGCCCGCTCTCTGAGAATTGCTCGGCTGTAGGACCAATCCCGTCTTATCGGCCTCCTTGAGGATGCGAAGAGCTTCTTCCTGGTCGATCATCCGGCCAAGGCCGTTTTTCAAGTAATAATCGGTTCCGGACCCGAAGACCAAGCAGGCCTCTTCCGGTTTATCGCAGCCCTGTTCGGCAATTTTTCTTTCCCTGCGGCAGATACAGGGCGCCACCAAAATCCTACGATGGGAACGGACGATCTCCTCGGCCATTTCGTGGGGCAAAATTTTATGCTCGATCGGGATCGTTAGCCCGATCGGAATCGTCCGCAGCTGAGGGACCTTCTTCCAGGTTTTAAAATTGAGCAAGGAGGGGATATATTCTTCCATATCTCGAACAAGGTCTTTATCGAGAGAATTGACATGATATTCCCATATTCCGATGACGAATTGCCAAGCCATGTATTTCGGCGAACTATCCCCCGGCTGGATCCGATAGATCAGCCCCTTTTTGGCCATCGCCTCGAGCTTCTCGGCGGTTTCTTCGGGGGGAAGACGAAGGCTTTTGGCGATTCTCGCCGGTTCTTCAGGAAAGAGCGTCAAGCGCAGCCAGAATCGCGCTTCTTCGGGCGTAAACAAACGGCGCAGGATCCGCAGCTCAACGCCGCTTTCCGTCGAGGGAAATCCTCCCGGCATGTCGTCGAGCCGCTTGGCCAATCGCTTATAGATATCTTTAATCATTTTTGGGGGAGGAGATTTTTTTTGTGATCGATGAGAGAGAAAATATCTCATACGAAATTTTATCTTTATCCATCGGCCGAAATCATACTCTTAGGCAGAAAATTGAGTCAAGGAGCAAGGCGAAGCACACGAAATTGACGGGACCCATCATTCGTGGGCGGCCTCGGCAATGGCGGCGACGTTTTGGGGAGGCACATTCGGGAGGAGCGCTTCGTGGCTGGGGCTTACTATCCAGTATGGGCCGAAGAGATTCTTCAGCCGGCGGACTTCGTTCTTAACCTCGTTCGGCGTAGCGTGGACGAGAAGCTGCTGGGTATCGACGCCGCCCAGAAAAGCGATCTTTCCTCTGAACTCTCGCGAAAGACGCTCGGCGTCCATATTTTTTGCACGAGCCTGCAGCGGATGGAGGCAGTTGACGCCTGCCTCAATCAATCGGGGAATCACCCGATAAATTGAGCCGCACGAATGCAGGATGACCTGAAAGCCCTGGGCATGGGCTTGATCCGTGAATTTCCGGAACCAGGGAAGGACGAATTTCTCGAAATGCCCGGGGCTGATGATGAGGTCGAGCTGCGTACCGAAGTCATTGCCGAAAAAATATCCGTCGATGAAATCTTTCGCCCGGGCAAAAAAGCGGCGGTTCGCTTCGAGATAGAACTCGCAGACATGGGCCGTCACGGCGTGCACGACTTCGGGATTTGTGTGCATCTTGACGAAATAGCTCTCCATGCCGAATAAATCCATGACATCATGGAAGAACGGGGCCCAGAATCCGCTGGCCCGATAAAAAGGTCCGGCATTCTCAAGGGCCTGCAGACATTCCGAAAAGTTCAAATAATCCGGATTGGGCCAGTCAAACGCCTCGACATCGCGCAGCGTCTCCGCTTCGGCCAACGGACCCGGCTGGCCGTGGGATCGTTTCTCCTGTCCCAGATCGAAAATCTTTTTCCTTTCCGGGTGCTTGTAAGTCGAATCCATTAAGGAAGGCGAAATCCAGCGATAATCGTCGCCGAGCTTCCGGCGCAGTTCCTCCTCCGTCGATGTCCCGAAGTATTTATGATAGATTGGCCAGGTGTCGGGATAGGGATTCCCCAGCCAGAACCCGCAGCGGGATGCCGCCAGACCGCTGATGATCTCGCGGACCAGCTCTCGGCTTGTCAGGTTCTCCAATTTTGATGCATCTCCGGGTTCAGGCCTCGTCGGAACAAGTGAGGATGATATCATACTCTATATCGGAATGCTTCTTGCTAAGCGAGGGATTTCAAGCCCTTTGCGTCAAGGGCTCAGAAATGATATAAATGTAAAAAATAAATGATCTTAAAAGGGTATTTAAAATGATTCTCGCGAAACCCGAAATTCTCAGCCAGATCATGAATGGCAGAATAAGAATAGAGCCTTATGACGAGAATGCCATTGGCCCCGCCTCCATTGATTTGACATTAGATAACAAATTGCGGATTTTCAATACCAACCAGCACATCACGCAAGCAGATATGGACTACAAAACGCTGACCAACCTTGTTGATATTAGCGAGGGCTACCTACTGGAGCCAGGTGAATTGGTGCTTGGGATCACAAGAGAGAGGATTACGCTCCCCGAGGACTTGTGCGGGTGGCTGAACTCACGTTCGAGATTCGCCCGAATTGGACTGATGAGTCATATCGCAGCTCCGTTCCTAGCTCCGGGGATTTCCAACAAGCAGATTCTTGAAATATACAATGCCGGACGAAATAAAATAAGGTTAACACCAGGAATGAAAATCTGTCACGTTGTTCTTCAAGAATGCAAAGGCACCGCAAAATACACTGGGGCTTGGAAAGACCAAGAGCTGTAGGGCCCGGGGGGATCAGCTGCCCTTCAGCCCCGCCAGCCTCTTCCTGGCGTCCTCAAGCTCGGAAATCCCGGGGTCGGCGTTTTTCCAGATTTCAAGAAACCTTCGATATTGCTCCCCGGCCTTATCCTTCAGCCCCTTATCGTCATACAACTTGGCGAGCCGGTAATGATATCTGGGATGGATCAGAGTCCATCTCCCCTGTTCAGGTTTGACGGTGATCAAGCGTTCGTACTCTGCTATCGCTTTATCGATCTGACCCTTTTCTTTGTAAGCCAGGGCCAAAGCATCCTTCATAAAAGGCATATTGAAGCTAATAATATTTTGCATGACAGGGGGGCTTCCGAGAGGCGAAGCCTTCTCCATAACATCGATGGCTTTATCCAGCGAGCCTTGGGCTAAAAAAATTTCTGCGCTTAATAAATCATGAAGGAACGAAACAAAGGCTTTAAATCCGGAGCTGACCTGAGCCAGGAAAGACTTCACCTCAACCAGTCTTGATCTTGCCGCCTCCAGACTTCCTTCTTTTACATCGACCAGGCCAAAACAAAAACTCAGAATGCCCTTGCTATCAGCGGTATTCAGCGTGGCAACGGTCAAAGTTTTTTCATAGGAATTTTGAAAATGTTTTCGGCCAAGCCCCGACTCTCCCATGTCGAGATAAACCAATCCCGTCAATACGTTCATTGTCACGCTTGCTTCTTTCATTCCCAGCATATCCGCCAATCCGATGAGCGTTTTGATTTCAGAGAGCGTTTGCGTTCGTTTTCCCATCCAGTAGAGAAGGAAATTTTTAAAATAAGTTCCCATTCCTTTGGCTCCCACAGAAGGGGCAATGGTTATGAATTGGTCGACGAATTTTAAGGCTTCTCCGTAATCTTCTTTTAAACCATAAATATATGTAAGACCAATATTGGAACTCAAAAAATCAGGCTTCAGCTTCAACGCCTCTTTATACTTGGCTATGGATTCATCAAGTTTTCCCATGCGGAAATAGGTCTCGCCTATGGAATCAACCGGGTTGGCATCGCCGGGCAGGAGAGCGGCATATTTCTGGAAATACTCCAATGCTTTTTCAAAATTCCTTATGTCGGAATAGGCATAGGCAAGCTCATTCAGGGCGTAGCCGAAGCTTGGGTCGAGCTCCAGGGCTTTGGTGTATTCCTGGACGGCCTGGTCGAACGATCCCCGATTTTTGTAATATCCAGCAAGCTCATAATGGACTTGTTTTTCTTTCGGATATTTCTGGGCAATCTCTTTCAGGATTCCCAGCCTTTTCTCCGGATCGCTCTCTATAGCGCTGGCATAAGCGGCCTCGATATAAAGCCTTTCTTTCTCTGTCGTCTTCTGGGAAAGCGCCTTGGCTTTCTCAAAGGCGTCCCGGCTCTCTTTTGACTCATAAAGAGCGTTCAGGACTCGAGCCAGGTAAAGATGAGCCACGGCAAAGCTGGGATCGAGCTCAACCGTCTTTTTTAAAGAATCCCGAGCTTGACCATAATAAAATTTCTCGTATTCGTCCCGTCCCTTTAAAAAGAGATTGTAGGCTTCCATCGAGGACGTGGCTATGTCGGCGATTTTCGCTTGGACGGCCTCTGCTTTTCTGTCGGAGATGCCAATCCCTCTCGAAATTTCTTTGCTGAGGTCGCCGATCTGCTTTTCAAGAATACTCTGGACTCCTTGGCCCTTGGAACCGGCGCTTTTCAGGATTCGCTTGCTGGCCACATCCAGGACTTTGACATCCGTGGCGAACATGTTGCCGGCCTTGACAAAGCTTCCGAGAATGATGGCTTCCACGCCGTCCATCCGGCAAATCTCAAAGCCCAATTCGCTGTCAATCACATCAACGTTGGCTTTCCCGGCTTGCTTGAGGAGGTCATGCATCCTTTCCCAAGTCAAAACTCTGAGGTATTTGGACTGCTCAAGGCTGGTGATCAGAAGATTCGGTATCGCCGCTTGAAGATAGTCATAGGACCTGTCGCCCGTCTGGTTGATAAAATTGATGATGGCAATGGTGCGTTTGAGCGGCTCTTTTCTTGGCAGGAACTGCCAGACGGCTACGGCCGCCGCTATAAGGAGGACGGCAACAGCCGTTGGCAGCAGGAGTTTCCTGAGCTTGAATGTCACGGTAATTTCCCTGGCTGTGAGAGGCGCATGCTTGGGGATAATTCTTTCTGTTGTCGGCAGACCTTCTTCGATTCTGTTCAAGTCCAAAAGCACTTCCCCTGCGCTCTCATACCTCTTCGCTCGGTCTTTCTCCAGGCAGCGAAGGATCAGCCTCTCGAAAGCCTCGGGAAGCTGGGGGTTTAGTTTTTTGGGATGAGGAGGAGCTTCTGTTTTCTGTTTCAGGGCGACGCTCAACGGCGTATCTCCTTCAAAAGGCGCTCGTCCCGTCACCATCTCATAGAGAATAATGCCCAGAGAATAAATATCTGACCGCCGGTCAACGTCCTTTCCTTCAACCTGCTCCGGAGACATGTATTCCGGCGTCCCGACGATCACTCCTTCTCCCGTTGAGCCTTCGGCCCCGAGCGACCGGGCGATTCCAAAATCCATGATCTTGGCGTTGCCCTCTTTATCGATCATGATGTTGTGGGGTTTGAGGTCGCGATGAACAACGCCCAGCTTGTGGGCTTCGCTTAATCCTGCGGCGATTTGCCGGCCAATGGACAGCGCCTTGCCCACGGTCAGCTTTTCCATCCTGTGGATGACGCTTTTCAGGTCTTCTCCGCGCACGTATTCCATGGTGATATAAAAGGTTTTATCCGCCTGATTCAGGTCGTGCATCCGACAGACGTTTTTATGGGTTATTTTACGGGCCACTTTGATTTCATTCCGGAAACGCTCGATCGTCCTCTTGTCCGTGGCGATTTCAGGCTTTAATTGCTTGATGGCGACTTCTTCCTCGATTTGCTTGTCAAACGCTCTGTAGACCTTGCCCATGCCTCCTGTGCCCAGTTCCTCGATGATCTCATACCGGCCGGCAAAGACAATCCCCCGCGTTAGCTCATCGACCGTGGTCTCTAGGGTTTTGGTGACAGAAATCTGTGGGGTGGAATCGAATTTCGTCCCGCACCTGCCGCAATAGGAGGTATCCTGAGGGTTATCAAAATGACATTTAGGGCATTTCATGGCCTGCTCTTCCCATCGTTACGATGAGCATAGAATAATGATTTGCGGGAAAAGAGTCAAATCAGGCCGGGCTTAGTTATCGAAAATTTTTTACGGCGTTATACATGGCCACGATGTTTTGGGGCGGGACGTGGGGCATGATGTTATGAACCTGAGTGAATACAAAGCCGCCGCCCGGAGCGAATATGCCGATCCGCTCTTCGACGTGCATTTCGATCTCTTTAGGCGATACGAGCGGTAAGACGCGCTGCGTGTCGCAGCCTCCTCCCCAGAAGGTGAGGTCTTTGCCAAATTCTTGCTTTAATCTTTTCGGGTCCATACCGCGGGCGCTGGTCTGGACGGGGTTGATGATCTCGACCCCGATCTCGATGAGGTCGGGCAGGATATCCACGATCGAGCCGCAGGAATGGAGGAAGAGATGGAGGTTGGAGCGTTTTTTTATGGCCTCGAAGATCAGGCGCTGGCGCGGCTTGAAAATCTCTCTGTAAATTTTAGGGGAGATTTCCAGGGCGAGCTGCGTTCCCAGGTCATCGCCCATCTGGATAATTTGAACATAGCCATCGACGGCGGGCAAAAGCTTTTCGAGGTTTTCGAGATGCATCTCGACCAGTTTATCGAGGAGGGAGGCGACTTTTCTAGGATTCTCGATGATATCCATCAAGAACTGATCGAACCGGCAAAGATACTGGCCCCATTCGAGCAGATTGCCTCCGAATGCAACCATAATCGCATAGTCGGTCGTCTCATAAAGGCGCTTAGCTCGGTTCCGTATGTCGGCAAGATGCGCAGGCGTCAAAGGCTTGTGATAAGGCGCCGTCGCCAGGGAGGACCATGTCACTTTGTCCATCAGATCGGGGAGCCGGTCGAGCACAGACAGATCTGCCCCGTCCCAGTCTTTCAGAGGAAAATTCGTTTGACTGAGGTAATAAGCGCCCTTCGGCATGGCTCCGATGATTTCGCCGTCTTTATTTTTTGCCAGCCAGCCTCCCTCGTGAGGAGCGAAATCGGTATAAGCAGGGATCCTGGCCGGCGATCCATCCGGCAGAGTGAATTCTTTCCAATCATCCGCCTCGGTCAGAAATGCACGGCCCAGGTCTACGACATCGGATTCGACATAATCAAGGATGGCTTGCTCGGGCTGGGCGAGCTGCTGGACGACGTCATAGACATAGGTCTGTCCTTCTTCTATCCCCAGATGCTCCTTCAGCCGGCTGTAAGCGACGGCCGTTATGCCCGTGGAGCGCATGGCCGCCAAGTCCACCGGGACTTTGTCCGGTTCCCTGTGCTGAATGGCCCGCAGCACCCGTTCTCGTTTCGTCACGGTCGATTCCTCTTGTCGATCATACCGGATTTAATAAATAGGACGCAAATTCAATCAAGGAAAAAGTTTCTTCGTTGTGTCGTGATGGACCGCCAACCACTTCCGCCATCGATCTCTATCGGGAAATAAGAGGGGATTCCCGATGGATGTCGTAGTCATGGTCTTATGATCTGGCTCCTCTCATGTCGGCTTGATTTCCCTTCGGTACCAGGTGAAATAAAGAACAATCGAGAGGATCACGGTGATCCCGGCGAATACGGCCGCACGTAGATAGGCGTGGGAGACCAGATACATCGGAAAGATCCAGAGCGAAAAAAGCCAGGGAATACCGACGGCCACGTTGAGCAGGCTGATCCGGAAGGACTCTTTTTTGAATTCCGGAAAGAGTTTTTTAGCCTTCCTCTTGACGGGACCCCACAGACCGGCTGGTTGAATTATTTTATAAAAATTCACCAGCACATTTTCATCGGTTGGAGGAGTTGCATAAGCCACAATCACCGAGGCGACGAACCCGACGCCCGCGATGACGGGGAAATAGATATAAAGCGGCGCAGCGGAGAAGAATATGGCCTGGACCAGCGAGGCTCCGATTCCGACGAGGACGCCAGCGGTGAACCCCCAGCCGTTGAGCCTCCACCAGTACCAGCGCAGAAAATTGGGAAGCAGCACGCCCGCCCCGAGCGCGGCCATGATCCACTGAAACACCTTATGGATCGATTGGGCCGTGGCACCGATGGCGATGCCGGTGGCGATCAACAGAAATGACGAAAGATAGCCAGCCCGGACCAGTTGTTTTTGAGTGGCGTTCGGGTTCAGGTGTTTTTTATAGATATCGACGACCAAATAGGATGCGCCGGCATTGACCGTGGAATTGAAAGTGGACATAAAGGCCGCCAGCAGCGCCGCCAGGACCAGTCCTCGAACGCCCACCGGCAGGAACTGGTTTATGACGGCGGGTAGGACGCTTTCATAATCCTTGACACCCTTGAAGCCGCTCAGAAAAAGCAGCGCGATCCCCATGGCCATCGGCCAGCGGAGCGTGTGCAGCGCACCCCAGAGCAGGCCCAGCTTGGAAGCGTCTTTCTCGTTTTTAGCCGACAGAAAGCGCTGAAAGTCATAGAGCTGTTCCGGACCGCCGAAGCAGAGTAGCATTCCTTTTCCGACCCAGGCGATCGTCAGCGCGCCAAGAAGAAAAAATTCGGTCTCCCCGAGGGCCGGCTCTTTCCAGTGGACGGATAGGTTGAAAAAAGCGCCGCCCATCTTCTGGCTGAGTGCCGCCAGATCAACCTTGGCGAAACCGATGACAGCGATGATCACCGCCCCGATACTCATCAAGATCGTCTGGACGACTTCGGTAATGATCAAAGATTGAAATCCGCCGAAGATGATATAGATGCCCGTGATTCCCAGAATCAGGACCGAACAGAGGCCTTTGGAAAAGGGCAGGAACTGGGTCCCGAATTTGCCCATGCCCACAGCATCGTAGGCGAGAAATCCGGTCACCGTGACGATGGCCAGGACGGCGTAGGCCGAGCGGGCGGAGCTGCCGGCGCGGTCTTCTCCGAAGCGAGTCTTCATCCATTCGGCCGCGGTCAGGACCTTCGACTTGTTGATCCACTTGCCCATGAAGAAGGCAAAAAAGACCGGCAGAGGCCAGCCCCATATCCACTGGTGCCACATCGCCTTCATGCCCATGATGCAGAGGAGCGAAACGATCCACATCGTGCCGGTGATGTCCCAATAGGAGGACGATCCGGACATGGCCAGCATCCACCAGGGGAGCTTGCGATCGCCGAGAAAATAGGCATCCACGCCGCGGGCCGCGCGCTTTTTCGCCCAGAGCCCGATCCAGACGAGCACAAGGATATACGCGGCGACGATAAAAGTATCGATGACGCCTAGGCCGCTCATGCTGATCCTTTACGGGGACATGGACCTAAGGTACGTGTCCCCGATTTCTCCAGTCGTTGCGAGACAGCGAAGCTGTCGTGGCAATCTCTCCTTGGGTCACTCGCGACGACATTGTAACAACCACTAATTTGGTGACACACACCGAATCTTCCTCTTTGCTTTGGTCATCTCGAGCCAAGCCTGGCGATCCCTTCTTATTTTTCTTCAATGAGGTGTGCTTCTTGCCACTTCCCTAATTTTTCGAAGCGAACGGTTTTGATTTCGAACGGCCCGAAAGCAAGTTTTACTGAAATTTTCGGCACACCGGATTTTCGATATTTCGGGACCCTCAAAGACGCGCTCGTCCTCATTCCGGACGTTTCATGCAGCCGCACGATAAGCGCTTTTTCGTCCCAAGACTGCTTGCAGGCAGTCATACGAATATTCGCCGGACGCAAAGAAAGCAAATTATGGAATCCGATAGCTAAACTCGTCTGCTCCTCATCCTTACGAAATGAATCCTTTATATTTCCCCCTTTTAGTAAGGTGAATGCGGAGGGATTTTCAGTTGCTTCACTGCCCATGCCGATCGGCAAATGGGCATAAGCGGCGGGAGGCGCGCTTAGCCAATCGGCGAGGCCGGGCAGCATAGAGCGCACTATCCCCGGATCTCCGGCCGATACGAGCAGTCTGAAATCATGGACCCCGAGGTCGGCAAACTTTCGCGCGGGCGATTTCCTGATCTTGAAGCCAAGTTCATGACAGTAGGCGGAGCTTCGCAAAACAGACAGCCTGATCTCTCCGTCAGAAAAATCGAATCCGTGTTGTCCGGAGTTGACGATACCCAAGGACGTCTCTTTCCCGGCGGAAAGGGCCTCGGCCAAAATCCATCGGCCGTGGACGTGCTCCTGGCCGTCGGCCGGCCGGGCGATAGCGCCGCCCGGAATTTCACAGAGCACACGGCCCGGCGCAAAGGCCGTGGGGATAGAGAGCTTCAACCTCCTGCGTTCTTCGTTCCAATGGACCCTGAGACGGAACTCCAGCACAGGCCAGGAAGGATAGGCTATCGTGTGAAGCACGATCCGGCTTTTTTTATAAGCGAGAGCGGTCTCGATAATTGTCCGGATGGGACCTTTCTCTAAGACTCGAGGACGTCCTTTCGCCTGAAAAGCGCCTTCTACCTGCCGATAGCTCCAACGGTCCGTTCCCCAGGAATCACCGTCGTCTATGATCACAAGCGGCCGGAAGAGCGGACCGGCCAGGCATTCGCTGCCGCCGGCTTGGAGCGACGTCAACAATCCGATTTTTTTATCCAGCTCAAACAATAAATCGAATTTGGCAAGCGGTGAATTCTTGTGAGTTTTTTCCGCTGCGACATCGTCCCTTTTGGCCCGAAATATGAAATGAGAATCCTTCTTGGCTGCACCCTCTGATGAAAAGCGCAAAGCCTCGCCCTTGTCTGCCCGGATTTCGTAATGCGAAACACCCAATCCGGGAATATCGGCCATAAAGCTCACTTTCCGACGCCAGCGGTTAAACGGGAGAAGCGACTCCGGCTGCTCTTCCTGGCAGGGAATTTCGGTGCCGTCTAGCTTAAAAAGCCGCAGGTGCCATTTGCCTTTCCAGAACGGCCTGTAATCCGCCATGCATTCGACTTCGACGGGGGCGTGGGTTAGGGAAGGATCGGCGTTCAAGACCGTGAGGGGAATATACAATTTTTGAGTCGCCCCCTTATTAAATGCCGCCGCCGCTTCCAAGCGTAGCCGGCGCGAGGAGTCTGATACTTTTCCGTAGAGCTCAAGGGCGTCTTGTTCAGCCGGCTCCGTGCAGGTGCCGGTCAGAATGTCGTGAAAATCATTAAACAGTTGACCTTTCCAAGCTTCGCGGAGTTCAGCCGAGGGAAAGTCTTGTCCGGCGCTCCACCAGGAAGCCGTTCTAAGGGCTTCTGCCTGGATTAGCCCGCCCAAGTTTTTGATAGCCGCCCGCTTGATCCTTGACAAAGACGTATAGCAGCCGGTAAACACCCTCTGCAAATCGCCCTCGACAACAGGAACATTTTTTGCCTCGCCTTTTAGGGCCTCGTAGAACCGGTCGGGTGTGCTGTGAACAATCCTGACCCACTTTTCCCTCCTCATCAAGGCGTCGATGACGCTGAGGTCGTCGCGAGTCGCCCCTCCCCCATGATTCCCCAATCCCCAGAAGACCGGGACATCGCGGTTGAGCTTGAGGGCGAGCTCGATACCTTCGCTGATCTTTTGCTCGATATTATCACGCTCGGAGTGATAAAGGCCGACGGCGATCCGGTAGGTCAGGATTTCTGAGCCGTCCACGCCGCGCCACCGGTAGAGATCGGACGGCAGTTCGAGCTCATGGCTCTGCGGCCGCATGTGGATATACATCTTGTAGCCCGAACGCATCAAGACCTGCGGCAGCCCGCCGCTGTGGCCGAACGAATCAAAGTTATAGGCGACCTTGGGCGCAGCGCCGAATTTCTCTTGAAAGTATTTCCGCCCCTCTGCAATCTGCCTGATGAGGGATTCCAAGCCGGGCATGTTGACATCGGGCTGGAGATACCAGCCGCCGCTTATCGCCCATCTTCCTTTCCGAACAAGCTTCTGGATTTCTTTAAAAAGGGCAGGGTCGTAGCGCTCGACCCACTGATAGAGGACGGCTTCGTTATGGCAAAAGACCAACCGGCTGTGCTCGTGGAGAAGCTCGACGGCGGTGCGGAACGTCGCCTGCGCCTCAGAGGCACCCTCCTCCCATCGCCATTGCCAGACGGGATCGAGATGGGCGTTGCAGATGAGGTGGACGGCCGGCTTATTCATCGTCTCGCGTTTGACAAATCTCATGGAACGGGGTCAAACCTACACGTTTGACAAATCTCCATTTATCATGCGAGGCGCCTTGCGCCGCGGCAATTTGATCCGTTGGGTCATTCCGAGCGAAGCGAGGAATCTCCGCTTTCATCGCGAGAAACTTGGGAGGAGATTGCCACGGCACTCCGTGCCTCGCAATGACGCGTTGAAGAGATCGCCACCACAACTTCGATGTCTCGCGATGACAACGTTTATATGTCAAATGAGTCGCTTTGACCCCATTATACAAGATTCTCTCGGGGAAGATGCGTAACGAGTAGGTTTGACCCCGGTCATTTAAATTTCGTCCTTTGCGGGAAGGTTCTTATACCAGGTGAAATAAAGGACTATCGACAATCCGACGGCGACGCCCGCCCAGATCCCCAGCTGGGTCCAATTTCGCAGAAAGGCATAAAACGGGAGCAGCGCCAGGGAAAATTGAAAAACGACCGTGATCAAGCCGTTCATCGCGTCGATGGCCGGCATTTTGTCGCGGGCAGGCACAAGGCCGCGCTTTGCGGCCTCCCGCCTCACCGGCCCCCAGAACCCAAAGGGCCGGATCCGGGAATAAAACTTCACCAGGATCTCCATATCCGTGGGCTTGGTCAGGAGCGTGACGATGATCGTCGTGACGAAGCAGAGGCCCATGTCTGTCGCCAGCGAGGCCGCGGAATGGAGCTTGCCGAAGAAGACGATTCGCAGCAGGATGAGCACGGCAGAGACCCCCATGCTCCAGACAAATCCTTTGGCGCTGAACCGCCAGTAAAACCAGCGCAGGGTCGCCGGGACAAGGATGACCGTCACGACAACAAAAACCATGGTCTCCCAGGCCGTGACGATGTTGGTGAAAGAAAGACTGAAGATGAAGCCGATCAAGATGGCCGCGACGGAAGCCAACTGGCCGTATCGAACAAGCCTTTTTTGCGACAAGTTCTTGCCGAAATAGCGCTTGATGAAGTCATTGATGATGACCGAGCTCGTGACATTGATCATGGCGCTGATCGTGGACATCAGGGCCGCCAGCAGGATGGCCATGAAAAACCCGCGCATGCCGACCGGAAATTTCTGGAGGACGAGGGGCATGATCTTTTCGGCGTCAAAGCCGGCCTGCGAGCCCAGGTAAAAAATCCCCAACACCATGAAAGCGCACCCTAAAATCCAGCGCAGGGTGTAGCCCACCGTCCACATCCCGCCGGCGAGTGCCGCATCGCGGGGTGTCCGCGTCGTCAGGAAGAACTGGAAATCCCAGACGTTCGGGCCGCTCAACACCCGGAAAACCATCCAGAAAAATCCGGCCATCAGGATGGGGCCGAAAAGATTAAAGTGCTGGTAGGCCGGCGGCGTATCCGCCATGTACGAAGGCCAGAGCTTCCATGCGGGGGCGAGCGAATTCCAGCCCGGGTCCTTGGAGATAAAACTCGCGGCGGGCGCTTTCTGGAACACCATCACAACCATGATCACGGCGCCGACGGCGATCAGTATCGTTTGAAAAACATCCGTCAGGATGACGCCGAAAAATCCCCCCAGGGTGACATAGATCCCGACCACGGCCAGCACGATCAGGGTTGCCTCCCAGCGGGGAAATGGCAGGAATTCCTCGACAAATTTGCCCGTTCCCACCGAAATGAACATCAGGTTGCAGATCATGAGGACGAGCAGAAAAATCGCCGCGGCGAGCCGGGCCGCTTCGGCATCCTTGGTCGCCCCGAACCGGGTCTCATTCCACTCGGCGAAGGTCATGACCCCCGAGCGGCGGATCCATTTGGCCTGGAAGGCCATATAAAAACAGATAATGAACCAGCCCCAGAAAATATGGGTCGCCCAGAGGGATTTGAGGCCCAAATAAAAAATAGCACCGATCATGGACATCGTGCCGCCGATGTCGATGTAGCTCGAGCAGCCGGACAGCCCCAGCATCCACCAGGGGACGTTGCGGTCGGCCAGATAGAACGAGTCCAATTTTTTCGTCGCCCGCTTTTTGACGACAAAACCGATCGCGGCGACGGCCACGAGATAGACGGCGATAATGGCCAGGTCAATCCAGTGAAGGTTCATGTCGCTCCCCTTGAAATCCTATCGAGAAGGGTTCAATTTTTTCCATGATAAGGAGCTCGTTTCGGCAGAAAAATCGGCCCGTCCCCATTTTTTTATAGAGTAATCGTTTATATCAATTGGGAAGTTATTGTCAACAAAAAAAGAATTCTGGACCTCCTGCCCAATTTCAAAAAAAATGGCGAGAAACTTGATTTTAGCGAGCTGAATTCCTCTCCTCCCGGTGAGAACCGGGGGAACCAAAAAAGGTCGGTCCCCGATTATTTTTGAAATTCATCGATTTTTGGCCGATTTTCCGCCATTTTTGACCCATTTTTCCGGTTTTTTTATGGAATTTCTCAAAATTTATTATTAACAGCCGGACGAAAACGTGTTAAAATAGCGTTGTATAAAGGAACATTGAATGGCCACGAAAAAATCCAAACCGGTAAAAAATATCGTCTTCTGGGCGGCCGCGGGCATCATCATCATCCTCCTCTGGAGCCTGCTGCAGACGCCCAATATTATCAAAAACGAAGTTGCCTTCAGCCAATTCCTCAACGAAGTCGAAGGAAATAAGGTCGAAGAAGTGACGATCACGGGAACTCAGGTCAAAGGGAAGTACAGGGACACCACGACCTTTAAGACCGTCCTGCCGCCCCAATATAACGATCTCGTAAAAGTCCTGCGCGATAATAAGGTCAACATCATCGTCAAGGACGCGAACCGGAGCCCCTGGTTTTCCTATCTCTTCACTGGGTTCCCCATCATCCTCGTCGTCCTCTTCTGGGTCTTCTTCATGAGGCAGATGCAGTCCGGCGGCAACAAGGCGCTGTCCTTCGGCAAAAGCAGGGCCAAGCTCTTTTCCGGCATCCATAAAAAGATGACGTTCAAGGACGTCGCCGGCATCGAAGAAGCCAAGGAAGAGCTCCATGAAATCATCGGGTTTCTCAAAGACCCGCAGAAATACCAGAAACTCGGCGGCCGCATACCGAAGGGCGTCATCCTGATCGGAGCCCCGGGCACGGGGAAAACTCTGCTGGCCCGCGCCGTTGCCGGCGAAGCGGACGTGCCGTTTTTCTCCATCAGCGGCTCGGATTTCGTCGAGATGTTCGTCGGCGTCGGCGCATCGCGGGTCCGCGACCTGTTCGAGCAGGGCAAAAAGCATGCGCCCTGCCTGATCTTCATCGACGAGCTTGATGCGGTCGGCCGCCAGAGAGGCGCCGGCCTGGGCGGCGGCCATGACGAACGCGAGCAGACGCTCAACCAGCTCCTCGTCGAAATGGACGGATTCGATTCGAACGAGGGGATCATCCTGATCGCCGCCACCAACCGTCCCGACATCCTCGACAGCGCTCTGCTCCGGCCGGGACGCTTCGACCGCCGCATCATCGTCAACATGCCCGACGTCAAAGGCCGCGAGGAGATTCTCAAGGTCCACACGCGCAAGATCCCGCTCGACAAGGACGTCGACCTGAAAGTCCTGGCCCGCTCAACGCCCGGATTTTCGGGAGCCGACCTGGCCAACCTGATCAACGAGGCCGCCCTCAACGGCGCCCGTCTCATTCAGGATAAAGTCCATATGAAGGACATGGAATACGCCAAGGACAAAGTGCTCATGGGTGTGGAAAGAAAGAGCATGATCATCAGCGACGAGGAAAAAAAGAGCACGGCCTTTCATGAGGCCGGCCACGCCCTCATCGCGGCGCTCATTCCCGAAGCCGACCCCATCCACAAAGTCACGATCATCCCCAGGGGTCTCGCTCTGGGCCAGACCCAGCAGCTGCCCCTGGACGACCGCTATACATACAGCGCAGAATATCTCGAAGCCCAGCTTTCCGTGCTCATGGCCGGCCGCGTCGCAGAGAACATTTTTCTGGAAAAAACGACCACCGGCGCCGCCAATGACTTCGAGAAAGCCACGGAGATCGCCCGCAAGATGGTCTGCCAGTGGGGCATGTCGGACCTGGGCCCTCTGACGTTCGGCGAGCGCGACGACTTGATCTTCCTCGGCCGGGAGCTGGCCGTGAACAAGAACTTCAGCGAAAAAACCGCGGAGCGGATCGACGAGGAAGTCAAAAAGATCGTCTGCCGGAACTATGAGCGGACTCAGCAGCTTCTCGAAAAGAACAAGGCCAAGCTCAAAAAAATCGCCAAGCTTCTGCTGGAAAAAGAGGTCCTGACCTCGGAAGAGATCGAGGCCGTCGTGGGAATCCGGCGGTCCAAAAAGGCCGCCGAGAAACAGCCGGACGTGAAAACGATCAAACCTTTGGATAAACCGGATTTAGCAAAAGTGTAAGAGGTGAGGAAAGAACACACCTTCCAGGTCAAAAATCAAACATACTGTCTCGGCCGCCAGACCTGGATCATAGGGATTATCAACGTCACGCCCGATTCTTTTTATGACGGCGGCCATCATCTGGAGCACGAGAAAGCCATCGATCACGGCCTGGGACTTCTTGCCGAGGGCGCGGACATCATCGACATCGGCGGGGAGAGCTCCAGGCCCGGTTCCGATCCCGTGCCCGCCGAAGAGGAACTCCATCGCGTCATCCCGGTGATTTCCGGGCTGCGGAAAACGACCAAGGCCTTGATCTCCGTGGATACGATGAAATTCGAGGTCGCCCAGGCCGCCCTCGATCACGGCGCCGATATCATCAACGACATCAGCTCCTTTAGCCTGGACCCCCGGCTCCTGAGCCTGGCCGCCCAATATCATGCGGGCTTCATCCTGATGCACATGCAGGGGAATCCCAAGACGATGCAGGTCCATCCTTTCTATGAAGATGTCCTGAAAGAGATCCGGTCGTTTCTCGCCGAAAAAATCGAGATCGCGCTGGCCTACGGGCTCAAGAAGGAGAGCCTCATCATCGATCCCGGGATCGGTTTCGGGAAAAGGACCGAGGACAATCTCCGGCTGCTCAACCGGCTCGATTTCTTCGAGGAGCTCGACCGGCCCATTCTGGTCGGCATCTCACGCAAGTCGTTCATCGGGAAAATTTTGAACGCGCCGCCCCAGGACAGGCTGGAGGGGTCGATCGCCGCGGCCGTGGTCAGCATCCTCAGGGGAGCCAGCCTCCTTCGGGTCCACGATGTGAAAGCCGTCAAGCGGGCGGCGCTCGTGGCCGAAGCCATCATCAACGACGGCCGGGATAAGACTTTTGGGGAAGAGAACAAGAACCGCTATGTTCACTAACATCACGACCACCCTCTCGCATTTCACCTTGACCGACGCGTTGGATATTCTCCTGGTCGCCTTCATCCTTTACTCTTTCTTCCTGTTGATTAAAGAATCCGGGGCTTACCAAATGGCCATCGGCGTCGCGGTGATCGTCCTGCTCCTGCTCATCGCCCGGTGGGGAAAATTCGTGGTGACGAACTGGCTGATCCGGAACTTCATCACCTATTTGATCATCGCCGTCATCATCCTCTTCCAGGGCGAGATCCGGAGATTCATGGCCGGGATCGGGTCCCGGTCGTTCCGCAAACCGCTGGCCTTAAGGTCTTTCCAAGAAAAAATCGAAGACCTTTTTCTGGCAGTCGACTATCTCTCGCAGAAAAAGATCGGGGCCCTGATCGCTATCGAGAAGGAAATTTCCCTGGCCAACTACGCCGACCGGGGCACCAAGATCGATGCCTTCCTCTCCAAAGATCTCGTCGTCAGCCTGTTCTTTCCCCATTCTCCCCTCCACGACGGGGCCGTCATCGTCCAGGGCAACAAGATCATGGCCGCCGGCTGCCTCCTCCCCCTGCCGGCCTCTCACAACCTGGGGATCGAATTCCTGGCCAGGACGCGGCATCTGGCCGCGGTCGGGCTTTCTCAGGAAACGGACTCCGCCGTCATCGTCGTCTCCGAAGAGACGGGCGGAATCTCGCTGTCCACCCGGGGCGTCCTCAAAGGAATGCAGGACAAAGACCAACTCAAAGAATACCTGCTTGAGTATCTAAAACAATGATCAGATTCATCATCCACCTCTTGACAAGGAACTGGGCGCTGAAGCTTCTGGCCTTGATCCTGGCCTTTATTCTCTGGCTGACCTTGATCCCCGAAGAAAAAATATTCTCCGATAAAATTCTGAGCGTGCCTCTGGAAACCCGCAACATCCCCTCCGACGTAGAGCTCGTGGAAAAGCCATCCTCCATGATCGAGGTCACCCTCCGGGCGCCCAATCGGCTCCTCGGAGAGATCTCCTCTACAGATGTCCTGGCCATATTGAACCTGGAAAGGGCCACCGTCAACCAGGAAGACTATCCCCTCAATCCTTCGATGGTCCGCGTTCCGCCGGATGCCAAGGTCATCCGGATCTTTCCGAACAAGGTCCACCTGAAGCTTGAAAAGAGCAAGGCTGTATGGATGGAGGTCTTTCCGGTCATCATCGGCAAAGCCAAGGAAGGGTTTACCATCGACAAGATCGAGCTTTCGCCCGCCAAGGTTTTTGTCCGGGGGCCGGCTAGCAAATTCAATCCCAAGGACAGGGTTCAAACAAGCCCTGTCGATATCACGGACCTTTCCCAAACCGGACAATTCGAGGCCGACTTGATCCTCCCCAAGCCGGATTTGAGGCTGGGCACAACTCAGACCAAGGTCCGGGTCAAGGTTTTCCTCTCCAAGCTGAAATAGGCTCGGGGCATACCCCTCGCCTAGCTATGCGATATAATTTTCAGGTTTGACCCTATTCCATTTATTCGTTACAATTTAAGGCCAAATCAGGGACTGAGGAGGTCCATGAAAAAGCTGTTCGGAACGGACGGAATCCGGGCGATTGCCGGCGAATTTCCCCTCGACCGGAAATCGATCTACGCCCTCGGCACAGCCCTGATCAGACTCCTCGAGGCCGAGAAGCTTGAGCCGAGGGTGCTCATAGGCCGAGACACTCGGGAATCGGGAGCCTGGATGGAGGAGGCGCTCCTCCAGGCCATCCGCGATGCCCATGGGGAAGGAATTTCGGCGGCCATCATCCCGACCTCGGCCGTGTCCTTCCTTACCAAAAAACATGTCTTCTCGGCGGGAATCGTGATTTCTGCCTCGCACAATCCCTATCAAGACAACGGCATCAAGATCTTCTCGTCCGAAGGCTTTAAAATCTCGGATGCCTGGGAAGCCCGGCTGGAAAAAGACATCCTCTCCTCCGAGAAGGCTTTTCGAAAGAAAAAAACCGAAATTCGACCTGAACCTTCGTACATCGAGGACTATAAAAGCTTTTTAAAAAGCCAGTTGGCTGATGTCCGGCTTCCTAAGATACTTAAAGTTGTCCTCGATTGTTCCAACGGCGCCAGCTCACATGTCGCTCCTGAAGTCTTCAAGGATTTGGGCTTTGAGGTCGTGGCCATCAGCCGATCGCCGAACGGCAAGAATATCAATGACGGCTGCGGTTCTCTCCATCCGGAAAACTTGGCCAAAACCGTGGTCAAGGTCGGGGGCGATATCGGCATTGCCTATGACGGGGATGCCGACCGCGTGGTCTGGGCCGATGAAAAAGGGAGGATCCTCAACGGCGACCATACGCTCTTTGTCCTCGCCGGGTTCATGAAAGATAAGGGACGGCTGAAGTCGGACATGGTCGTGGCGACAAGCATGAGCAACATGGGCTTAGAACGTGCGCTGGACGAGATGGGGCTGAAGCTCATCCGGACGAAAGTCGGCGATAAATATGTCCTCGAAAAAATGATCGACATCCGGACGAACCTGGGCGGAGAACAATCCGGGCACACGATTTTTCTGGACGACTGCCCCACGGGCGACGGCATCTTGACCAGCCTGAAAATGCTGGAAGTCCTGGCACTCGAAAACCGCCCTTTTTCAACGCTCATAGAAGGTCTCCAGGAATATCCGCAGCTCCTGCTGAACGTTCCGGTAGCCAGCAAAGTGGAATTCGAGAAAATTCCCGAGATCGGCCGTGTGATTGAGAATGTCGAGCACCAGCTTATGGGTTGCGGGCGCTTGGATGTCCGCTACTCGGGTACGGAACCGCTGGCCAGAGTGATGGTCGAGGCACAAGACCGCGATCAAGTAACGCGCTGCGCCCGGCAGGTCGCGGACGTGATCGCCAAGCATCTGGGGAAGCAAACATGAAGAAAGAATTTCAATTAAGGGAGAGTTAAGAAAGGCAGGAGTGAAGAAAAAAGATTCGGTTCTCTTCCATTTCGTGTGGGTAGTAAATGGAAATGATCTGGAGACGGCTGAAGCGACCATGGAGGGTTTAGCCTTCCCGAGTCCTCATTCGAGGGCAGCCGGCTCGGAAGTAGCCGGCCGGCGAAGTTGTCTGAGCTTCCCGGCGAACGTCCGTAAAATCGAGGCCGGGAAGCGAGTTCTTCGCCGCCGAGAAGGAGGACTCGGGAACGGCGTGAAAAACCCGGATAGGGAGCGAGGCCGTCTCCGGATCATTTCCCAGAAGATTTTTCCCCACAGGAAATGGAAGAGAACCAAAGATTCAAACTTTATTAATCCCCCTACCCCCGTGGCCAATCAAGGGGGATTAAAAAGGTCGGAGGACCGAGAATGAGGCTATCCGTAAATATCGATCATTTTGCGACATTGCGTGAGGCTCGGGGGGCATCGGAACCGGAGCCTGCCCTTTTCGCCCTCCTGGCCGAGCAGGCCGGAGCGATGGGCATAACCACCCACTTGAGAACCGACCGGCGCCACATCAAAGAGCGGGATTTGGAGATCCTCAGAAAAGTCATCAAGACCAAGCTCACCCTGGAGATGGCCGCCACCGAGGAAATGAAGAAAGTCGCTTTGAAGATCAAGCCCGATGTCGTCTGCCTGGTCCCCGAGAGGCCGGAGGAGCTCACGACGACCGGCGGGCTAGACGTCGTGGCGAACCGCAAGGCCTTGGCCCCTTACATTAAAGACCTGGCGGAGGGGAAGATCCGCGTCTCCATCTTTGTCGATCCCGAACTCAAACAGATCCAGGCTTGCCACGACCTCGGGGCGCCCCAGATCGAGATCCACACGGGCATCTACGCGGACCTCAAGCCCGGCAAGGCGCGGGACAAAGCCCTGGCCGATGTCCGGAAAGCGGCGGAATTCGGGGACAGGCTGGGCATCGAGGTCACGGCCGGCCACGGCCTCGATTACCGGAACGTCGGCCCGATCGTGGCCATTCCCCAGATCACCGAGCTCAGCATCGGGTTCTTCATCGTGGCCCGGACGGCGGTCGTCGGGATCACCCAGGCTGTCCGGGAGATGGTTGACCTGCTGAGAAGATAAGTCGTGTTGGAGCGAGAAATAGAGCGAAAAGCCTGCCCCGTCATACGAGGAGCTTTGCGACGAAGTACTCCAACCCGAAGGGTCATTCCGAGCGGAGCGAGGAATCTCCTCTTTTTTTGCGGAAGGCTTGGAATGGCCACGACGGCTTCGCTGATTCAGATTGACGGGATAAAATAAATTTATTCGTTTGGATAGACTATGCAAATAAATTTCAACCGACTCAAAAAAGATATCGAGGAATTGGGCCGGATCGGCCGGGACCCGAAGGGAGGGGTCACCCGGCCATCCTGCAGCAAAGCCGATCTTGAAGCCAGGGTCTGGTTGAAAAAGAAAATCGAGGAAGCCGGACTTTCTTACCGCGTCGACGGGGCAGGCAATATTTTCGGGCGGCTGGGAGAGGGGCAGGGAAAAACCGTTATGGTCGGCTCCCACATCGATACCGTCGTCAACGGCGGAATGTTCGACGGTTCGGTCGGGGTTATGTCGGGCCTGGAGTGCCTGAGAAGAATTCAAGAAGAGGGCTACCGCCTCCGAAAGCCCCTTGAGGTTGCTTCCTTTACGGACGAAGAAGGCAATTTAGTCGGTGATTTTCTGGGGAGCCGGGCCTTTGTCGGGGAGCTCGACAAGGAGCTCCTGGAAAAAGGGATGACCGCATTCGGCCGCCCCTTGAAGGAGATTCTGGCCGGGACGGAATTCACGATCGAAAGCATCCTCGAAGCGCATAAAAGCAGGCCCGAAATTGAAGCTTATCTTGAGCTTCACATCGAACAGGGGCCGGTCTTGGAAACGGAGGATGTTCCGATCGGCATCGTCGATCTCATCACCGGCAAGCACTACCGCTGGTGCTCTTATATCGGAAACGCCAGCCATTCCGGCACGACGCCGCTCGAGCTCCGCCAGGACGCTTTTCTCGGGCTGGCCGACTTCGCCCTGAAAAGCACCCAGTATGTGGCCACAAAACACTATGGAAGCATGGTCACAATCGGCAAAGTGAATGTCATGCCCGGCGCGTTCAGCGTGGTGCCCGGCCAGGCCGATTTTTCGTTTGAATTCAGAAGCGGCTCCAAAGAGACGATGAGCGTCCTGGAAAGCG